>Ga0307471_100000191_pt1 | contig 30962 bp, 14 predicted proteins | sample atmos_gasesAM3C__2_FD_204566 | JGI IMG/M metagenome (GOLD analysis project Ga0307471, IMG submission 204566) | Hardwood forest soil microbial communities from Morgan-Monroe State Forest, Indiana, United States - atmos_gasesAM3C_515 | ecosystem: Environmental > Terrestrial > Soil > Temperate... | reverse complement strand
CTACGGTGACATAGACATGAAGAAGTACATTGTCGAATCCACGGGATGCGGCTGTGCGTTCATTGATTACGACAATGATGGATGGATGGATTTATTTGTTCTAAGCGGCACTCGCCTCGGAGGCGCTCCGCAGGGCACGATAAATCGGCTATACAAAAACAATCGCGACGGCACATTTACCGACGTCACTGAAAAAGCGGGATTGCGCTCCCTCGGATGGGCATGTGGGGTTTGCATCGGAGATTACAACAACGACGGCTTTGACGACATTTTTTGCACCAATTTTGGACAGAACACTCTTTACCGCAATAACGGCGACGGAACTTTCACCGATGTGACCAAGGCGGCTGGCCTTTCGAGCGATCAACAAAGGTTTGGAGCCGGCTGCACCTTCGTGGACTACAACCGTGATGGACACCTCGATCTTTTCGTTTCGAACTATGTTCGCTTCTCGTTTGAAAATGCGGCCGCTCCCGGCGACAACCCCAATTGCCGGTGGAAAGGGATTCCCGTCGAGTGCGGGCCGCGAGGGTTAGCCACGGGCAAGCATTCCCTTTATCGAAATAACGGCGACGGAACATTCACCGATGTTACCCAGCAAGCCGGCATCTCGCGAGCCACGCCCACTTATGGCATGACTGTGATAGCCGCAGATTTTGATGAAGACGGATGGCAAGACATTTACGTTGCCTGTGACTCCACCCCCAGCCTTCTCTTTATGAACAATCATGACGGGACCTTCCGCGAAGAAGGAGTCATACGCGGTGTGGCATTGAGCGACGATGGCATGGAGCAGGCGGGCATGGGTGTGGGGGTTGGAGACTATGATTTAGATGGACATCTTGATCTTTTCAAGACGCACTTCTCAGACGACGCCAACATTCTTTATCACAACGATGGCAAGGGAAATTTTGAGGATGCCACGGGCTCCTCGCGCATCGGAGTGGAGACGCGCTACGTGTGCTGGGGCGCCGGAATCCTTGACCTGGACAATGACGGGCTGCCGGACATCTTCATGGTGACCGGTCATGTGTATCCGCAAGTGGAACGAACACTGCCGCAATATCCATACAAAACGCCGCGTGCCGTTTTCAGGAACCTGGGCAAAGGTGTGTTCGAAGAGCTCATCGAGGAGGCTGGTCCGGGTGTAGCAGCCGCACACTGCAGCCGCGGGTGCGCTTTCGGAGACTTCGACAATGACGGGGACATGGACGTGCTGATTATCAATCTCAACGAGCCTCCTTCGCTTTTACGAAATGATCTGAGGGGAAAGTCCAACTGGATTAAGGTGAAATTGGAAGGTGTAAAATCCAATCGGAGCGCCATTGGAGCCCGCGTGCTCGTCCATTACGGAGGCAAGACTCAGGCGCAAGCAGTATTGAGCCAGTCTAGCTTCTATTCATGCAACGATCCGCGATTGCACTTCGGCCTGGGGGATTCCACCTCGACTGACATCGACGTTTATTGGCCAAGCGGCCTCCATGAAACTTTCAAGCAAGTCCTCGCGAACCGCCTTATCACCATCAAAGAAGGCGTAGGTCTAGTACCGAACCGAGGGTGGTCTAAGACTTAAGCAGGGGAGCCGGGAGCCTTCAATCGTGGTGCATCTGTGTCCCGGCTATAGAAAGCCCTTAGCGCAATTCACATAATGGCAAACCACCCTGCCCCGCCAAGCCGGACTCCGAATCCCCGATCCCACGGTTTTTTTTTAGAATAACGATTTCCTACTTGACTTCGGCATGAAATGGGTCTACAAGGTGAGCCCAAGCGGGGTGCCTGTGGGGTTTCTTATGGGTATTAGTTTTTTCGATTGAATCTGTTCCGTAGCAATACGTGTGCGCAGTGGTGCGACCGCGCGGCACTGTTACGGGTTTAGACAAGCTTGTTTGGAGGAAAGAATGGGAAATCTGAGAAGGCTTTTAATCGCATCTTTGGTGGCGACGTTGGTTTTGGTCTCAGCCAAGCCGGGATGGTGCCAGAACGTCTACGGAACCATCGCGGGAACTGTCTCGGACAGCAGCGGAGCTTCAGTTGCCGCCGCCACCGTCACGCTGACCAATATGGACACCAATGAAAAACACAATATGGCCACCGATGCTTCCGGCAACTATACCTTCGTGAACATTTTGCCGGGCAAGTACAAGGTGGAAGCGGAAAAGAGCGGGTTTAAGAAGGTCGTCCGCCAACCCATCCTTGTGCAGATTGAAAGCGGACTGAAAGTGGACCTCACCATGGAAGTTGGTGCGGTCAACGAGATCATCGAGGTGAAGTCCGAGGCGCCGTTGCTTCAGCCGGAGACCAACTCACTGGGGCAAGTGGTAGAACAGCGAGACGTCACCGAGTTGCCGCTGAACGGCCGCAATCCACTGGCGCTGGTTGCTATGGCGCCCGGTGTTGTGCCGCAAGGCCAGCCATCGGCTGGCAATTCCTCGACCAGCAATCCGGTTGGCGCGAATCCTTTCGCTCTGGGCGATTTTCAGGTTGGCGGAGGCATGTCCGGGCAAAGCGCGATCCTGATTGACGGCGCGCCTACCAACGGAGCGTACCTGAATGTGGTCACGGTGATCCCGAGTCAGGACGTTATTGAGGAATTCAAAGTTCAGACCAACAATCTTGGCCCGGAATACGGCCGCTTTGCAGGCGGCGTCATCAACCTCAATACGAAGTCGGGCACGAACAGTTTCCATGGCTCCGGGTTTGAATTCCTGCGCAATAAAGTTTTGAATGCCAACGACTTCTTCGCCAATGCTAACGGCATCCAGCGACCTCCGTTTACGCAAAACCAGTTTGGCGCGAATGTCGGGGGGCCGGTATTCAAAGACAAGCTGTTCTTCTTCTCCGCTTATGACGGCTTCCGCCAGCGCAAGGGAAGTCTCCTGCAGACCTTTGTTCCTACTGCGGCGGAGCGTGCCGGGGACTTTAGGGAACTAACAGGTGGTAATTCCAGCAACACAACCACTGTCCTCAATATCTACAATCCATATAGCAGTAATGGCCCTGCGAGCTGCGCTGGAAGCGCAACAATCTGCAGGACGCAATTAGTTGCACAGCCATCCGCCGGTGTCGCCACAGTACCGGGTCCTAACGGGCCCGTAGACGCGTTCAATGCCGCCTGTACCACCCCGGGCGGTTGTCCGAACGTAATTCCAACGGCGCTGCTTGACCAGACTGCCGTCTCGCTTTTGTCCTACTTCCCGGCGCCGACGCCCGGCCTATTGAACAATCCTAACGGTAACTTCGCGACAGCTTTCAGCACCGGCGGCGACACAGACCAGTACAACGAGCGCATTGATTATAACCTGAGCGAGAAGCAAAGAATGTTCGGGCGTTACACCCACAATCACATTTTGTCGCTTCCGGACGCTCCGTTCAGCCAAATCTGCACGGACCGCTGCACCGAAACCACGACAGCTCACCAGATTTCCTTGGGTGACACCTATTCGTTCTCACCGAAGACCATCTTGGACGTACATATTGCGTACACGCGTTACGTCTATCTACGCACGCCCCTGAGCCAGGGCATCGACCTGTCGAAGTTTGGTCCAAACTGGAAAGCTTTGACTCCCGAGATGACCTACACGCACATCCCGCAGGTCTGCGTCGGGCAGACACCAGGAGACAACCATTGGGGCGGCGGTTGGTGCGCTCAGGGAACTGGAAGCGGCATCGGAGCGTGGGACGACACCCTCAGCATTAATCCCATGGTGTCTCACATCATGGGCAAGCACAATTTGAAAGCCGGTTTTGAGTTTCGTCTGCTCCGGAACAACTACTACCAGAGCAACAATCCGGCTGGCCTGTTGCAATTCAATGCCAAGATGACCGCGTCAAACCCTGCCAATGGTACCAACCCTACCGCTGGAGCTAATGGTTCAACCGGGAACGGGTTTGCGTCTTTCCTCCTCGGTGCGGGGGATAGCGGCAGTTTCGTTGAGCCGGCCAGAACAGCCGACCAGAACCTTTACAAGGCCTTCTACGTGGGCGACACCTATCAGTTGACCCGGAAGATCACTTTGAATTTGGGGGTTCGGGTTGACCTGCAGGGCGACTGGACCGAGCGGTTCAATCGTATCGTGGCTTTGAACACAACCGAAGCGAGTCCATTGCTCACTATTGACCCCGCTTTGGCGAGCACTGTCAACCCCGCGACGGGACAGACGTTTGCCAATTTAAAGGGTGGCTATGACCTGGTAGCCTCGAGCCGGCACTCGAGCCGCATGGCGTTTCCCGACTGGAACCATGTGGAACCACGTCTTGGAGTTTCGTACCAGTTCGACAAAAATACGGTGATCCGGACTGGGTATGGAATCTTTTATTTGCCGGTAGACGTGCGGTGGAATGATGCTCCGCATAACCTGTTCATCAACTCCTTCTCGACACCTTGGCAAACGGCGCTGCCGGATGGAGTTACGCCTCTGAATACGTTATTCAATCCTGAGCCAGCTTCGCAAGGTGGAATCATTCCACCCTTTGGGAGGAATCAAGCGTTGATCGACGTGCAAGGCAATGGCAACGAAGCGGCCCTGCCAAATAATCCTGCACCCTACGTCCAGCAGTGGAACTTCGACATCCAACGCCAGCTCCCCGGCAACACGCTAGTTGACATCGCTTACGCCGGGTCTAAGGGCACGCATTTGCCCATGCACGATCAGAACCTCAACCAGATGCCTGATAAGTTTCTACCGTCTGGTGCCCCTAGCGCGGCGAATACCATAATCATCAACAACCTTACTGCGATCGTCAATAACCCGTTTGCCGGTAAATGCACCGGCTGCACTGGCCCCTTGCAATCCGGAAGCATGGGCACGGTTTCGACCGTAAAGCAAGGCCAGTTGCTTTTGCCATTCCCGCAGTTTGATGGCGTCGCAATGGCTGAGCCGGACAACCGCGATTCCATCTACCACTCGATGCAGTTGAAGGTGCAAAAGCGCTTCTCCGCCGGTGCGCAGGTGCTTGCTACTTATACGGTTTCCAAGCTCATTGACAATACCAATTCGGAAATCAACTGGCTGGAAGCCTCTCCGGTGAGCTGGAACGACACGAATGCCAACAATCTGCGGAGTCAGCGGAGCCTGGATGCCTTCGATGTTCCGCAGCGCCTGGTTTTGGGAGCCGTTCTCGACTTGCCGGTTGGGCGGGGCAAGAAATACGCAACCAATGTGAGCGGAGTGATGGACAAGCTGGTAAGCGGTTGGGGCATGGACACCATCGTCACCTTCCAGCGCGGCTTCCCGATCATCATCGGGGGCTGCCCTGGACCTCTCAGCAACTCCAACATTCCCAACGTGGGCTGCTCCCGACCGGACAGAACCACGCTTTCGCATAATACTTCCGGTTCTCTGCAACAGCGGCTGGACCAGTGGTTTGACACCTCCGTGTTCACGAAGCCGACTGACTTCAGCTATGGCACTGACTCACGGATTGAACCGAACATTCGAGCGGACGGGTCCAAGAACTTTGACTTTGCCTTCTTCAAGAACACTAAATTCGGTCCCGATGAAAAGCTTGGCGCTGAGTTCCGGGCTGAGTTCTTCAACGGTTTCAACCACCCGCAATTCCTTCCGCCGGACAGCAACTTTGACAGCTCGACGTTTGGGCGAATTACGGGCGGCTCACAGTACAATCTGCCACGTCTAGTCCAGTTCGCCTTGAGGTTTACGTTCTAACCATCCAACTTCAGCGCCGGGCGGGTTTATCCCGTCCGGCGCTATTTTTTTGTCCACCCTCTTCCTACAGCAGATGACTTCTGGGCGCCGCGAGAATTGCCGAACTGGTGTGCGGCGTTCCCGGATTCTTCTCCCTGTGCTCTTCTTGCGAATTTTGCTGACGTCATGCTCCGTTCGCGGGAAAATGTTCCAGTGAAAAAAGCCGCCCTCTTTCTTCTTTTAGCTTGGTTGGTGACTGCGGGGCTGACCACAGGCCAAACGTCCGAAGACCAAATTGAACGTTCTTTTCGCGCTGGACAGCAGGCCCTCAAGCAGGGGGAATTTGCGCGCGCCGCGGAAGAATTCAAGAAAGTGCTGGCAATCGACCCAACCCTGGTCGAGGCCGAAGTCAACCTCGGCCTCGCTTACCAGAGCCTATTCGAATACGACCAGGCCGTCCGCCATCTGACAAAAGCCCTGCGCGAAAGACCAAACCTGCTCGGCCCCACCGTCATTGTCGGAATGGATTACTTGAAACTCGGCTCCCCGGAAAAAGCCATGCCTTTCCTCCAGCAGGCTCTGAAACTCGATCCTTCCAATCGCGATGCCCGTCAGGCGCTGGCATCCTCTTACCTGCGCCAGGAGGACTTCCGAAACGCTGCCGAGGAGTTCCGTCAGATCGCTGCCTTTGATTCCGACAAGGCTGAAGCCTGGTTCAAACTCGGACATGAATACCTTGATCTCGCTGCTCGCTTGGCATTTCGCGGAGCGCGGTTGTATCGCGAGTCCGCTTGGGGGCACCGCTTTCTCGGTGATCTTTTGCTTCAGCGCAACCGTTGGGAAGACGCGCTGAAGGAATATCAAAAAGCCCTAAGCGCTGATCCCCGCCAGCCCGGCTTGCACACATCACTCGGCCAATCCTATCTGCATGCCGGAAAATTCGAAGAAGCGGAAAAGGAATTTCGCCTCGAGCTTCAGCTAGATTCCTCGAATGAACTGGCGTGGATCGCCTTGGCGAATCTACAACTCGCCAAAGGCCGGGCGTCGGAGGCGCTTGAATCCTTGACAAAAGTTTGGGAGATCTCTCCCGACTTTTTGGCATTGCAACGGAGCTTTCCTTCGATCGAGCCCCCTCTGGAATCGGCAAAGGTTTCCATATCGCGCGTGCAGGACCAGCCGGAAGGAACTCCCAAGCATTTCTTGCTGGCGTCTCTTTATGCCGCCGTGAACGAAAACCGTCTTTCGGACAGCGAATGGAAATCCTTCGCGGCCGACTTCTCGGCATGGCAGCGAGCGCCGAATACAGCGGCGGGATTTTCCGCGACTCAGGACCCCTGTAAGACCAATCAATTATCTCGCTGCATCGATTCGATACAAAACAAAGCGCGCCTGAACACTGCCGAGCGGCTGTTGCTGGGAAAAATGCAGTACACGTTGCAACAATACGAACCTGCCGCCGACGCCCTGGCGCAGGTGCACGGCCTCACCGGCGAAAATGCCGAAGCCAGCTACTGGTTGTCGCGGACGTACCAGGCGCTGGGGGCTGCGGTATATGCGCAACTGGAGGAATCTTTTCCCGACTCCTGGCGTACTCACCAGTTGCGTGCCGAAGGCTACGCGCTTCGCCAGGACCTCGACGACGCGATCAAGGAATTTCAGGCGGCCCAGCGATTGCGTCCCAACGAGCCGGAGCTGCACGAAGCACTTGGGCAACTTTACCTCGACAATCATTCTGACGGCGAGGCTCAGACCGAACTCGAGAAAGCGCTGCAACTGGATCCTTCGCGGACGCATGCGCTTTATCTTGTGGGGCGCTTGTACGTGCAGAACCGGGACAATGAAAAGGCCGTGCCCTACCTACAGCGCGCTTTACAACTGCAACCCGATTTGGCGGAGGCCAGCGAATTGCTAGGAACGGCGTACGTGCGCCTCGGGCAATTTGCCAACGCCATCCCAAGGCTCGAAAGGGCGGCGCCTTTCGATCATTACGGGAACGTCCATTACCAATTGTATTTGGCTTACCACAAGCTCGGCCGGGACGAGCTTGCGAAAAAAGCCCTCGCGCATTCGCAAGATCTCCGGCGAAGCTCTTTGGAGCGCGACCAAGCCTTGATTCTGGGAACTCCCCAGCCGGAACCCGATCCGCAATGAAGATTAATTAAGCACTATTTTTTCGCTGCTGCATGTCTTCGCAGGCGCATGAATGCCGGCTCGTGGACTCAATGAGCTATTGGCTGAGCATTCCAGCGAAACGTGGCGACGGCGGCAGGGGAAAGTTTGTAGTTGGCGTACTTCCCTGCCCACGCGATGTTGAAGGTCATGTTGCCGCCGGTGGTATTCAGCACGATGAGAATCAGCGAGCCGTCGGGATTGCGAAACGCGACGTCCTCGAGGCTGCCTTCGCCAAAAGTGTTTGATTCCACGCGATACGCACCGGGCACGACGAACTTGCTGGCGTGGGCGAGGGCGGTGTAATCCACGGTCGGCTCGATTTTCGAAGGCTGCGCGGCATGATTCACGGTGATGATGCCGCGGCAAGTGGTGCAGCCTCCGAGGAATGGTTTGTGATCCTGGTCGAGAGCGAGGTTCCAGAGCACGACGCTCTTGGCCCAGTTGCGCGTTGCGCCAATCACCAGGCGCACTTGTTGGGGCAGGATTTTTCCTGTTTGCCAGTCGCCGCCGGAGCACTCGGTCATCCAGATGTCTTTGTCCGGAAAGCTATCGTGCAATTCGTTTTGCGCGGTGACGTTGCCGCCGTAACAGTGCGTCGCGGTTCCCGCGGCAAAGGACGCGGCCTTCGCATCGCTCAGCACTTCCAGCGGATATTGGATCAAGTCCCAGTTGTGATCGAAGACCAGGATTTTTGTTTTCAGCTTGGCATCGCGAAACGCCGGTCCGACATAGTTCGCCAGCACTTCTTTTTGCTCGGGCGCGGTGAAAATCATGCCCGGATAATCACTGGGGATGAACTTCGGCTCGTTCTGCATGGTGATGGCAAAAATGGGAACGCCGGCAGCTTCGTATTCCTTGACGAAGCGGACGAAGTATTTGGCGAATGCCGGATAAGCAGACGGAAGCAGCGCGCCTTGAATCATGGAGCCGGAGGTTTTCATCCAGCCCGGAGGACTCCAGGGAGAGGCGAAGATTTTGAGGTTGGGATTCAGCGCGAGCGCTTCGCGAAGAAGCGGGAGGATGTACGCGCGATCGTGCTCGATCGAAAAATGCTTGAGGTCGGGGTCGCTTGCGCCGAAAGGCTCCCCAGGCGGCAGATCGTCGTAACTGTACTCGGTGAGCGCGAAGTCGCTGGCGCCCATGGGCTGGCGTAAGATGGTGAGACCGATGCCTTTGGTGGGGCTGAAAAGCATTTGCAGGGCTTCTTTGCGTTGCGCTTCGGTAAGTTTGTTCCAGATCAGCCAGGCGGAAGAATCGGTAAGCGAAGCCCCGAAGCCATCAATCTGCTGGAACTTCACCGCGTCGTCCACGGTGATAGTGAGATTTGGCGTGCGCACCGCGCCAAAGGTTAGCGCCGGCTTCTCCTGCAGCGTTTCGTGCTCCTCTTCCGAAGACTCGACCACTTCGATGCGCGGCCCGTCGCTCGAGGAAGGAGCTTTCTGCTGAGCGTGCCCCAAAGCTGGCGAGAGTGCAAAGCTCAGAAGAGCGACGCCGGTTAGAAGCGACCTAGCGGATACGCGTGACAAGAAGGTTCGCAAAGGGGCGAAAACGTGAAGGCATGAGTCGGAACGAGGAGGTACCCCCACCCCACCCACGGTTGCATCGTTATCAAAACAAAGAGGTTGCAAATTGGGTAGTTTGTAAATCATTGAAAATAAAGGACTCGCGACTTGGGTGAGGAATGAAAATACGCGGCGCAACTTCAAGTGAAACTGGAACCGATCCGGCTTGGGGGCATACCCACCCCCGGCAACAATGCAAAAGCATGAAAGGAAAGGGGTTGCGGGAGGAGCATCGTGGAAGTTGTTGAAAACAAAGGCGCAAATTTGCAATGTTGGTTGCAAACGAGATGAGTTGGCGGGATGGATGGGTAGCAGGGGAGTCAAAAGGGCGAGTCGGCGGACTCCTGGCGAGGCCGGGATGCAAAAGGCGTGCATAAGAGAATGGGACCTAGTGAAACCTTCGAGCGTCAGGGTAACTTCTTTGACGCTCTCAGGGTAAAGAATCGTTGCCATCCAAGCTACCATATATAACACCACACAATTAGATTTAGTCAGGGTAAATCTAAGTGCTTTGAATTGTGCCGGTTACAGCCCCGGTAATTCGGCGCTTCAAGGGTCCCCACTCGTCAGTTGGATTTTGTGACAACATTAAGGATTCTGGGGAGCAGGAGGGGGATCGGCGGCGTTGGGGTTTTGTCTACTCTTGAACTTCGCAAGGGACTGTTGCGAGGCTTCGGTCGAAGCATCCTTGAGCTTCTGGAACTCTGCTAAGGCTTTTTGGGCATCCTCCGGGCGATGCAGGCGCCGGTACAGGAGACCCAATTGATACCAGGCCTGCTGCAGGATCTCGGGGTCTGAATCAGTGGCGGTAGCTCGCTCCAAATGCGCGACGGCGACGGCGTCATTGTCTAGTAGCTTTTCCACACGGCCGAGATTGTAGTCCGCATGGAGAAGTCCAGGCTTTTCCCGTAGCGCGGCCTCAATCAGCTCCTTGGCCCTGGGCCCGTCGCCCTTTTCCATGACCAGCACTCCCAGCTTGTAGCGAGCTAGAACATTGTGGGGATCGATCTCAAGCTCGCGCTGAAACGCTCTTTCGGCTTCGTCCATCTTGTTAGCGTTACGGTAGACAGAGCCAAGCTCTTCATGCAGCCCTGACTGCGCCGGGGCGAGCTTAATCGCCTCGAGATACTCATAGATGGCTTCGGGGTAGCGCTCTCCTTCCGCCGCGGTCTGCCCAAGGACCTGATGTACGCGCCACGACTTCGGATCTTCTTTGAACATCCTCTCGTAACTATTCCTCGAAACCAGCAAATGGGCCTGCCCACGGTGATAAAGAATATCCGTATTGTCTGGCGCAAGCTTTGCCGCCTTATCCAAAGCGTCAGCGGCGTCTTCAACATGCTCCCGTGCAAGCTCCACGACACCCAGCCACATCCAAGCGATAGCATCCTCGGGATAGGCGGCAGTTTCCTTGCGCAGGATGGGAACAGCTTCGTCCAGCCGGTTTAACCGGTATTCGGCGATTCCCAGGAAGAGATTAGCACCCCGAAGCTTCGGGTCCAAAAGCAACGCCTTTTGAAAGCTCGCGATGGCCTCCGCATGACGGCCCTGTTCTTCGCGGACCAAGCCGAGATTAAAATGGCCAGCCGCGAAATCCGGAGCTTCTTTGACGACCGCGGCAAAGCCATTGGCAGCCGCATCAAGATTTCCGTTTCGCATGGCTTCGGCCGCTTCGCGGAAGCGGTCGTCGACGCGGCGTGGCCTTTGGGCAAGAGCGGTGCCAGGACAAACCATGCCCAAAACAGGGAGGGCTATCGCAAGGAGCAGAGCCCTGCGGCGCTCAGGCAACCTTATCGGCTTCCGTGACGGCAGAAAAGCGTGTAATCGCATGCGCAGACGCACCTATAAATCTTATACCCACCTCCATCAAGAGCAAGTGAGTAGTTTTTCGCGAAGAAAAAACCCTCTGGCTGCCGCGGCAGCCAGAGGGTTTAGAGTGACAAGCCTGGCCAAACTTCAGAATTGGTAGCGCAAGGTCAGCTGGATCTGACGTCTTGCATTAATGACGGCTAGGGGACCCTTGGGGACACCGAAGGTGCTACTGCCAATAAAGCCGTCCAAGGTTCCGAAAATATGGCGGTTGAAGGCGTTGGGAATGTCTGCCTTGAATATTAACGAGTGATTTTCGCTGATCGCAGTACGTTTGATAATCGAAAAGTCCTCGCTGAAGTAATGCTCGCTGCGGACGTTGCCAAGCGTCAAAGGCAGATCTCCAAATTCGTAGCCGCGCTTAGCAACAAGACCGGGAGCATTTTGGTCGAAGAAGGCCGCGCAGTTGAAATAGAAGTTGGTGCTCGGACCCATGTCTACATTATTGATGATAACGTGCTGGTTAGTAAACAAGCCAGTATTCGGATCTTCGGTGCAGCCGCTGAAGCCCAGCGCAGGGTTAAAAGAAGATTTGTTTGGGCTGTAGATCGGCACCCCCGGTATGCGGCTGTACTTGAAGTTTCCTCCACTGAATAGTGGTGATGGAGCAAAGCTGTTAAGGATGACGGGCGAGCCGCTCTGGTACCGGTGCACTCCCCCTACTTGCCAGCCACCGAGCACCTTACTGCCGACGCCATGGCTTAGGTATTTCTTCCCTGGACCTGCGGGGAGTTCGTAAAGATAGCTGAGCACGACCGCGTGCGGGGTGTCCTGATAACTCAGGGCTTTTTCTGTTTTTAGGTTAAATGGATTCTGCGCGCCAAAATTATTGGACGCGAAGGCCGAAAAGACCGGAAAAGTAGTATCGGAATCGGTTAGCGTTTTGGAGAAAGTGTACGCCGCCAGCAAGTTCAGGCCGTTGCGGAAGCGTCGTTCGAGCTTCGCCTGCAGGGCATTGTACGTGGACTGGCCAACGTTTTCGAGGCAGCAGGACGTGCCGATGCTCTGGTACTGCGGGAAGGGCCGAAGTAACTGCCCGATCGGTTCATTGCTGCCGTAGAGCGGCACAAACCAATTCGGTATGGTAACGCCAAGGCTGGCCAAAGTGGCTTGTCCGGCTGCGCTTCCAACTGTTTCAGTCTCTATTTGCGTTCCAAGGGGATAAAACTTTGGATCGATGCTGTTGATTTGCAGCAGATTCGAGTGCAAGCGGGTTGCATGTGTCCCTACATACCCTACACTCAAGATTAGGTCAGTAGCCAATTGGTGCTGAACTTCAAAGCTCCAGTTTTGGACCATGCCCGGACGGCCATACTCTGGAGCCACATAGTTGGGAAACCCTCCATTCAGGAGTGCGGGGTCTTTCGCGTTGGATGGCAGAGTGAAGCTGGGAAAACCAGCATCCAGCGACTGTGCGGGACTGGAAGTAAAGGCGTTTTGCGATGTGAACTTCGGATTCGCCGTGGTGCCGCTGGTAAGCGAGTCACCAAAGTCAGAGTAGCTAAGCGCCGTATAGTAGATACCGTATCCCCCACGGATTACCATTTGGCGGAGCCGTCCGAATAGCCGCTCCGGAGCATAGGCAAAGCCAAGGCGCGGGCCAAAATCCTTGTAGTAGGTTTTTGCGCCCGAGGCACTTGATCCATAGATTAGAGCTCCGGGCACGGCTGGGGAAATTGGAACGGCTGCGTTCCCACTATTGGGAGCGGTGACGTCCAAAACTGATTGAGCACCGATGGATTCATGGCGAGGAGTTTCCACCTCGTAGCGGGCTCCGATATTAAAGGTTAGATCCTTGCGGAACTTGAAGTCGTCCTGGAGATAACCGACATGGTAATTCTGAAGCCACCGCGGATTATGCGATGAGATTTGCAGATCCTCCTCATTGGGAAGTCCAAGCAGGAAACTGGCAAAGGGGTCGCCGGTCTGGGTGTTGTTGGGGGCAACTGCGGTTTGCAGATTCGAAAAACTGAAGTTAGGGGAGGTATTGGCGTTGGCGATCCTGGAATACTGTGAGTGCCGCCACTCAAATCCCATGCGCAAGGAATGACGACCTCTGATCCAGGAGACACTGTCCGAAACCAGCAGGCTGTTGGGAATAGCAGTATCGAAACTTCCGCCGCCAAAACCCTGATACCCGCCCACAATTGGAGCTCCTCCGAAGCCGAACTGTGGAAACCCAGGGCCGCTAGCCCCGGTAATGCCGAGCGTTTTTTCCCAATCTTGCCCGGTCACGCTTACTCCTGTGCTCTGGTCATAGAGCCGATTAAGACCTAGATTGAGGTGGTTAAGCAGACTAGGACTGAGGGTGCGGTCCCAACCAAAGCGTAGGTAATGAGACACGCGCGACTTAAAGAAATTCTGATCGAGGGGTGGAGGAAGTGCTGGCGTGCCGTTTAATTGTTCCTGATCACGACTGCTATACGAGAAGAAGAACTTGTCGTTACTTCCCAAGTTTTGATCAATGCGGAAGGTTATCGTCGTGTCGCGAACAGGTTTGTTTGAAAGAAAGATGAAATTGTTGATTAGCCCGTTCTGGTTGGCCAGGCTTGGCGCCACGTTGGGGTGGACTTGTAGGAACGAGAGTACCTTCAAAGCGACAGGACTAAGGGCAGTGTTGATCTTGTTTCCGGGGAAAGCGATACGGCCGCCGACGAATCCAGTGGGACAGCTTGTAGTCGAAGGATCGAAGATCTGGCCTAGAAGAATAGGAGTATTGTCACACTGGTTGGTGGCCCCGGTGGGTCCGCGGAGCAATGCGGAAAAATCGCCGGTGCGCTCTGCATCGGTGGGCAAGGTGCTAGGGCTGCTGGCCGTGCTGGTACCCTCGTTGTTCCGGTACTGCTCCCAAGAGAAAAAGAAAAAGGTCTTGTCGTGCCCCTTGTATAGCTTGGGAATCCATACCGGACCACCCAAGCTCCCCCCAAAGTCGTTTTGATGATCTCTGGGCTTTGGTGTTCCATTCAAATCGTTCGTCCAAGAGTTCGCGTCCAACTTGTCGTTTCGTAATATGTCGAATGCGGTTCCATGAAAAGCATTTGTGCCGGACTTGGTCGTAAAACTCTCCACGCCCCCGGAGGTCCTGCCGAACTCTGCTGGAATTGTTGAGGTCGTAACTTTGAATTCGTTTAAAGCCTCGACCGAGGGAGCGTTTTCATCAAAAGTGGAGCCCAGTTCGGCATGCGTGATGCTTGCGCCGTCGAGAATCACTTCCGTGCTGAAGTTCTGCCCACCGGCTAACTTGGACTCAAAAATTCCAGAGGATGGCGAGTCACTGTTGGTTCCCGGGCCAGCGGTTCCGGGGGTAAGGAAGACGAAAGATTCGGCGGAGCGCAAGTGGCTCTGGCCCGTTGAGTTGAGAGCTAGAGGCAACTCTTCGATCTGCCGCTTGTCCACAACCGTGCCGATATCGGACGACTCCGTCTGAATACCAGGCGCATCGGCAACGACCGTGAGTGTTTCGGATACTGTACCGGGCGTCATCGTAAAGTCTAGCGAAGAGGTCGTGTTAATTTGGACGATCACGCCTGCTTTTTCTATTTTCTTAAAGCCAGTCGCGGAAACGGAGACACTATAAGCACCCACGCGCAAATCGAAGAGGCGATAGCCGCCGGTCGGGCCTGTGGTGGCGGTGTAGACAGAATTGGTTGCAGTGTCAGTGGCCGTGACGGTAGCGTCGGTGACGGCACCGCCGGAGGAATCGAGCACGGTGCCGGCGATGGTGCCGCGGTCGGATTGGGAGAATCCCGCGGTGGCAGCGGCGAGAACGAAGAAGGCTGCGGCGAGGTAGCGAGCCAGAGCGAGATATTTAGCTAGAGGGGAATGACGAGGGAAGAAACGGGACGGGACAAAAGCAAAACGTGCGAAGCGCATGTACTTGCCTCCTGCACAGCCGCGCCGAAGCGGTGAACGCCGGGGCGCATCAATATTCTCGACGGGTCCGCACCAAAAAGGGCGAGTGGGAAGCGGTGTGTCTTGCCGGGCCGTAGTGATGACCAGTCATCAGAGGCGGCGGTGATTCATGCGAGGCCGCGACGCGTCGGCAAAGACAAACGATTGTTTAATGCATGCTCCCAATGACCCCCAAACTGTGAGGACATTTAGCTCCACAAAGAAACTGTTGTCAAGAAGAAATTTTTTGAATAAGGTTAAGACAAACGTTTGTCTTGCGCCTTTCCGCGCGCAACGGCAGCGGTTTAGCGTGGAGGCCACGGCAGCGGGTCACAAAATCGTTATTCCGCGCGGGGAAGGTCAAGCTACAAGTTCCTGTTCAGGCTATGCTTATGCAGCCCTCGAAGGACAATGACGCCCATGGAGCGGGTCCAAAGACCCGCCACTACGAGAGCGGTTCGCAAAAACCGGGCGAAGAGGCGACGGAGCCAGCTGTGGCCGTGCGCAAGCAAAATCAAAATGGCGGGGAGCGGCCCGTCAGCCTGAAAATTCTGGCGGACTACCTGGGATTGTGCCCGGCGACGGTGTCGGTGGTGCTGAATAACGTTCCGGGGCGTTCGATTCCCGCGGAGACGCGCGAGCGCGTGCGAGCGGCGGCGCGGAAATTCAATTATCAGCCGAGCTTGCTGGCGCGTTCGCTGCGAAAGCAGCGGACGTTTACCGTGGGCGTGCTCGTTCCTGAGCTAAGCGACGGCTACCACACCATGGTGATGAGCGGCATCGGCGACCACTTGATGCGCGAAGGGTATTTTTATTTCAGCGCGCATCACCGGCACAAGCCGGACATGATTGAAGAATATCCGCGATTGCTGCTGGGGCGCGGCGCGGAAGGGCTGATCACGATTGATACGGCGCTGGCGCACGCGCTGCCGGTGCCGGTGGTGGCGGTGGCCGGGCACAGAAGAATCGCGGGAGTGACGAACGTCGTGCTGGATCACAAGCGCGCGGCGGAATTGTCGCTGCGGCACTTGCATCAGCTCGGGCACCGGCAGATTGCGTTCATGCGCGGGCAGCCGTTCAGCGCGGACTCGGATGAACGATGGAAGAGTATTGTCAGCGTGGCGCGGGAATTGGGACTGGAAATTCGCGCGGAGCTGACGATTCAGTTGGAGCGTGACCTGACTTCGCCGGAGCTTGGCTATCCGGTGGTGCAGGAGCTGCTGCAAAAACGGAGGCGGTTTACGGCAATTGTGTCGTTTAATGATATTGCTGCGATTGGCGCGATTCGCGCTTTGCGCGATGCGAATCTGCGCGTGCCGGAAGACGTGTCGGTGATCGGGTTTGACGATATTCAAGTGGCGGCGTATCACACGCCGAGGTTGACGACGATTCGTCAGCCGCTGCGGGATATGGGAGAAACGGCCGCGCGGATTTTGTTGCAGCGCATGCAGGGATTCAAGGATTATCCGGAGGAGTTTGCGGTGCCGCCGGAGTTGATCACGCGGGAAACGACAGCGCCAGTGAATCCGCGCAGCCGAAGACGGTAGAAATTGTTGCGGAATTTCTTTCTTTCGAAAAGAATGTTGCGAACAAAAGGAGCCCTCCTCTCATGAAAATGCGACAAGCTGTTTTTGCTTTCGGAGTTGCGGCGCTGTCGGTGGGCGCATGGGCGTTTGCGCGGGCGCGAGGATTCGAAAACGCTCCGGCGGCGCCAGTTGGTGAATCCGCTAAAGCGTTTCTCGGACGATGGGATTTGACGCTGAAGGATGGGAGTCGCGAGTATCCTTCGTGGCTCGAGCTGAGCCAGGAGGGTAGCCATTTAGTGGCGCAGTTTGTGGGCCGCTGGGGCAACGCGCGGCCGCTGCCGAAGGCGGAGCTTTCGAATGGCAAGTTGACGTTTGTTTCGCCAAAGGAAGAAGAGGGCGCGCAAGCGGATTTGGTTTTCGAGGGAAGTTTGGCGGGAAAAGATTTATCGGGCACTGTGAATGGTCCGGATGGCAAGACGTGGCAATGGACGGGCGAACGGGCGCCGGCATTGGTGCGCACGAAGCCGCCGAAATGGGGCAAAGCGATTCCATTATTCAACGGAAAAGATTTGACGGGCTGGAAAATGAGCGACCCAAACGCGGAGAAAGTCTGGAAAGTCGAGAATGGCGAGCTGATTACTCCAGGGAATGGGCCGGAGCTGATTAACGATGGGAAGTACGAAGACTTCAAGCTGCACGTGGAATTCAATTGCGGAGAGAACGCGAACAGCGGCGTTTATTTGCGGGGGCGGTACGAAGTGCAAATCGAAACCGACTCGATTGAGGAGCCGCCGAGCCATCACATGGGAGGCGTCTATGGTTTCCTGGCTCCGACGCCGGAACTGCCGCGCAAGCCCGGAACCTGGCAGACGTATGACATCACATTCGTGGGGCGGATGATCACGGTCGTGCAGAATGGGCAAACCATCATCAACAACAAAGAAATCCCGGGAATCACGGGCGGCGCGCTCGACAGCCACGAAGAATTGCCCGGACCGATCTATCTGCAAGGCAGCGAGAAGGGGCACGTGGCGTTTCGCAGCATCGTTGCTACGCCGGCAGAGAAATAGAACGCTCCGCAATGTGAGCCTCGCCGACCGACGTAGAGGTCACTTCGCGCGTTGTGTTACAATTTCTAGACCGCGCGCCCTTAGCTCAGCTGGATAGAGCGTCTGGCTACGAACCAGAAGGTCGGGAGTTCGAATCTCTCAGGGCGCACCATCTAAATAGCTTCCCCTTGACCATCTTCGGAAAACCTGTTGTGGTGGAGACAGCAGTCACCGCACGGGTGTCCAATCCAATGAAACAGCTTCTTCCTCGTCCCCTGTGGTGTCTAGAGTACTGGGCCGAGCGAGTTTGGTCGGAACAAGCACCTCCCAGATTTACTCCCTTTTTTTCGATGCATTTAGGCCCAGATGCTTGCAGGTCTTTCCCCGATTGACCCTCTACAGCAGAGACCTATGCTGGCAGTGATGAGGCAACACGTCTGTCCGAACGGCGCACCTCGCCGTCACGAGGATGCGCCGCGGGCCGTCGAAGCCTCGGCCCGGCAAGGTTGGGATAAAGGTTGCTACATGGGTTGTTGAGAGAACGTCCTGATGAGCAAAAGAGATGGGTGCAAAAAGGTATTGTTCGTTTGCATAGGAAATGCGTGCCGCAGTCCAATGGCGGAGGCTGTTGCACGCCGGGATGCCCCCGATGCAATCGACGCTTTCAGCGCCGGGTTGATGCCTATTGGCTTCGTGCCAGAACTGACCAAGCAGACGCTGATGAAAAACGGGTACTGGGTGGAAGGCTTGGAGTCTAAAGGCATCTCGTCCGGCGTTTGGGAGCGAGTCGACGTCGTTATCAACATGAGCGGCCGGCCGAAGAAAGAGGCCTTCCGCGAGCACTCCAAGGTCGTGGACTGGGAGATTGAGGATCCTTTCGAACGCGGCCCCGAGGACCATCAGCGAGTTTTCGACAAAATTCGGGCACGCGTTGGAGAATTGGCAGAAGAATACAGGAGGGAATACGCCGCAAACCGCATTGCTGAACGCCGAAGCCGACCGCGACTGTACACCACATCACCGATGTTCATAAGCCTTAACGGGTGGAATGACGCCAGAGTCGTAAACGTCAGCGAGGACGGTTTAGCCCTTTCATCTGATGTGGCGTTGCCCAGCCGTCCGCTACAGAACCTGCAGATCCAATTCCCTGGCCCGCCAAAGCCGTTGAAAGCACGTTGCCAGATCGTGTGGAAGAGTTCGAACAATAAACAAGCCGGGATCCAATTCGTTGGCTTGACGGCCGAGGCCCGCCGATTCATCAGGACTTGGATTTCTGCACAGGCGGTCTGTGTCGGTTTTCGGAGCCAAATTGAGCCGACTCGCGAAGCGCAAAACGTGACTGCGCTCGCAGAACGCCGGGCCGAGACGCGCACGCCAGTTAACCCTCCCGTCTACGTGGACATAGAGAATGTCAACGGAGGGCTCGTCTACAACATGACAGAGGACGGAATAGCAATGTCCGCCGCAATGGTTCTGCCTAGCGACAGTCCTCTAAAAATGCGGATTGAGTTGTCAGGAGCCGGTGGTTGGATCGAAGCCGTTGGACAGATCAAGTGGAAAAGCGGGTCCAGCAAAACGGTAGGCATAAGACTCGTCGGCTTGCCCGAGGAGACGCGTAAAGTCATCAGGAACTGGCTTGCCCTCGAAAGGTCGAAGCCTGCGCCGGAGCCTGAATTTAAACTCGCGCCGGGACCGCATGAAGAGACCAAGATACTTACTAATCGGTCCGCTGGACCTGCGGCGGAGTCTTTCCTTGAATCAATTCCCCTAAATACCGACGAACCAGCAATCCGAGGCGCTTCGGCCCAATTTTGCGAACGACGTGTTCATCCCCGTCGTCCAATCATGCCTTTGAGTCACGTTGAAGTGGGTCCGAACAACGCCGGTATGCTCTTGAATATTAGCGAGAGCGGACTTGCCCTTATTGTGGCCATGAGGCTGGCCAAGGATGACCTTCCCACGATTCGGATTCATTTCGCGGATTCGAAGGATTCGCTGGAAGTTTCCGGGCAGATTGCCTGGCTGAGTGAATCGAAAAGAGAGGCGGGGATACGATTCGTGAATCTGACGGACGAGGCGCGCAAGAGGATCGCCCTGCGGATTCCTCGAGACGAATTGCCGATTAAAGCTCAAGATAAGGCCTTCAGGCTTCCGCAAGCGCGTGACATACACCAGGAGGGAAGCGAACTGCCCAGGATCAGAATACCTATCCCGGCAGATGCCCCCTCAGACGGTGTGGTTCATGAGCACCCGGTGGCAATAGCGGCCTTCCCCTGGCCTGCGTTGACAGGCGGGGGCCTTGAAAAGGCCCTCAGCTCGATCGAAGCATCCCACGCCGCGTCACAGAAATCCCCGCGGAAGGTCGAACCTGGATTCGCGCAAAATGCGGTATCCGTTCCATTAACTTCAGGCGCAAGAACAAAAAGATACGTCGGACTTTCTGCCGTATTGACTTTGGCAGCCGTAATTGCACTTGCCATAGTAGGGATTGCGAGCCTACCTAGTGTTCGTACAGAAATGGGTGGTTACGTAGCGAAGAGCGCGCCGAATGTAGACAAGCCAAATGCAGAGAAAGCTCCCTTGTCTCCCACCAAGGCCTCGGACATTCACGTGCAGAAAACAGAGGCGCCACCGCCGATCGCCGATTCTCCGTCCCCGGAGAAAGCTGACGACCTTCGACACGATTCTTCCAAGGGCAGTTCTTTTACAGCACCCGCACAACCCCCGGAAAAACCCTCACACAGCATCTTACTGAAGGCGGCGCGCGCCAGTTTGCACAACAGGCCCGAACTCGGGCGGCCAGCAAATCAAACAGCGCGTTTCACAGCCAGCGTCAACAGCCGGCCGCTGAAGAAGCCAAAGCTGGAGGTAGCCGCCAGCCCACCCCCGATCCCCCCGCCCTTAGAAGTCAAGATGCCGCAGGCGGCGAACCTCGTTCCGACGCGTCCCGCTGAACCCAAGGATAAAGCAAGTGCTGCAACGCTTGTGAAACAACTGGTGACAACAGCGCAGATGACCGGGGAAGTTTCCGTACTGACTGATCCATATCCGTCGCTTCGTGCGGATGAACGTGGTTCGAAGAAACAAGAACAGGGAGGCAGTCTGAAGCTCGGACACCTACTCTCACGAGTGTCGCCAGTTTATCCGGAGGAAGCAAAGCGACAGGGCATTCAGGGCACGGTGAAGTTGCACGCCTTTGTGGACCGATATGGGTCAGTGAAAAGGATGCAAACCGTGAGCGGCCCGGCGATTCTTGGGGAGGCGGTCTTCAATGCGGTTCGCCAGTGGCAGTATACGGAAACCAAGCTAGCTGGCCACCCAGTGGAAACTGAGGTGGATGTAGCTGTCGTTTTCCGGCTTTCGAATTCTGCGACACCTAAGCCCTGATGCGATTTTTGCGGCCGCGCAGAGAATTTCCCGTCAACATTCGTTGCTGAAGAGGGCGCGAATTCGGACGCTCCGGATTTTTGTTAATACCATTTCTTCCGCCAAATAAAGCCAAGAGCGTTGCGTGCTATGGCACGAGTGTCACCGTTTGGTTTCCTCCGCGGTGCGCCAACGCGGCCGCAGCACCGGCCGCTGCTGCGCCTCCCAGACCGAGAAGAATCCAGCGCGTATGGGAATGCCCTTTTGATTTCGGTGTGGACGAGGATGTCAGCAGCTCAGACTTCGCCGAAACGGTCAGCGACTGCCCTGCTTGCAGAAGCTGCCCCGACTCGCCTTCCACCGTGAGAACGCCAATCTTGCCGTCCAAGCAATAAACGAGGAAAGAACCGTCCTGCGCTTTTGTGACTCTTAAGGCCGTTGCCTTTGATCGAACTGAGGGGACAACAACATAGTTTCCAATCCGCACGATCAATCCGTCCGAGTCGGGAACCGAATTCAACAGAACCGTGCCTTTCTCCAATTCTGCGGTGTATTGATCGTTTCCGGATAGCACGACCTGACTAAGCGGACGAATCTTCAGAGTACCTTTTCCGGCAACGGCGAGTGTTGCATCGCCTAATTCCCCGGTACGAATTTTGTCGCCGGAAGAAACGGTGGACATGACGGAAATGGGCGAATCGTTCAAATAGACTTCTCCCAGACTCGTCAAGGAGCCAAGTTTTTCTCTAAGCTGCTGCTGTTGCGACGTTCGCGCCCAAGTGGGGATTGAGAGCACACACAGCAGTGCCAGAAATAGACTGACATTGAGACACGCAGCCACGAAAATCGACGCTTTCCGGTCTTCGCGCTGGCTAACTCTTGGTAAGTTTATGGTTTTCATCGCTTACCCGCCACCTCGCAGGGGATGGAAACGATGTTCGGCACATTTCCGCCGCTCATCCATCCGGTTTTTCCCCCAATTCTGGATAGTGAGTACACTGTACAGCAGCTTTGCCTCCCGCTTCTACGTTGCACGTTCCATATCGGCTTGGGTCTTAATCGCATGGCTAACCGGCGATTTCAAAAGCCGCCGGCGCGGACCAGACCTACTCGGGTCTTTACCTTACCGAGAAATCAAGAAACTCCCATCTTCCAAAGGCTTCAAATCACCTATAGGTTGCGTTCACAGCCCTTGATTAAGGAAAAACGACCGCGGGAAATCGAGGTGAGTTCCGCCATGAGATGCAGAATGTGGCTGGCGAGCCTGATTGTATTCTTTTCATGTGTGACTTCGGCGAGGGCCGACACTGGAGTCATCGTTCGAACGACTAACCTTTCAGCCCTTCAGACTCTTTGCTTGCTTCCCACCACATGTACAGTGGTAGAGAACATCGACGGTAGCCTCGGGCAACTGTTTCTCGTGACGACGCCCCTTCCCCTGGCGAACTTCCTGGGAGATCTAAACGGCGTGCTCGGGTTTGTTGGCGCGGAGGTGGACCAGGTACTGAATCTGGTCGGGGGGCTGAATGTACTTCCCAATCCGCTCGATCCCACACTGATGTCGGATCGAACTCCGGTCGTCTATCCTGCAGGCTCTACAACGACCGCCTGGAATTCCTATGTAAACCAGCCTGCGGCCGGCGTTACGGAGGTGCAGACCGCACAGAGCGACTTCCATGTGACTGGCGCAGGCATCGTCGCCGATATTGATACTGGAGTGGACCCCAATCACCCGGTGCTGAAAAGCGTTTTGCTGCAGGGCTACGACTTCACCAGGAATCAGCCGGGCGCTTCAGAAATGAACGACTTGTCTTCAGGTGTACCGACGCCGGGTTGCACAACGACCTGTTCAGGACCGGCGAAGGTGAATCAATCGACCGCCGCAGTGTTGGACCAATCCACCGCTGCCGTTCTGGATACTGGGCAATACGCGGCGTTCGGCCACGGCACCATGGTGATGGGGATTATCCACCTGGTAGCCCCAACTGCCGAACTTCTACCGTTGAAGGCATTCAAATCGGACGGCACGGCCAATCTGTCGGATATTTTGCGCGCGATCTACTACGCGGTGCAGCAAGGCAACGCCAACGTCATCAACATGAGTTTTGATACAAAGACTTCGTCTACGGAATTGAAAAACGCACTCGACTACGCGAACCAGCTTGGCTTGACGTGCGTGGCCTCCGCCGGAAACGATGGCGCGCAGGAGATTGTGTATCCTGCGGCGCTGCAAAGTGATGTGATGGGTGTGGCTTCGGTGGGATCAACGACGTCCACCGATGGCACGCGGTCATCGTTCTCGAATTATGGAAACTCCATCGTATGGGTAGCCGCACCGGGCGAACAGATTGTGACTACCTACCCGTACAGCACGTACGCATCGGGCTGGGGCACTTCTTTCAGTGCTCCTTTTGTTTCAGGGGGCGGGGCGCTGTTGCACGCCCTCAGGAGCGCCATCACCGAATCCGAGTCCGCTACAGCGATAGCAAATGCGGCGCCACTGACTCAAACAGGCATGGGCCACGGCCGCTTGGATTTGGTTCCGGCACTCCAGTCTTTGTCAGGAGGAGGCGGCGGGACTCCCGACTACACGGTTTCCATGTCCCCACTCAGCCAGACGATAGCAGCAGGACAAACAGCAACTTTTACACTGTCTACGGCACCGGACAACGGATTCAATCAGACTGTGACGTGGAGTTGCATGGGCGCGCCGGTGGGAGCGACCTGCAGTGTTTCACCTTCGACGCTCACGCTGGACGGTACACATACGGCAACGACCACGGTCACTTTGACGACAACGGCGCGAAGTATGGTATCACTACCGAACTTGCCTCGAACCTCGCCTCTGCAATTACAGAGGTACGCATGGGCATTGCAGCTGGCGTGTGTGGCCGTGCTTGCGGCGTTACTGGGATTTTGCGGGCGAAAATGGAGTTCTGAGCTGCGTCTCGCAAAAACGGCCGCCTTGGTCGCGCTGTCGCTTTGCGCGTATTCCTGCGGCGGCGGCTACAGCGGTGGCGGGCCCGGTCCGCCGGCATTGTATTCGATAATGCTAAACCCAAGCACCGTCAACGGAGGCGGAACTGCTACCGGCCAGGTCACGCTAAATCAGCTAGCGCCGAATGGCGGGGCGTCGATATCTCTTTCCAGCAACAGCGCCGCGGCGACTGTGCCTGCCAGCGTGACAGTGACGGCTGAAGTGGCCACTGCAACGTTCACTGTAAGCACCGGGTCCGTTGCCACTTCTACGCCAGTGACCATATCTGGGTCTTACGGCGGAGTGACAAAAACGGCGATGCTCACGGTGATGCCCGTGAGTTCCGGAGGTACGCCCGCAGGAACGTATACGCTCACGCTGACTGGCACTTCGGGTAACCTCAGCCATTCGAAGACCGTTCAAGTAGTTGTCAACTAGATGCGCTTCCGGTCGGCGTCGTCCTCAGATTCCTCGCGGCCCCATTCTGGCATTCTGGACCCAGCTTGCACTTCAGTCTTAAAGTGAGCCAGTTATTACATCATGCACGCAGAGCCAAGACGAATCAGCGAGATGGCAAACTAGGATTTAACTACGAACCAGAAGGTCGGGAGTTCGAATCTCTCAGGGCGCACCATTTTTTTTCGTCCAACCGCCCATTTCAGTTCAGCCGCCTCTGCCGAACTCGATGCGATGTTCTTCAGGGCCCAACCAAACGACGATCGCGCCGACAATGAGAACGATCAGCGCGAAGAGGCCCATGGCATGTCCATAGTCCATGAAATATCTCATACGTGTTTCGATATAAGCGCTGCCGGAAGCGATCAGCACACCTAGCTGGTACGCCAGGCCGGGAAAAAATCCGCGCAACGCATCCGGGGATAGTTCGTTGATGTGCGCTGGAACCACTCCCCACGCGCCTTGCACCATGAATTGCATCAAGAATCCGCCAGCCAGGATGAGCGGGAGATTTGGCGCGAAGACCCACATCGGAATGAGCAGGCAGCCCAGAAGCAGCGCCGTCACCATCGCGCGGCGGCGGCCCTTGCGGTCGGAAAAATATCCAAACGCCAGCCCGCCTGCAATCGCGCCGACCATGGCAAACGCCGTAATGTAGGATGTTCGCCCCGCTGTGAAACCATGCTGGCTCTGCAGATACGTTGGATACATGTCCTGCGTGCCGTGTGAAATGAAATTCACCATGGCCATGAAAACAACGAGATATGCAAAGCGTTTCCAATTTCCAAAGAGCGCTTTGCGGTAAGCGGGCCAGTCCGTCCGCGAACGATGCCAGGCTTCCGGCTCTTTGACTTTGGCGCGGACGAAAAGTGTGAGCAGCGCCGGCAATCCGCCAACAAAAAAGAGCGGCCGCCATCCCCAATGCGGATAGATGAAGCCGTACGCAACTGCCGCCAGCAAGTAGCCCAGCGCGTAGCCTTCCTGCAGAAACCCGGAAACAAGTCCGCGCCACTTCGGCGGAATCGACTCCATTGTAAGCGAAGCTCCTACGCCCCACTCCCCGCCCATTCCGATGCCGTAGAGCAGACGCAGAAAGAAAAAGACTCGAAAGTTCGGAGCAAGGCCGGATAGAACTTCCACCAGCGAGTAATACAGAATGTTGGCGATAAGCGGGATGCGGCGTCCGTAGCGATCCGCCAGCAAGCCAAAGATAATCGCGCCGATCCATCGCGTAGCCAAAGTGCCCGCAATGGTCAGCGCCATGTCGGCGTGCGTTTTCCCAAACTCCTTGCCGATATGCTCTAAGGCGAAAGTGAGGACAAAAAAATCGAACGCGTCGAAAGTCCAGCCCAGAAAACCCGCGAGAACGGCGTTGTGCGTGCCCTTGCCCGTGGCGGCCGGTTGAGAGGAATCCGCCATTTCAATCCGCGCTCCACTCCTTCGCGCGCGGCATCAAGCGCGAGAGCAACATGGCGCAAATCGCTGCCAACACCAGCAGCACTATTCCAAGTCCCAAATTTCCCAGCAGCATCTTCCCTGAACCAAACAGCGCAAAATAAACCATACCGCAACCCAGCGCCCACGAAAGCAAGTTGCGTCCCAGGTCGCGCGTTTGCGGAACCTCCGGCGCAAGTTGCGCGACCGCTTTCCACCCGGCAATGTACGGCCGCACTTTCCGGTAGAATTTCACGAGCACATCTTCCTTTTCCGGTTTAGTTAGGAAGGTCACCGCAATCCAGGCCACCGTTGTCAGCCCCGTCGTGGCGAGCGAGGTCTTCGCGAACAATACCACCCCGTCTCCCGAAAAAGGTTTCAGCCACTTAAGCGCTACAGTCACGATGATCGCTGTAGCCATCGCTGCAATCTCGCTCCACGCATTGATCCGCCACCAATACCAGCGCAGCAGGTATACGCCGCCGGTGCCCGCGCCGATGATCAGCACCCATTCCCACCCCGAGACGATCGAACCGAGCTGTGCCGACACGTACGCCGAAATAATTACGAGCAGCACCGTTGCCAGGCGCGACGCAAAAACGTAATGTTGCTCCGTGCCGTCGCGTTTTACAAAGCGGCGATAAAAATCCGAAACCAGATAAGACGCGCCCCAGTTTAGTTGCGTGGCGACCGTAGACATAAACGCCGCCAGGAAACCCGCAAACACCAAACCGCGCAGCGCGTGCGGAACGTGTTCCGCCACAATGCGCATATAGGCCGGCTCGGGTTGCGCGAGGCCTGGATAAAGAACGACCACCGCCAGAGCCGCCAGGATCCACGGCCAAGGACGCAAGGCGTAATGCGCAACGTTGTACCACAATACGGAAAGCAGGCCGTTGCGCTCGTCGCGCGCGCTGAAAATGCGCTGCGCGATATATCCGCCGCCGCCAGGCTCGGCGCCCGGGTACCAAAACGCCCACCACTGCACGCCAAGAAACACAACGAAAGTGATCACCGGAAGCGCCCACATCGCCTGAAACGTGAGCGGACGGGAAAAATCAGGAAAGAACGCAGTCGGATCGCTGGCTGTCGGTCCCGCCGCGACGCGCATCGCATCAAGTTTCGCGAGCATCGAGTGCATCCCTCCGAGGGCGTCAACCGCGTACCACGCAATGCCGATGACGATAGCCATCTTCAATACAAACTGGAAAAGGTCCGTCCACAAAACGCCCCACAGTCCGCCAAGCGTCACATATAGGCCCGTGAAAGGAATCAGGACCAGGACGCAAATCCACTTTGAGGTTGATTCGTTCACTCCCAAGCTGATGGCTACGATGGCGGTCATCGCTTTCGTGACCCATCCGAGGATCAGGCAATTCATCAGCAAGCCAAGATACAGCGCTCGAAAGCCGCGCAAAAACGCGGCAGGCTTTCCGGCGTAACGCATCTCCGCGAATTGCACGTCTGTAAGAAGACCCGAGCGCCGCCACAATCGCGCGAAAAGAAAGACGGTCATCATGCCGGAAGGCAGGAAGCTCCACCAAAACCAATTGCCGGCAATGCCGTTTCTGTAGACGAGGCCGGTGACCACAAGCGGCGTGTCCGCGGCAAACGTCGTCGCGACCATCGAGGTTCCCGCAAGCCACCACGAAACATTGCGGCCTGAGACAAAATAATCTTCTGTGCTTTTTCCAGAGCGGCCCCGGAAGTACAGACCAAGAACCAGCGTGATAAGCAAATAGCCGGCGACGGCGATCCAATCGGCAGCAGCAAATGTCACAGTGAGTCCTTTCCCCTCTGTAGTGGCGGGTCTTTAGACCCGTTCTTGGTTCCGTCCCGTACTTAGCGCTCGTTTACCCCGCACCACTCAATGCGCGAAACTATATAGCACTTTCCTGTCTGAATACGCATGGTGTTTTTCTCTTGCAAGCCTGCCTCACAGTCCACCCTAATTCCCTGCCTGGGGCTTCCCGAATCCCGTGACCTTTAGCGTACGCTGGCGTCTATAGACAGAGGTCTTAGTGTGACAAATCCGCATGCTCCGCGAGGCTGGTTACATTGGGTCACTTGGCTTGAGTCACTGCCAGCCGACGCCGTGTACGGCTGGCGGCAACTGAAGAAGCATAAGGTCACTTCGGCGGCCGCGATTCTCTCGCTCGCTTTGGGAATTGGCGCCTGCACGTCGGCGTTCCGTCTCATTGATGCTCTCCTGCTGCGTCCCTTGCCGGTCGCCGCTCCGGAACGCCTTTACTTTGTCTCGCGCCAGGGCCTCAATTGGGATGGCAAACCCAACATCGACCAAAACTGCCAGTATCCGCTTTTTCTTCAGATGCGCAGAGCGGTCAAGGATCGGGCTGAGCTACTTGCCACGTCCTACGCGGAGCGCGTCGATCTTTCTTTCGGGTCCGGCCAGGAAATCGAAAAAGCGTACCTGCAATATGTTTCAGGCTGGATGTTCGAATCGTTTGGCCTGAAGCCTGCGTTGGGACGGCTGCTGAAAGAGACTGACGAGAAGACGCCGGGAGCGTATCCATACGCCGTTCTCTCTTACGATTATTGGACCCGCCGTTTTGGCCAGGATCCCCACGCCGTCGGCCGCAGCTTTCGTATGGGCGAGACGCGGTACGAAATTATTGGTGTTGCAGAGAAACGGTTTGCCGGTACGGAGCCAGGAACATTCGTCGACATCTTCGTTCCCGCCATGATGAATCCATACGTGATGCGTTCCGACGCCAGCGTGTTCCGGATGTTTGCTCAACTGAAGCAGGGCGTCGCCGTCGAGCCCGTTCGCGCGATGCTGCAAGCCAATTCGCGGGCGTTCGAAGAAGAAAGAGCCAAAGGGTTTATCGGGGTTCCGAAACAAAGTCTGGAGAATTTTCTGAGCCAGAAGCTCGTGCTGGAACCCGCCCCGACGGGCATTTCCGATTTACAAAGTGACAACCGCCCCTCTCTTTTCGTGCTTGGCGTTTTGGTGGCGCTTGTGCTGCTAATTGCGTGCGCGAACGTGGCCAACTTGATGACTGCGCAAGCGGCGGCGCGCGCTCACGAAATGGCGCTGCGCATCTCCATCGGCGCGGGCCGCTGGCGGCTTGTGCAACTCATGCTCATCGAGAGCGCCTGGATCGCGTTGCTTGCAGCGGCAATCGGCGCGTTTCTCGCCTGGTGGTCCGCGCCGTTCGTGGTCAGTCGAATCAATCCGCCGGATGACCCTGTGCGATTGATTCTCCCCGCGGACTGGCGCGTCATGGGATTCGCTCTGGCGTTAACCTTCGGCGTAACCCTGCTTTTTGGATTGCTGCCGGCGCTACGCGTATCCGCTATCAAGCCGCTTAGCGCGCTGAAAGGCAAAGAGGAGCCACGCTCTCGACGCGGGCTGATGCATGGGCTCATTGCATCGCAGGTAGCTTTCTGCTTTCTCGTGCTCTTCGCTACCAGCCTGTTTGTTGCCACGTTCGAACGTCTATCGCATGCATCCGTCGGGTTCTCCGCAGATCGGCTGCTTACTCTGGATACGTTTGCGCAACAAGCGCAGCCTCCCGCCTTGTGGTCGCAGGTAGCGGAACATCTCCGCGAGATTCCTGGGGTAGAAACGGTGGCCCTGGCGAGTTGGCCATTGCTCGAAGGAAACAGCGTGAACAGCTACATTTCCGTCAACGGCGCGCCTCCGACCCAGAGGCTCGCTTATTTCCTGAGAGTGTCGCCAGGCTGGATCGACACCATGAAGATTACCTTGATGGATGGCAGAGATTTTCTTCCCAGCGAAACCGCTCCCGGCGCTGCGATCGTGAATGAAACTTTCGCAAAGACCTATTTCAAGGGAGAGGACCCGGTTGGGAAAACGTTCGCTCGCTCCGAGGACGATGAGGATAGAGGGAGACTCTTTCGGATCGTGGGCCTGACTCGCGATGCCCGTTACGGCAGCGTGCGCGAGGCGCCGCTTCCCGTGGCGTACGTTCCTTTTCAGGGAGTGCGTCGCGACGGCTCGTGGCTGCGGGAAAACTGGGGAACCCTTATTGTGCGCACGTCGAGCGCCAATCCGCTCGCGCTGGTGCAAACTCTTCGCCAGGAAGTGCCGGCCGCGCGTCCTGAATTTCGCGTGAGCCGCATCCGCACACAATTGGAGATCAATCAGGCGCAAACCGTGCGCGAACGCCTGCTCGCCATGCTAGCCCTTTTCTTTGCAGTAGTGGCGCTAATGCTGGCGGGCGTCGGCCTCTACGGCGTGCTGCATTACTCCGTGTTGCAGCGACAGCGTGAAATCGGTATTCGCATGGCCCTGGGAGCGCAGGCGGGCGTCATCGTCCGCATCGCGACTCTCGATCTCTTCTCCATGGTCTTGCTGGGTGCGCTTGCAGGGTTGGGGTTCGGCATGGCGCTGGGGCGCTATTTCGAGGCGCTCTTGTACCAGGTAAAGGCGACGGAATTGTCGATGCTCGCGTTTCCGTCGGTCACGCTTCTCCTGGTGGCTTTGGTAGCCGCGCTGCCCCCTGTCATTCGCGCGGTCCAAATTGATCCAGCCGCAACCCTGCGGGCCGAATAAGAGTACGCCTCCCTTCCAACGTACGCTGCCATCACCCGAAAAAGCCCCCGGATGTAAATTGGGGTTGACATCTTACCTGAGAGCGCCCACACTCGGGTAAAATGTCTACCCGAGAGGGCGCATTTTGGACCCGGAAGGAGGCAAGGCCATGTTTTGGCGCAAGCGCAAGACAAGTGACTTCCGCGATGAAATCGAAACACACCTTCAGCTGGAAGCCGCCCGCCTCCGCGGACAAGGCTTAAGCGAAGAAGACGCCACAGCCGCCGCGCGCCGCGCTTTCGGCAATGTAACCCAAGCTCAAGAGCGCTTCTACGAATCTGGACGCTGGCTCCTTTGGGATCACCTTTGGCAAGACCTGCGCTACGGCCTGCGGATGCTATGCAAAAACCCCGGCTTCACGATCATCGCTGCCGTGACGCTGGCGCTTGGGATCGGCGCGAACACGGCGATATTCAGCGTGATAGACCGCGTTCTA
>Ga0307471_100000190_pt1 | contig 30997 bp, 25 predicted proteins | sample atmos_gasesAM3C__2_FD_204566 | JGI IMG/M metagenome (GOLD analysis project Ga0307471, IMG submission 204566) | Hardwood forest soil microbial communities from Morgan-Monroe State Forest, Indiana, United States - atmos_gasesAM3C_515 | ecosystem: Environmental > Terrestrial > Soil > Temperate... | reverse complement strand
CCTGCAAGCCGCGGGAATTCAGGCGGAGTCGGTCTTCAAAGTGAACGAAGGCCGGCCCAATATTGTGGACCTCGTGAAAACCGGGAAGATCGATCTGATCATCAACACGCCGCTGGGCCGCGAATCTTTTTACGACGAGAAGTCGATTCGGCGCGCTGCGATTCGCTACAATATACCCTGTATCACCACGCTGGCTGCGGCCAACGCGGCGGCGCGAGGCATCCATGCCCTTCATGAGCAAGGCATTGAAGTTGCCGCGCTGCAGGATCTGCACAAAGGCCAGGCTGCCGCTTCCGGCGCGCCCGCCTCAGGAGATTAGTCATGGATTTATCAGGGATCCTTCCTGCCTTAACGACGCCGTTCGCCAGTGACGGCGCGATATCCATCGCCGGCTTGAAGCACAACATCCAGCAATACAACTGCACCGGTCTGGCCGGCTATGTGGTCATCGGCTCTACAGGCGAGTCCGTGCTGCTTTCGAAGCCGGAGATAGAGGCTGTTCTCGCCGCAGTGAAAGAAAGCGCTTCGAGCGACAAAAAATTGATTGCTGGCACGGGCGCGGAATCCACAGCGGAAACCATCGAGCGCACAAAACGAGCCGCGCAACTTGGCTACGACGTGGCACTAGTGAAAACGCCCTACTACTACAAGCCGATTTACAAGCCGGAAACCTACATTGCACATTACCGGCGGGTGGCCGATGAATCGCCGATTCCGGTGATGCTTTATTCCGTGCCGCAGTTCACGGGAGTGGCTCTCGAGCCGCCGGAAGTTGCGGTGCTATCCGAGCATCCGAACATCATCGGAATCAAGGAGAGCTCCGGAAACGTGCAGCGCGTGGCCGAGATCATCGCTACTGTGCGCCCAGATTTTCAAGTGCTCGTAGGCTCGGCGGCGACGATGTATCCATCGCTCGCCATTGGTGCGCGCGGCGCGATCCTGGCCTTAGGTTCCGCGCTGCCCGAAAAGTGCTTGACGCTTTACGAACTGTTCCGCCAGGGGCAACACGAAAAAGCGCGCGAACTGCAAGAAGTCATCCTGCGCGCTTCGAAACTGATCGTCTCCGAGTGCGGAATACCCGGTGTGAAATACGCAATGGACCAGCGTGGATTCTGCGGCGGCTTGCCACGGCTCCCGCTCCTCCCGCTCAAAGATGAACAAAAGAAACGTGTTAACGCCCTACTGGAGACGCTCGAACCAGCCGCTATGCGGGCTTAATCCGTTGTAATATGGCCCTGATGTCCGGCGTGTCCTGCTTGTGTTCGAACCTGGCACGAACCCGGAAATTGATGAGACGTTTTCTCGCGGAGTTCATCTAACCGCTCATGGATTGTCGCGCTCTCGCGTTCAGCCAACTCCCGCACCAGCCTGCGCTGTTCCTCGCCTATTTGGAGAATTTTGAGAAAGTGAAGGCGTTCTACGCCCATCCGCCTTCGATGGAGGCGGTGACGCAAGCGAGCCGCAAGCTGGATTACCCCTTGGAGCGCCGAACGGAAGTGGCTGCGATTCTTGACAAGCAGAACGCGGAGCTGGACGCGGGGACGGAAACACAGGCCAATCTGGAGCGGCTGGCGAATGGCGCGCTAGCAGTTGTGTCTGGGCAGCAGGTTGGACTATTCGGCGGACCTGCGTATGCCGCGTACAAGGCGCTGACGGCGATTCAGATTGCCGAGGAATTGACACGCGACGGGCTCGATGCCGTGCCGGTTTTCTGGATGGCGACGGAAGACCACGACTTGGAGGAAGTGCGGCACACCAGTTGGTTTGATTCGGGGAAACTGATTCGTTACGAGTTGCCGGATGGGAATGAAGAGGAAACACCGGTGGGACGGATTCAGCTGGGACCTGAAGGCGGAAGGTTGGCGCGAGAGGCCGCGGATTTATTGGAGAAAGACGGCGGCGAATTGCTCGCGCAATACTTGGCAGAAAGTTACAAAGCTGAGGAAACGTACGGGAGCGCGTTTGGGAAGTTGTTTGCGCGATTGTTTGCGCAACAAGGATTGATTCTCATGGATCCGCTGGATGGGGGTCTGCACAAGGTTGCGGCCCCTCTCTACCAGCACGCGCTAGCGGAGCGCGACGTATTGAATGAAAAACTGCTGCAGCGCGGCAAGGAACTGGAACGCGCAGGATTTGACGCGCAGGTGAAAGTAACATCGAAGAGCACACTGCTTTTTCGTTTTGAGAATGGCGCCCGGCAAGTGGTTACGGCAAGCAATGGAAAATTTCACGTCGGCGAGAAGAGCTTGCCGCGCGAAGAACTGACGCACCTGACCCACACGGAGCCGGAAAAGTTCAGTCCCAATGCGCTTTTCCGACCGGTGGTGCAGGACTATCTACTGCCGACCGTTGCTTTCATCGGCGGGCCCGCCGAACTTTCGTACATTGCGCAATCGGAGGCGGTGTACCAGCATCTCCTGGGACGAATGCCGGTGATGCTGCCGCGGGCAGGTTTCACGCTGATTGACGTCAAAGCTAGCAAACTTTTGCGGAAGTATGAGCTGTCGGTCGAGGATGTGTGGGCGGGTTCGCAGGACTTGCGTCACAGGATGGAAAAGCAATCCGTAACCGGATCGTTGGCAAAAGATTTCGAGAACGACCAGAAAGAAATCGGCGCGATGCTGGAAGAGCTGGGAAAAAAGATTGAGGTTCTCGACCCCACGCTAAAGGGCACAATCGAAAAGACGAAAGAGGGAATCGAATTCCACCTCGACAAATTACGGCGCAAAGCGGGTGCAGCTCTCGATCAGAAAGCGGGGCTGCTGGCGGCGCACGAAGAGCACCTGGAGTCGCTGCTCAATCCTCACAAGATGCTTCAGGAGCGAGAGCTGTGCGTGCTCCCGTTTTTGGCACGCTGGGGCGCGAGCGCGCTCGGCGAATTGCAGAAGCTGTGTAGCGGAGAGAAAGTGGGCAACCACTTCGTTGTGCAACTACCGTAGACCTTTAGCTCAAACAACCTATTCGTTTTCCCCTCCGTGGTCGCATCCCTGTCCCTGAGTCCATGTTCTGTCGAGAATCCCGCTGTGCCCGTTAGCGATAGGAAGGGCAGGCAAGCTTTGGCAGTGAAAGACGCGGCCTCAGGATGACACGCACCATGGAAAGGCAGCGGTCAGGAATGAACCTGGCGTGTATTAGAATCTGCGAGCAGGGGACCAAGATGGAAACGCTCACTATAAAGACAGACCGGCGGACGCAACTTTTGGACGTGACGGCGCAAGTCCAGAAGGCGGTGTCCGCGGCGAAAACCTCCAAAGGCATTTGCTATTTGTACGTGCCGCACACCACCGCGGGAATCGCGATTAATGAGTGCGCGGACCCGGACGTGGCGCACGACATCGAGGGGGCGTTGGATCGGCTGGTGCCCAAAACGGGGCCCTACCGGCACAGCGAAGGCAATTCGGACTCGCACGTGAAGTCCGTGCTCGTGGGTGGGAGCCAGATCGTGTTCGTGGAAGACGGACGCCTTGCGCTGGGGCGCTGGCAGGGAATCTTCTTTTGCGAGTTTGATGGCCCGCGCGAACGGAAGCTGATTGTAAAAACGGTGGCTGATTGAAGGGACAGAATTCCGGCCTAATCAAGGCCGACGCGGCGAAGCAGGTCCTTAAAGCGCGGGTCGTCACGAAGGGGATCGAAGTAGGGATGGACCTTGAGCCACTGCAAGATGTTGGATTGCTCTTTGTACGCTTGTTCGAGCCAAACAAGCGCCTGCTCTTTATCCGCGAGTCCTAAATAGGCGTTCACAAAGGCGGCAGCAGGGACGTAACCAGCCTGCTTGCGTTTTTTCAGTTCCGTGAGGAGCCGGAGAGCGTCAGCGCGCCGTCCGGCGTGGGCGTACGCCCTGATCAGCACACCGATGACGGCTGAGCTATGGTCGGAAACAGAAAGGGTCTTTTCGAGAACGGGAATTGCTTCACTCGATTGATTATTGGCGGTAAGTACAAATCCGAGAAACCAAAAAGCCACAGCATCGTCGTGCCGGACTGCGAGCACGCTGCGAAGCTCGTGCGTAGCCGCGTCGTATCGGCGCGCCTGGAAGAGAATCCAAGCGATGTCCGTGCCGGACACCGCAAGCGCGTCGAGTTGGCGGCCCCGCTGAGCCCACGCCAGAGCCTCGTCCGTACGGCCCTGACATAACAACCACCGAGCAAGGCCGTTGTGAGCAATAGCGTCGTTCGGATTCAGTTCGAGAGCGCGTTTGAATTCGGTCTCAGCCTCGGCCCAGTGCCACTCTTCCTGCTGTATGGATGCCAGCAGGGTATGCGCATCGGCCAGCCCAGGATCCAGCTCCATCGCCTTTCGGGCTGCACTTGCAACCTTTTCCCGTTCCTCCGCGGGAGGAGCGCCGATGAAAACCGTGCTGAGGTCATAATGGGCGTCCGCCAAGCCGACATAAGCCGGCGCAAAGGTTGGGTCTTTCCTTATGGCTTCCTCGAAATAGTTGATGCTCTCCTCGATGTCAGCCCTGCTACCTTTCTTATTGTCCAGGGCGAACCGACCTTTGAGATAACTCTCGTAGACGTCCGGCGAGATCGAGCCAGCTGCGGTAAGCCGCGCATGTTCTTCGCCGGTGACGGTGACCTCGACTTTTCGAGCGATTGATTGGGCCACATCGCTTTGCAAAGTAAGTACGTCGCGTAACTCGCGATCGTAAGTTTCGGACCAGAAGTGTTCGTCGGTTGCAGACCGAATTAATTGGGCGTGGACACGAATCCGGCTGCCTTCTCGTATCACCGATCCTTCAACGAGGGCATCGACGCCCAGCGTCTTGGCGATCTCTGGCACGGAGAGTTTTGTGTCTTTAAAGGTCATCATCGACGTGCGAGAAATGACGCGCAGATCGCGGATGCTCGCCAGGCGTCCAATGAGAGCTTCGGTCATGCCATCCGCCAGGTAGTCCTGAGCTGGGTCGCCCGAGAGGTTTTTCAAAGGCAGCACGGCGAGGGACTTGATCCTGGGGCGGGTCGCACTGCCAGGGCGGTTGCGGATTATGGCGTAAGCAAAGACAAACAGGGAGAGGACAGCCAGGCCAGCAAGAGCTAGCCTCGGACGGTGTATGCGAGTGGCTTCTTGCCCAAGGACTTCAGCATTGTTGGGCGCAATCTTAGGCGCGCCGTCGGACCCTTCCGCCGCTCGTTCTTTCTCTTCTGGCTCCAGACTCAGGTTGCGGCTCTGCTTCCAGCCATCGAGCTCTGAAGTGAAAGCATAGACGGAGCCAATCCTGTCGTGGAGGTGCCGGTGAACGGGCATCCCCTCGCGCTTCTCCCAGCGCTGGACGGTGGTGATGTCCCGCTTGAGGTAGGCCGCAATCTCTTTCCAGGAATCCAGCCGATTCTGGGGCGGGCTTCCAGTTGGCGATGTTCCAGGAAAAGGTTCGGACAATCGAGTCCCCCAAAAGATAAGCGGTTGTGCGCGATTGTAACCCCGCTCGCGCGGAACGGCAAAGGACTGCATTCGAGGGCAAATCGAGGAAAAGACGACGGTTCCGCACCTTGCTGCTTGAAGACGCTGTGCGACATGTCTGAAAGTTGGGCCAAGCCGCTATGTGGCGGCAAGTACCAAAGGAGCCGGCCCATGAATCGAAGATTGACGCAGCTCGTGTTTCTCAGCGCAATGATCCTTTTTGCTCAAACCATTTACGCCCAATCCTGGCAATTGCAGGTGGGCGCACAAACTGGAGACATGGCGCATCAAGCGCTTGCTTTCTTGCCCAATGAGATTTGGATCCATGCAAACGACAGCATTACCTGGAGCTTTCCGGCCGACGAGATCCACACTGTCACTTTTCTGAAGCTAGGCCAAGTGCGTCCGAGCCGTCTTGTTGGATGCCCCGGAACCAATAGCACGCCTAACTTCTCCGTATTTGACGGCAATGCCTGCGTGAATAGCGGCATCCTGACGAACAAGGATGGGCAGACCTATACCGTAGTGTTTCCCGCCATTGGTAATTTCAAGCTGGTTTGTCTTGCTCACCCCAATATGACAGCCACGGTGCACGTGGTGGCCGCATCGGAAACCCTGCCGTACGATCAGGCGTTTTACGACAAGCAGGCGGACCGAGAACGCGCGGATCTGCTCTCTGACGCGATGGCCTCAGGCCACAAACACGCTGACTCCAACGATATAACCGCCGGTGTTGGCCACATTATGGGCAACGGCGGCGGCACGCAAACGGCTTCGGTAATGCTCTTCATGGATGCAACGAAAGTAATCCGTGTAGGGGAGACCGTGGAGTGGACGACCGCGGAAGCGGTGACAAGCCACACGATTACTTTTGGGCCCGAGCCCGACCCGCTAAACCAGATTCCGCCCTCTGCCAACGTGACTGTGGATGCGGATGGTGCGCGACACGTCATAATCAATTCGCCATCGGACGTCGTGCACTCGGGCTTCATTACCGAAGTGCCGCAAGATCGCATCGGGCTGGCGCAAGCGCCGCTGGGAGTGACACGCTTCCGCGCGACCTTTGCAGGCCCTGGAGTTTATCAGTACAAATGCGTGCTGCACGACGAGTTGGGAATGGTGGGGCAAATCATCGTGCTGCCGTAATGCGTACCGACAAATGAAACGAAAGCCGGCCGCCACGACCTGCCGTCACGGGAGAGTGTAGGCCACGAGCGAATCGCCGAGTCTTTCTTCGGTGATTTTGGGATGGCCGCCGGCGGCGATGGCGAGATACTGCTTGCCGGTGGCGTTCACGCGATAGGTCATGGGTGTCGCGTTGCCGCAGGCCGGCAACTTGCCCTTCCACAATTCCTTGCCGGATTCGATGTCGAACGCGCGGAGGAAACAGTCAGTCGTGCCGGCGATGAAAACGAGGCCGCCCGCGGTGACGATAGGTCCGCCAAGGCTGATCGAGCCGGGCGCGATTTGCGGATGTTCGCCGCCGAAATCGCCCATGGAACCTAGAGGCACCTGCCAGCGAATTTTTCCTTCGGTCATATCCACAGCTGTAAGCATGCCCCAGGGTGGCGGACTGCACGGCAAGTCCGACGGCGACTGGATGAAACGGCGATAGAGACCGTAGGGTGCACCGATTTGGTCGCCATAGTCGCCGTCTTCGGTGTGGGAACTGCGGTCATTGTACTTTTCACGGGGAATCAGTCGCGCGATCGCGGCGATATTGTTCACATTCGTCACCAGGATGCTGCGCTTGGCGTCGAAAGCGTAGCCGCTCCACGTCATGCCGCCAATGTTTCCGGGCACCATGAGCGTTCCTTGCGTGCTCGGCGGCGTGAAAATCCCTTCATTGCGTAGATGCGAAATGTAATTGCGGCACCAATCGCGGTCTTGGGGTGTAGGCCCCCAGGCTTGGTCGGCGGAAAAAGTGTGCGGAACAAGCGGCGGGGGCTTCACAGGAAAAGGCTGGGTGGGCGAAGGAACTTCGCCGGAAACGTCGCTTTGCGGGACGGGGCGCTCTTCCACCGGGAAAACAGGTTTGCCCGTGTCGCGGTTCAGAACATACAGAAGGCCGGACTTGTTGCCTTGGATGACCACGGGGACGTCTTTGCCGTCTAGATGCAAAGTCGTGAGCAAAGGCGGTGAGGCGCTGTCGAAATCCCAAAGATCGTGGTGGACGAGCTGAAAGCCCCAAACAAGCTCGCCGGTTTTGCCGCGCAATGCGACGACGGAGTTGGACCATTTGTCGTCGCCAGGACGTAGGCCGCCGTAGTAGTCAGGGCTGGCGCTCCCAGTGGGGACGAAGAGCAGGTCGCGCTCGGCATCTACGGCCATGATGGACCAGGCGTTGCCAGCGCCGCTGCGCCACGAAGGAGCCTTGCCTTCTGCGGCTGCAGTGCTTGGATTAGCGGGAAGCGGATCCCAGCTCCAGCGAAGAGCGCCGGACCGCGCGTCGTAGGCACGGACGACGCCGCGAGCCATGTCCACGCGATGATTGTCGTCAATGGCGGAACCGACCACGACCAGATCGTCAACGATGGCGGGCGGGGAAGTCATGTGATACCAGCCAGGATCGTATTGAAGGATGTCGCGAAGGCTGAGTACGCCGTCTCTGCCAAAATCTGAGCAGGGAGCGCCGGTGGCGGCGTCCACCGAGACAAGACGAGCGTCTTGCGTGGATTCGAAGATGCGGCGATAGCAAGGCTTGTCCTTGGCGCGGTTGGTGTCGAGCCAGGTGGCCACGCCACGGTTAACGAGCCCGTCGCCGTAATCGCCGTCGAGATCGATCTTGGGGTCATAGGCCCAGCGTTGTTTACCAGTTTCAGGATCGAGCGCGATGATGCGGTTGAACGCGCTGGTGAGGTAGAGAGTGCCGTCAACGAGAAGGGGAGTGGTCTCGAAGCCGCTGCGCTTTCTGCGACCGCTGGATTCGGAAATGTCGCCGGTGTGGAAGGTCCAGGCAACTTTGAGGGTGGCGACGTTGTCGCGATTGATTTGCGTGAGAGGTGAATAACGCGTGCCGCCGGCGTCGTGGCCGTAGTAGGGCCAGGAATCGCCGGCGGTATCGGGGGAAATGGGCGCAGCAGCCCCGATGAGAAAGGCACAAACCGAACAAAGCAAAACGAGGGAATACGCAGACGTGGCTCGATGGTTCATTTTCTCGACACCCCAAAAGAGAGAAGGAATTGTACACGGGTTTGTTCCCGGGCCGTGATTGGCTTAAAGGGCGTCGGCGCGTGTGGCGAGCGATGTGCTAGAGTTTTTGTGCGATGAGAAAGCTCGGGATTTACGTGCAGGTGCCTTTCTGCCAGACGAAGTGTACCTATTGCAATTTTCATACGGGAGTGGTGGCGAAGGAACGGTTTTCGCCGTATGCGGAGGCCGTGTGCCGGGAAATACGACAACATCGCGACTGGCTGAGGGGGGCGGGAGTCGATTGGGGCGAGAGTGGCGAGTGGCCCATCGAAGCTCTGGGTAAACAAGGGCCGAGTGGCGAGAATGAAGAGACCAATTACTTGGTGGATACCGCGTACTTCGGGGGCGGGACGCCGAGTTTGTTGGAGGCGCAACAGCTGCAAAAGATCCTGGATGCAATTCGAAGCACTTTTAGGACGGAATTTGCAGAGGTGACGCTGGAGGCGGATCCGGAGACAGTTGAGGCAGAAAAAGCGGCAGCGTGGGTGCGGGCGGGAATTAACCGCGTGAGCTTTGGGGTGCAGTCGTTTTCGGACAAGGAGTTGGCGGCGGCGGGAAGGATGCATCGGCGGGCGGACGTTTACCGGGCTGTGCCGATTCTGCGCAAGGCGGGGATTCGAAACATCAGCTTTGATCTAATCGCGGGATTGCCATACCAAACGAAAGCGAGCTGGGAGCAATCGGTTGATGAATTGGTTGCGCTTGCGCCGGAGCACGTGTCGGTGTATTTGCTCGAAGTGGATGAGGGAAGCCGCCTGGGGAAAGAGTTGCTGTTGGGTGGAACGAGGTACAGCGCGGCAAGTGTACCGAGCGAAGACGAGATGGCGGAATTTTACGAAATGGCGCAAGAGGCGCTGGGCGCCGCGGGATATCACCATTACGAAATTTCGAATTGGGCGAAGCCAGGATTTGAATCGAAGCACAACTTGAAGTATTGGCGGCGTGAGGCATATCTGGGATTTGGGGCGGGTGCGCATTCATTTTCAGGGAGGCAGCGGTGGGCAAACGCGCACGACGCGGCCGCGTACGCGAGCGCGATCGAGAGTGGAAGATTGCCGGTCGAGCAGTTGGAGAGCGTGACGGCAGACCAGGCTTTGGAGGAAGAGTTGTTCTTGGGATTGCGCCAACTGGATGGAATTGATTTGAGGCGGATTGAGAAAGAATACGGAGTTGCTCTCGGAGCGCGATTTGAATCGCTGGCTGCGGCGGGATTGGTCGAGCGTGAAGGGGACGTTGTGCGGCTGGCGGAGGAAAAGTTAAGCGTGTCCAATGAAGTTTTCGTGGAGTTGATGAGGTGAGCGGCGCTCATGGACCAATCAAGCGTGAAGTCGGCGTGGCCTTTTAACGCAGAGGACACAGAGGGAAGAACACAGAGGGAAGAACACAGAGGGCGCCCGAGAAGAGATCAGAGATCGAAGACCAGAAGCGGAGAAAACCATGACCTACACGATGGCGAAGGGGAATCAGAGAGTGGACCCGGATGAGGTGAAAGTGACAGGAAAGGAGCTCGAAGGTGTTGTGGATTTGCGCAGCGACACGGTGACGCGGCCGACGGAGGAAATGCGGCGCGCGATGGCAGCGGCCGAAGTCGGCGACGACGTGTATGGGGAAGACCCCACGGTCAACAAACTGGAGAAGCGCGCGGCGGAGATTTTTGGAAAAGAGGCGGCGCTGTTTGTACCGACGGGCTGCATGGGGAACCTGATTTCGATCAAGATTTGGACGCATCACGGCAGCGAGGTGATTTGCGAAGAGCGCAGTCACGTGAATTTGTACGAACTGGCGTCGATGTCGGCAATTGCAGGCTGCATGCCGCGAGTGACGCGCGGGGAAGATGGAATTTTGACGTGGGAAGAGATCAAGGCGGCGATTCGGCCGAAGATTTATTACGACTCGCAGACAGCGCTCATTTGCCTGGAGAACACAAGCAATATGGCGGGCGGAACGGTCTATCCGACGGATCGCGTGAACGAGATTTGCGATGAGGCGCATAAGCTTGGGCTGAAGGTGCATCTGGACGGAGCGCGGATTTTCAATGCAGCGACTGCTTTGGGCGACCATGTCGCGGTGATGACGAAAAAAGTGGATTCGGTGATGTTCTGTTTGTCGAAGGGACTGGGCGCGCCGGTGGGCTCGATGGTGGTGGGATCGAAAGCTTTTATGGAGAAGGCGCGGATTTACCGGAAGATGTTTGGCGGAGGGATGCGTCAGGCAGGAGTAATTGCGGCGGCGGGATTGATTGCCCTAGAGAAGTCGCCGCCGAGACTCCACATTGATCATGAAAACGCAAAGTTGCTGGCGGAAGGGATTGCGCAAATCCCAGGGTTAAAGATTGATCCGAAGAAAGTGCGGTCAAACATCGTCATTTTTGATTGCGCCGAGACAGGCATGACGGCCGTGGAGTTGTGCGACGCAGTACACGCGCACGGTGTGTGGGCGCAAGACACGGCGCTATATTCGGTGCGTGTGGTCACACACTGTGACGTGGACCATGCGGGATGCGAGCGGGCATTGACGGTGTTGAAGGAAGTCGTCACGAAGAAGAGAAAGGCGGGGGCATGAGTTTGAGACGAGGGGCGATTCTTTGCGCTGGGGTAGCGTGTTTGTTTGCGGCGTCGGGAGCGAGCCGCGCGCAGACATCGCCGGCGAAGAGTGAGTCCAACAAAGCCGCCGCAACGGCCGAAGAGGCGAAGAAATACATCGAGAACGCAGAGAAAGAATTGTTTGATCTCGGCGTGAAGGCTTATCGGGCGGGATGGGTGCAGGAAAACTTCATCACTGAGGATACGGAGCAGATCGCGGCCGACGCTGGAGAGGTCGCGAATACCGCAGCAACGAAGTATGCCAGGGAGACGCATCGGTTTGATGGGTTGAAGCTCACGCCGGAACTTGCGCGCAAACGATTGCTGCTGGAATTGGCGACTGGATTCCCGGCACCGGATGATCCGAAAGCGCAAAAAGAGCTGGCGCAAATACTAGCGTCGCTTGATGGCGACTATGGAAAAGGAAAGTGGTGCCCGGACGGCGAAAAAGGGAAGTGCCTGGATGTGACAGCGGTAGAGAAATTGATGGCGGAGAACCGCGACGCGGAAGAATTGAAGCGGGCGTGGGTGGGATGGCACGCGATCGGCGCGCCGATGCGGCAGCGATACGCTCGGATGGTCGAGTTGGGAAATGCGGGAGCGCGCGAGTTGGGTTACGCGGACGTGGGAGCGCTGTGGCGTTCGAACTACGACATGCTGCCGGATGATTTCGCGAAAGAAGAGGACCGGCTGTGGGAGCAGTTGAAGCCGCTGTATTTGTCGCTGCACGCGTACGTGCGCGGCCAACTGCGGAAGAAATATGGAAACGCACTGGTTCCTGCGAACGGGCCGATCCCGGCGCATTTGTTGGGGAATATCTGGAGCCAGGAGTGGAACAACGTTTATTCGTTGATGGATTCGCCGAAGCCGCCGCAAAGCTACGACCTGACGAAGATTTTGCAGGAGCGGAAGACGGATGCGCGGAACATGGTGAAGTACGGCGAGAACTTTTTCATTTCGCTGGGATTTGCGCCGCTGCCTGCTACGTTCTGGGAACGGTCGCTCTTTACCAAGCCGGCGGACCGCGACGTGGTGTGCCACGCCAGCGCGTGGGACGTGGATTTCAAGGAAGATCTCCGGGTTAAAATGTGCATTCAGATTCGTGAAGAAGATTTTCGAGTCATTCACCACGAACTGGGGCACAACTTTTATCAGCGCGCGTACATGAATCAGCCGGGGCTGTTTCAGGGCAGCGCCAATGATGGGTTTCACGAAGCGGTGGGCGATACCATCGCGCTTTCGGTGACGCCAGAATATTTGAAGAAAATCGGGCTGATCGAGACGGTACCTCCAGCCTCGGGCGATATTGATTACTTGCTTCAACAGGCGCTGGAGAAAGTGGCGTTCCTACCTTTTGGTTTGCTGGTGGACAAATGGCGCTGGGAAGTTTTTTCGGGGCAGGTGAGACCAGCGGATTACAACAAAGCGTGGTGGGAGCTGCGGAGGAAATATCAGGGCGTTGCGCCGCCTGTGGAGAGGACGGAAGCGGATTTTGATCCAGGTGCGAAGTATCACATTCCGTCCAACACGCCCTATGCGCGGTATTTCCTGGCTCGGATTTTGCAATTTCAGTTTCACCGCGCGCTGTGTAAGGAAGCAGGGATTACGGGACCCCTGCACCGCTGCTCGATTTATGGGAACAAAGCCGCAGGAGAGAGGCTGAACCAGATGCTATCCATAGGACAAAGCAAGCCGTGGCAGGAAGCGTTAGAAGCGATTTCGGGAATGAAGGAAATGGATGCAACGGCGCTGGCGGATTATTTTGCGCCCCTGAAAACGTGGCTGGACGAACAGAACAAGGCGAAGGGATATGCAGTAGGGTGGTGAAGACACCTACGCGAGCGGGCCAGGATTTTTGAGATAGCGGTCAATGATGACGTCTGCCGTGCGGTAGACGAACGCGAGAATTGTGGGCGTGGGATTGGCGGAAGCGTTTTGTGGAAAAGTGGAGCCACCCAGGATGAAGAGGTTGGGCAGTTGCCAGTGCTGGAGATAGGGAGAGACCACAGAATAAGCGGGGGAATCTCCCATGATCGTGCCGCCTTGAATGTGGGTCGAATTGTAATGGACGGCATCGTATGAGCGCAGGCCCGGGAAAGGATTAATCTCCCGCGCGCCCATGGCGCGGGCAACCTCGACAGCCTTCGGCGTGGCGAACTTGGCCATTTTGCGTTCATTGTCGCGCCAGTCGAGCGTTAAGCGGAGGAGCGGATCGCCGAGCGCGTCTTTGTAGGCGGGATCGAGATCCATGAAGTTGGTTTTGTAGGCGAGATGTTCCCCCGCGAAGCCAATCGTTGCGGTCCGGTCATAGTAAGAAACCGAAGCTTTCTTCCATTCCGATCCCCAAGTGGCTTTGATGGAATTTGGCAGCACCCCGAATGCGCCGATGGGTTGGAAGCCATACCCACGCGCCGCAAAATAACCCCCACGAATGAAGTTGAGCGAGCTGCGGTCGAGATCGTCGCGGTCAAAGTCACTGAAAAGGATTCCCGCAGAGCCGGAACCCATGAAACGGTTAAGCGGCTGGTCAAAAAAAGCAGTGGCCGCTCCAAAACCGACCGCGTGCGTAAGATTGCTTCCGACCGTACCGCGGCCCGTGGACGGATTATAAGGTTCGCCGATGCCAGAAAGCAGGAGAAGACGCGTGTTGTTGAGAGTCCAAGAGGCAAGAAAGATGAGAGAAGCGGGCTGGAAGGTTTCTTCACCTGCGGCGTCTATGTAGGTCACACCGCCAGCGACCGATTTAGGAGTGGCGTCAAAGAGTATGCGGCGAACCCAAGCGCCGGTTCGGAGAGAGACATTCTTGCGTTTTTGAATTATGGGCAGCAGGAGATTCGTGGGCTGCGCTTTGGCGCCGACCATGCAGCCGAATTTGGCGCAGAAGCCGCAATAAGTACAGCCACCCCGAGAGATGCCGTCGGGATTCGTGTACGACTGGCTGATGTTTGCCGACGGCGCCGGATATGGATGGTAGCCGAGAGACTTGGCCGCGTCTCGGAATAGCGCCGAGAAATAGGGCATCTTCGTTGGCGGGGTAGGGTATTCTTCGCTGCGCCAGCCTTCAAAAATATTTCCGCCGTCGATGAGCTTGCCTCGCAGGTTACCCGCGTTACCCGAAGTGCCGAGCAATTTATCAACGCGCGTGTAATAGGGCTCAAGCTCGTTATAGGTGATGCCCCAATCGCGAACGGCGTGGTCCTCCGGCAGCGTGTTAGCTCCAAATTTCTCCGTTGTTTTTGTGAGCAGCTCGAAGCAATCCGGCAGGAAGCGGGGAACCTGGGCGTTCCAGTGCTCGCCGGAGCCGCCAACGCCAGCGCCGGGAAGAAAAGCTCCATGCTGGCGAAGCGGCAGAGCACGCTGCGTGATGTCGTGCCGGAGAGTAACCGTTTCCTTGGAGAGATCCTGCATCATGCGAAGACGAATTGCGTAATCAAGCTCGTCCATGTCGGTCGCGTAATCCGAGAGTTCGCGGGAAGGGCCGCGCTCCAAGACGATGATGTTCAGCGAAGTGCGCGAGCCGAGCTCCTTGGCCATGAGCAGTCCGGCCCAACCGCCCCCGACGATGACGGCATCGACAGCGGGAAGCGTCTTCACGGCTCGTCCTCGCTCGGGCGAATCTTCGCTCCCGTTGTTTGACGAAGACTCATGGGTTTGGGGCGAAATGCTTTGCCGTAATGCTTGTCGACTTCGTCGAAGTAGCTCATTCGCGGGCCGGGGAAGCCGACGAGCTGCCAGCCAATCATCCCGGCGTTTCCGCCGTGTATGGGATCGCAGAACATCCCTTCGATGGTGTTTTGGCGAAGGAGCGCGAAGAAAAGAGTGGATTCAATTTTGCGCAGCGCTTCATCCTGGGCGGCGGGAGTAAGAAAATGAAATCCTTGCAGATCCTTCAATCCATCGCGATAAATTTGGCGGGGCGTGGCGCTACCCTGGTAGCCCAGTTCTCGCGGGGCCTCTTCAAAGGGAGGCTGCGTGTAACGAAAGCGGTCGCGGCCGTAAGAACCGGCGAGTTGACGGTCGATGAAAATAGCCACACCGGCTTCTCGCGCGCCGGGGCCTGATTCGTCTGACGGGGATATTCGAGACCCCGCAGCGGCAACGATCAGGGCTTCCGTTTCCGTGAAAAAACGAAGCGGGACGCGCACCGGCTTATGCTGCGCAGCGAGCACGGCAGCTTTGCGGTCAAGGGAATAAACGAGAACGCCCCCCAGAGTTGCAGCGGAAAGCGTGAGAAAATGGCGCCGGCGCATGAGCGGGAGTGTAGCAGAGGAACGGGCGACGGGCACACGCCAGGAAGAGACAGGCCAACCCGTGCTATAAATGGTATTTTGGCTGAGTATAGGAAAAACAGATAGTGGAAGGGACCAGCCGTGGAATTCGCATTTACGGAAGAACAGCAGCAACTACGAAGGAGCGTACGAGAGTTCGCGGAAGGCGAAATCGCTCCTCACGTGATGGAGTGGGATGAAGCTTCGCATTTCCCAATGGAGATCATGCCGAAGCTCGCAGAAATGGGGCTGCTGGGAGTGATTTTTCCGGAAGAATACGGCGGGGCGGGACTGGGTTATATCGAATATGCGCTGGCGATTGAGGAATTGGCTCGGGTGGACGGCTCGGTGGGACTGATTGTTGCGGCGCACAACTCGCTCTGCTCCAACCACATTTTCAAGTTTGGGACCGAAGCGCAGAAGAAAAAGTATCTCGTGCCGCTGGCGTCAGGAAGAGCGATTGGCGCGTGGTCGCTGACGGAACCGGAAGCAGGTTCCGATGCGGGCGGGACGCGAACGACGGCGGTGCGCAACGCAAAGGGCTGGGTACTGAACGGCGCGAAGACTTTCACGACGAATGGCCATTATGCGGATTTTTGCGTGGCCATGGCGGTGACGGATAAGTCCAAAGGCTCACACGGAATTAGCGCGTTCATCCTGGAAAAGGGAATGCCGGGTTTCAAGCCGGGAAAGAAAGAAAACAAGCTGGGGATGCGCGCAAGCGACACCTCCGAAGTAATTTTCAGCGACTGTCACGTGCCGCAGGACAATCTGCTGGGTCCGGAAGGCGAAGGCTTCACAGGCAGCTTGAAGATTCTGGATGGCGGCCGGATTTCCATCGCGGCGCTGGCGCTGGGCATGGCACAAGGTGCGCTCGAAGCAGCGACGAAATACGCAAAGCAGCGGAAGCAGTTCGGGCAGGCCATCAGCGAGTTTCAGTCAGTGCAGTTCAAGCTGGCGGATATGGCCACGCAGGTGGAGGCGGCGCGGCTGCTGGTTTACCAGGCGGCATGGCTGGCGGACAGGAAAGATGTGCGCTTTACGCGCGAATCGAGCATGGCCAAGCTCTTTGCGAGCGAAGTGGCCGTGCGCGTGGCCAACGAATGTGTGCAGATTCATGGCGGCTACGGATTCATCAAGGACTATCCGGCGGAGAAATATTATCGCGACGTGAAGCTGTGCACGATTGGCGAAGGCACGAGCGAGATTCAGCGCCTGGTCATTGCGCGCCAACTCCTTGGTAAGAAATAATAGGCGAGTGCATTCCGTCTCACCGAAAAGCTCCACAGGACAAGCATGACCGTACCCATTGCGCCGATAGCGGCCATTGAGAAATGGGCCGAACAAGTGCGCGCGGGCGACGTGCGCGCAGTGTCCCGCGCAATCACGGCGATTGAAAATCATGCGCCAGAGGCCGAAGAGCTGCTACGGCTGCTGTTTCCGCACACGGGGCGCGCGTATTTGACGGGGGTCACGGGGGCGCCGGGAACGGGGAAGAGCACGCTGGTGGACCGGTTGGCGGCGTTCCATAGGAAGAACCACGAACAAGTCGGCGTGATTGCGGTGGATCCGACGAGTCCGTATTCGGGTGGGGCGATTCTGGGCGACCGGATTCGCATGCAGGGGCACGCGGGGGACTCCGGCACGTTTATCCGCTCGATGGCCACCCGCGGATTTCTCGGCGGGCTGGCGCGCGCTACGGCAGAAGTGGCGCTGCTGCTGGACGCTGCGGGGAAGAAGCACGTTCTGATTGAAACCGTTGGCGTGGGGCAAGATGAAATTGACATTGTGCGGCTTGCGGATTGCGTGCTCGTGGTGATGGTGCCGGGGCTCGGCGACGACATTCAAAACATGAAAGCCGGGTTGATGGAGATTGGCGATATTTTTGTGCTCAACAAGGCGGACCGCGAGGGAGCGGACCGGTTGGAGCAGCAACTGCTTGCCATGCTTTCTCTCGTGATGCCGCGCGACGGCTGGCAATCGCCGGTGGTGCGCACTGTGGCCACGGAGAACAAAGGAATAGAAGAACTGGCAGCGGCGGTGAAGAAATTTGAAAAACATTTTGAATCCAGCGGCGAGCGCAAACGGAAGCACGTGGAACATTGGAAGAACCGCCTGGTGGAATTGCTGGAATCGCGGTTGATTGAGCGTGCGTTGGGCGGCTCGGGAGGCGAAGCACGGCTGGTCGAACTTGCTGAAGAAGTAGCGGAGCGGAAGAAGGACCCGTTTACAGCAGTGAACGAGATTTTGAAGCATAGCGGACTTGGATATTAGGGAGAAATGAATGGTGGCGAGGAAGGCACCGAAGCAAAAGGGCAAAGGAAGCGCAGCGCAGGCAAGCATTGGCATCATTGGCGGAAGCGGCCTCTACTCGATGAGCGGACTGACGGACACGCGAGAGATTCGCGTCAAGACGCCGTTCGGCGATCCCTCCGATATCATCGTGTTGGGGACACTGGAAGGGAAGCGCGTGGCATTTCTGGCGCGCCACGGGCGCGGCCACCGCATTTTGCCGAGCGAGATTAATTATCGCGCCAACATTTATGCGATGAAGCTGTTGGGAGCAGGGCGGATCATTTCCGTGAGCGCGGTGGGGTCGCTGAAAGAGGATTTGCGGCCAGGAGAGTTTCTTGTGCCCGACCAGTTCTTTGACCGCACCAAGAATCGCTTATCCACGTTTTTTGGCAATGGGCTTGTCGCCCATGTGGCTTTTGCGCATCCCACTTGCGGGCAATTATCCGGCGTGCTAGGTGATGCCTGCTTGCACGAAGCTGTGAAAGTGCACCGGCGGGGAACGTACATCTGCATCGAAGGACCACAATTCTCGACGTTGGCAGAGGCCGAGGTGAATCGCCAATTGCGATTTGACGTGATTGGCATGACCAACCTGACGGAAGCCAAGCTGGCGCGCGAGGCGGAGATTTGCTACGCCACGATCGCGATGATCACGGACTACGATTGCTGGCATCCGGACCACGAATCGGTGACCGCGGCGCAGATTATTGCGGCGCTCAACCAGAATGCGGAGAACGCGCAGAAAGTGCTGCGAGCGGCAGTGCGCGAAGCCCCCGGCGAGCGCAGCTGCAAATGCGGAATGGCGCTGAAACACTCGCTGGTAACGGATATGAAGCTCGTCCCCTCGGCCACCAAGAAGCGCCTGGCGGCCATCATCGGTAAATACATTTCGTAGGAGAGAGGCGTGTCCTTACTCGTTGTGGGATCAGTTGCGTTTGATGCCGTGGAAAGTCCATACGGCAAGGTGGACCGCGCGATAGGCGGCGCAGCTACATATTTTGCGGTCGCGGCCAGTTTTTTTACACATGTGAACCTTGTGGGAATCGTCGGCGATGATTTCACGGAAGTGGATGCGCAGATTTTCCAGGGGCGGACGATCAATCTGGACGGCTTGGAGCACGCACCCGGGAAAACGTTTTTGTGGGCGGGACGGTATTCGCAAAATTTGAACGAACGGGTAACACTGGCAACGGAATTGAACGTCTTCGCGGATTTCAAGCCGCGCCTGCCGGAGAAGTACCGAAGCTCAGAATATGTTTTTCTGGCGAATATTGCTCCCATTCTGCAGTCCGACGTACTGCACCAGGTAAAGAAAAAGCCTAAGCTTGCAGCAATGGATACGATGAATTACTGGATCGAACGAACCAACGCCGAACTGCGCGAGACGTTGAAACACGTGGACATCTTGATGATCAATGACTCAGAGACGCGTGAGCTTTCCAATGAACATAACCTCCTTCGCGCGGCCAAGCATATTTTCAAGATGGGGCCAAGCATTCTGGTGGTCAAACGCGGGGAGTACGGCGCGATGATGGTGGACAATCGCGGAGTCTTTTGCGTGCCAGCGTTTCCTCTCGAAGAGCCGCACGATCCCACCGGAGCGGGAGACAGCTTCGCGGGCGGGTTCATGGGGTATCTCGCGGGAAGCAAAGACAAAAGTGATGCCTCCCTACGGCGGGCCATGGTCTACGGCTCCGTGCTGGGAAGTTTCGCGGTGGAGAAATTCGGTTTGGACCGGCTGCGGCACCTCAAGCGCAGCGAGATACACGCTAGAGCACGCCACTTCGCAAAATTGACGCAATTTAAATTGTAGATTGTAAAATCGCCTGCAGGCGAGCGCTGAGGCGCCCGAATCCATGCTCTCTCTTCGTGAAATCTTTTTGCGGTTAACGGTAGCCGCCGTGCTGGGCGCAGTTATTGGCATTGAGCGCGACTTGCGGCGACGTCCGGCAGGAATGCGCACAAGCCTTTTTGTCTGCCTGGCAACCGCGCTGTTTACGATTCTTTCCGGCGAAATTGCTCGCCTGTTCGGCGATACGGGGAGTACGCGCATCGCATCAAACATTGTCCAAGGCATCGGCTTTTTGGGTGCCGGAGCCATTTTGCGCGAGGCGGGTGGCCGGGTCGGGATGACCACCGCGGCAACGATTTTTGTGGAAGCGGCGATCGGCATGGCTGCCGGCGGAGGGCTTTTTGCCGTGGCCACATATGCGACGGCGCTTGTGCTTTTTGGGCTGGTTTGCCTGGGGTGGTTCGCGCAGCGCTTCGATTTAAAGTGCCGCCCAGTGGTCTTTCGATTCACCACAAGCCACGCAGAAAATGTCGCTACGGAAGTGCAACGTTTGATGGCGGAGTTAAAAACGCCGATGCAGCATTTTCGCGTGTCCATGGCAGGGAACAACTCCGTTGTCGAGTTTGAATCCGTCGTTAGTCATAGCCAGCAAGAGAAAATTGTCACCCAGCTCAATCGCCAGGGAGTAATAACAGAAGTGACGCCAGGCGAGGGCAGCCACGAATGAACGTTTCCAACGGAACTCCACGAAAACCGAAAGCATTGAAGTCCGGTTCCCGGCTGGGAGTGTTTGCCCCCGCGTCGCCGGCGGATTCCGTGGAAATGATCGCGGGGCTCGCGGAGCTAAAGCGGCAAGGCTTTCAGGTGGTGTCCAATCAAGATAGCAAAGCTGAAGGCTATTTTGCGGGCACGCCTTTGGACCGCATGAACGGATTCCTTTCAGGCATCCAGTCAGAGCAAATTGACGGGCTGGTGGCGCTGCGCGGCGGCTATGGCTCGAACTACCTACTCGATTTTGAACTCGACAGGAATCTGGAAAAGACAAAGAGCGTCATCGGATTCAGCGATCTGACCACTCTGCAAATTTATCTGTGGCAGAAACGTGGCTGGGTGACCTTCTACGGCCCCATGGTGGCGGCGGGGATCAATGCGGGCGCCGGCGCGATGAAGGGTTACGATGAAAATTCGTTTCTGCAAGCCATTGGAAAAGTCGAGGCGGGATGGAAATTGCGGTTAAAGGGCGAGCCCGTACTAACCGGGCAAGCCATGGGAAGAGTCTTGGGCGGCTGCATGACCTTGGTCGAGGCGACGATTGGAACTCCTTGGGAATTGGACACGAGAGACTCGATTCTCCTTTTGGAAGATCGCGCCATGAAGCCCTATCAAGTGGACCGCGTACTGATGCATTTGAAGCAAGCCGGAAAATTTGAAGGCGTGAAGGGAATCGTGCTGGGGGAATTTCCTGACAGCGCGCCGACTGTGGGGGGAGCCCCAACCGTGAAGGAAGTTTGCGCGCGCATCCTGCGGCCCTTGGGGGTTCCGATTGTCTTTGGCGCGCCGGTGGGGCACACGCCCCGCCCGATGCTGACGATTCCTCTGGGCATCAAGGCGCGCTTGGATGCGGACGGAGATGGAACCTTGGAATATCTTGAATCGGCGGTGGGGGCTTGACAGAAACGAAGCATGTTCACGTGATTGGGATTGGCGGCTCGGCGATGGCGCCACTTGCAGGGATGCTCCGCGAGCACGGTTTTCGTGTAACCGGCTCGGATTCTGGCGTCTATCCGCCGGCATCGACGCTGCTTGAGAGTCTGGGGATTTCGTTCTATCACTCATTTGACGCTTCTCATTTGCAACCCGCGCCCGACCTCGCCGTGATTGGAAATGTGATAGCCCGCGGCAACCCTGAACTGGAAGAAGTCTTGGATCGTCGGATTCCGTACCGCTCGTTGCCGGAAATGCTGGAAGAGGTTTTTCTTCCCGGGAAACATTCCATCGTCGTGAGCGGAACGCACGGGAAAACGACCACGACCGCCATGCTGGCGTGGATTTTTCAAACGGCGGGCAAGCAGCCGAACTTTCTAGTAGGGGGCGTCGCTGAGAATTTTGGCAAGAGTTATGGCCTGGGTGGCGGCGAAGAATTTATTCTTGAAGGCGACGAATACGAAACGGCCTTCTGGGACCGCGGGCCGAAGTTTTTTCATTATCATCCGGACGATTTGATCGTGACTTCGCTGGAATACGACCACGCGGATATTTACCCGGATTTTGAAACGTATCAACTGGCGTTTCGTCGGCTGGTGAATCTTGTGCCCCGCCGCGGTCGCGTGGTGATTTGGGGGGACACCGAGGAATCGGGACCGGCGCTGCGGCGGGCGGCGGAAAAAGCGTTTTGTCCTGTGGAAACCTATGGGTTCGGCGCAGAGAATGATTGGGTGGCGAAACAGTTTGCCGTGGAAGGCGAATTGATGCGCTTCCGCGTGGAACATCGCGCAACGCCATTCGGCGAGTTTTCACTGACGGCGACCGGAGAGCACAACGCGCTCAACGCTATCGCCGCAATGGCCGTTGCACACGGCCGGGGAATCGGCGCAGGGAAGATCGCTGAGGCGCTGGCGACATTCCGCAGCGTGAAGCGTCGAATGGACGTAAAAGGCGAGATTGCAGGAGTCCTGGTCGTGGATGATTTTGCGCACCATCCCACGGCCGTGAAGGCCACGATTGAAGCGGCACGGTCGCGCTGGCCGGGACGGCGGCTGTGGGCGATTCTCGAGCCGCGCTCCAATTCCATGCGCCGCAAAGTATTCCAGGAAACATTGCCAAAAGCCCTCGCGCTTGGCGACAGGGTCATTCTGGGCGGTGTTTATCGCGCTCAACAACTGGGAGACAACAATCGTATGGATCCCGAGGCGGTTGCCGCGGATGTCCGCAAGCTTGGAAAGGACGCGCGTGTCTTTCCGAGCTCGGATGCCATTGCGGAGCATCTTGCGGCCGAAGCCAAATCTGGAGACTTGCTGCTGATTATGTCCAACGGCAGCTTCGACGGTCTGTGCGAAAAGCTATTGAAGAAGCTGAAAGAGACCGGCCAAGTCGCCAGCGAGGCCAAACTCCGGTGAACATTTCTCGCCCGAGAGAGTGTCTTCTCAAATCTCTGATGCTTCTCTGCTTCGTGTTGCTGGTTTCGGCGCCAGCTAAAGCGATAATAGATTACGAAGTTTCGCTCGAACATCCCGAGCAGCATTTGTTCCACGTAAGGATGGCGGTTCCCAATGTTCACGAAGAACTAATAGTCCAGATGGCGGCGTGGAATGCTTTGTATCAAATCCGCGATTTCAGCGCTCACCTTCGGAAAGTGGAAGGCTTCTCACGGCCGACTCCGTTGCCCGTGGAGAAACTGAACAAGCAAACTTGGCATGTTTTCGGTGACGGCACCATCACTATTCGATACGACATTTATTGGGACGAGCCCGGGCCTTTTGGAACCCAGATCAATAGTGAACATGCCTTCTTCAACCCGGCAATGATCCTCATGTACGTTCCCAGCCGTACGAACGAAGGAGTATTACTCACGCTTCGCGAAATACCTTCGGGGTGGAATGCCACAACGGCACTTAAGCGGTTGCCTGTCATTGATAATCCTGACCCCTCCTGGGACTACTTTTCAGCGGCGAATTTCGACACCCTCGCGGATTCTCCTGTGGAAGTTGGTACTTTCGTGGCGTTTCAACTTAAAGGCTTTGATCCTCCTATCTTCGTGGCAGTCCATGGCGAGCGTTGGACGCAGAAAAGAGTCGAAAGTGATCTTAAGAAGATCTGTCAATACGAAATCAAACTCATGGAAGGTGCGCCGTTTGACCGCTACACCTTTATACTGCACATCGGAAGAGGCGCGGGCGGCGGTGGCATGGAACATTCCTACTCGACCGCTATTGGCGTGCCGTCGGATGAGTATTTGTCCGGCGTGGCCGCGCACGAATTTTTTCATCTATGGAACGTGAAGCGTATCCGCCCCGCAACGCTCGAGCCCGTGGATTACACCAAAGAGCAATACACGCGTGCACTGTGGTTCGCTGAAGGCGTAACGAACACGTACGGGTCGTACACTCTGGTGCGAAGCGGCATCTGGAGTAAAGACCGGTTCTACGAGGACCTGGGCGAGCAGATCACCGAACTCGAAGGCCGTCCCGCGAATCGCTGGCAGAGCGCGGAGCAATCCAGCCTGGATGCCTGGCTCGAGAAATATCAGCTTTACAATCAGCCCGAGTTCAGCGTTTCGTATTACACAAAAGGGCAAGTGCTCGGCGATTTACTGGACATTTTGATTCGCGACCGCACGAACAACGCCAAGAGCCTGGACGACGTGCTTCGCGCCATGAATAGAGATTTCGCCAAGCAAGGGAAGTTTTACCGCGACAGCCTGGACGTCCGTCTGGAAGCGGAAAAAATCGCAGGCGGCTCCTTCGAGGAATTCTTTCAGAAGTATGTCGCGGGGATAGAGCCTTTTCCGTATCAACAAGTCCTGGACCTCGCAGGACTGGAATTACGAACTACCGAGCACCGGCTCGCCACGCTCGGTTTTGCGGGCGAGCGCGAAGCGAGCGGCGCGTTCATTGTGAGGGCCGTTGATGCCGACGGCCTGGCAGCTCAAGCGGGCTTGCGGGTTGGCGACGCCATCCTTACCTGGAACGGCGGGGAAGTGCCGCGACGGCCCGCTCGCTGGGTGCTGGACCAACATCCCGGCGACTTGCTGGGGCTGCGGATTCGGCGAGACGACAAAGAACTCTCCATGGAGTTGCGGCTCGGCGAGATTAAGGAAACAGCCTACGAAGTGTCGGAAGACTCGCACGCAACTGAAAAGGCGCGCCGCATTCGTGAAGGCCTTCTGCGCGGTGAAACGTCCGCGGCAGCGCATCAATAACAGAACGCCAGCTCTGCGTCGCTTCTTTATGCGTGAAATTTCCGCGCGGCACGTTTCACTTGACCTGCCGCGCGGGATTCGAGAGAGTCTTGCCTGCCCGCTTGGCAGGCGGGCCTGTTTATGCTGCGAACTCTCTTCGTCGGGGTATTTCTGTCCCTCTACATCCTGATCGTCGGGCCGCCCCTGCTCGTCTACACGCTGATTACCAAAGACCCAGACCCCATTTACTGGGGAGGCGTCAAAGGGGTGATGTTCTTTGTGCGTGCCGTTGGCGTGCGAGTACGCGTGAAAGGCATTGAACGCATCCCCTCAGGCGTTTGCCTGTTTGTGGCGAATCACACCAGCTCTGCGGATGCGCCTGCGATTGTGGGAGCGATTCCGCGCCGCGTGGCGATTCTTTTAAAAGAGTCGCTTATGAAATGGCCTATTGTGGGACAGGCGTTCCGGTCAGCGCACTTTATTCCCGTCAATCGAGCGGCGCGCGACTCGGGCATTGCGAGTGTGGAGAAAGCCACCGAAGCCATGAAGGCGGGACAATCGTTCTTGATTTACCCGGAGGGGACGCGCAGCCCAGACGGCCGACTGCAGGAATTCAAAAAAGGCGCGGTGGTGATGGCCATCAAGGCGGGCGTGCCGATTGTCCCAATGGTATGTTCCGGCGCGCAACGCATCATGGGAAAACGGTCGCTCGTGATTCGCCCGGGGGAGATCGTAGTCGAGTTTTTGGAACCGGTTAGCACATCGAATTATTCGTTCGAGGAGCGGGATGCCTTGAACAAAGTGGTGCATGACGCGATGGCGGCGGCGCTACCCGAAGATCAGAAGCCCGCAGAATCTAGCGGGGCGGCCGCAGAGACCGGGGCCAGAAATGTCTCGTAGGAGAAGAAAATGAGCACGGAAAGCACGTTTTTCAAGGGCTGTTTTGCCGCGAGCGTCGCCTTGCTGTTCTGCGGCGTGTCAGCTTCGGGTCAAGAGAAACATCTAACCGCGCGCGAAGTTATTAGCCGAATACAGGCGCACGTAGGCGTGCCGTGGCAGGCAGAAACGGTGGATACATTCAAGGCAGGAAACCCGGACGAACCCATCACCGGAATTGCAGTAACGATGATGGCCACGATGGATGTGCTCGAGCGCGCTGCCGCTTCCGGCAAGAACCTGGTCATTACGCACGAGCCGACTTTCTATAACCACCTGGATAAGCTCGACGTGCTCCCGGAAAAGGAGAAAGATCCCGTGCTCGCCGCCAAGCTAGCATTCATTGCCGAGCACCACTTGGTCGTCTGGAGATTCCACGACCATTGGCATCGGCGCACTCCGGATGGTATCGAAGCAGGGATGGCTCACGCGCTTGGTTGGGAAAAACAACAGGACTCCGAGAATCAATACCTGTTCTCTGTTCCAGAAACCACGCTGGAGTCGCTGGCAGCCGACCTGAAGAAGAAACTCGATATCCACGTGCTTCGCGTGGTTGGCGATCCACATCTGAAGGTAAAGAAAGTTGGGCTTGTACCAGGCGCTTCAGGATTCCAGAAGGAAACGTTGGCTTTGGAGAGAAACGACGTGGACGTTCTGGTAACCGGCGAGCCTCGTGAGTGGGAGACCGTGGAGTACGTTGCGGATGCTGTAACGCAGGGCAAGCACAAGGGCCTCATCATCCTGAGCCACATTCCTTCCGAACAAGCCGGCATGGAGGAATGCACCCGTTGGCTGAAGTCTTTTGTCACCGAAGTACCGGTCGAATTTGTGCCTGCCAAGGACCCCTTCTGGCGGTACTAACTCTTCCTTCCTTCCAGTTGGGATTCCAGTTCGCGCACCCGCTTTTGCAATTCAGGAAGTTGCTGCAGCGCCGCCATCATTTTGAGCCACTGTCGGTTTTCGACCGCCGGATAGCCGGAATAAAAAGCTCGCGCCGGAACATCGTTGGGCACCCCGCTTTGCGCGGTGATGACGGTGCCATCGCCGACGGTGAGGTGGCCGGCAGTTCCCACTTGTCCAGCCAAAATGCACGCGTTACCGATCTTGGTTGAGCCTGCGAGACCGACTTGTCCGCAAAGCAAAGTATCCGGGCCGACCTGCGAAGCGTGGCCCACGAGCACCAGGTCGTCGAGCTTGGCGCCGCGCCGGATGCGCGTCTCGCCCACAGTGGCGCGGTCCACGCAGGCATTGGATTGCACTTCCACATCGTCTTCCAGCACCGCAGGGCCTGACTGGGCCATCTTGTACCAGGTGCCATCCTGCTGCTTGGCAAAGCCGAAGCCGTCGCCGCCAATAATGGCCCCATTCTGCAAAATTACGCGGTTGCCGATGCGGCAGTGTTCGCGCACGACGGAGTGCGCATGGGCGACGAAGTCATCGCCGATTTTGGCTCCACGATAGATCGTGACGAAACTATGCAGGATGGCGTTGCGCCCGATTTCCGCGTCTTCGTCAACGTAGCAGTACGGACCGATGTACGTGCCTTCCCCAATTCTGGCCGTTTTCGCTACGATCGCCGTCGGATGAATGCCTGGGACATAGTTGGGCGCCTTGTAGAAGAGTTCGAGAGCGTGGGCGAAAGCGAGGTAAGGATTGGCAGATCGCAGAGCGGCGAGAGGCGGCTGCGACGCGTGACGTTCGATCGACACGTTCTCCTCGATGAGCACAGCAGAAGCACGCGTAGTCTTAAGAAGTGGAAAGTATTTTCGGTTGGCCAGAAAAGTCACCTGGCCAGGGCCGGCGTGCTCGATGCCAGCGACGCCTGATACCTCAAGGTCTGGCGGGCCTTCGAGGCGGCAACTCAGTTGTTGGGCAAGTTCGGAGAGTTTCATAAACGCTCCTCAAGCAAGCAAAGGGAAGTTCAAGAGTTAAGGTTCAAGGATTAGAGAAAAAAGAAAGAACAAACATAACGCAGAGACGCGGAGCGCGCAAAGGCAGAGAGAACAAGGCCCAAGGCTATTCGTTGAAAAGGCGGGGTTGAGCTGCAGCAGCAGCTGCCGCCGCTGGTTTACGGCGGGCGATGCCAACCACGCCCAGAACGGTAACTTCGGAAAGCGCTGCGCGAGGCACGAAAATGCGGTCAGTCGAGGAGTTGAGATCCGGAGGCGTAATTTGCAAGCCATTGTCGAGCAGCGACAACAGGTCGTTGGGGATGACACCTTCCAGAGTGTCGCCTTCGTGGAAGCGCAATTTGACCCACAAGCCATCGAGCTTCGGCCGGCTTAAGAACGCTTTGCGCTGAGGCTCAAACTCATCAGAAAACTCCCGCACGAAATAAATGGAGCGGACCTTGGCGATGGGGAATTGGACATGCTCTCCGTCGGGAGTCAGCACGTCGATGGGATCCAGTTGGCCGAGGCGCGCAGGATTCAGATAGCCACGCAGGGATTTCCTGTCGGCGAGCACAAGAACGACCTTCTTGTGCGTCGAGGCTGGGGCTTTAGTTTTCAAAATCGGCAAATCCCGGGTTGGGCAATCACAAATTTGCCAATCGGCAGAATGTATGTTATGTTAAGCACGTTTTTCCTGTCAAGTTGTTGTTTTCATTAGGGTTAGAGGTCGCCGGAGCGCCGCCGTTTGACCGACAAGAAGCATATCCTAAAATCGGCCTCGATCATCTCTTTGGTCACTATCGTCAGCCGCGTCCTCGGCTACGTACGCGACCAGCGCATCACTCTGCTCCTGGGAACCACGCTTTCCGCCGACGCCTACGTCCTAGCCTACCGCATTCCCAACCTGTTTCGTAGACTGGTCGCCGAAGGCTCGATGACCGCCTCTTTCATTCCGGTCTTTTCGAGCTACATGCAGGAAAAAGGCAAGGGGGCAGTTTGGGACTTCGCCAACCGGTTGTTCTGGACGCTGGCCTTGGTTGCGGCGATCATCACCGTTCTAGGAATGGTGTTTTCGCCTGCGGTGGTGCGACTGTTTTCGGGCGCGAACGTGGCCCAAGACATGGCCGTAGATCTGAATCGAATTATCTTCCCATATTTGTTCTTCATCGCCTTGGCCGCGCTGGCCATGGGAATCCTCAACTGCTTCCATATTTTCGGTCTGCCTGCAGCTACGCCCGTAGTCCTGAACGTTGCCACCATTCTTTTCTCCATGGGAATCGTCTGGCACCACTTTAAGGATGCCGCAACCTCTTTGGCGGTCGGAGTCCTTGTCGGAGGAGTCCTCCAGTTCTTGATGCAAGTCCCCACACTCGTGCAGAAGGGCATGAAATTCAGTTTTGGGATTTCTTTCAAACATCCCGCGATTCAAGAAGTAGCACGCCTGATGATTCCGCGTCTTTTCGGCATCGGTATCGGGCAAATCAATCTCCTGATTGACACCAAGTTTGCCACGGCTGCGAGAATGCCCCCCGGCAGCCTGGCCGCACTCTACGTTGCCGACCGCGTGATGGAATTGGTCCTTGGCGGGTATGCGATCGCGGTGGCGACGGCGATTCTGCCGATGATGTCGCACCAGGCGGCAGCCAAGGATTACGAGTCGCTGAAGAAGACGCTGTCGTTCTCCGTGCGTATTGTCGCGTTCATCACGATTCCCGCGGCCCTCGGGTTGATGGTGTTGCGCGAGCCGATCATCCGCGTGCTGTTCCAGCACGGCCAATTCGTCGCGGCTTCCACTCGTTTAACGGCCCGCGCGCTGCTCTACTACGCAATTGGCCTGCCAGCGCTGGCGACCGTCAAACTCGTGGTGCCGGCCTTTTACTCTACGCGAGATACGAAAACTCCTGTCATCGTCGCCTCGATCTCTCTGGTCATCAACATCGTGCTAAACATTCTTTTTTTACAAGTTTTCTTTAATCGCGTGCAGAACGGCGGCCCGGCTTTGGCCACAGCGCTTGCAACGTTCTTTGATTTCTTCGCGCTGCTCATCATTTTCCGGCTGCGGTACGGTTCGATGGGCATCATGGAGACGATTCGGTCTTTCGTGAAGATTTCTTTGTGTTCCGGCATCATGGCCGCCGCCTGCTGGATTGCCAACTACTACACTTCGTTCACAGCGCACTCGCGATTCCTGGTTCAAGTTAGTGTATTTACGGGGCTGATCGTTGGCGCCACCGTGCTCTATCTCGCGCTGGCATGGGTTTTCCGCTGCCATGAGATTCAGGAAGTGTATGGAATTGCGGTCCGAAGGCGTGCAAGCGCCGGCGAAGGCGGGTATACGGGGGCGTGATGGAAATCGCGGCTGCAATCTCGTCTTTTCTTACGCACGCAAAGGTGGAGAAAGGACTATCGCCGAACACTGTTTCTGCCTATCGCAGAGACTTGATGAAATTCTGCGAGTTCGCGCAGAAGCGCAAGCTCACTCTGGAGGCGTCTGGCCGCGACGACCTGGTGGATTTCCTCGCTGGCCTCTACCGGCAACATTTGGAGAGTAAGAGCGTGGCGCGCCACTTGGTTTCCCTGCGAAACTTCTTCCGCTTTGCTCAAATCCAGGAACTCCTCCCCGCCGATCCTACGGTGAATCTCGAATCACCAAAGATTCGCCGGTCCCTTCCCGGGTATTTGCGACTGGAAGAGGTCGAAAAGTTGCTGGCGCAGCCCGATGCGAAGACCCCTTTGGGTTCGCGCGACCGCGCGATGCTGGAAGTGCTGTACTCCGCAGGATTGCGTGTTTCCGAGCTTGTCGGCTTGCGCGTCAGCGACCTGGACACTAAAGTCGGCTGCGTGCGCTGCATCGGCAAGGGCGATAAGGAGCGGATTGTCCCCATTGGAAAGAAAGCGTTGGCCATGGTGGAACGCTATCTTCGAGACGCTCGGCCCAAAATGATTGGTAAATTTGCGGGAAGTCCCACGCTCTTCGTGAACCGTCGGGGCCAGCCACTGAGCCGCGTCGGCGTATGGAAGATTTTGTCCGCCTATGGGCGTCGCACCGGGCTGCGCATGGCGCTTACGCCGCACATGCTGCGTCACAGCTTTGCCACGCACTTGCTCGAACGCGGCGCGGACTTGCGGTCCGTGCAATTAATGCTGGGCCATGCGGACATTTCCACGACGCAAATCTATACCCACGTCGTGGAGGAACGGTTGAAGCAGATTTACAAGGCGCATCACCCGCGTGCATAACGCGGCTAGGTCGAGGGGCTCATTGCGGGTGGCTCCGCGGAGTCGCGCGCGGACACCCTGAAGCAAAAGGAGCGCAATGCCAGATTACATGTTTTTGCTGGAAAGCCGGCTCTCACCCGAGCAGCGGGCCGCCATGATGCGCGTGCAGGAGCTCTCCGCCGCGCTGGGGTTCAACGTGTATTTGACGGGCGGCACGGTGCGCGACCTCATCACCGGCGCGTCGCTGCGCGATCTGGATTTTAGCGTGGAGGGCAACCCTTCGCGCATCGCACGAGAACTCGAAAAGGGCGGCGCAAAAGTCCTTGTCGAAGATGAAAAATACCGCCACGTCGAAGTGCTGTTTGCCGGCGATTGCGAAGGAAGCATTTCCGCGGCGCGCGACGATTACTATGTGCGGCCCGGAACGCGTCCGGAAACTCGCTGGTCCACCATCATGGAGGATTTGCGGCGGCGCGACTTCTCTCTGAATGCTATCGCTATCTCTCTGAACCCTGCTTCACGAG
>Ga0307471_100000189_pt1 | contig 31004 bp, 33 predicted proteins | sample atmos_gasesAM3C__2_FD_204566 | JGI IMG/M metagenome (GOLD analysis project Ga0307471, IMG submission 204566) | Hardwood forest soil microbial communities from Morgan-Monroe State Forest, Indiana, United States - atmos_gasesAM3C_515 | ecosystem: Environmental > Terrestrial > Soil > Temperate... | reverse complement strand
GGTAAAACTTTATTAGAATTTAAAAATTTCAAGTTTATGGTGATCAAAATGTTCGATCCCTTCGAGTCTCTTGAGCCAATGAACGGCGATTGTTGTGAAAGGCAGCACGGCGAATTCATAGAATGACTTAAATATCCACGTGCCGAGGATCAACGATAAGACAATTTTGGTGGGTATAGTTCCGGCAAAAGCAATTGTAAAAAATACGATGCTGTCAACCAGCTGTGCGCCGATGGTCGAGACGACCGCACGGAGCGGAAAATTATTTGCATTTGACCATACTTTCATCTTCGACATGATCGAAGAGTTGGTAAATTCGCAGCATATATAGGCTATGTAGGACGCAATAACGATGCGCGGCAGACTGCCATTTACGGCGGCGAAAGCGTCCTGCAATTTGTAATCGGGCGCTGGTGGCAAAGCAATCGCAATCTGCACGAAAAACAGGAACAAAAGCCCGCAGCCGAAACCGGTCCAGATAAGGCGGCGCGTGCGATCGAAGCCGTATATTTCGGTAAGTACATCGCCGAACACGCACGTCAACGGATACACAAGCGTTGCCGCCGAAAAAGTAAATGGCCCAAGCATCCAAAGCTTGCCGGCCGTTACCCACGTCGCAATATTGGCGCAAATGAAAAGGCAGGCAACGATATCGATATGTTTCGGATGCCATTGCTGATCGGCAGTGGCAATTTTGAGACTAGTGTCTCTGCTAAACATAATATTCTCCTTGCTAGTTTGATTGTCTACTTTCCATGCGCCGCTTTTGCCAACTCGCCAACGAAAGCAAGCACATCTTCGGCCAAAGTCTTTTTCGGCCTGCCTTTTTCATCGAGATTGGCGGCGATGCGGCTGACGATGGCACTTCCCACCACGATTGCATCGGAAAAAGCGGCAATCTCTTTGGCTTCCGCCGGCGATGTGATGCCAAAACCCACGGCTACCGGGAGTTCGGTATGCTGGCGCAGCAGCGTTAGCGCTTTTTTCACCAGTTCGGCATCGGCTTTCTTGCTGCCGGTAATGCCGGTGATCGAAACGTAATAAAGAAAGCCGCTCGCATTTTTCAGCACGGTTGGCAAGCGTTTGGCGTCGGATGTCGGCGTTACCAGACGGATGAAATTCAATCCGGCCTGCATCGCGGGTGCGAGCATCTCTGCATCTTCTTCCGGCGGCAGATCGACGATGATGAGGCCATCCACGCCAGCCGTCTTCGCCTCGCGCAAAAATTTTTCGACCCCGAAATGCATGATGGGGTTGTAATAGCCCATCAATATCAGGGGCGTTTCATGATCCTGCTTGCGGAATCCGCGCGCGAGATCGAGCACCTTGCCGAGCGTAATGCCGGCTTTCAGCGCGCGCAAATTGGCCGCCTGTATCGCAAGGCCGTCCGCCATCGGATCGCTGAAGGGCATGCCGAGCTCGATGATATCGGCGCCCGCCTTGGGCAGGCCGGCCAGAATTTTTGCGGATGTCTCAAAATCCGGATCGCTGGCGGTGATGAAGGTTATCAATCCACTTTGCTTTTTATTTTTAAGCGCCGCAAACCGCGCCGAAATGCGATCGCTCACAATTTCACTCCCAGCCTATGCGCCACCGTGAAAATATCCTTATCGCCGCGGCCGCACAGATTCATCACCAGCAAATGGTCTTTCGGGAGCTTGGGCGCGATTTTCATCACATGCGCGAGCGCATGCGAAGGCTCGAGCGCCGGGATGATGCCTTCCAGTTTGCTGCAAAGCTGAAAGGCTTCCACCGCTTCATCGTCGGTGGCGGAGGCATAAGTCACGCGCCCGCTATCCTTGAGCCAGGCATGCTCGGGCCCGACGCCGGGATAATCGAGGCCGGCGGAGATCGAATGCGCCTCCTGAATTTGTCCGTCCTTATCCTGCAGGAAATAGCTTTTCATGCCATGCAAAACGCCCGGAGCGCCACCCGTCAGTGCCGCCGCATGCTTGCCTGTTTTGACGCCGTGGCCAGCTGCTTCCACCGCATGCATCGCCACATTGGGCTCGTCGAGGAATTCGTAAAACAGGCCCATGGCGTTCGAGCCGCCGCCGACACAGGCGACCAGACTGTCCGGAATGCGCCCTTCGGCTTCCATCATTTGCGCGCGCACTTCGCGGCCGATGACGCTCTGAAAATCGCGCACCATGGCGGGATAAGGATGCGGTCCACCGACGGTGCCGATGATGTAGAACGTATCTTCCACATTCGCCACCCAGTCGCGCAAGGCCTCGTTCATCGCGTCTTTCAGGGAGTGTGAGCCTGATTTCACCGGCCGCACCTCGGCGCCGAGCAATTTCATGCGGAACACGTTGGGCTGCTGGCGTTCGATATCCACTTCGCCCATATAGACGATGCAAGGCAGGTTAAAGAGCGCGGCAACGGTCGCGGTCGCTACGCCATGTTGCCCCGCACCTGTCTCGGCGATGATGCGGGTTTTGCCCATGCGCCTGGCGAGCAGAATTTCGCCGAGGCAATGATTGATCTTGTGCGCGCCGGTGTGATTGAGCTCGTCGCGCTTGAAGTAAATTTTGGCGCCCTTGAGTTTTTCCGTCAGGCGCTTGGCATGCCACAAAGGCGACGGTCGCCCGACATAGTGCTGGAGATAATAATCGAGTTCCTGCTGGAATTTCGGATCGGCCTTGGCCTTGGCATAGGCTTCCTCGACCGCCAGCACCAAAGGCATCAGGGTTTCGGCAACAAAGCGGCCGCCATAGGCGCCGAAATGCCCGCCTTCGTCCGGGCCGGAGCGGAAGGAGTTGGGGCGTTTGGCTGTATTACTCATACTGCACGATAGCGAAACTGCGGCTTGGATTAAAGCCGTTTGGCGATAGTCAGAAACTCCCGGATTTTATCGGGAGATTTATGCCCCGGCCGATCTTCCACGCCCGAAGATACATCGATCGCACGCGCGCCGCTTATCTTTACGGCTTCCGCAAGATTTTCCGCGTTAAGCCCGCCCGCCAGCAACCACGGTTTTTTGAATGTGCGGCCCTTGAGCAAGGTCCAGTCCAGCGGGCCGCCGGAAGCTTCGGCGCCAGCGCGGGAATCGAACAAAAGCCGGTCGGCGACGGCCTCATAAGCGGGAACGGCATCCAGCGCGGCGGCATTGACAAGCCGGATCGCCATCATGACCGGCAGACCGGTAATTTTGCGCACCTCGGCGACGCGCGCCGGCGTTTCCTTGCCATGCAACTGGATCAGATCGAGCGGCACCGCTTTGGTTACGGCGCGCAATTCATCGTCGGTGGCATCGACGAACAGGCCGGTTTTGGTCACCGGTTTTGGCACCAGCGCGGCCAGCCTTAAAGCCGCTTCCGGCGTCACGGCATTGCGCGACGGCGCATAGAACACGAAACCGACATAGCGCGCGCCGTGCTCTACCGCCGTGCGCAGCGCGGCTTCATCGTTGATGCCGCAGATTTTAACCTCGATGCTCACGCCAGTTCCGATTCTATGCGCTTGGCGGTTTCCTGCGGATTTTCGGTTTCGGTGATCGGCCGGCCGATCACGAGATAGCTGGCGCCGGCCGCCATCGCCTCGCGCGGCGTCATGAAACGTTTCTGATCAAAGCTTTTGGCCCAGGAGGGGCGGATGCCGGGCACCATCAGAATAAAATCCTTGCCGCATGCTTCGCGCAGCATTTTCACTTCCTCCGGCGAGCAGACCGCACCATCGAGCCCCGCCTCTTTGGCCAATTGGGCCAGGCGCAGGCTTTGCGCCACGACATCGCTGCCTTGCCCCACGCCGGCCAGATCGTTTGCATCGAGGCTGGTAAGCACCGTCACGCCCAGCAATTTGGGTCGATCCTCGGCCACCACAGAAATGGCATCCACAGCCGCGCGCATCATGGCGGGGCCGCCCGCCGCATGCACGGTGAGAAAGGCCGGCTTCAGGGAAATCAGCGAAGCTATGGCGCCATGCACCGTATTCGGTATGTCGTGCAGTTTAAGATCGAGAAAAATCGGCGCGCCACCTTGGGCGATCTTGCGGTAGCCCGCCATACCGTGCGTGACGAAAAATTCGAGCCCCAGTTTGAAACCGCGCACATGGCCGCGCAGGCTTTCGGCAAGTTTCTGGGCTCCATTCAGATTGACAGTATCAAGGGCGCAGAAAACCGGATTACGCAGAAGGCTCATGCGGATTTTCCCCACAGGCGCTTTTTAGGCTGGGCGCCAGGCGCACTTTCCCCATCCACGGGCGCCGCGGCGCGTAAATCTTCGATCCGGTCGCGCATATCGGCGATGTCGCGGCGCAGGCGGCGCGCCTCGATCCGGTGTGGCAGATGGCTGACCCAGCCGATCAGAACCCCCATCAGCAGGCCGAGAAACAGGGTGCCCAGGGAAAGCAGGTAAAGAGGGGCGACGACCTCGATCCCGAACGGCCACAGGCTGATGGTCGCGCTCTGGCGGTTATTGACGGCAAAGCACAGCGCGATGAAGAGGACGAAAAGGGTGAAAAGCCACGAGATCAGACGCATACATTCCTCTCTAGCGCATCCAAGCCATCGAGGCAAAAACCGGCCAAAGTCAGCCCGCGCCACAGGGCCCCGAAAATGCCTTGCAGCGCAAGGGGTTAGTTTTAACTCACCTTGACTCGGCTGGCCGCCTTTGGCAGTTTGATGGCGACTCGTTTACCCCTCCTTGGGCCAACAATTCGCGAGGAGCAGCGCCCGATGACCAAATCCGATCTTATCCTGCGGCTGGCGGAGAAATATCCGCATCTTCTGCAGCGCGACATCGAGCGCATCGTCAATACCGTGTTCGACGAAATATCGAACGCGCTGGCGCGCAACAACCGCGTCGAGCTGCGCGGCTTCGGCGCGTTTTCGGTCAAGCGCCGCGAGGCGCGGCAGGGCCGCAACCCGCGCACCGGGCAAATGGTGCAGGTGGCCGAGAAATACGTGCCCTTCTTCAAGACCGGCAAGCAATTGCGCGACCGCCTGAACGGCATCGAAGGCTCGCCGGACGAGTAAACTTCCGCGCGTTTCGAGCCACGCTTCCGGTATATACGATGACGGAAAAAAAGAGCCTGAAATCGGTTGTCGCCAAGCTCAAGGCGCGTCTTGATGCCAGCCAGAAAAGCGGCGCGGAACCTTCCTGGATCAAACAGGTGGCGATGCTGACGGGCGTGCTGGCGGCGCTGTCCGGCTTTCTTACCGTGCGTTCGACCATGCTCACCAACGACGCCATCTACGAAAGCAACCAGGCGATCCTGGCGCAAACGCAATCCTCGGACGCCTGGAGCGAATATCAGGCCGACAGCATCAAGGCGCATATCGCCGACACGATGATGACGGCTTCGGACTCTTTAGCCTCCGACAACCGTGCGGCCTTGAAATCGGAAAGCACGGAATTTAGGGGCCGTCAGCCCGCCCTCAAGCAGACTGCCAATCAGAAAGCAGCCGAGCGCGACCGGCATTTGCAGGACGGGCAAAAGCGGCTCGCCGAAAAAGATTTGCTTGGCTATGCGGGATTCGCCGCGCAGGTCGGCATTGCGCTGGCTTCCGTGGCCGCTTTGGTGCGCATGCGGATGGCTTTCTATGCCGGCGTTGCGGCCGGGCTGGCGGGCGTGGCCGTCGCCGTTTACGCCATGGCGGCGCATTATGGATTTGGTCTGTGAATTATTTTTCCAGCAATTAAGGTTAAAAATGATAGTAAATGCAGCAAGATGACACAGAAGTTAAATTTGCTCTTTAGTTTCAAGTTTCCCGGATAAGTCTGATTATGGACGAATTTAGCCGAGCTTTTGAAAATGACGACCGCAAACACAGAAGCCCATATTTTGATGCCCGCTTACAATGCGGCGCAATTTATCCGATCTTCTTTAGATTCCATTTTAAAACAAACTTATGCGCCCGTCACCGCTATTATCTATGATGATGGATCAACCGATAATACGAAAGAAGTTGTCTATTCGCTTACTCAATCACTCCCCGATTCGGCACTCAATAAAATTCACTTGACCACGGATGCCGTAAATCGAGGCAACGCCTATGCGCGTAGCCGTTTGCTTGAAATATCAGAAAACTTAAATCCTGCCGCATCTTTCATGTGGCTCGACGCCGACGATCTATTCGTTGATGAACGATCCGTCGAAACCGTTATGACACAGATGAGCAAGACCAAAGCCGATATATGTCTTTATGCCTTCAAAATCCGCTGGGAAAATGACAACCAGGAATTACGCAACAACGCCACGGGTCTTTTAGAGGAGAAGCAGGAACACGAAAAACTATTGGCCGAAATTGCGGCGCAGCCGGAACAGGCGGTATCCATTTTTACTTGTGAAAATCTCATGGCGGCGACGAGCATGGGATGCGTTAAAGCTTATGCGGCACCAATGCGATCGCGCTGGGCCCATCCTGTAGAAACGCTGCGCTATTCGGATTTCACATCCATGGCTATGTTGCTCAAGGCAGAACGGGTTACAGCTGTAACGCCGAACCGGCCAATTGCCGATTTCCTGCGCCGCTCGACTTCATTAACGGGCGAACGCACGCCCGGCCACTTTCTGCGAGACATTCCACAGCAACTCGAGCGCCTGCGCTTCTATGTCGATATGTCGGATCTTCCTCGGGCCCGTGCCACCAACGGTTTCATCGCGCGCAAGTTGGGACAGTATATGCGGTTGCTGCAAGTGCTGGTGGAAGCGGAGCGGCCCGATTTTACCAAAGCCGTTCTCGACCAGTACCGAGCGCTCGTGGCTAAAATGGTACCGAATTAATTTCCGGCGAATTAGTAAAACGTACGGCTTCGCTAAGGATGGTGGGCGGTGAGAGTTTCGAACTCCCGACCCTCTCGGTGTAAACGAGATGCTCTACCGCTGAGCTAACCGCCCGTTTTATCAGAACTATCAGAAAAATCCTTAAGAATCAATTAGATCGCCGTATTCGCCATCGGAGCGGCCCGCGAAAAGAAAAGGCCGGCAATAACATTGCCGGCCTTGAACTTCCGCAAACGAAAAACAGCTTACTTCCGCTCGCCGCTGCCGGTATTGACCTGATCCTTGAGCTGCTTGCCAGCACGGAATTTGGGCAGGCGCGAGGCCTTGATCTGGATGGCCTCGCCGGTGCGCGGGTTGCGGCCCTGCGCCGCCGCCCGTTTGGAGACGTAGAAATTGCCGAAGCCGACCAGACGCACTTCCTCGCCCTTCCGGAGGCTGCCCTCGATCGTGGAAAGGCACGCATCGATAATCGCCGAGACGCAGCTTTTTGACAGCTCCATTCTCTGCAGCGATTTGTTATCGTAAACGGCCGAAATGAATTCGTTCTTATTCACGGGAGACTCCCTCGGTTTCGGGTTGGAACGCCGGCCAAACATTCATCTTCAACGCGAATCTGCCGGCTACGAACCAAGTCTAGGCACCCTCTTTTCGGCCTGTCAATTATGGGTGGGAAAAGAATCGGCGGCTAACGCTTTCGGAACACAGCGGCCGGAAATCATTGTGCGGCAAGGCTTTCGCGCGCCATCCTCAACAAATTTACCGAAGTTAAACCGCGCTTTAATTCTTAATGGCGGACGACGTCACCGGCCTCATCCGGGTCACGCTTGCGCGCCTTGTCGGCGGCAAGCTCGGCCGCTTCGTCCCATTCGATCGGAACCAGCGGTTTGGTGAGCGCGAATTTGAGCACTTCATCGACCGTGTTGATGAAGTTGATTGTGAGCGCCTTTTTCACATTGTCCGGAATCTCAGCGAGATCCTTTTCGTTCTCCTTGGGAATGAGAACGGTGGTAAGTCCGCCGCGCAAGGCCGCCAATAATTTTTCCTTGAGGCCGCCGATGGGCAGCACCCGGCCGCGCAGCGTGATTTCGCCCGTCATCGCCACGTCCTTGCGCACCGATATGCCGGTCATCACCGAGACGATGGAGGTTACCATCGCAACCCCGGCCGAAGGTCCGTCCTTGGGGGTAGCACCTTCGGGCACATGCACATGGATGTCGCGTTTTTCGAGCAAGGGCGGGCGGATGCCGAAAGCCACAGCCCGCGCTTTCACATAACTTTCAGCGGCTTGGACCGATTCGCGCATCACATCGCCGAGCTTGCCGGTAATGGTGATTTTGCCCTTGCCGGGCAGTGCCACAGCCTCGATTGAGAGCAATTCGCCGCCCACTTCGGTCCAGGCCAGACCCGTGGTAACGCCAACCAAATCTTCGGGCTCGACCTCGCCATAACGGAATTTCTTCACACCCGCATATTTCTCGAGATTGCGGCGGGTGATGTGGATCGATTTGAGATTCTTGACCAGAATATCCTTGATCGATTTGCGCGAAAGATTGGCGATCTCGCGTTCGAAATTACGCACGCCCGCCTCACGCGTGTAGTAGCGCAGAATGTCGCGCAGCGCGTCTTCCGAGATCGAGAATTCGCCGTTCTTAAGGCCGTGTTCCTTGGCCCCTTTGGGCAGCAGGTGGCGCCGGGCGATTTCGATCTTTTCGTCTTCCGTGTAGCCGGCAATGCGGATGATTTCCATACGGTCCAGCAGAGGCTGCGGCATGCGCAGTGTGTTGGCCGTGCAGACGAACATCACATCCGACAGATCGTAATCCACTTCCAGATAGTGATCGTTGAACGCGTGGTTCTGTTCGGGATCGAGTACCTCGAGCAGCGCCGAGGAAGGGTCCCCGCGCCAGTCGGAGCCGAGCTTGTCCACCTCGTCCAGCAGAAACAGCGGATTGGAGGATTTCGCCTTCTTCATGCCCTGGATAATCTTGCCGGGCATCGAGCCGATATACGTGCGGCGGTGGCCGCGGATTTCGGCCTCGTCGCGCACGCCGCCCAGCGACATGCGCACGAAATTGCGCCCCGTGGCCCGCGCGATCGATTTGCCGAGCGAGGTTTTGCCCACACCGGGCGCACCAACCAGACATAAAATGGGGCCTTTCAGTTTTTGCTGACGCTGCTGCACGGCGAGATATTCAAGAATGCGTTCCTTGACCTTCTCAAGTCCGTAGTGATCCTCGTTAAGCACCTTCTCGGCCGCCTTGATGTCGCGCCGCACCTTGGTGCGTTTTTTCCACGGAATGCCGAGCATCCAGTCGAGATAATTGCGCACGACCGTGGCTTCGGCTGACATCGGGCTCATGCTGCGCAGCTTCTTGAGCTCACCCAGCGATTTTTCGCGCGCTTCCTTGCTCATGCGCGTTTTGTTGATGCGCGATTCGAGTTCGGCAGACTCGTCGCGGCCTTCCTCGCCTTCGCCGAGTTCCTTCTGAATCGCCTTCATTTGCTCATTCAGATAATACTCGCGCTGCGTCTTCTCCATCTGGCGCTTGACGCGGCTGCGGATGCGCTTTTCAACCTGCAGAACGCCGATTTCGCCTTCCATATAGCCGAAGATTTTCTCCAGCAGCGCGTTGACGTCGGAGGTTTCCAGCAACTGCTGCTTGTCGGCGATTTTGAGCGCGAGATGGGATGCAATCGTGTCCGCCAATTTGGCCGGATCGTCGATCTGATTGACCGAGACCAGCACCTCGGGCGGAATTTTTTTGTTGAGCTTGATGTATTGCTCGAACTGATCCACGGCGGCGCGCGCCAAAGCCGCGAGCTCGCCCTTGTCGCCGGCGAACTCCTCAACTGGCTCGGCGAAGGCCTGAAAGAAATCGGCATTTTCGGTAAAGCGCGTCACGCGCGCGCGATGGCCGCCCTCGACCAGCACTTTCACGGTGCCATCCGGTAATTTAAGTAACTGAAGGACGGTGCCGACGGTGCCGAGCGTATAGAGATCCTCGCGCGCGGGATCGTCCTGCGAGGCGTTCTTTTGGGTCAGCAGCAGGATATGCTTGTCATCCTGCATGACGTCTTCGAGGGCGCGCACGGATTTTTCGCGGCCGACGAAAAGCGGCACGATCATATGCGGAAACACCACGATATCGCGTAAGGGAAGAACCGGATAAAGGGCGCCGCCTGTTGCTGCTGTCTGCAAAGCCATGATGTTCCTTTTTCTGATTAAAACCGCGCCGTAACCTGCAGAATGCCTTGATTCCGGTCCTCGCTCTAGGGAAATTCTACCGCCCGGATGGTTAATAGATTGGTAGTTTCCATTCCCTTTTCAAGTTATGTTAACCAAACAAACGCGGAAACAACCATTCCCCGTCATGCACCATATCGGTACCGGAAAAATACGGGATATTTTGCCACAGCTGGATGCCACCCGGCTGGCGGCCGAAATTTACCGTAAGGCTGGTGTTTTTGTTGTGCGCAAAGCCTTGCCGCCGGCGCAAATCGCTATCTGGCAGGAAGCCTGGAACGAGTTTTACAGCCGCAGGCTCGCCGCCGGACGCAAGGTTAATCCTTTCAACCCGGTGCATGTAGAGGAGGATTCGCCGCCGGCATTGGCCGCGATTCACCGCTGTGATTCTCTGCTCGATATTATGGAGCAGATCTATCCCGATCTTGCCTTTTACGCACAGCGTTTCGTCATTAAAGACACACACAGCCGCGCGCCGGTTTTTCTGCACCAGGATTTCGGCTATGATTACGGGCTGCCGGAAAAAACCGCCGTCTTTATTCCGCTAAGCCCCGTGAGTGCCGATAACGGCGCCATGATTTTTTATCCCGGCACCCACCAATGCGGCTATCTCGGCGATGCGGGTGAAATCGATGTGAGCATTCTGGAGCCGGGTTGGCCGACTTTCTGCCCAACGCTGGAGCCGGGCGATATCGTCCTTATGCATAATTGCACCTGGCATGCATCCTTGCCCCATAAACAGGGGCTTGACCGCATTCTGGCGCATGTGACCTATCAGCCCGCCAATGATCCCAGCAGCCGCGCCTTGCTGCGCGGGCAATGGCGTACCGATTTGCGCCTTGGCGACATCCCGCGCGAGAAATTCTTCAAGCGCCATCGCGTAGGCCGTTTGACGGAAATGCAAGCGGAAATCGACCGGCTGAAAGATGGGAAAAGGGCCTAGGCCTTTACCGCCGGAACCCGGCGCTCGCCATGGACATAAATGGGCTTGGCCTTGCCCTCGACCACGTCCTTGTTAATGACGACTTTCTCGACATCATCCATGCCGGGCAATTCGAACATCGAATCGAGCAGCACGCTTTCCATGATCGAGCGCAAGCCGCGCGCGCCGGTTTTGCGCGCGATTGCTTTTTGTGCGATGCCCTTGAGCGCATCCTCGGTCACATCGAGATTGATGTCTTCCATCTCGAACAGCCGCTGGAATTGCTTGACGAGGGCATTCTTGGGCCGGGTCAGGATGTCGATCAGCGCATGCTCATCCAGATCGGTAAGCGTGGCGACCACCGGCAAACGGCCAACAAATTCGGGAATCAGGCCGAATTTCAGCAAATCTTCCGGCTCGACCTCCTTGAGAATCTCGCCGGTGCGGCGGTCATCAGGGCCACGCACATCGGCGCCGAAGCCGATCGAGGAACCGCGGCCGCGCGCCGAGATAATTTTCTCGAGGCCCGAAAACGCGCCACCGCAGATGAAAAGGATATTGGTGGTGTCGACCTGCAGGAATTCCTGCTGCGGATGCTTGCGGCCGCCCTGCGGCGGTACCGAGGCAACGGTGCCTTCCATGATCTTGAGCAGCGCCTGCTGTACGCCTTCGCCCGAAACGTCGCGGGTGATGGAGGGGTTGTCGGATTTGCGGCTGATCTTGTCGATCTCGTCGATATAGACGATGCCGCGCTGCGCGCGCTCGACGTTGTAATCGGCATTTTGCAACAATTTCAGGATGATATTCTCCACATCCTCGCCGACATAGCCGGCTTCGGTGAGGGTGGTGGCGTCCGCCATCGTAAACGGCACGTCGATGATGCGCGCCAGCGTCTGCGCCAGCAAAGTTTTGCCGCAACCGGTGGGACCAACCAGAAGAATGTTGGATTTTGCCAATTCGACGTCCGAATTGCGCGCGCCGTGCGCCAGGCGCTTGTAATGGTTATGCACCGCGACCGACAGCACGCGCTTGGCATGATCCTGACCAATCACGTAATCGTCGAGCACGACCATGATATCTTTGGGCGTCGGCACGCCGTCGCGCGATTTTACGAGCGTGGTCTTGCTCTCCTCGCGGATGATATCCATGCAGAGTTCGACGCATTCGTCGCAAATAAAGACGGTCGGGCCCGCGATGAGCTTGCGCACCTCGTGCTGGCTCTTGCCGCAGAACGAGCAATAAAGAGTGTTCTTGGAATCGCTCGAGGTCGATTTGGTCATGGGGTTGGGGCCTCCCGCGCATGCCCCGTCGTCGCAAACAGGATATCGTCTTTCTGGTTACCGGATTATTAAGCCTGCGTCCATATCAGGGGGCGGAATACAGGGATCAGGGGTCAGAATGCCGCGGTATTTGTCCTAAATATCGTTTTCGCATATGCAACATTGGATAAAAGATTATCGGTAACGACCTTGAATTAAACAAGGAATGCCGCCGGCGCAAATCGGGTGCCAATTATCAAGCAATATTTTGATGCCTGATCCCTGTATTCTGCGCTCTGAAAATCACGCTGCTTTCTTTTCCGTCTCGGCGCCGCCGGGACGCTTGGTCACGACTTCGTCGATGAGGCCGAAAGCCTTGGCTTCCTCGGCCGACATGAAATAGTCGCGCTCGACGGCGAGGGCAATTTTGTCGATCGGCTGGCCCGTATGCTTGACGTAAATTTCGTTCAGCCGCTGGCGCAATTTGAGAATCTCGCGCGCCTGAATTTCAATGTCGGTCGCCTGGCCTTGTGCACCACCCGACGGCTGATGAATCATAATGCGGCTGTTGGGCAGCGAATAGCGCTTGCCCTTGACGCCCGCGGCGAGAAGCAGCGAGCCCATCGAAGCCGCTTGCCCGATGCACACCGTCGAGACCGGCGCCTTGATGTATTGCATGGTGTCGTAGATCGAAAGGCCTGATGTCACGATGCCGCCCGGCGAATTGATGTAGAACGAGATTTCCTTGCTGGGATTTTCGGATTCGAGAAACAGAAACTGCGCGCAGACAAGGCTTGCAATGTGATCATCGACCTGTCCGGTCATGAAGATGATGCGCTCTTTCAGAAGGCGCGAATAGATATCGAACGAACGCTCGCCGCGCGCGGTTTGCTCGATGACGATGGGAACGAGGGTGCTCATTTTCTCGATGGGATCGATATCGGTGGGCATGGAGGGCTCCTGGGACAGCCTTACACTATGAATCTAGCGATTTAAACGGCGATATCAAGGGGCGGCTTTTTGGCCGCGGGCGGGGGATTTAATCCATCTTCTCCGGCATCTTGACCAGTTCATCGGCGGAAATCTTGCGCTCGGTCACTTTGGCCTGCGTCAGAATGTGATCGATCACTTTTTCCTCAAGCAAGGGCGCGCGCAGGCGCTCGATCGCCCCCTGCTCCTGCGTATAATAATCGATCACGGCTTTTTCCTGGCCCGGAAAGCGCCGGGCCTCATTGATCATCGCGTTGCGCAACTCGGCCGGCGACACTTCGATCTTGCTGCGGCGCGCCACTTCCGCAAGCAGCAGGCCGAGGCGGATACGCCGTTCGGCGATCGCCCGGTATTCCTTTTTCAACTGCCCATCGCTTTTCTTCGCTTCGTCTTTCGCAAGCTGGCCTTGTTTTTTGCCTTCCTCGACCTGCTTCCAGATGCCGGCGAATTCCGCCTCGACCATACCGGCTGGCAGTTCGAAATCGTAAGAAGCGGCCAGTTTATCGAGCAAATGGCGTTTGATGATCGCGCGGCTGATGCGGTCGTAATCGGCCTTGATGTCGTCACCCACGCGCTTTTTGAGCTCGGCGAGCGACGTAAGGCCTAATTCTTTGGCCAGCTCATCATTATGCTCGACCGGTTTGAAGGCGCGGATTTCTTTCACGGCAACTTCGAATTCGGCCTTTTTGCCGGCCAGATTGGCGGCGTGATAATCGGTTGGGAACGTCACCTTGACCTTTTTCTTGTCGCCGGACTTGAGGCCGACCAGTTGTTCTTCAAACGTATCGATGAAGGATTTGGAGCCGAGCTCGAGCCGGTGATTGTCGCCTTTCATGCCGGGCTGGCGCTCGCCGCCGACCGAGCCGTCGAAATCGATGACAAGGACATCGCCCATTTGCGCCGCGCGGCTTTCGACCAATTCGGGCTCGCGTATGGATTTAGCGATGCGCGTGATGGCGTCCTCGATGGTTTTATCGGCCACGTCGGCGCTGACGCGCTCGAGCGCGATCTTGCCGAAATCCGCCGGCACGATCTCGGGCAGGATTTCGACCGCCAGCTTGAATTCGAGATCCTTATCCTCACCGAAGCTGATCAATTCGATTTGCGGCTGCATGGCCGGGCGCAGATTGCGTTCCTGCAGCGCCTTTTGCGACACTTGCGAAACGGTTTGATCGAGCACCTCGCCGCGCGCGCCGGAACCAAAGCGCTGACGCAACACGGCCATCGGAACCTTGCCGGGGCGGAAACCGGGCAGTTTCACGCTTTTGCCGAGCTCTTCCAGCCGACTGATGAGATTTTTTTCCACATCCTGCCGCGCGACCTTGATATTGAATTCGCGGCGCAAACCTTTTTTGACGGTTTCTTCGACTTGAACCATGGCTGTTTTAGTCCTCTGCGTTTTGCAATCCGCGCTTTCTATAGCCGATCTGCCGGGTCGAGGCGTAGCTGCGAAGCAGCGAAGCCTGGTGCGGGCGAAGGGACTTGAACCCCTATGACCGTTAAGTCACCAGGACCTAAACCTGGCGCGTCTACCAGTTCCGCCACGCCCGCCTGGGCTGGCTTTTACGCTAATTGGCGCCAAAATCAAAATGGGTCGGGAACAGGCGAAGCCGCCTTGCTTAATTGCGGGAATAGACCCGTTCTTTATACCGCGCGTAAAAGATATCGAGCGCGAGGGTGCGTTGCTCGGTGCGGGTGTCGGGACCGCGCGCGACGCGAAGTTGAAAGCGCACATGCGGGATGCCCATTTTGTCCGAAGCGACTTCGATCACCTCGGCCGTCTCGGTTACGGCGCCGGTGCCGGGGCGGCGATAAAGGGCGCCTTCCTCGATATTGGCCGGTGAGCTGAGAAGCGAATTGAGCATTGAGTCCTTCTAGACCCCTCACGCCGATTCGGACAACCCCTTAAGAAGTGCCGGAATGCCGGCGATAAGATCTTCGGCAATCATGCCTGGGCCGAATCGCTTCGCCGCTTCGCCGTGAATCCATGCGGCAGCTGTAGTCGCAGCGAAAGGCGGCATGTTTTGCGCGAGAAGGCCGAGAATCATCCCGGCCAGCACATCGCCGGCGCCAGCCACGGCAAGCCAGGGCGGCGCGTTTGTGTTGACAACGGCATAACCGTCCGGATCGGCGATCACCGTATCGGCGCCCTTGAGCAAAACAATGCAGCCGGTAAGCGCCGCCGCTTGCCGTGCGCGCGTGAGCTTGTCGGCGCCGGCGTCGATGCGCGAGCCAAACAGGCGCGCAAATTCCCCTTCATGCGGGGTCAGCACGCAGTGCTCATGCAGTTTCGAAAACAGATCATCCGGCTGCGCAGCAAAGTTGCTGAGCGCATCGGCATCCAGCACGCACGGCTTGTTCATGGCGAGCGCCGCCAAAACGAACTTGCGTTCGCGCGCCCCGAGGCCAAGTCCGGGGCCGATCAGAATGGCGTTGCGTTTGCTATCAGCCAATAAATCCTGCCACTCATCGATACGGTCGGCGGAGCGCACGATCGCGCTTTCGAGTGCCGATGCATAAATAGGCACCGCATTTTGCGGCGCCGCCACAGTCACCAACCCGACACCGATGCGCTGGGCAGCGCGCGCGGCAAGCCGCGCCGCACCCGTCATCGCCGCACCGCCGTTAATCAACGCATGGCCGCGCAGATATTTGTGGGTCTCGGGTTTGGGAAAAGGAAAGCGGGCGATCCACAAATCGGCATCGTTTTCGGCCGTTTGCGGATTGATCTCATCGAGCGCTTCGGCCGGAATATCGATATCGGCCACAGTGATGGGGCCGCAGAGCGGTGCGCCTGGCAGCAAAAGATGGCCGATCTTCCTGTGGAAAAAAGTGACCGTCAGCGCTGCCTGCGGCGCGGCGCCCAGAATGGCGCCGGTGTCGCCATTAATGCCGCTCGGCAGATCGGCGGCGATCACGGGTATTTTTGCCTGCGCCAGTTTTTCGATGAGCGCGCGCGCAACGCCGTCAACCGGGCGCATGAGCCCGGTGCCGAACAGCGCATCGATAACCAGATCATGCTCGCCAAGCGAAACTTTATCGAGCGTAATGGTCTTGCCTTGCCATGCTTGCGCCGCCTGCACCGCATCGCCCTTCAGATCTTTCGGCACGCGCATGGCAGCGACGGTTACGTTCCATCCTTCCGCGCGCAAGAATTCGGCCGCCACGAATCCATCACCCCCGTTATTACCGGGACCGCATAGCACCAGTACACGGCACGGTTTCCATTTCTGCCGGATGGCCTTGGCGACAGCCTCACCCGCATGCCGCATGAGATTGAAGGTCGGCACACCATGCGCGTAAGCAAATTCTTCCGCGCGGCGCATCTCGGCGCAGGTGAGGACCGCCTGGCGGTTCCATGTGTAAGAATCGAAGGGAAAATTAGACATCCGCTCGTGAAGGCTGGGGCGGCCGACGGGACTCGAACCCGCGACAACTCGGACCACAACCGAGGGCTCTACCAGCTGAGCTACGGCCGCCATTAACCAGCGTTATTGTCCCCCGCGGAGGGGGAGAAAAACAAGAGGCTAGAGGCCGAGGCGAAAGGCCGGGATTTCGGCCTTCAACCTCCGATCTCCAGCCGCCAAACCAGCTTCGTTAACTAAGCCGGGGAATGAATGCGAGGTCGTGACAAAACCCCAACGATCCATAGTTGTCAAGCGTTTGGGGCCGTGCCATAAACCCGGCCAGCCGTTTTGTGCGGCGTTTCGCCGGTCATCGCAACCACCTTTTCACAAGGATTCGATCCATGCCCGCAGGTTCAAAAATCGCTCTCGATCTCGCCAAAAAACACGACGCCAAATATTTCGATCTGCGTTTCACCGATCCGCGCGGCAAATTACAGCATCTGACGCAGCACAAGGACACCATCGACGAAACCGCCTTCAAGGAAGGCATCATGTTCGACGGTTCCTCGATCGCCGGCTGGAAAGCGATCAACGAATCCGACATGACGCTGATGCTGGATGGCGAGACGGCTATTATGGATCCGTTCTATGCCGAACCGACCGTGGCGATTTATTGCGACGTGTATGAACCGCTCAGCGGCAAGCCCTACAACCGCTGCCCGCGCTCGATCGCCAAGAAGGCCGAGAAATATCTTATTTCCTCCGGCATGGGCGACACCGCCTTTTTCGGCCCCGAGGCGGAATTCTTCGTGTTCGACGATGTGCGTTTCCAGACCGGCTCGCACGATACTTTCTACAAGATCGATTCGATCGAGGCGCCGCACAAGAGCGGCGAGGCCTTGCCCGAGGGCAATATGGGCCACCGGCCGCGCGTGAAGGGCGGCTATTTCCCGATCAACCCGGTCGACAGTGCCCAGGATCTGCGCACCGAGATGGTCACGGTCATCAAGCAGATGGGCGTGGAAGTCGAAAAGCATCACCACGAAGTGGCGACCGCGCAGCATGAGCTCGGCATCAAATTCTCGACGCTCACGCGCTGCGGCGACAATATGCAGGTCTACAAATATGTCGTGCATAACGTGGCGGCCAGCTATGGCAAGACGGCGACCTTCATGCCAAAGCCGGTGTTCGGCGACAACGGCTCGGGCATGCACACGCACCAGTCGGTGTGGAAAGGTGGCAAGCCGATGTTCGCCGGCAAGAAATATGCCGATCTGTCGGACTTCGCGCTGCATTATATCGGCGGCATCATCAAGCACGCCAAGGCCCTCAATGCCTTCACCAACCCGACCACCAACAGCTACAAGCGGCTGGTGCCGGGCTACGAGGCGCCGGTGCTGCTGGCCTATTCGGCGCGCAACCGCTCGGCCTCCTGCCGGATTCCGATTGTCAACAGCCCCAAGGGCAAGCGGGTGGAAGTGCGGTTCCCGGATGCCTGCGCCAACCCGTACCTCGCCTATGCGGCGATGCTGATGGCGGGATTGGACGGCGTGAAGAACAAGATCAATCCCGGCCAGCCGGTAGATAAGGATTTGTACCACCTGCCGCCCAAGGAACTGGCCAAAATCCCGACCGTGTGCGGCTCACTGGAGCAGGCGATTAAGGCGCTGGAAGACGATCACGCCTTCCTGCTTAAGGGCGACGTGTTCACGACCGATTTGATCGAAAGCTATCTCGACCTCAAAAAGGAAGAATGGGACCGCTTCCGCATGGCCCCGCATCCGGTCGAGTTCGATATGTACTATTCATACTGATTGGCGGAGTAACCTCCCGTTAACCACTTGCTTTCTAAAATGGCGGTCATGCGATTCATGGCCGCCATTTTTTTTGCCTTAACGCTGCTGGGCGCCGCCGCGCCCGCCTGGGCCGATATCAACCAGGTCGAGGCCGGCGAGGTCGCGCGCAACAACAATTGCCCGCCCAAAAAAATTCAGGTGTTTCAGCAATCGGTCGGCAGCGAGGGCGGCACGATTTACCGCGTCGATTGCAATTTGCCTAAAATGGCCGATGCCAACGCACCGAAGGGTGCTGATGCGCTGCTGATCAATTGCAAAAAGAATCTGTGCGCCCTGCTGCGCCCCATGACGGCGGAAGCCGGCAAATAAAGTTATTTCTTCTTCCGCGTAAACGCCGCCGCCAGCTTGCGCATCGCCGTGGCCTGGCGTTCGGTCGATTTGGGCGGCGGCACGCTGCGATGCGTGCGCTTGTCGCGCGGCCCTCCGCCGGCCGTGGCGATCATGTCGTCAATCTCGTTTTTGGAGAAATGATCGGGGCCGCTGTCGCCGCCGTCTTCGTCCTTGGTGCGCAACGCATGCTCGATGAGCGCCGCCGCGATCGCCTTCAGATGCGCCTTGGTCATGCCGAGCAACAGCGCCGGGTCGCGCACCGCCCAGGTGATGAGCAATTTCTGCGCGTCGTGCCGGTTCTCGTCGGTTGCCGCCAGCGCTTCCCTTATCTTTATGCGCACATAATCGTCGGTCATGAGGGGCTCCTTGAATCGAATCGTGGGGTAGTGGCTCCTACCCGCTTGCGGGGAGGATACAAAAACTTGGGCTTATGAAGTAAGCCCTTAGTTTTTGTTGGCGGGGCGAGTTTTTGCGCTGTCGGCCCCACCAGCAAAAACCAAGGCGTTACTGCGTAACGCCAGGTTTTTGCGTCCTCCCCGCAAGCGGGGAGGAGGTTATAAGCAGCCTATCCGTCGCCCCCTCGAGTTGTTCCTTGAGCCGACTCATCATGTCCTCGCGCGACAGGCCCGGGGGAATCGGTGGCAGAAATTCGACCGTGATGAGACCGGGCTTTTTGATGAAGCTGTTCTTCGGCCACAACAAACCCGAATTCAGCGCCATCGGCACCACCGGCAGATTCAATTCCTGATAAAGGGCAGCAACGCCGCTTTTGTAAGAGCGCGTCTCGCCGGGCGCCACGCGCGTGCCTTGCGGGAAAATCACGATCTTGCGTCTGTCATCCGCCGCTCTGTGCGCCGCCTGCATCATGCGCGCGAGCGCCTGCATATGTCCCTTGCGGTCGATCGGGATCATGCCCGCACGGCGCACATACCAGCCCCAGAGAGGGATATTGAGCAATTCCTCCTTCAGCACGATCGCCGGATCGCCGAACAGGAGATGCAGCTTGAACGTCTCCCATGCCGATTGATGCTTGGCAGCAATAATGCAGGCGCCGGAAGGCACATGCTCGCGCCCGATGACACGGTAATGAATGCCGCCGATATGGCGCTCGATCCAGGCAAGCTGCGAAAGCCACAGACGCACGACCGCAGCCATGCCGCGTCGCGGCAGCAGCAGCGTTCCCAAAAGCACGAAACACAAAACGCCCGTCCAGCCATAAAGCGCGATGTTAAGCGCAAGGGAGCGCAGCCATAATGTCATGCCGGCATCAGCCATAAGCGCAAGGCCGTTATCAGATATTTGTCATATTCGGTGACGAGCAAATTGGCGGTGCCGGGAAATTGCCACCAGCCCTCGAGCTTGACGTTATCGGGCGCGATCGGATGCGGCACGATCTCGAAGGCCGGCATCACCGTGCGAAAAATCAGAAGACTGCGCGGCATGTGATAATTGGCCGTCACCAGACGCAACGAGTGATAGGCTTCATTTTCCATCCAGGCGCGCGTCTCCCATGCATTGCCGAAGGTGCTTTCGGCCGCATGACCGAGCGCGATGCAGCAGGCACGCAATTCCGGCGCTATTTTCTGGTTGCCGGGCAATCGGCCGGAGGAAAGCCCCGGATGCACGCCGGAAATGAAGAGTTTCTTGCCGCGATGCGCGTTGAGAAGCTCGATCCCGGCGCTGACGCGCTCGCTGCCGCCGGTCAAAACCACGATGGCATCCGTGGTCTGCTGCGTATTGACGGGCGCGGCTTCCAGCGTCTCAACCGCACGCACGAAAAGAGCCAGCCCCGCGAGCCAGGCTACCGCGATGATACCCGCAATAAGGATCAGGCAGCGGCCTGCACGCCAGTCTGTCATGAGAAAGTTTTCAAAAGCCTGATGACGGAAAAGCGCGCCGACCAAGACGCCGCCAGCGCGGCCGCGCAGGGCACAAAGATAACCAAAAGACCAAGCGCGATCCAGCGCGCGAACTGCAAGGCCGACATATCGACCACATGCCGCAGAAAGAACAGCAACAGCGCCAGGCTCAAAAGCGCGAGCGAAAAACCGAGCAGCGCGGCGGGCCAGGCGAGACGCCATGCATGCGACTGGAAATGCCGCGCGATGTTGGTATCGGGGGCGCCCATGATGTGCAAAAGCTCGATCGTGTCGCGCTCGGTCGCCATCACGGCGCGGCACACAAGGCCAATGGCCAGTACCAGCGCAAGCCCGGTCAGCGCGACCGTAAGCCCGGCCAGCGCCGCCAAACCGCGCACCAGCTGCGCGAGATCCGAAAGCCAGGCCGCGTGATCATCCACCCGAACATCGCTGACCACGGTTCTTGCCTTATCCTCAAGCGCTGCGGCCGTCACGTTGCTGCCGCGCGCGCGCTCGACATCGATCAGCGCGGGCAAAGGCAATTTCTTGAGCAAATCGGGCTCCGAAATCCAGGGCGTGAGCAAGCGCTCGGTTTCCGCTTCCGGCAGCGCATGCGCATCGGCCACGCCCGGCGTGGCGCGCAAAACGGCGACCGCCTGCTTGATGCGATCGGCCTGCGAGGTCGCAGATTCGTCGCCGGTCGCGGGGATTTCGGCCGTCAGATGATTGGCCAGCTCCTGATTGCGGCTGAGCGAAAGCGAGGAGAGCGCCGCCTCGGCCGCCATTGCGAAGGTCGCGATATAAACCATGATCGCCACGATGGCGATGAACAGCCAGCTCAGTTTCTGCTGCCGGAAAGAGGGGGCGAAGAGCAAGGGCGAAGATGTTTTCATAACCGTGCCACACGCATACAAATAGGAAATGTAATTTTATGGGGCTCATCGGGCCTGCCCCATAATGGCCCCAATTCTCTTTCGAGATCGACAACAGGGTCGATACCGGCGTTTGCTTTCTTAAAGAGGTCGGTCGCCGACCAGCTGCGCAAATAACCGAGAAAATGTGGAAGATCCAGAGACTCCTCTATTTGAAATTTTGGCGATTTGATCTCCTGCGTAAAAGGGAAGGGCAAGTTGCGGTAACCGGCATCCGTGTACGCGCGTTCCGGCGGCCAATAAGGACGCACCTTGTCTTTAAAACGCTCCACACGCTCCATAATAACAGGCTGTTCAGGGAGCGAGAAAAATTGATAGCACCAAAACGCAATAACGCCGCCCGGCTTGGTAACGTGGCGAACTTTTTTGTAAAAACGATTTAGTTTGAACCAGTGCACAGCCTGCGCGGCCGTCACCATATCGACCGAATGGGTATCAAGATTCAAACCTTCCACTTCAGCCACGCGATAGGTGATGCGCCGATGTGCCGGAGCGGCGGCGATTTGCTTTCTGCTCGCATCGGTTGCGATGACACTTCTAAAATGTTTTGCGAGTCCGCGCGAGGCTTGCCCGCCCCCGCTCCCGCAATCCCATACAAGCTTTCGTGCCTGCGCAACTTCAGCCAGCCAGACGAACAACGCATCGGGATAGCTGGGGCGAAATTCGGCGTATTGTCCGGCGAGGGATGAAAAGTGATCGGAGAAACCCATCTTACGCCGCCTTCTCCCCGCTTTCGCGGGGTTCAGGTTCGGGCGGGGCCAGATAGCCATGCTCGAGCCGCAATTCCGGCCGCCCGAAAGCACTCACGAGGTTGCGCTGATGGGTGGCGAGAAGGACGGCCGTGCCGGCCTTGTTCAGTTCCATGATGAGATGCAGGATTTTCACGGCCGTCTTGTCGTCGATATTGCCGGTCGGCTCATCGGCCAAAAGAAGTTTGGGCTTGTTGACGATGGCGCGTGCGATTGCGACCCGCTGCTGCTCGCCGCCCGAAAGACCGGATGGCAGCACATTGAGCTTGCCGCCGAGCCCCACCCATTCCAGCAATTCGGTCGTATGTTTGACGATGTAATCCTCGCGCGCATCCATCAGGCGCAGGGGCAAAGCCACATTCTCCAGCACCGAGAGATAGGGTATCAGGCGAAAATCCTGGAAAATAACGCCGATTTGCCGACGCGCTTCGGCTAGTTCCGTCCGGTCGAGACCCGCCACATCGCGGCCGAAAAGATAGATGGAGCCGGCCGTCGGCTTCGCGGCACCGTAAACCAGGCGCAAAAGGGATGATTTTCCCGCTCCACTCGGGCCGGTCAAAAAGTAAAAGCCGCCCTCTGTCAGCTTGAAGCTGACATCGACCAAAGCCGGACGGTTTTGGCCGTAATGGAGGCTGACCTGATCGAAAGACACCAGCATGGAAACGGAATACTCCGGTTTTCTTGAGGATAGGGCCGGGCTTTACTTGTGGGTCATCATAGAAAGCGGAGCTTGGCCCCGTCCAGCGCTGCTTTAGCCTTTCCCACAAGGTCTTAGGCGGCATCATAGGCTTGCCTGATAATGATAATCGTAATATAGGCGCCGCAATGATCCTTGCTTGCCCCTCCTGCCAAGCCCGCTATCTGGTTCCCGTCGCCCATTTCGCTACCGGCCCCCGCATGGTGCGCTGCGCGCGCTGTACCCATGCCTGGATCGCGGAAATCCCGCCGGAGCCGGGAGAGATGCGGGCCGAGCAGCTTTCGGCCCTGGCACCGGCCGAGGCGGCCAAGCCGCTACCGCCCTCTTCCACGATTCCGACGGTTTATCGGGAGCCTGCTTTTTTCCGGGGGCATGATTGGGGCGCCGCCGGCGCCACGCTGGCGCTTGCCCTGCTCTTGTTATGGCTGGCGCTCGATCGCAAGGACATTGCGCAGAACCATCCCTGGACTGAGCGTTTTTACGACCGCATCGGTCTGCATATTTTCCATGCCGGCGAAGGCCTCACGCTCGAGCAGGTGCGTTCCGAAACGCGGTTCGAAGATGGCATCCTGCAACTGGCGGTGGAGGGCCAGATTCATAACAGCACCGATAAACCGCAGCCAATTCCCGATATTCTGGCCGCGGCGATAGGCCCGGATGACAAAGTTATGCAAAGCTGGCAGATCGACGCGCCAGCGGCTACAGTGGCGGCCGGCGAAAGCGTGTCTTTCGCGTCGGAAATCCACTCGCCCAAAGGAATGGTCGTCGAGATTAATTTGCACTTTATTGAGCCGAATCATGGGACCTAATGATATAAAAACGGACGCTGCGCAAACTGGCGGTGTGGCAGTGCTGGTGGCGGAAGATAATCCCGCCGTGCGCGAATTCATCACCCGCTCGCTGGCCTCGGCCGGCCATAAAATAGTCGCCGTCGGCGACGGGCAGCAGGCGCTCGATGCCCTCGCCAAAGAAAAATTCGACGTGCTGGTGACCGACATCGTGATGCCGAATGTGGACGGCATTGCTCTTGCGCTCAAAGCCGTGCGTCTGTTTCCCGATCTGCGCATCGTAATGATTTCGGGCTACGCGCAGGAACGGATGCGCGCGCATAATTTGGACGCCCTCGTGCACCGTATTATCGCCAAGCCTTTCTCGCTCGAAGAAATTTGCGGCGCGGTCAAGGACGCAATCAGCCTGCCGCCGGGGACCGCCTAGGACCGCATCATGAAACAACCTATTCGCAAAGCCGTATTCCCGGTTGCCGGTCTTGGCACGCGCTTTCTGCCGGCCACCAAAGCGATGCCGAAAGAAATGCTCACTTTGGTCGACCGGCCGCTCATTCAGCATGCGGTGGATGAGGCGCGCGCCGCCGGCATTACACAATTCATCTTCGTCACCAGCCGCGGCAAGGGCGCGCTTGAGGATCATTTTGACAGCAACAACGACCTTAAACGCATCCTCGAAGCACGCGGCAAGACCAAGGCTTTGGCGTTGCTGGAGGCAACCGAGATCGATTCCGGCGACCTTTTATTTGCGCGTCAGCGCGAGCCTTTAGGCCTCGGCCATGCGGTCTGGTGCGCGCGGCATCTGGTGGACAAGGAGCCTTTCGCCGTGCTTTTGCCCGACGTCGTGGTGCTGAGCAAAACCGCGTGCCTCAAGCAGATGATGGATGTCTACGAAAAAACCGGCGGCAATTTGCTGGCGCTCGAGGAAGTGCGGCGCGAGCAGACCAGCAGCTACGGCATCGTCGATGTCGAGAAGGATGACGGCAAGCTGGTCAAGATCAAGGGTCTGGTCGAAAAGCCGAAGCCCGAGGAAGCACCTTCCAATCTTTCGATCCTGGGGCGCTATATCTTGCAGCCGGAGATTTTCGCCGAGCTCGGAGCCAAGCGCACCGGCGCGGGCGGTGAAATCCAGCTCACCGATAGCCTCGCGCGGCTGATCGGCCGCCAGCCGTTTCACGGCATGCGCTATGAAGGCAAGGCCTATGATTGCGGCGATAGGGTCGGCTTCGTCGAGGCCAACGCCGCCTTCGCCCTCGCGCATCCGGATATAGGGCCGCAGGTGCACGCGGCGCTCCAGAAAATGGTGAAATAGTGAATATTGTTATCCTGGGCGCCGGCTATGTCGGGCTCGTATCTGGAGCCTGTTTCGCGGAATTCGGCGTGCATGTGACCTGCATCGACCAGGATAAGGACAAAATTGCCCGCCTGCAAAAAAACGAGATTCCGATTTTCGAACCGGGGCTTGACGAGCTGGTGGCCAAAAACGCCGCGCAGGGAAGGCTGAATTTCGCTACCTCCCTGCAGCCCGCGCTGAAAGAAGCCGATGCGGTGTTCATTGCCGTCGGCACGCCGACCCGGCGCGGCGACGGCCATGCCGATCTGTCTTACGTGTACGCCGCCGCCCGCGACATCGCCAAAAATATTTCGCGCTACACGGTGATCATCACCAAATCGACGGTGCCGGTCGGCACCGGGCGCGAGATCGCGCGCATCATGGCCGAGGAAAATTCGAAAGCCGAGTTTGACGTTTGCTCCAACCCGGAATTTCTGCGTGAAGGCTCGGCGATCGGCGATTTCATGCGTCCTGATCGCGTCGTGATCGGCTGCGAAAGCGAACGGGCCGAAGCGGTAATGAAAGCGCTTTACCGCCCGCTTTACTTGATCGAGACGCCGATGGTGGTGACGAAACTGGAAACCGCCGAGCTCATCAAATACGCGGCTAACGCCTTTCTCGCGCTCAAGATTACCTTCATCAACGAGATTGCCGATCTGTGCGAGAAGGTCGGCGCCGATGTGCAAGTGGTGGCAAAGGGCATGGGGCTTGATGGCCGCATCGGCCGCAAATTCCTGCATGCGGGGCCGGGCTATGGCGGCTCGTGTTTTCCCAAGGACACGGTGGCCCTCGTCAAGACCGCGCAGGATCGCAAGGCGCCCTTGCGCCTGGTCGAAACCACGGTCGAGGTCAACAACGCCCGCAAGAAATTGATGGGCGCGCGCATCATCCGGGCCTGCGGCGGATCGGTTACCGGCAAGGTGATTGCCATTCTCGGCGTCACCTTCAAGCCCAACACGGACGATATGCGCGAAAGCGTCAGCCTCGATGTCATTCCGGCCTTGCAAAAAGCGGGCGCCGCGGTGCGCGCCTACGATCCCGCCGGCATGAAAGAGGCCGAAAAATTATTGAGAGATGTGAGCTGGTGCCGCGATGCGTATGACGCGATGCAGGGCGCGGATGCGGCCGTGATCCTCACCGAATGGAACGAATTCCGCGCGCTCGATCTGGCCCGCATGAAAAATGCGCTCAAGCAGCCCCTCTTGATCGATTTGCGCAATGTGTATAGGCCCGAAGATATGAAAGCGGCGGGGTTTGGGTATGCGGGGGTGGGGAGGTGAATGGCGCTAAGTAGGGGCAGCGTTGGATTGTGGCCGCCGCCGCGCATACATGGGATCTAAATAAGTGGCTGCCATATGCCCCACAAATTTTATTGCAGCTGCGCGGGCTTGTTGTCTAAAAGATTCGATACTCCAAATTCCTGTGGCATCACCTTCCGTTTTTGTCTGCGGTCCGACAGAAAAAAGACCCGGGCAAGATTTTGATTCACTGGAACGAGTGCAAAGCAATCTTCCTATCTCACGGTCAAAACGGCCGAGGCCAGTATCACATATCTGTCTTAGAAGTGGTTCTTGGCGGTAATCATCAAGCCATGGCGAGCCATCGAAAACCATATCGGTATCTATGAGTTGGTTACTTCCGTCTGATGCTGTATATTGGACTCTGGTTTGCTCTCCTTCTTTTGTCATTTTGGAAAATTCGGCAGCTCCATCTATAAAAGTCAGCCGGCCAGATTTTTGATAGTTCTGAGGAAGATTCGCATAATGCTGGCCGATGATCGTAACGTTGCCTATGTAGCCCCATTGATCCAATGATTGCAAACAATCGACAGCAGATGGCCCATTGCCGACCATAACGACACTTTGATTTCTTCGTTCTTTCTCGCATTTATCTTCTAAAATTTTCTGAACGAAATCCCATGCTGCTTTCATACTGGCTGTGTCGGTAAGGCTATAGCATGCCCCATTATATTCGGCAGGATCACGGTGAATATGCCCGATAGCGAGAAATGCCTGATCGGCGTCTATTGTTGGTTCATATGATTGTCCCTCAAGTTTTGGCAAGATTACTTTGAATTTTCCAAGCGATCCGCTGATACCGGCGACAGTTAATGGAAGCGAGATGGTCGCAACTTCAAGCGGAGCCGTTCGTACTATTTCATTAAAAGCGCTCTCCGCATAAAATCCATAAGTAGCACGAGGCAAAATAGATTCTGGTTGTACATTCATGCCAACCGAACTTAGAAGTCTGATACAATGTTCAGGATCATCAGCATTAAGAGACATCTGATTAGCAGGCTGAGACACGTCAAGCGCACTCAAACGCTCTAAATAAAGGCTGCCACGTCCTATGTGGGGGCCTTTCTTATCCATCACCAAAATATTTAATCTCGGTCTGTCGGTGGGTTTGGGAAACTGTTTTTTATATTCACTAAGAAGACTGTTCATAATAAGGATAGCACATGGGCCACCTCCAATTATAACGGCCCTATAGGGCATCGATAGCGGTCTGGGCCTACGTATCATCCGAAACCACTTTTGAAATCAGAAGATCGTTTTCATCTTCCATCTTATTTTCCAATTAATTACAAGTGCCTTGTCCATGTTTTCCCAAACGATGTGATTAAACAGGCAAATGAGTAGCCAGCCCGCCACGCAAATGACGCTTTGGCCGAAGAGGTGCATGCCATTGGTAAGGCAGGCCCACGGGAAAACGATCACGACGATCGCTACCTAAACGTTCCGGCGGTGACTCACTTAGCCCTCCTCCACCAACACTAAATTCCGTATTTTTATTCTCAAATCCTCCTTCAACCGAAAATCCTGTCAATGCATGTGTTCGCACGCCTTCTCGAAGAAGGGCTTCTTCTCCACCCCGGTCTAAAATTTCAACCAAAAATATGGCGTCATTAACTTCACAGCCATATTCTCTAAGTTTTTTAATTAAGGTAATGGCAGCGTAACCTGTTTCAAGACAAAGATCGATGAAAACTAGTTTTCTTTTTCCTTCCAATATTTTCTCACTAATGAGAACTGCCAATTGGAAATCTTGTGTGTTTTCGCCTTTTGCACGTGCATCATAATATTTGGCCGTAAGATAGTAAAAATCAGCCGCTGAATCATCGGGCGGTCGGAACCATACTTTTACGGCTTCGCCATGCCCTACTCCGAGCTCAGCTGCTACTTTAGCCGGAAGGTTCTCATGGCGAAATGTTACTAAAAAATCAGGAGCAAGCGGCACGATAATTTCCGTAAGTTTTGCAACTATAGGCTTATAAGCGGCTGGATCGGCATCGAGCACTTCAAAATCCAGGCGCACCCGTCCCTGGCCTTCTGGAAGCTCGACAGGCTCGGCGACGCCTTTATTTGTTAAAATATCCGCGATGTTTAGATCGTCCATATTGCTTGCGCTAGCCGTAAGATTTAGCCTTATAAAAATAAGGCTGTTTTTGACGCGTAAAAAACCAGGCGTCAACAATAATATCCTTACTTATATTTTAACAGCCATCTCCATCCCAGCCGGGACCGCCTTTAGCTACAACTTTATCGCGTATATGTAAGGGTGCATGAGGAGATGCCATCAAGGCTACAGCCGCGCCTGAATCAACTGCGGCAGCCGGTTCTAGCAACTCAGTACCAGCCGCAACAACTCTATCACCAATTGAATCCCTGCCGGTAGCAGCAACACGAGAGCGGCGACGGGTTGGCCTTGGGCTAACCGTAAAAGATGGTTGACCATTATCAACTGCGCTTATTTTTTCAATATAGTCCACCATCTCGGCTACAGTATGGCCGCCTATCGTCTCATTATAATTGCCTCGTGCGACAGCAAGATACAAGCGCGCCAAACGATCTCTGTCCATAAAACGAAAATGTTCCAAAACTTCCGCTCTTACCGCCGGGTTGTTATGAAGTCTCCTGACCCGCGCGTCATACTCGGCAAGCCTTGCCGGGTCTCCCATGGAATCAGCACTGCGCATCTCCAGCAAGGCCTTTTCGGGATGCCTGTATGCGCCTTCATCATACAGGAGCGGATATAAATTGAGGGCATTCAATTCGGTCAGTCCGCCATACAAGCCTCTCGAAGTTATATCTCCCACGGTGGGCAAGCGCCCGGTCGAAAGCAAATCGACTCTCATATAAATTTTTGGATTACGGGGATTTGGTAGCATCGGGACCGGAACGGTCATGAGCCGGCCAGCGATCTTCGCCAAAACTTCTTCCGGCGATTCTGCATCCCAAAGTTCATATATGGGTACGGCTTGTGCGGGCATAAGTTTGGCATAGACTTCATGCTGCATATACAAACGTCGAGAGCCGGGTTGGTTATAAAGCGCTGCGAGCAAAGGACCAGCGACCTTCGACACCCTTACTTTTTCAACGATATCGGCAAGATAAACGTCTATCGTATCTTGCGTGGCTGCCGTGGCATGCTGGAATTCGCGAGCCAACGGCGCTCTGTTTCCAAACATTTCATCATAAGCCGTAGTCCATCCAAAACCACGGCTGGTGGGGCTGCCCTCCGTTGCTGCCGCCCAGCCTGGCATGTGGCCACGAAATTCAATTCTATGGCCAATTTTCTTTGCCGCCGCAACAATGATGCCTAACCCAGAACGGAGTAATTCTTCTAAATCTTTACTGCTCCCACGAGGCAGGGTTGCTAATTCAAATTGAAGCCCTGCTTCCGTGACGACTTTACCAATTTTATCAACTTGCAGGCTGGAAACCACATAAGTTAGGCCATCGGGTCCGATTTCATGTATGAGCTGGGCTTTATACCCTTGTTTATTGAAATCCGCCTGCAGTTGATTGAAATAAACCTCATATTTTCTCAAATTGATGGGGGCACTATCCCTAGTCTCAATAGGAAAAAATTCCACTTCCAGGCCAGTTAATTCTCTATCTTCTGCCTTGGGCTTACCTTTGGCTGCAAGATTTTCATAAGTATAAGCCACCAGATCTTCTACTCTGGGGAAAGATAAATCCATCGATCCGGGAACAACTGAAGTCATTTAAATATCCCTAAGCCGATTTTTTGCCGGATGCATGGCGCGGATCATCGGTTTTTTCCAATGGTTTTGATGCTTGCCACAGAACTTCAAATTGTTCTCTATAAGCTTTCGCAACTGGTACGGAAGAAATCACGACAATGCTGACACTGCCCTCTTCAAAAACTAAAATGCCCAGTTTGTCGCCATAAACATAAAATGGTACATTTCCGACTATCTGTTGGGTAAACCATTTGTACTCCCGATAGCTGTTCTCAGGCGTTTCTTCAGGCAATTTGAAAGTAGGTTTTTCTTTGGTCAGAATTTTCATTTTTACATTCTGTAAGGAATTCATTCGGCGAGCGTGAAAATCGAAATATTCGCCCAAGGTTTTTGAAAAAAGTCCGTCGTCAGAACAGCTCAAACAAATCGGTTTATCTCCACCGGTGGCCGCTGCCGGGTCTTTTGCAACTTCATATACATCATCCATAAATCTCTTAAATCCTTCCACCCCTTCAAACCTCTTCACCGTGTCACGGCGCAACCTAACCCCTTCGTCTTCCGTAAACTCCACATCATGCGCTCCAAACGCATGAATAATCGCCTCCGCCGTCTGTTCCTGCGGACGGAAGGTGCCGTGCTCGATGTTCTTCACGGTCTCGGGCGAGATGTTGGCGGCTTTGGCGAGGTCGGCGCGCGTCCAGTCAAGTAATCCGCGCGCGGCCCGAAGTTGAGCGGCAGTAATCATCACTTCTCTCGCATCGCCATATTGGAAACGCGCCGGCTCAGCCCGGCGTCCGTTTATTTTCCGAGTCCTCAAATTCGGGTATAGACTTACCTTTTTCGGGGTGCTGTCAGCAAGCGCCCCTTTATTTTCCCTGATCTTGGCTGGCGAAAGGTAATTCATATCGGCTCCGTTTTAATACTCTATAAACCATTAGCTCTAGTGGTGCAACTAATTTTGGTATTTTCTTTCCACTAATTG
>Ga0307471_100000188_pt1 | contig 31131 bp, 27 predicted proteins | sample atmos_gasesAM3C__2_FD_204566 | JGI IMG/M metagenome (GOLD analysis project Ga0307471, IMG submission 204566) | Hardwood forest soil microbial communities from Morgan-Monroe State Forest, Indiana, United States - atmos_gasesAM3C_515 | ecosystem: Environmental > Terrestrial > Soil > Temperate... | reverse complement strand
CACACGCTTTATCCAGGGGATGCGCGGGAGATGCCGGAATTGAGGCCCGAGAGCGTTCACCTGGTGCTGACTTCTCCCCCTTACTGGACACTTAAGGAGTATCGGGATTCGGACGGCCAACTAGGTCACATCGAGGATTACGATCAGTTTCTTCAAGAACTCGACAAGGTTTGGAAGCAATGTTACCGGGCTTTGGTCCCAGGCGGGCGATTGATCTGCGTCGTTGGCGACGTTTGCCTATCTAGACGAGAAAACGGTGGCCGACACACGGTCGTGCCTCTGCACTCCTCCATTCAGGAGCATTGCCGCAAGCTAGGGTTTGACAATCTCGCGCCGATCATCTGGCACAAGATCTCGAACGCTGCATATGAAGTCGAGGGTGGATCCAGTTTCCTCGGGAAACCTTATGAACCGAATTCGGTCATAAAAAACGACATCGAATTCATCTTGATGGAACGCAAACCCGGAGGATATCGCGCTCCCGACATCCCTACAAAGATTCTGAGTGTAATCTCCGTGGAAAATCACAAGAAATGGTTTCAGCAGATTTGGACAGGTGTCACGGGTGCCTCCACCAAACACCACCCTGCGCCGTACCCAATTGAGCTCGCGGAAAGACTCGTGCGAATGTTCAGTTTTGTTGGCGACACCGTTCTCGATCCCTTCTTGGGCACCGGCACGACCACGGTTGCCGCAGCGAAGTGGGGAAGAAACAGCGTTGGTTACGAAGTAGATCGGCACTACTACAAGCTGGCCCAGAAGCGAATCTCTGAGGAAACATCCTCGTTATTCAGCACGGCCACGATACACTCGCCCAACGCCGAGTAACCGCCGAATGGCCCTTCGCCCTGATTTCGACAAGGAACTTCGCAGAGCCATTAAACATTTTTGGTCCGCGCGCAAGAGTCAAGCCCGGAAGCAGGGCTCCAAATCCGGCTCGCGCGATGCCGGTTCAAGAACAGCAGTCACTGGCGGGCGTCAGATGGACGGGTTCGTGAATCTCGTCCGCGATCACCTGTCGGCCAACGGCATCCCCAAGACACAAGTCTTTTGTCGCAAGAGTGTGGAATTGCCCGGATGGTATCGCCCCGAAAAGCAATGGGATTTGCTGATTGTTGCAAACGGCGAGCTCTTCGCTGGGATCGAATTCAAATCGCAGGTGGGCTCTTTCGGCAACAATTACAACAATCGAACCGAGGAAGCGATCGGTAGTGCGACCGATATCTGGGCAGCTTATCGCGAAGGAGCTTTCAAGCCCTCCGCTCGTCCCTGGCTCGGCTACATGATGCTGCTCGAAGAAGCTCCCGGCTCAACGCGGCCCGTCAAGGCACAAGAACCACACTTCCAAGTCTTCCCGGAGTTTAAAGACGCTTCGTACGCGAAACGTTACGAGATTCTGCTCACGAAGTTAGTCCGCGAGCGGCTTTACGATGCGGCTTGCTTCTTGCTTTCAGCCCCAAAGAGTGGAATCAAGGGAGATTATCGCGAGCCAGTTGCCGAACTGACTTTTGAGAAGTTCATGGCTTCTCTACTGGCGCGTGCAATGGCACTAACAAGGAAGGGATGGAGTTAACCGAACTTCGATCTAGGCTATATCAACCCTGCCATGACCACACCCGAGCCAAACCAGCCATGTCATATAAATCTTAGAAAAGGTCCCGTCTGTACCCGGTCTTCCACGAAAATCATGGGTTATAAGCTTCGCAAACGTCAGGCTTTGTTGCATTTCATCGTTGTCTTGTCACTCGTCGGAAGCGGTGTCTGCCAGGAAAAAGAGGGGTCCCAGGGTTGGGTTCTCTACGACGATGTCAAGAGTGGCTATCAGTTTCACTACGCTTCCTTCCTGAAGAGGAACTTCGGCACACTGGTTAATCCCGCTACGAATGACCAAATCTTCATCCAGTCTCAGTTTGTCTCGTGGGACCCGAAGCCTTATTTGGACAGCGCACAATTGTTCCATGCGGCTATCGACCACGAGACGGTAAACGGGCGGAGATGGGTGACGATAACCTCGCCTATATTCAAGCAGTATTACCTGTATGTACTAGGGCACGGCGTCGCCATTTCGGAAGGCCAAGGCATCCTTATTTCATTGGGGAACCCACGAAACGAGCATCCGCCAACGGCAGAGGAATTGGCAGCATTAAGACAAATAGTATCAACGCTCACATTCACCGGCAGGACTTTAACAACGCATGGCAAAATCTCGGCTCTGAAACCTGGGGACAAGTACGGGACGCTGGTGGTGAGCCGCGTCGTTCTTGGCACTATCTCAAAAAGCGCTCGGAGAACCGGAGATTGGCCTCCTGTTTTCGACCAGGTTGACTTCAAGGGTCAGCTATTGCTCAGTGGTCGCCCTGCCAACAAGGGAATCATGAACTCAGCGCCAGTCTGGGTCATCTACCTTGATTCGCAGGCTATGGTTGCCAAGTTGCCTCAAGTCGCATATCCCTACGGCATAGATAAATGTGAGATGAATTTCACAAATCAACAGCTTGCAACCCAGCTACTGTTTTCGAATGCGCAGACTGACTCTCCCGCTACGGTTGTTGTTGACGATTTAACCGAATATTTCACGGGTGGAGCCATTCCGCCGACCTTCGTCGTGAAATTGGTTCGCGTCATTCACCATGACGGGAGGCCATAATCCCTTTGGAAGTTGGTTCGTCAAAGGGTGCGGGGGTTGACTCGTTGTCCCTCTTCTTTCTGACCCTCTTCTTTCTGACCCTCTGCTCTCAACATTTCCGCTGACCCGTTCCGCATCCTTCGCCGCCGGTCGTTTTGCACAAAAGAAAGTTTCGATTCTCCTTGACACGCACGCTCCCGGGGAACAGGATGATGCCGAAGTCCCGCAGTTCGGGGCGAGACTCCCGCTTCCTAGTCCGAACGCAGTTTCTTTAAAGACCAGCTCCGCATCGAGCGCTAAGAAGGGCAGAACCTACTCGGTTCCTTTTTATTCCTTTGCGCGGGGCCCGACCCCCTGTCCGACGTACAGGTTCCACACACCACGCCAGCGGTTCCAGGCCACATCACGCAACCCCGACTCGCTCCAGGCGATGGGGAAGCTCGAATTTCGCAAAGCAAAAAAGGAGAATTACCATGTCCGATGCAAACAAAAATGTAGTCCGCCGTTTGTTCGATGAAGTTTGGAACAAGGGTAATCTGCCGGTGGCCGACCAGCTCTTTGCCTCCATCTACGCGCACCACGACCCTTCAACGCCCGATTTTGGGCACGGCCCCGAGAGTGAAAAGTTGCGAGCCACTCTCTACCGTACGGCCTTCCCCGACTTTCGCCTGACGATCGAGGACCTGACTGCCGAAGGCGAAACCGTGACGGCCCGTTGGTCCTGCCACGGTACTCATAAGGGTGACCTCAACGGCATTGCACCAACAGGGAAGCCGTTCAGTATCTCGGGGATCAGCATTGCCCGCTTCATTAGCGGCAGGATGGTGGAAGGCTGGATCAACTGGGACGCGTTGGGCCTGATGCAGCAGCTCGGCGTCGTTCCTGAGCTCGCCAAAGTCAAAGTCGCGGCCGCAGCCGCCGCAGTAAGGTAGCCGTCGGGCTTTGCCGAAACCAGAAGAGCCCGGCCACTCTGGCCGGGCTTTCTGTTTGTGTACAGGATTTTCCGTCCGCGGCTGACAAAACTACCAAATTTGATACCATCTCCCGCATGCCCGATGCGCTCCTACGCGATGTCGTTTGCGGCCATTGTTCCCGCCGAACGCCGCAGCGGCTCGCGACGCTCGAACCCATCCTGTGGCTGCAAGCCACATCGTCCGAGAACGGCATTTACATCAATTATGCGTGCCCTCTGTGCAACAAGCTGACGCGCTCGCGCCTGGGGTCCGGCGCCAAGAGTCCTCAGGACGGGGACCCGGCCAAATCCCTCGACAACCTAGCCGTGTACATCGTGTTTCTGAAATGCGCGAATGCGGATTGCGAGTCTCCTGTAATTCTGCTGGCGCCGGTAAAAAACGGAGTGCGCGATGGGGACTTGATGGCGCACATCCGCGAGAATTGGAGCAATCATGGCGCCGCGTGCGCCAAGGGTCATCGGCCGACGCACCCCTACGAAGTTCGCGTTTGGAAACCACTCGAGTGGGAAGCTTAGCGCCTAGCCGTAGACCAGCGTTCCGACAAGCACCGCACAGTCGAGCAGGATCCACCCGATGCATGGCAGGTAGATGTTCTTGTCGCGCTTCTGTAAGCCGTACCATAGCCACACAACAGCAGAGACGAGGTAGGCACTCCATGACAGCATGGATACCCCTGCTGCTCTATGACTGACCCAGATGGTGAGAACCTGGGGAACCGTCATCGCCATGGTGAAGAACGATAGGCCTCCAAGAACGCGTTTAATGAACCCTTGCGGAGACAAAGTGTGGAAATGCGGAGGCGTCGGATTGGGCGGCATATACCATCCTAAGCGGGATCGTGACCCGGTCAGTCGGGAAGTGTAACGCGGGAAGTGTAACGCAGCTACGGCGGGAAGCTGCATTGAGATGGAGGGGAGCGCTAATGACCGTCCTAGCACGTAGTGCCTGCCGGCGGCCGGCCTCGTGCGGTGCGGAAGGTGATCCTTACTTCATTACCTCGCTACGTGCTTACTTCGTTTTAGAATGACTGCTATGAGCAATCAGTGGAATGCAGCGGAGTATGACGCGAAGCATGCGTTCGTGTATGAGAAGGCGAAGGGGTTGGTGGAGCTGCTGGCGCCGAAGGCGGGCGAGCGGATCCTGGATTTGGGTTGCGGGACGGGCGCGTTGACGGCGGAGATTGCAGCGCGGGGCGCGGAAGTGCTGGGAGTGGACCGGTCGGAGGAGATGATTGCGCAAGCGAGGAAGAAGTTTCCCGCGCTGCGGTTTGAGGTGATGGATGCGCGGGAACTTCGATTCAATAGGGACAAGGCGGACAAGGCAGGCGAGGCCGGGTTTGACGCGGTGTTTTCCAATGCGGTGCTGCACTGGATTCCTGAGGCGGAGGAAGTGATCGCGGGAGTGGCGCGGGCGCTGAAGCCCGGCGGGCGGTTCGTGGCGGAGTTTGGCGGCAAGGGCAACATCCAGAAGCTGGTGGCAGGATTTCACAAAGCCCTTGCGGCGCTGGAAATGCGGCCTCCCGATGATGTGGGCCCGTGGTTTTACCCGAGCGTGGCGGAATATGCGGGAATGCTCGAGAAACATGGGCTTGAAGTGCGGGAGGCGTCGCTCTTCGAACGGCCGACGGTGCTGGAAGAAGGCGAGCGCGGGCTGGAGAACTGGATTCGCGTGTTCCGGAAGACGTTCGTAGAGAAGATGAGGGAGGAGAACGCGGCGCGCTGGATCCGGGAAGTAGAGCGGCAGTGCCGGGGCGAGCTGTTTCACGATGGGAGCTGGATACTGGATTACCGGAGACTGCGCATTGCGGCGTGGAAAATCGAGACCGCGGGAAGGACTCCTGTCGTTTTGGATGCCGGCACATTTTGAACTTTGGCGCGGTAAAAACGTATTACGTTGTGGGAAGGAAGAACCAGGGACGGCGACGGTTGTGTTATGCTGGAGTTCCAGCCTCGATTCCTTGAACCATTGCAATTTCGCCAGCCCAATTCCTTGCAGGAGGAGAAATGCGCAATTTCATCATACTGATCGTGCTCGCCCTGTTCGTCGCAGCTCCGGCGATGGCCCAGGGAACTGCACCCAAAGCGGAGTTCTTTGCAGGGTACGAGTACGAGCACCTGAATCCAGGGGGCAGGAGCTGCAACGGCCTCGACGCCAACCTCGCTTACAACTTCAGTGACTGGCTGGGTGGCGTAGGCGACTTTGGCTTTTGCAAAGAGAGCGGCGTGGGGTCGGGTTTGCACGATGTGAACTACCTGTTCGGCCCAAGGGTAACCTACCGGAACTATGGAAAGCTGAACCCTTTCGGTCAGGTGCTCTTCGGGGGACAGCACATCGGGGGCAACGGTGGCAGCGCAAACAGCTTCACGGTGACCCTGGGAGGCGGCGTGGATTACAAGTATAACGACCGCTTCTCTATTCGCTTGATCCAGGTGGAGTACCTGCGTACGCATTTTGGCGGGACCGGACAAAACAACGCGCGAATCGAGGCTGGGCTGGTGTACACGTTCTAAGGCGAACGACTCTGAGTCCCATGAATACCGCGGCAAGGTTGCGGTAGGGAGAAGACAGTTAAAGCAAAAAGGCCGGAGGAAAATTCCTCCGGCCTTTTTGCTTAAATCGAATGGGGTTGTTTTCGATTTATTTATTCGTTTGCGGGCTGGGCCGGGAATCGGGCTCCAGAACCAGCTCGCAAAGAATTCGGAAGCAGGAAGGCATGTGACGGACCAGACGGCTGGGATCGTAATTGCATGATTCAAAAGGAAATAAGATGTGACGAGAAAAGGTGTGAAAGGCAAACTGCGTGAAAAGGCGCGATGGGAGCGTGTTATTCCGCAAGGAGAGCGGGTGAGGGCTTGAAGAAACGCGGCGCGGATTTACATAGTTTGGGCATTTGAATGGATTGAGGCGGATGGAAATCTGGCATAGACTCGGCGGATGGACGCCGAATGGTTGCGCAAGCTGTGCTTGTCGTTTGCAGGAACCACGGAACAGATTCAGTGGGGCTACGATTTGCTGTTCAAGGTGGGCGGGAAGATGTTTGCGGTTACGCCGCTGGAACCGGCTCCGGTGTGCCTGTCGTTCAAGGCGTCGCCGGAAAAGTTTGCCGAGTTGACGGAGCGGCAAAACATTATTCCAGCGCCGTACCTGGCGCGGGCGCAGTGGGTGGCGCTGCAGACGCGAGAGGCGGTGGCGCACGACGAACTGGCGGGGCTGCTGCGCGAGTCGTATGAAATGGTCCTAGCGAAACTGCCGAAGAAAATGCAGGAGGCGATTGCGAACGGAAGAAGTGCGGGGCGTGCCGGTCGGGGCGGTGCGGGGCAAAGAAAGGAAGTGAGAAGCCGGGGAGTGGCGAAGAAGGTAACTGCGGGAAAGAAGAGAAAGACGAGGCACTGAAAAAACTTTGGAGCGAGGTGCGTTGTGTTTAGAGGCCGAGTGTTATTTGCAGCGATGGTGGTGACGGTGAGCTTGGGTGTTTTGGGGAATGTAAAGGCAGGACCGGCAGGCGGCGGATTGCTGGTCATCGCGAATCAGAAGGAGCACACCGTGCTCGTGGTGGATCCCGAAGAGCGGAAGGAATTGGCGAGGGTCGTCGTAGGCGTGAACGGACATGAAGTGATGGTCTCGAAGGATGGGCGGTTTGCGTACGTGCCGATTTACGGAAATTCCGGCGTGGGCAGGCCGGGGACGGACGGGAGCACGATTGACGTGGTGGATCTGCAGCAGCGAAAGCTCGCGGCGACTATTGATCTGGGGAAGCCGCTGCGGCCGCATCGGGCGGAGTGGGGCCCGGATGGAATGCTTTATGTGACCGCGGAACTGGGAAACGAGGTGGACGTGCTGGACCCGAGCACGCGGAAGGTTGTTGCAGAGATTCCGACGGGACAGAAAGAATCGCACATGCTGGTGATTTCGCCGGACGGAAGGCGAGCATACACGGCGAATGTGGGCGCGGGCAGCGTGAGCGTGCTGGACGTGGCGAAGCGCAGTCTGATCACGACGATTCCGGTGGCAAAAATGGTGCAGCGGATTTCGATTTCGCCGGATGGGAAGTGGGTGTACACGCACGACCAGGATGCGCCGCGGATTGCGGTGATTGATACGGCGACGAATAAAATTGCGAATTGGATTGAGGTGCCGACGGCGGTTTATGCGTCGGAGCCGACGGCGGATGGGCGGTGGCTGGTGACGCTGGACCGAAGCAGCCATGCGTACGTGATCGACCTCCAGTCGATGAAAGTGGCACATGCGTTGAAGATCTCTGATGGAGCGTCGGAAGTCTTGATTCGGCCGGGAGGAGAGGTTGCGTATTTGAGCGGAACGGGAGCGGGAAAGATTGACGTGCTGGACTTGCACACGTGGGAACTGCGAAAGCCGATTGAGCTGACGGCGGGAGTGGATGGGATGTCGTGGCTGCCGGCGGGAGTAAAGTAGCCGAAGGCTAAGGCTTTAGCCAGGCGTCGCGTCCTTCGCGGACAAATTCGTCGTCATTGAGTTCGGGATAGGCGCGATACACGCGGTCGATTTCTTCTTTCTGCCCGGGGCTGAGAGTCTCACGAGGATCCAGGCACCAAATGCCCTCGAACAAACCCTGACGTCGCAGCACTTCATGCAAACCGACGATGCACCCGGCGAAATTGTTAGCCGTATCGAAAAATGCGGCGTTGCAATCGGTGATTTGAGTATTTCTTTCCAACATCGATTGCGGCACTGGCTGATCTGTGCGCGCCAAGTTGTGGCATTCCTTCAAGAGTTCCACGGCACGCCTGGTCCAAACGGCCCAGTGACCAAGGAGGCCGCCAACGATGCGGAATTTTTTCTGATTGCCGTCGATCTGAAAAGCATAAGGCGTGAGCAGGTCTATCACGATATTGTCATCGTTCCCTGTGTATAAGGCGATTTCGCGCCCCGACTCCGCGACGGCGCGAACGACGTCCAGAGTGTGGTAGCGATTGAAGGGCGCAATTTTTATCGCAGCCACATTCTTGATTTCGACGAATTGGCGCCAGAACTTGTAGGAAAGCACGCGGCCGCCGACGGCTGGTTGCAGATAGAAGCCGATAATGGGGAGAACCGCGGCAACTTCGCGACAGTGGGCAACGAGCGCGTCGTCGTCCAAGTCTTTTGCCGCAGCCAAGCTCAGGAGACCTGCGCTGTACTTCAGGTCACGGAGCAGGCGAGCCTCGGCCACGGCTTGCGCGGTTTTGCCGTAGATACCGCCAACGCGAACCAGAGGCAGCTCGCGGGCTCTGTCCGCGCGGTCCATTTCCTCGGCGGCCAAACGCAAAACAGGCTCAAACAGTCCGACGCGAGGCTCGCGAATCGCAAATTGAGTTGTGTGTACGCCGACGGCGAGGCCGCCCGCTCCCGCCGCAACGTAGTAGCGGGAAAGAGCCCTTTGTCGGCGCTCATCCAGTTTACGCTCTGCTTTTAAGGCGAGCGGATGCGCCGGAATCACGGTTCCGGCCTTCAGAACCTTGTGAACTCGGGGGTCCAAGTGTTTCACGCTGCTTTCATCGAGCATTTCCCTTTGCAGACCATTCAAAAGTGGCCCACACGTTCTTCAAAGTGAGTCGGCTTCGCCAGAGTCGTGCCGCCTCGCCGAATCCAATCCGCTATCCAATCGATTATCTGTTCGGCCCTTACGCGAGGAGGGCCAAAGAGCTCGTGCGACTTACGCGCATTGCTCAGCAAGGCGTCGTCAGACTCGACTCCTTCAAAGCGAGCCGGCTTGCCGAACCTTTTCGCGAACTCCTCGGCGACTCGGCGGACGCTAAGCAATTCCGGGCCCGTCAGGTTGATGACATTGGGGGGCGCGCTGGCGCAGCGGAGCGACTCCAAACTCATGGCCGATGCGTCGGCTTGCCAAATGGCGTTTAAGTAGCCCATAGACAGCGACACGGGCTGACCCGCGTTAACGCGCTGCGCGATGTCGAGCAGGACGCCATAGCGAAGCTCGCACGCGTAATTCAGGCGAAGAATGGTCATTTTCGTGTTGTTGGCCCGGCTGAAATGCTCGAAAACCCGCTCGCGGCCAACGCAACTCATTGCGTATTCACCGGAAGGATTCAGCGCGTCCTCTTCGCGAGAGCCTCCTCCCGCCACCGGTGAAAGCCCATAAACATTTCCCGTTGAGAACACCGCGATTCTACCGTCTCGATAGCGCTCGGCAACGAGTCCCGGCAAAAAAGAATTGATCGCCCAAGTAAGCCACTCCTGCCCAGTGGAACCAAATTTCATTCCGGCCATGAAAACGACGTTGGCGGCATCGGGAAGTTTGGCCAGGGAAGCGGGATCGAGCAAATTGCAACGCACCGTCTCGACGCCCCATGCTTGCAATTGATTTTCGAGCGGAGGAGAGGAAAAACGCGAAACGCCGATGACGCGTCTCTTCACCCCAGCTGCCTCGGAAGCCCTTTTTGCCATGCGGGCCAGAGTTGGGCCCATCTTTCCGGCTGCGCCGAGAACGACAATGTCCCCCTCGAGGCTGCCCAGGGTACGGACGACACCTTCCGTTGGGTCGCTGAGAAGCTCTTCCAGTTGGGCAACATCTTGAATGGAAGTCGGGTTACTCAACATGACGCCTTCGTTTCTCCGGATGCGTTTCGCGCACTGCCGCGTGATTGTACTCGAATTGTTCCTGGATGGGCTTCCCGTTTCGGGTATTCTTCTACGCGGTTTAGAACTTTCAGGAACCAATTTCAATGCATCTTCGTACGATGACGAAACAAGACGTCGCAGACGGACTGCGCCTGAATACTCATTCGGGCTGGAATCAGACCGCAGCCGATTGGTGGCGATTTCTCAAGAACAGTCAGAGTGGGTGCTTTGTGATGGAGCACGACTGCAAGGTCGTAGGAACCGCGACAACCATCAACTACGAGAGTCGCTTTGCGTGGATTGGGATGGTTTTGGTGGATCCTGAGTATCGGAAGCAAGGAATCGGAACCGCTCTTCTCGAAAGAACTATCGAGTATCTGGAGATGTCGCGCATTGCCACGATGAAGCTGGACGCGACGCCGCAGGGGAAACCCATTTACACAAAGCTGGGATTTGTTGAGGAATACGAAATTGAGCGATGGATGCTGAAAAAGCCGCTCGGGGCGATGCCAACTACGCCAGAGTCAACGCGCACGCCACTCGATGAGGTGCGGAGAGAGCGGGTTTTGCGATTGGATAAAGAATTGTTTGGCGCGGACCGCAGCTTCCTGCTTCGCGCCTTGTGCGAGGAAGCGCCGGAATTTGCGATGGGGGTTTGGGAAGACGAGTTGATACAGGGTTATGCCTTCGGACGACGTGGTTTGTTTGCGGATCATCTCGGGCCGTGGATGGCGCGGACGCGGGCGGCAGCGGAAAATCTGCTCCAATCTTTTTTGGCCAAATCATCGCGCAAAACTCTCATCGTCGATTGCATGAAGTCGAATTCCATGGCCGCCGAATTGTTGCGCGGCTGTGGTTTTTCGCCGTCGCGTCCCCTCACACGCATGGTCCGCGGCCCGAATGCGTATCCCGGCAGGCCTGAGTCGTTCTGCGCAATCCTCGGCCCCGAATTTGGATGAAATCCTCCCGCAAGTCAGGATAAGCTGCGCATCCGCCGCGATACGGGGCGACGCTCAGGAGACGGATGACACTCAGCAAGTCGAACGGTTCCGCAAATCGCATCTACTACGGCTGGTGGATTGTTGTCGCAGCGTTCTTGAATCTTTTTTTCGTGGTCGGCATTCTTTTTTATGGCTTCCCGGTTTTTTATCCGTACTTCGTGGAATCCCTTGGCTTCACCAGGGCTCAGGTAACGCAAGGCTTCCTGCTCGGGTTCCTATTCGCGGGGCTTCCCTTTGGGGTGTTGGCCGGAACGCTTATTGACCGGATTGGCGCACGAGGTGTGATTCTCGCGGGAGTTGGGCTGGTCGGACTGCCTTTATTGCTCATGGGCAGGATGAGCCACTTCTGGCAGTTCGAAATTCTCTGCGTTGTGGAAGTTATCGGCTACGTTCTGGCGGGACCTATTGCCAATCAGGTGTTGATCGCGAAGTGGTTCGCCCGGCGCCGTGGACGGGCGATGGGATATGCGTATCTGGGGCTCGGCCTGGGAGGCGTCGCCGCACCGATGCTGGTGAATTTCCTTGCGCGGAGTTTGGGATGGCGGCACGGACTGGAGTTGCTGGGAACATTCATCCTCCTGGTGCTCTTTCCGATTGGGATTTGGATGACGCGGTCTTCCCCCGAAGAAAGCGGTGTAAATGCCGAGCCGTTTAGAGAAGAAGCGCTGCCGCTTGAAAACTCTCTGTCGTCCACCAAAGGTTCCGCGGCCGTATCGCAAGCCGTGCGGTCCGGTGCTTTCTGGCTGATCATCGTCGGTTCCACTTTGGCCATTGGCGCTATCGGAGCGGTGATTCAACACTTCATTTTGTTTTTGAAGGACGCCGGTTACTCAGCCACGACTGCTTCGCAGTACTCAACGATCTTATTAACTGCCAGCCTGGGGGGACGCGTGATCGTTGGATACCTTGCCGACCGGGTCCGAAAATCGCATCTCATGGCTTTTTTCTATTTTTTGATTGGGGCGTCGGTATTCCTGCTCGCTTATCCCCATGCGACGGTCATTCTAGTGACGTTCGTGGTTGTCTTTGGCTTTTCGATGGGCGCAGATTACATGCTCATTCCCCTCGTGACTGCGGAGTGTTTTGGCACTGCTTCTCTGGGCAAGCTTCTTGCGCTGATCATCATGGGTTATTCCATAGGCCAATGGGCGGCGCCGTGGTTTGTGGGAAGAATGTTTGATGCACAGCACAATTATGATTTGGCATGGAGAATCGTCGCAATTCTCGGCATGGCGGGAGCGGCGGCCATTTATGTGATTCCGACTTCCCTAAGGACTGCTCAAATTGACAATCCACAAAATGCCGCCGAACAGTGATCCTTCCAAAGTGTTGGTGCTTTACTCTTCGCGCAGAGTTCTGGCGGGGTCGATGCTGGCGATTCGCAACGCAGGAATGATGGTTGCGAGAAGGGTCACAGTGGAGATCGTGAGGACCACGACGAGGATGGTCGTCACGTCGTGGACGCCGACGCCGTAAATGACGCTGCTCATGACGCGCAGCGCTCCGGCAGAGAGAATCAGCCCCAGAACAACGCCAAGAATCGAGGCGTTCACACCGGAGCGGCCGATTTGCAGCATTACCTGGCCGACTGTGGAGCCCAGGGCCATGCGGATGCCGATTTCGCGCGTCCGCTGGGCCACCATGTTGGCCACTAATGCAAAGATGCCGACCGCGCTCAGCAGTAAGGCAAGGGCGGCCATGGCGCCGAGCAATGCCACTTCGATTCGTTGTGTGGAGAGGGTGCGGGCAAGAAGGTCCTTCATGCTGTAGAAGCCGGAGGCGGGCAGATTGGGATCGGCCTTGGCGAGAGCGCGTTGCATCTCGTCCGTCAAACCCTCGACCGGACCTGCCGCGCGGACAATCCAATCTGGCTGAAACCACACATGCAAGATCGCGAGGGATCGCCCAGCCACCTGCGCTGCAGGAACATATATGGTCTGCTCGGTTTGGATCGGCGCAACCGGATCCAAGCCGGAAACAATCGGGACATCGCTAACCTCGCCGACGATGAGAGTGTCTTGGTTGAAGTAGCGGCCCACGGGATTGCCACCGCCATAAAATTTTCGGGAGAAGGCTTGGTTCACCACAGCAACGCTCTGGGTATCAGGTCCGTCCGCATCGGTGAAAACGCGGCCCGCCAGAAGAGGCACCTGCAAGGTGTCGAAATATCCTGGCGTGACGTAGGTGAGATCCGATCCATCCTGATGCCCAGCCTCCTTGCCATCGCTGAGCGTGATCCACTCGTTGAGAATTCGTTCGTAAGGAAGGCTCAATGCCACGGCAGCGTTCCGGACGCCGGGAATCTCCCGCATGGCGGCCGTGCTTTCGTTCAACAACTTCCGAAAAGCTGCCGGGTCGTGATAGCCGGCATCGTCGAGCGAAGCTTTAGCGACCATGACGCCTTTGGGATTGAATCCGGATGGCAACGTCTCCAAGTGAATCAAGCTGCGGATGAGCAGGCCGGAACCCGCGAGCAACACCACGGTGAGAGCAACCTCACCAGCAAGCAGCGATTGACGCAAGCGCAAGCTGCCGGCGCGAGCCACGGCACGGTCGGCCATCGAGGAGCGCAGGTCCACTCTTCGCGCGACGAGCGCCGGGAGCATGCCGAAGAGCACGCTGGTCAACACGGAAACCGTGAGTGTGAAAATCATCACACGGGCATCGAGGGGGACGCTGGCGACAGGGAGAAAGTGTTCGGGAAGGAGGAGCAAGAGGCTGCGCAGTCCCAGAAAACCAACGCCGGTGCCAACCGCTCCGCCAATCAGGGCCAGGAAGAGATTTTCAATCCAGAACTGCCGCTGAATTTGCCAGTTCGAAGCGCCGAGGGCCAGCCGCGTGGCCACTTCTGAAGTGCGTCGAAGCATGCGAACGAGAGTAAGGCCAGCCAGATTGGCGCAGGCAATGAGGAGAATGAAGCCGGCAGCCAGCATCAACGCAAGCACTTGAGGACGAAGCGAGTCGGTCTGGCCTTTCTGAAGCGGCACAGAGTGATAGCTCACCTTCGCACCGGGATTTCCTGCTAATTCATAACGACCAGGGCGGCTTAGCCAGGCGTGGTTGATCTGTGCATCGGCCTCTTGCCAGGTAGCGCCCTCACGCAGCCGGGTGATGGCGGTAAAGTTGGTTCCCCCACCTTCGCCCGAGCGGCTGGGTTGAAGCGGCGTGAACACATCAGCGTTCAAAGGAGTCGCCGCACGTTGAGGCAGCACGCCTACGACCGTATATGGCTCGCTTTTGAGTAAGACGGCTTGCCCAAGAATACTGGGGTTCGCATCAAAGACGTTGCACCACACGTTGTAACTTAGGACGACAGCCTTTGAACCATGGGGTAAGTCTTCCTCTCGAGAAAAACTTCGTCCCAACAAGAGCTGAATTCCCAACACATCGAAGTAGCGCGCTGAGACGCGCCCTGCATGGACATATTCTAGGTGCGAACCGTTCTTGAGGTTTGCACCCGACGTGCCTCCCGCTGATACTGCTGAGATCAGTGCCGGAACGTTATCTCGCAACAGATCCCATTGTTCGCCATTTACGTTGTGCCGTTCATCGGAGGTTGAGGATGAGCCGTTGATCCGTGTGTAAATCGTGCCCATGCGCTCAGCATGCGCGTAGGGCAGGCTCTTTAGCAGGAGCGCATTCACCAAAGAGAAGATCGCGGTGTTTGCACCAACAGAGAGCGCCAAGGTAAGGACCACCGTGAGAGTGAAGCCGGGATTCTTGTAAAGCTGGCGCGCACCGAAACGAAAATCGCTGATCCAGGAATGCAGGGAATCGCCAAGCCGCTGTTCGCGAACGTGTTGTTTCACCTGTTCGGCGCCGCCGAGTTCCATGCGCGCGGCACGCTGTGCTTGCTGTGGTGACATGCCAGCACGAACGTTCTCGTCAATCAACAGCTGAAGGTGGGAGTTGACTTCGAGGTCGAGGTCTCGCTCGACACGCCGAGTCATAAATAGATTTCGCAGAAGACTTGCAGCCTTCGGAAAGAAGGGCATGACCGCACCTCTACTACGACAACCCTACAAAGTTAGGACGCTTCCAGAGCTTGCGCGATGGCCCAGGAAATCCTGCCCCAGCGTTTCGATTCGGCTTCGAGCTGCTTCCGTCCCGCTTTGGTCAGTCGGTAGTATTTCGCGCGGCGATTGTTTTCGGAATCGCCCCAAAAAGAGGAAGTCCAGCCCTCTTCTTCCAATCGGTGGAGAGCGGGAAAGAGCGAGCCGGGTTTGACAACAAAAGTGCCGCCAGTCATTTGCTGGATCCGGCGCGAGATTCCCAAGCCGTGTAGCTCGCCGGTGGCGAGCGATTTCAAGATGAGCAGGTCCAGCGTGCCTTGCAAAAGAGTGGTTGGTTGAGCGGGCAAGCGCTGTCTCCTATCGAGCGACGATAGGAATCGTACGCGCCCACCTATAGAATGTCAATACGAAGAACACCTTAGTTCGAGTGAGTAAGAGAATCGCGACGGGGCGCCGATGGAGCGAAGCATTGCGTGTTCCCCTTGACATTCTACTAGAAGCTCTTTATGCTCACCTAGAATGTCTACTAAAGAAGAACGCGAACGCATCGAGTTGCTGCAGGGGACCCTAGACCTGTTGATTCTCCGGACGCTGCTGCTGGGGCCGGCGCACGGGCACGCCATCGCGAAAGCCATTGAATTCAAGTCCGACGAAGTGCTGCAAGTGGAGCAAGGATCGCTCTATCCGGCGCTGCACCGGCTCATCAAGCGAAGTTGGATTTCCGTAGAGAAAGGCACTTCGGAGAACAACCGGCGCGCCAAGTTTTACCGGCTGACGCGCGAAGGCCGGAAGCAACTGAAGGTGGAGACCAGCAAGTGGGACAAACTGGCGGGAGCGATCGCGAGGATCCTCCGGCCTGCGGAGTAGGAGGCCAAGTCATGGGGCGCAGCAAACGCATGCTGGATGAGCTGGGCGCGGACATTCGCGACCACATTGAGAGAGAAACGCAGGACAACATCGAGCGCGGGATGACTCCGGAAGAAGCGCGCTATGCGGCGGTACGCAAATTCGGGAATGTAGCGCGAGTGAAGGAAGACACGCGAGACGTGTGGAGAATCGCGTGGATCGAGGACCTGTGGCAAGACATTCGCTACGGCCTTCGCATGCTGCTCAATTCTCCGGGCTTCACGGCCGTGGCCGTGCTTACGCTTGCGCTGGGGATTGGCGCAAACACAGCGATTTTCAGCCTGATTGATGCGGTGATGCTGCGGTCGCTCCCAGTTGAGAAGCCTTCGGAGTTGGTGGTGCTGCGATGGAGCGCGCACAAAGCGCCGCGGATTAACGGCTACATGTCCTCGGGCGATTGCACAAGCAATCTGCGGTTCGGCGCCGCGAACCCTTCCGGGTGCTCGTTTTCGGAGCCGATGTTTCGCGAGGTCAGAAATGCGAACCAATTTGCCGGTGTAGCCGCGTTTGCCAACTCAGGACCGCTCTCTTTGACGGGCAATGGGCCAGCGAGCATGATCAACGGTCAACTGGTTTCCGGAGATTTCTTTCACACTCTAGGATTGAAAGCTGCGGCGGGCCGCGTGCTGGAATTGAGCGACGATTCGCCGACGGCGGCGCCCGTGGCGGTGCTCAACTATGGTTACTGGCAAAGCTCCTTTGGCGCGGGGCGGGACGCGGTTGGGCGCACGATTGAGTTGAACGGAGCGGATTTCACCATCGTTGGAGTCGTCGAGCAGCGATTTACAGGGGTTACGCCGGGGAGTGACTACGACGTTTGGCTGCCGCTCGCAGCCGGGCCGCGGATTGGCAATCCCCGCATGTGGGACAACCGCGAAGACAAAGTAACGTGGTGGTGGCTGACCATTCTCGGGCGGCTGAAAACCGAGACGCCGATGCTGCAGGCACAGGCAGCCATTAGCGGGATGTTCCGCAATGAGATGCTGCACGGAGCCATTCCGCTGTTCGAAGCAGGAGGGGGAATGCCGGGGCCTCCAGAGCCGCGAGGCGGAGGAGGGCCTGCTTCGAGACAAGTGTTTGTGGGCGGCCCACCACCGGCCGGTGCGAGAGTTGTGCCAACACCGACGGGTGGCGGCTTGCAAGGATCTGTAGTAGTTGGCGGACCCATGCCTACGCCCGTCGGGGGCCAGGGACCAGCCAGGATTCAGGCGCCATCCGCGCCGACTACACAAGGTCGAGCGCCTTCCGATACGGCGACCGAGCCGAGGACGCTCTCGAAGCCTGATGATGAGCCGACCATCACTCTTGTCAACGCGCAGACGGGATTGACGGGATCGCGCGGGCGGTTTGAGAACCCATTGTACGTTCTGATGTTCGCGGTGGGAATTATTCTGCTGATTGCGTGCTCGAACGTGGCGGGACTGATGCTGGCTCGCGCGGCGGCGCGGCACAAGGAGATGGCATTGCGCCTGGCGCTCGGGGCTGGGCGAATGCGAATCGTGCGGCAGCTTTTGACGGAGAGCCTGCTTCTCGCGGCGACCGGCGGCATCCTGGGAATCGTTTTTGCTTTGTGGGGTTCGCACGCAATCGTTTCGTTCGTATCGAACAATCAGCCGCGGCCGTTGACATTTGCGACGGGGCTCGATCTTCGCGTGCTGGGATTCACCGTCGCAGTTTCGCTTTTCACGGGAATCCTGTTCGGCATTGCTCCTGCTTTTCGCAGCGTCCGCGTGGATGTAACTCCTGCATTGAAGGATGGATTCAGCGCTTCGACCAAAATTTCCCGAGGCCGTGCGAGAAGGTTCAGCATTAGCAACGCGCTGGTTGTAACGCAAGTGGCGCTGGCCATCGTGGTGCTGGTTGGCGCGGGGCTGCTGATGCGAACGCTGCAAAACCTGCGCAGTATCGATGTTGGCTTTGATTCCCATAACCTGGTGATTTTCGGGATCAACCCCTCGCTCGCAGGCTATAAAGACGCTCAGGTCGACAGCTTTTACCGCGATTTGCAAGGGCGCCTGGCGGAAACGCCCGGGGTGAAGTCGGCAAGCTATTCCATGGTCCCGCTGCTGAGCGGCTCGCTGATGGCCACGGTGTTCCACTGGCCGGGAACGCCCCAAGATCGCCAGTCAGAATCCGACGTGCAGGAGATAGGCCCGAATTTCTTTGGCACCATGCAGATTCCTTTCGTTGCCGGCCGCAATTTCAACGCCCCTGACTATGAGATTGCCGCCAGTGCGTTCGCAAGTGAGGCTAACCGGTCGGCGCCGCCTACGGTACCAACGCCTGTGATTGTGGACCAGGCGTTCGTTGCTAAGTTTCTCGGGAAAGAAAATCCTTTGGGAAAGCGCTTCGGCCAATCCGACGCAAGCCAGGAAGGACCCGCGAGTCCAGGCTATGAAATTGTGGGCGTAGTTCGCGACACAAAGTACAACGATCTGCGGCGGGAAATCAGCCCGATCATGTACAAACCCCAGAGTGGCTTCATCGGCGCTGCGTTCGAGGTACGCACGGCAGGCGATCCGCAGGCTCTGGTTCCATTGATTCGCCGCACGGTGGCGCAAATCAATCCGAACCTGCCGTTGCGCGACGTCACGACGGAATCGCAACAGATTGACCGGCTGCTGTTTCAGGAACGGCTTGTGGCGCGGCTCTCGGGGTTTTTTGGTTTGCTGGCGCTTGCGCTGGCGTGCATCGGGCTGTACGGACTTCTAGCGTATGAAGTAACGCGCCGGACGCGCGAGATCGGCATTCGCTCAGCGCTTGGCGCACAAAGGAGCGATGTTTTGCGGCTCGTCGTGAAGCAGGGACTTCTGCTGGCGGTCGTGGGCGCGGTAGCCGGTATCGGAGTAGCGCTTGGTGTGACGCATTATCTGAAGGCGATGCTCTACGACGTGAGCGCCTATGACCCCATTACCATTGTCGTGGTTAGTGGGTTGCTGGTCCTGGTTGCGCTTGCTGCTTGCTTGATCCCTGCGCGACGGGCGACGAACGTCGATCCCATGGTCGCCTTGAGATACGAGTAAGGGCGGTCGCCACGAATGGAGAACGAGCTTGGCAACAAGGTCGCCGCTCTCGCGGAAGAACTCATTTCAGTGCCTCTTCGGCGGCCCCTTTGCCTTCCGTGATCCGGAATACGCGATTCACTCCAGACAGCGTGAAGTTTTCCTTCGCGCCATCGGGCCAGCAAATTTCCAGCTTGTCTACTTGTTTCGCCTTGCCAATTCCGAAATGCAGCCGCATATCATTGTTGGAAATGTAGCTCCCGCCGCTGATGACGTCGTTTCGCTGGGTAATACCCCCCGCGGTCAGGAACGCTTTCGCGCCAATCGCGTCGCGCGGGCCCTTGACGCCGCCAACCAAATGCAGCGTGACCCAATTGTTTCCGTTGATGACGACGTTTCGCAACAGCACGGGCGGCCCATCGATAGTGTTCAGCACGGCGTCGATTTTGCCGTCATTGAATAAATCGCCGAACGCCGCGCCGCGGGCGCTGACTACGACGCCCAAGCCACTATTGGGCGCCGCGGGCACCACCTGAAAATGCTTCCCGTCCACGTTGCGAAACAGCAGCGGCCGTTGGGCGTAGGTCATCCCCCAATCGTTTTGATCCACACCGGGATAGACGTGGCCGTTGGCGGCAAAAATATCTTTCCAACCGTCGTTGTCGTAATCGAGAAATCCCGTGCCCCAGCCTAGAAAAGGGATTGTGGTTGCCGCCACGCCTGCCTGAAAACTGACATCGGAAAAGTTTCCGTCGCCCTCGTTGCGATAAAGGGAATAGTAATCGTCGGAAAACGTCGTCACGTAGAGCGAGAGGTGTCCGCTATTTTCGTAGTCGCCGACCCCGAGTCCCATCGAAGCTTGTTCCCTGCCGTCTTCTTTCAGCGCAAATCCCGATGGATAGCTTGCGTCTTCGAAAGTTCCGTCGCCCTTGTTCAAAAACAGATAATTCGGCACAGAATCGTTGGCCACGGCGAGATCGAGCTTTCCATCATCGTTAAAATCCGCAAAAGCCACGCCGAATCCGTAATAGCCTTTTTCATTGGCGACGCCAGCCTTTTTGCTCACTTCCGTGAATGTGCCGTTCCCGTTGTTGTGAAAAAGATGGTTCTGCTCTCCCGCGAGCCCCCGCGGGCCACACATCACCGGCTTCCCTCGATACTGGCAAAAGTTATATTGCGTTGCAGCCGTTCCGGATACAGGCGGATTATCCAAGTCGAATTTGACGTACCCAGTCACGTAAAGATCCAGCTTGCCATCGCCATCGTAATCACCGAACGTGGCGCCTGCGGACCAAATGGGCTTGGCGCCGCTCACGGCCACTCCTGCGGCCTCGGCGACGTCCGTGAAGGTGCCGTCGTGATTGTTGTGGTAAAGGCGGTTCTTGCCGTAATTGGTGACGTACAAGTCCGGCCAGCCGTCATTGTCGTAGTCGCCCACGGCCACGCCGAAACCCCAGCGCTCGTTGGCCACGCCAGCTTTGTCGGTGACGTCGGTGAAGGTTCCGTCGTGGTTGTTGTGAAATAAAGCAGCGCGCGGCGGCTTCTCTTTTCCATGCAACGCATCGAACGTGGAACCATTCACGAGGTAAATGTCCGGCCAGCCGTCGTTGTCGTAATCGAAAATGGCCACGCCCGAACCTGGAGCTTCGAGGATCAGGTTTTTCTCCAGCGATCCTGAAACATGTTTGAATTTTTCCAATCCAGACTTTTTTGTGACGTCTTCGAAAATCACGGGCGCCCCTTCGACAAATCCTCCCGCCGTAATGGGCCTGTGTTTTTCGTCCAGAACGGGGGCGAAGACTCCACCCGTGGAAGTGCCGCCGGACTGCGATTGCGCCTGCGGTTTCGGCACCTCCTGCGGTTTTTCTTGCTGGGCGCCTGCACCGGAACCACCTGGAATCATCAATGCACTCAGCGCGCAGACCATCGCTCCGCGCACTCTGCAAAGCAAACCATTCTTTGTCCGTGGTGGCATCGTCTCAGGGCTTCGAATTACCTTTGCATCTGGTTCGGTTTTTCAGCAACTGGGGCAGGCGAGTGGTGAACCGGGCAGGACTCGAACCTGCAACCCGCTGATTAAGAGTCAGCTGCTCTACCATTGAGCTACCGGTCCACGGGGGATTCAAGAATTTTACATGGTAGGCGAGAATTTGTCGATGCACGCACGTGAGCGGGGGGCGCGAAAAAACCGCTAATCAAGGCGCTATTTTCCACGAAGCGTGGCCGCCAAGTCCCGCGCCACCTCGCGCGCATGCGCGAGATTTCCGGGATCAAAGGAAATCGCAGAAACCCGCGGGTGCCCTCCCCCGCCGTGCTTTTCGGCAAGAGAAGCCAAATTCTGATTTGCATTCGCCTGGTTCCATGGGTTCGTTCCGAGCGAGACCTTTGCGCGAACCGGCGAAGAGCTGACGCTCACCGAATAGACGCATTCGGGATACAGCAGGTACGGAATGAATTTGTTGTAGCCTTCAAGATCCAAATCGCTAACATCAAAGAAAATCACGCCATCGCGCGCATCGATGCGCTGTCGCAGAATGTCGATTGACCGGTGATGACGCTCGAGGAGTGGCCCCAAGTATTTCGTGACCAAGGGCAGCTTGACCATTTCGCTGAGAGAGCGGTACGCCAAGTCAGGAATAATTTGCGCGGGAAGGCCATTCTCCGGCGCTGCCTCAATCACCAGGGCGAGTTGCGTGGCCGGTTCGGTCAACTGCACGGCGGCTTGTGGCGTCGGGTACTGTGCGCCATCAATGATGTCGCCCCAATGAATCAAGTCCGCAAGGGGCGCCGTATCGAAACCGAATTTTTCCTTAGTTACCGTGGCGATCAGCTTGGTGCAGGACTTGTAATCGGGCTGGTAAAACATGTGCTCGCGCGTCTGCTTGCGGAATTGCTCGGCATCGGCGGGCGTCAAAAAGGCGCTCTGGTGATGGTCGAACCACCAGGTGACTTTCGGCGAGTTCGAATACTTGAAGTCCACGATGACGTTTTCATCGCCGTCGAAGATGCCGTCTTCCCAGGGTTGCGCGGCACGGTGGGTCATGCCGGTGAACTGAAATTGGGCGCTCTTATCGAACTTCTCGAGATAGAAGCGGTAAAAGAGAGCGGCGGAAGCCGTGCCGTCAAAACAACGATCATGGAAACAGAGCCGAACCTTGGTCATTTTTGCGTTTATTTGCCCGTTCCTTCCACCGTCTTAATTGGAAGAGGGCACAAAGCCAACCAAGATGTACGCCTGCGCCAAGATTGTCAAGAAGAAACACCGCGGCTACTGAAGAGGTAAAGAATTCTTTGCCCCGACTCTCCGACCGCCCTGCGTGCAGCGCTACGGCAAGCGCCGGACGTCATCGTTGATCTGATCAGTTTGGAATTGTAGTCGCAGGCGTGCAGCATCCTGCTGAAATCTTCCGTGGCCCATGGTTAAGCCAAAAGAGGGAAGGGGGAAATGTCTTATCGGGAATGGCTAGGATTTAGTTTGTTGCGCGGCCGCCAGCCGGCCAAAGACTTCCTTTTTCCCTTCTTCGGACAACCGCTCGTACAAGGAAAGAATCGCCTTTAAAGCTTCAGCCTCGCTCTTTGGAGATGTAGGCACTGCTTTGCGCTTGCCGTGAGAAAGACGTTTGTGCGAACTAAGGTGGCTCTGGTTGTAGAGCCCCCCACAAATGTCACATCTGACGACCTTCGGCATGGCAAAAATCATTGTGAACGCAAGCCGCGCCGAAGCGAACGGCTAGCTGGGGAGGCAGCACCTATCAGTAAACGGGCTGCAAAAATGGCTTTTTTTCTGAGAAGCGGCATGATAGGCTAGGTTTGTGATGATGTCCATCGCCAAGAAGCGAATTACCTCCAAGTCGTCCATGTCGACTACCACGACTACGACTAAGAAGATTATGACCGCTTCGGGCGATGGGAGAAACAGCTAGCAAGCTAAAAAGAGTTTCCAACCCACCGCCGGAAGCGAACCTGGCGGTGGGTTTCTTCTTTTAAGCCCTCTCCAGAGACGCTCCAGCCGCCGGACTTGGGAATGCAAACCAGGAGCGCAGGTCATGAATCAGGAAAACGTAGCCGAAGAAGCAGCAGAACGGCGCCCCGCCCCACGGTCAGGCGAGGCGCTTTGTAGCGGCGGGGGCGGTAACAGTCACAGCAAAATAGTGGCGTTCAAGTTTGGTGGCAGTTCGTTGCTGGGGGCAGAGCGCATGTTCCATGCAGCGGGACTGGTGCGAGAGGCAGCCGAAGTATCGAGGGTGGCGGTGGTCGTCTCCGCTATGAAAGGCGTGACGAACCATCTCTTGTCCATTGAGAAAGCGTTGGCGGCGGGCAAGCAAGCTCATGCGCGCCGGGAAGCGGAAGTTGTGCTCGAGTTGCACCTGGAAGTGCTGCAGGATTTGCGGCTAGACGAAGAGACGGATCGCCGCGTGCGCCACGAGTTGCAGCTCCTTGGATGCGACATGCTGCACGAGGTTCTGAGCCGAGATCAAAACACAGCGACTGCCGAGTTTTCCGACCGGCTGACTTCATTTGGTGAACGGTTCAGTGCCCGGCTGTTTGCCGCCGCGCTGCAAAAACTGGAGATTGCCTCCGTTCCGGTGAGTTCGTCGGACTTCGTGTTGACCTGCGATACTTTCCGCGACGCTCAGCCGCACCTGGAACAAACCAAACTGCGCGGACGAAGAATTCTTCTGCCGCTTTTGAAGGAAGGAGCGGTTCCCGTGGTGACGGGCTTTATCGGAGCGACTCCCGATGGGCGAATTACCACGTTGGGCCGGAACAGCTCGGATTTTTCGGGAGCGATCGTGGCGCACGTGGTGGACGCCGATGAACTGGTGATCTGGACCGATGTGGATGGTATATATACGGCGAATCCGCAGGAATTGGCAGAAGCGCGGCTGCTCCATGAACTGAGTTATGACGAGGCCCACGCGCTGGCAGCAAGCGGCGCAAAAGTGCTGCACCCCAAGGTGCTGCCTCTGGCCGCAGAAAGCGAAATGGTGGTGTGGGTGCGGAATACGTTCAATCCACATGCACGCGGGACGCGGATTGGACCTACGAACGAGATTTCCGGCGCGCTTCCGCCCTTGGCACAGGGAGGCGCCTCGTGAACTTACAAATACAAAATGGGAGGAATGGAGAGATGGAGCCGAGCGAGCAAAAACGCGTTAGGAGCGTAAAGAAGAAGTGGCGGGCTGGAGTTCTCGGTGCGACCGGCATCGTCGGGCAGCGGTTAGTGAAGCTGCTGTCAGAACACCCGTGGTTCGAGCTGACCGAAGTTGCGGCGTCGGAGCGATCCTCAGGAAGGACCTACGCTGAGGCGGTTCGCTGGCACCTGGGGACGTCCATTCCCGCCGTTGCTCGCGACCTGGTGGTTAAGGGTGTCGAACCTGTACTCAACTGCGATTTTGTTTTCTCCGCTTTGGATTCGTCCGTCGCCGGGCCGGTGGAGGAAGATTTCGCGCATGCGGGCTACCCGGTGGTCAGCAACTCGAGGAATCACCGAATGGACGCGGATGTGCCGCTGCTGATTCCCGAGGTGAATGCGTCTCATTTGGACGCGATTCCCGCGCAGCAGAGGAATCGCGGCTACGATACTGGGTTTATCGTAACCAACCCCAATTGCTCGACGGCGGGGCTGGTGTTGGTGCTGAAGCCACTGGCGGACGCGTTTGGGCTGGAGCGGATTTTTGTCGTAACGCTGCAGGCCATTTCCGGGGCGGGGTATCCCGGCGTGGCGTCGATGGATATTCAAGGCAACGTAGTGCCGTTCATCAGCGGTGAAGAAGAAAAGATGGAGGCGGAACCACAGAAGTTGCTGGGGCAATGGGATGGCACGAGGTTTATCGAGGCGGGGTTGGGCATCAGCGCGCATTGCAATCGCGTGCCAGTGCTTGACGGGCACCTCGAGTGCGTGTCTTTAGGACTGAAGAAGATTGCATCACTGGACGAAGTGCGCGAGGCGCTGCAGACGTTTGAGGTCGACGAGGAGCTAGCCTCCCTTCCGACGGCGCTACGGCACCCTGTGGTTGTTGTAGAGGAAGAAAACCGGCCGCAGCCACGGCGCGACGTCGAGGCTGGAGACGGAATGGCCGCGGTCGTGGGCCGCATTCGGGAATGTCCGCTGCACGATGTAAAACTGACTTTGCTTTCGCACAACCTGGTGCGCGGGGCGGCGGGAGCGGCATTGTTAAACGCGGAATTGCTCGCGGCCCGCGGACTCCTGAAGGACCGGTCGGCCAGAAAGGCCGTGGAAGTGGCGGAGCCGGTGGTCCAGTAGGGGCCAGGGAATCATTCGGAATCTTCATTAATAAATACAAAAAGGGCGGCGCACCGAAGCGCGCCGCCCTTTTGTTTCTTACGAAGATTAGAGGGGCTGTACGTTGGTGGCCTGCAGTCCTTTCGGACCCTTGGTCACTTCGAATTCAACCGCCTGGCCATCGTTCAGAGTCTTGTAGCCATCAGACATAATGGCGGAGAAGTGTACGAAAACATCCTCCCCACTCTGGCGCTGGATGAATCCAAAGCCCTTGCTGGCATTAAACCACTTCACGGTACCCTGTTCTTTATTCACTGCATTTACTCGTTTCTGTCAGCCGGTTCGCGGCTGAGCACTTCTAAAAGCTATCTGATGCCTCAAGTCCCGAGCCCCTCAAGAGAGCCGCGGCCGTCTTCAAGCTTCGCTCGACCGGCTGCAAAGCAGCCAACCGCGCAAAAAAATGGCCGCAAGAGTGACCTTGCGACCGCTTTCTTACCCAAAGGCGATACAAGAGCAACAAACGCAAATACAGGATAACACGGATTAAGGTAAATTACCAATAGTTTCTTTTTGGATCGTGACGGGTGTGTTACTGAAGCGGCGCAGCGGCCTCCTGCGTTAGATCTTGCGCGACCGCCGGTAAGGCCTGAGCAGGGCTTCCACATCGCGGCGAAGCCAGGACGCCAGCGAGCCCTCGCGGAAAACGGCCCAGTCCAGCATGGACCCGCCGTTGACCTGCTGAATCAGGCGCGCGAGTTCGGCAGTGTCGCACTTCACCAATTCGCGCGCGGCTACCGCTTCGTCGAGCAGCTTTCGCGTTTCTTCGCGGAGCACTTTGAATTGCGCGAGCGTAATTGTCCGAAACTCGGGATCCGTGAGGTCGTTCTGGAGATAGGCCAGGCCGTTCACCATGGACTCGGGGGTCGCGGCAAAGCTGCTGCATTCGACATAGAGCTCGACCAGCGTCTTCAGGGGAGACTTGTATTTTGCGCGCGCCGCAACGAACTGTTGCGGGACGCTTCCCGGAGCAGTGCTGCATGCTGCCAGAAGCAGGCCGCGCTTGGTACCGAAGCGCTGAATGATGGTGGCGGGAACCACTCCGGCTTCTTTGGCCACGTGGGCCAGCGTAAGTTGTGCGGGGCCGTACCGTTGCATAGCGCGTCCGGTGGCGGCCAGGATCTCTTCATCGGAGGTTTCGCGCGGTCGGGGCGACATAATTTCAAGGCGTTGCAGTTGGGCGCCAAAGGGTCCCGCCGCAACAAGCCACTCTCAGGATAACTGAATGGCCGTTCACTTTCCACTTGACATTAATGAATGGGCATTTATAATCCGCCTGTTCGTTCAGCAGGTTTTCATGAGCGCCGCAACTTCCCGCCGCAAAGAAGAATCGGCAGTGAACGAAGCGCCCTCGGCCAGGAACGTCGTTCTGAGCGTGGCCGTCAGCCTGGATGGCTACATCGCAAGACCGGATGGAGGGGTGGATTGGTTGAGAGAACCACGCTTCTTGGACCCGGCGATCGACTTTGCCGAACTGATGCCGCCATTCGACGTGGTCCTGGCAGGGCGGAAAACGCTGGACGTCGACAAGCTGAAGGGCGGCGGCGGGATGGGGAAGACGACCTGTTATATCTTCTCGCGGACCAAGCCTTCAGGGAAGCGCAAGGGGGCCGAATACGTAAACCGTCCACCGGGCGAGCTGGTGAGCGAGTTGAAGTCGCAGCCCGGAAAAGACATCTGGGTGATGGGAGGGGGAGAGCTCGCGAGGGAGTTTCTACGGGAGGACCTCCTAGACCGGATGGACCTTACCTTTATTCCTGTTTTACTCGGCGAAGGAAATTCCTCTCTTCCCCGCCGGGTTTCCTCAGCGAGCCTGGGCGCTGGCGAGCCAGCGAAGTTATCCAAGCGGTATTGTAAGCCTCAGTTACCCACGAAAGAGGGATGAGAGAAATTCATAGCACCCGGGAGGACCACCATGGAAATATCCGCTGCTTATCAGCCTCCGAATCTCCGCGATCGAGTGGCTCTGGTTGCCGGAGCCACGCGCGGCGTGGGCCGGGGCACGGCGCTGGCACTGGGTGAAGCAGGAGCAACGGTGTACTGCACCGGCCGCAGCTCGCGCGTGAAACCCACGAAAAAAAGTCCCGTGCGCCGTTTGCCCTCCGAATACTATCTCGGGCGGCCGGAAACCATCGAAGAGACCGCAGAGCTGGTGACCGCGCGCGGCGGCAAAGCCATTGCCGTGGCGATGGACCATCTGGAGCCGGAGCAAGTTGCTGGGCTCATCGCGCGCATTCGTAAAGAACAGGGAAAGCTGCACGTGCTGGTGAACGATATCTCCGAAAGCGCGCAGCATGAATTTGGCAAGACGTTCTGGCAGCTCGACCTCGAAAAAGGATTTGCGATGTTCCGCAACGGCATCCATACTCACATTCTCACGAGCCACTACGCCGCTCCTCTGATGATCGAAACCGCGAAAGGGGGAACCACTCCTGGCCTGATTGTCGAGATCGGCGACGGCGACTCCTACACCTACCGCGGAAATCTCATGTTCGACATGGCCAAAACGACCGTCATCCGCCTGGCCTTTGCCATGGCGCGTGAGTTACGCAGGAAAAACGTCGCTGCCGTAGCACTAACGCCCGGCTTTTTGCGTTCCGAAGTGATGCTTGAGAAATTTGGCGTCACCGAAGCGAATTGGCGGGACGCAGTGAAAAAAGTTCCAGACTATGCCGAGTCCGAAACACCTTTGTACGCGGGCCGGGCCATTGCTTGCCTTGCCGCCGATCCCGGCATCATGAAGAAATCCGGGCGTGTCTTCAGCTCCTGGACCCTTTCCGATGAATATCCCTTCTGCGACGCCGACGGCCGGCGTCCGCACTTCGGACGCCACTTCGAAAAAGCCTATGGCACCAGCATGCGCGCCTGCGATGACGGCTTTTACAAGTATTGGTTCGACGATGTGATCGACCGAGTCTTCGGTGAGTGGCCACCGGACTAACGTTACTTGCGAAGGCTGTGTGGTTGGCTGCGCTGCCGGAGCTAGGGAGTGCTGTCCGGCAGGTCCAAGGCGATGCGCAGGATTTGCATAGCAAGCTGGTCTACACGCACGTCGTCCATGTTGCAAAGCACCACAACACCCGCGTTTCGGCCGGGGACGACGGCAAAAGCGGTGCTGGTGCCTTGCTGCCCGCCCGTGTGCGCGAGAATGTGTAAGCCAAACTTGTCCATGATGCCCCAACCCAGGCCGTAACCGGTTTCTTTTCCATCCGCCGTCTTAAGAGAAGTCCACATGAGATCCCTGGTGCCGCGTTTGAGGAACTTATCGGCCAGGATTGCCTGTTCGAACTTTGCCATGTCGTCGGCAGAAGAGATGATTCCGCCACCAGGGATTTTGTAGCTGGAATCGAGGACTCCGGCGTTGCAGACAATGCCTGATTTGTCTTTGTGATACCAGCGCGTGCGGTGGGGAATCACGGTAATGAAGTCATCATCGCGCGTCTGGCCCATCCCCGCGGGCTCGAAAACGTTCTTACGCAAATAATCGATGAATTTTCCTGAAGCGGCTCCTTCCAGGACGCAACCCAACAGGGTGTAACCGTAGGTTGAGTAATTGAACTTCGTTCCTGGTTGGGCGACCAGAGGGTCATTGGCAAAAAGCTGCAGCGACTCCTGCATGCTAGCGAAATGCCGGGCGCTATCTTCGGGCACGTCGCCCTTTCCGTCGGGATTGTAGTGACGGATGCCTCCCAGGTGGCCAAGGAGTTCGCGAGTTGTGATGGGCGATTCCTTTTGCGGAAACGCCGGGCAATATTTTTGCACCGGGGCGTCCAGGTCCAGCTTGCCGCGTTCCCAAAGCTGCAGAACCGCGGTGGCAGTGATCGGTTTGGAGATGGAGCCGAGGCGGAAGAGTGTCAAAGACGTAGCAGGCGAAGAATTCTCCAGGTCGGCCATGCCAAAACCCTCGGACCATCGAGGTTCGCCATCGAGGACGACAGCGGCTGAGAGCCCCGGAGCGCCGCTTGCATGCATGAAACTGGCGACCGCCTTTTCGATGGCCAGCCGCTTTTCCTGCGACAGGTTCTTTTGCTGAGCCGGAAGGGCTGCAACCCAAAGAAGCGTCCAAAGAGAAAAGAAAATGGCGTGCTTCCAGCAAGTTTTGCTGCCGGGCTGCGAGCGACGGATGCGCATGGATCACCTCGCACGGGAGTCTATCGCAACACAAGAAGGGTCGAAACCGTTAGCAACTTTGTCGACAAGAGCCGTTGACCGGAGTGCGACCCGCTCTTTACCATAATAAGGATGAAGCGACAGGTACTCCTGGCAGTAGCCACAATCGGGATGGCCGCAATCGGCCTGGGTTGCGAAGACGCAGCCAGGAAGCCGGTGCAAGCTCGTAACCCGGGATCGCCCGCTATGGCGACCGTACTTGACGCGCCAACACCAGCCAGCTCCAAGGCCGCGCAGAAGACTCAGACACCTGTAGCGCTCGCGCCATTGCCGCTGACCGATCCGAAGCGGCCGCAACCGAAATCCCTGTTGCCTCCCATTCCCGACGGAAAAACCTATCTCGTCCAGAAAGTCCAGGAGAAGTTCGCTTCCGGCGAGAAGAACTTCAAGGCCGGCCGCTTGGAAGCGGCGCGCAAGGATTTTGACGACGCGGTCGATTGGATGCTCGAAAGCGGGTATGACCCCGAGAGCGACCCCGCCCTCAGCGCGTTGTTTCACCACGTAGTCGACACAGTGTATGCCTACGAGCTGCAGGCATTTCGCGGAGGGGAAGGCTTCACCGAAGCAGCCGCAGTGCCTGCCCCTATCGACGAAGTCGCGGCAGTAGCGGTTCCTGCCGACCCGCGCCTGAAAGAGCGCGCCGAAGAAGCGGCAAAAAATGTATCCCACGATTTGCCTCTGACCGTGAACGACGAAGTGCTCATGTTCCTCAATTTTTTCCAGACACCGAAGGGACGCGACATCGTGGAAAACGGACTGCGGCGCAGCGGACGCTACCGCGACATGATCTCGCGCGTACTTCGCGAAGAAGGCTTGCCGCAGGATTTGATTTATTTGGCGCAGGCGGAGAGCGCCTTCCAGCCGCTGGCGCTGTCGCGCGCCGGGGCGCGGGGGATCTGGCAGTTCGTAGCCTATCGCGGCCAGCAGTACGGGCTGCACCATACCTGGTGGATCGACGAACGGCAGGATCCGGAGAAAGCCACGCGCGCGGCGGCTCAACATTTGCGCGATCTCTATGGGCTTTTTGGCGACTGGTATCTGGCCATGGCCGCGTATAACTGCGGGCCCGGAAACGTGCAGAAAGGCATCGAGCGCACCGGGTATGCGGACTTCTGGGAACTGTACAAGCGCAACGTCCTGCCGCGCGAAACGAAAAACTACGTGCCGATCATTATTGCGCTGACACTGATTGCCAAGGACGCCGCACACTATAGCATTCAAGCTGACCCGGAGGCGCCGGTGCCGACAGACGTCGTGAAGCCCGGCCGCCCGATCGATCTGCGCCTGGTTGCGGAAACCATCGACGTGGATGTAGAAACGCTGCGCTCGCTGAATCCTTCGCTGCTGCGCATGGCTACTCCCGACGATCCTTCCTTCGAACTGCGCCTGCCGCAGGGCGCAGGAGAAAAATTCACCGCGGAAATCGCAGCAATTCCGCCCGACAAGTGGATCAGCTGGCGGCGGCACCGCGTGGAGCCCGGCGAGACGCTCGCTTCCATTGCGAAAAAATACCGCGTGACGCCGGCGGCCGTCGCCGA
>Ga0307471_100000187_pt1 | contig 31247 bp, 30 predicted proteins | sample atmos_gasesAM3C__2_FD_204566 | JGI IMG/M metagenome (GOLD analysis project Ga0307471, IMG submission 204566) | Hardwood forest soil microbial communities from Morgan-Monroe State Forest, Indiana, United States - atmos_gasesAM3C_515 | ecosystem: Environmental > Terrestrial > Soil > Temperate... | reverse complement strand
TCGATCGACTCGGGGGCGGCGCGCGAGCGTTTGCGCCTGCTCGTCGAGATCTCCGGTGAGGCAGAGCATTGACCCGTGCCGCCGCCTTGATGCGGCTGCAGAGGGCGGACGAGCAGATCGCCGAACTTCGCAGCGAGGTCGCGTCCCTCGAGGCGGCGCTTCGCGGCGATCCCGAGCTCGATCGGCGCCGTAAGCTCGCGGCAGCGTCGACGAGCGTGCAAGAAGAGTCGTCCGCGGAGTTGACTGACGCCGAGAAGGACCTCACGGCTTTGGAGCTGCGTGTCCGGACGCTCGATCGCCGCCTCTACGACGGATCGGTGAAGAACCCCCACGAGCTGCTGGAGATGCAGCGCGAGCTCGAGGCGCTGCGAGGCCAGGTGGGCGTGCTGGAGGATCGCTTGCTCACGCTCATCGAAGGCAGCGAAGCAGCGGCGCAGGACGCCCAGGCCGCCACGCTCGCGGTGGCAGAGCTCGAGCAGCAACGCGACGCCGACACCGAGCCACGGCAGCGACGGCTTGCAGCGCTGCAAGGCCAGCTCGGCGAGGCGATCGAGCAGCGCGAGGCGCTCGCCGCCGAAGCGACCGCATCCGATCGTGCGCTCTACGCGCGCGTCGCCGCACTGCATCACCCTGCCGTGGTGAGCATCGCCGGCGACGCGTGCGGCGGTTGTCACCTCCCGCTCAGCAATGAGGAGCGGCGCGCTGTGCGCGCGGGCGTCGACGTGGTGCAATGCTCGAACTGCGATCGCGTCCTCGTGCCGTGAGCCCGACGGTCATCGCATACACGGATGGCGCGTGCTCGGGAAACCCCGGTGTGGGCGCGTGGGCGTACCGCCTCGAGTGGCCGGACGGGGAGATCGACGAAGCGGTGGGGGCCGATGCGCAGACGACCAACAACCGCGAGGAGCTCAAGGCCGTGCGCGAAGCCCTGCGCGCATTCCGTGCCCGCGCCGGCGACGACCCCTCCTGGCGAATCGTCGTGCGAACCGACAGTCAGGGCGTGATCAACTGGCTGAACGGATCGTGGAAGCGCAGGAAGAACCTCGATCTGTACCCGGGGATCGACCCGTTGATCGACGGTCGCGTCAGCTTCGAGCACGTGCGCGGACACAGCGGCGAGGCGGGCAACGAACGCGTCGACAAACTCGCGGTGGAGGAAACGCAGCGCCTTGCCGCGCGGGTCGGGGCCGGTCGAGGCGGACGGTGACCTATTCCATCGTTGCGCGGGATCCGGAGAACGGCCAGCTCGGCGTGGCGGTGCAGTCGCACTGGTTCTCGGTGGGCACGGTGGTCACCTGGGCGGAGGCCGGGGTTGGAGCAGTCGCGACCCAGGCCTTCGCTGATCCCTCATACGGCCCACTCGCGCTCGCGCTGATGCGTGGAGGCAAGAGCGTGGCGGACGCCCTTGCGGCGTTGCTGCACGCCGACGCCGGCCGGGACCGCCGGCAGGTGGGAATCGTCGATGCGAATGGAGCGGTGGCCGCCCACACGGGCGCGGCGTGCATCGCGCACGCGGGCCACGCCACGGCAGCGGGCGTCGCCGCGCAGGCGAACATGATGCGGACGGATCGCGTCTGGCCCGCCATGCTCGAGACGTATCAGCAAACGAAGGGAGACCTGGCGGATCGCCTGCTTGCGGCGCTGGACGCCGCGGAAGCCGCAGGCGGTGACGCCCGGGGCCGGCAGTCGGCGGCCATGCTCGTCGTGAGCGCCGTGAGTTCTGGACAACCGTGGCTGGATCGGGTGGTCGACCTGCGCGTGGACGACAGCGGCGACCCGCTCGCCGAGTTGCGCCGGCTGCTGACGGTGCAGCGCGGGTACCGCCTGATGGAGAAAGGTGAGCTTCGCGAAGCAGCCGGAGACCTCGACGCTGCGCTGCGAGCCTACGAGGAGGCGCGCCGTGTGATGCCGGGCAGCGAGGAGGCGGAATTCTGGATGGCGATTCTGCTCGCAGGGCAGGGAAAGGTCGCGGAGGCGAAAACCATGTTCGCCGCGGTCGCGGCGCGTGAGCCCGGCTGGGTGCAGGTCTTGCGCGCGCTGCCGGCGACTGGGGTTTTCGGAGTGGGTGACGCGTTGGTCGAGGCGCTGGCCGGGGCGGAGGAGTAGTGCAAGCCGGCCTGTAAGCCGGGTTCTGTCCCCGCCGAGGCGGGGGACGGTCATCCATCTGGAACGCCGGTTGCCCGGCGTCTCGAGCGGCCCACCCGGGGTGTGGAGCGAGCAGCCCCTGAGAACGTGGTCTCACCCCTGTTCGGCCTTGCTCCGGGCGGGGTTTACCAGGCCGGCCGGTCGCCCGGCCGCCGGTGGGCTCTTACCCCACCATTTCACCGTCGCCGCAGCGGTCGCCGCGGCTGTGTCTTTTCTGTGGCACTCTCCTTCGGGTTGCCCCGACTGGGCGTTACCCAGCGCCCTGCTCTGTGGAGCCCGGACTTTCCTCGAGCGGAGGATCCCGCCCGCGACCGTCCGGCCGGCTTGCTCACTCGATTGTATGGGCGCGGCGCTCTACCATCAATTGCCGTGGCGTCGTTCAACCAGTCAGAGCAGAAGATAGGGCTGCCGCGGGGACGCGGCTGGCGCCGTCTCGACCCGCCGGTGACGGTGCGCGGGTACATCGCGAGCCAGTGGCACGACCTGGTCGCCGTCGACGTGAATGACGAGACGCGCGAGATCCGCGTGGAATGGCCGCCGCCCTCCGACGAGGGCGGCATCGAGCTGATCACCCACCGGGTGCTGACGCCGGATCACTATCAGGGCCCCGAGGGAGCGCTCGCGAGCGCTTAGCGGCGAGCGCCGGGCGCGCCCGGTTTGCGCCGAGGCGTACGTCCGTTCGTATTGACGCGTCGAATGCGACCTGCTAGCGTTCGCGCCGCCGGTGGAGTGAAGTGGTGAAAAGTGGGAAGAATTGACGCTCTTTGGACCCTCTGTGAGCCCGATGCGCAGGCGCGGTGAGCCTTGTTCGTCGGCACCTACCGCCATCGCATCGACGCCAAAGGCCGCGTGTCCGTCCCGGCGACATTTCGCAAGGGGCTGCCCGAGGGCAGCATCGTCGCGTTCGGTCCCGATGGCCGTCTGATGATCTGGCCCCCCGACGAGTGGCGCGCACAGGAGGAGCGCTACCGGCGCACCTCCGACACTCCGGCAGAGGAGCGCCACCTGATCCGCGTCATCTTCGGCAACGCTCGGCCTTTCGAGCTCGACGCGCAGGGGCGTCTGCTGCTGGCGCCCGAGCACCGGACGTTCGCGAACATGCAGGACACCGCGGTCTTCACCGGCGTCGGCAACGTCGTCGAGGTCGCCGGTGAGCACACATGGGATGCGGACAGCATCGGGCTCGACGCCGCGTCGTTCACCGAGCTCCACGACCGTGTCAACCAGCGCGGCGCTGCCGCGCAACCGTCGCCGGCGTGAGCGCCGGGCGCGGACACACCTTGCCTCTGAGACATGCCCATGTTGACCGTGGCAGACATGAGCGCCCATCCACACGCCACGCCCGGTGGGGAATCGCCCGAAGCGCTTGACCACCGGCCGGTCCTTCTACACCAACTCATAGAGAGCCTGCAGCCCAGCCCCGGACAGGTCGCCGTCGACGGCACCGCCGGGGCCGGCGGAGTCAGCGCGGCGCTGGCTGAACGAGTCCTGCCCGGCGGTCGGGTCATCGGCGTGGATCGCGACCGCAGCGCGCTGGACGTGGCGCACCAACGGCTGGCTCAATATGGCGAGTCGGTGCGTCTGGTGCACGGCAACTTCGCCGACCTCGAGCGCATCGTCGCGAGTCAGGGCGTTTCCCAGGTCGACATCGTGGTCCTCGACCTGGGCATCTCGTCCCTCCAGCTGGACGACCCCGGCCGCGGTTTCAGCTTCCGCAACGACGGACCGCTGGACATGCGTATGGACAGCGAGACCGGCGCAACCGCTGCCGACCTCGTCAACAGCGAGACGGCCGACGAGCTCGCGCTCCTCTTGCGCGACTACGGCGAGGAGCGTTTTGCGCGGGGGATCGCCGCCGCGATCGTCCGCGAACGCGGCAGCGCACCGATCACGAGCACAGCGCGACTGCGAGGCATCGTCGAGGACGCTGTTCCCCGACGGTTCTGGCCGAAGCGGATCCACCCGGCGACGCGCACCTTCCAGGCGCTTCGCATCGCGGTGAACAACGAGCTCGACGATCTCGAGCAGGGACTGCAGGCAGCAATTCGAATCCTCCGGCCCGGTGGGCGTCTTGGGGTCATCTCCTTCCACTCTCTTGAGGACACCATTGTCAAGAACACACTCCACGTCGCTGCACAGAACTGTGTCTGTCCGCCCCAACAGCCCTACTGCACCTGCGCCCACCGGGCCACTCTCTTCGTTCTCACCCGTAAGGTGATCCGCCCCGAAGCCGCCGAGCTCGCGGTCAATCCCCGCGCCCGATCGGCGCGGTTGCGGGTCGCCGAGAAGCTCGATTCGGTGGCCTGAGCCACACCCGCAACGTCACGTCTCAAGGGAGGAGGCCCGCGCGGCCTCCTTCCGCAACTCTGCACTCGCCTTTTTGCATCGGGCCATGAACAGCCGAGCACCCAGCAACGTCCACCCCCTTCCCGCCGTCGAGGTCCCCATGGACCCCGACCAAGCGCGCCGTTCTCGTCTACGACGCGGCGGTCCGCGCACGCCCCTGCCGCTGCTCCTGCTCATCGCGGTAGCGGCGGGCGTGGGAATCGCCTATGTCAACCAGAGCGCTCACGCGACATCGGCCACATATGGAGCAGCGCGCTTGAGTGCCGAGCAGCAGCGGCTTCGCACACAGGATCAGCAGCTCGGTGATCAGGTGGCGCGGCTGGAATCCGCCGAGCGCCTGGTCGCCGCCGCGCAACAGCTCGGCATGCGACCGGCGGGCTCGTGGACCTACGTGCAAGCGCAGCCGGTCGCCGTGGTGCCTGCGCCCGCCCGCGCGCAGCAGGCGAGCAGCAGCGGTGATTCGGCGCTGCGCCAGTTCCTCGCCGCGCTGAGCGGGTCGTCGGGGCCGGCCGGCGGCCGATGAGGAGGCCTGCGTCTGACGCGCCCGGTGGCGCGGCGCGCGGCTGGTTCGTCGGCGAGCGACCTGATTTTCGCGTGCGCGGGCTCTGGCTCGTGCTCGGGTTCGCGGCGATGGCGGTCGCCGTGTTCGGGCGTCTCATCCAGGTCCAGGTCACGCAGAGCCGGTGGCTGTCGGCGCAGGCAGCGTCACGACAGACGTCGTCGGTCCTGCTGCGCGGCAGCCGCGGACTGATCCTCGACAGCAGCGGACGCGTGCTCGTCAGCAACGAGACCGTGTACGACGTGTTCGCCGATCCGGCGCTGATCGACCCCTCGCAGCGAAGCAGTGTCGCGCGCAGGGTCGCCCCCATCCTGCGCACGGACACAGCGCACATCGCCAGGGCGCTCGACGATCAGACCCAGTTCGTCTACCTTGCTCACGGGCAGTCGCAGAGCGTCAACAGCAGGTTGACGGCGCTTGACCTTCCCGGCATCGGAACCATCCCCACCCAGCAGCGCGTGCACGAGCCGTCGCCGGTGCCGGGGCAATCCTTTGCAGCGAACCTGCTCGGTTTCGTGAATCGCGACGGCGCCGGCCAGTACGGCCTCGAGGCCTACTACAACTCCCGGTTGCGCGGGTCAGACGGGCGCGAGGCAACTGTCACCGACCTGCAGGGCAACGCCATCATGCTCGGTCGCGAGCAGAAGGTGGACGCCACCGACGGCGACACCCTGCGCCTGGGCCTCGACTCGCAGATCCAGTACTGGGCCGAGCTGGCGCTCGCCAAGGGCGTCACCGATGCGCAAGCTGCGTCGGGCACGCTGATGATCATGGATCCGCACACGGGATCGATCCGTGCCTGGGCCCAATACCCGTCGTACAACTCCGACGCCTACGCAAGCTCTGACGTTTCACTGTTCCGCGACCTCGCGGTGAGCGATCCGTTCGAGCCGGGCTCGGTCATGAAGGTTGTCACCTTCGCCGGCGGGCTGATCAACAGAGCGATCACCCCGCAGACCATGATCGACGAGCGGCAGAGCGTGATCGACGGCATCCTCATCCACGACTGGGACGGACGCTCCCACGGAAACATCAGCATGCAGACGGTGCTCGACGAGTCGCTCAACAACGGCGCCATCAAGCTGATGCAGCTCGAGGGCCATGACGCCTTCTACAGGAATCTTCTCGCCTTCGGGATCGGATCACCGACCGGAATCGACCTGGCGGGCGAGGTCAGCAACCCGATCCCGTCGCAGACAACCTGGAACGAGCTGACCTACGCCGAGGCGTCGTTCGGCCAGGGTGTCGTGTCGACGCCGGTCGAGATGCTGTCGGCGATCAACGCCGCGGCCAACGGCGGCGTGTGGGTGCAACCGCATGTCGTCGACTCCGTCACCGACCCCAACACCGGGACCACGACGCGGACTGTGCCGCGCACCAGACGCGTGATGTCACCCGGCGACGCCGCTACGCTTGCCCACATGATGGTGGGCGTGGTCGATGACCGCGGCGGTGAGGGTTTCATGGCGCAGATCCCCGGTTACAAGGGTGAGATCGCCGGCAAGACAGGGACGGCGAGCGTCGCCGAGAACGGCCGCTACGGCTCCGACGTAATTGACTCCTTCGTCGGATTCATGCCGGTTCAGAACCCGCAGTTCACAATGATGGTGATCCTCCGAGCGCCGCACGAGAACCGCGTACCGCACTTCGGGGCGCTGCTCGCGGCCCCAGTGTGGAAGAGCGTCGCCCAGATCCTCATCGACCAGTGGCGCATCACGCCCTGATGCTCGCTCTCGTCGTCGCGGCATGCGCGTTCGTCGCCGGCGTGTTGCTGTATCCACCCGTCGTCTCCTGGCTGACCGCGCGTGGTGCGGGACAGCACGTCGCGTCGTACACGCCAGCACCCCATCAGATGAAGTCGGGAACGCCGACCTTTGGTGGCGTGATCTTCTGCGCCATCGCCCTGGTCGCATGGCTGGTGCTCGATCGCAGTCGCACCGGATTCATCGTGATCTTCGCGCTGGTCGGCGGCGCGCTCCTCGGAGCGCTCGACGACCTCACCAATGTGCGCGTCCTGGACCGGCTCGGTCTGGCGGGACGTGAGAAGCTCGCAGCGCAGGGAACGATCGGCATCCTCGTGGGCATCGGTCTCGCCTGGGGCGGTTTCACCAGGCAGTTCTTTCCCGGCCTCGGCGCGCCGGACCTCCACGTGGGCGTGATCTTCCTCGCCGCGATCGCCGTCGTGGCGGCCAGCAACGCCGTCAATCTCACTGACGGCGTCGATGGGCTGGCGGCAACCTGCAGCATGTTCGTCTTCTCTGGCACAGCAGCGATCGCAGTGTTCGCGCACCAGCGTTCTTCGGTGGTCATCGCAGCAGCACTCGCGGGGGCGCTGCTGGCGTTCCTCGTGTACAACTGGTTTCCGGCGCGGCTCTTCATGGGCGACACGGGATCACTGGCGCTGGGCTCGGCGCTGGTGGCACTCGCCGCGGAGCTCCACCTGCTCTGGTGGCTGCCGCTGCTCGGCATCGTGTTCGTGGCCGAGACGCTCAGCGTGATCATCAACGTCACGTCGATCCGGCGCTATGGTCGCAGGATCCTTCGCGCGAGCCCGCTACACCATCACTTCGAGGAGATCGGGTTGCGCGAGCAGCGCCTGGTGGCGTGCTTCTCCGCAGTGGCTGCGTTGGGCACGCTGCTCACCGTGCTGTATGCGCGTTTCGGCACCGGGTCCGCTGCATGACCGGCGGGGTGGTCGTGATCATCGGGCTCGGCCGCAGCGGCCTCGCATGCGCTCGCACCCTTGCCAGGGAGGGTTATCGCGTGCGCGTCGTCGACAGCGCGGACAGCCGGCAACTTCGGGATCGCGCCGCCGCGCTGCCACCGAGCGTCGACGTGCAGCTGGGTGGGTACGCGGAGGACATCGCGGCCGGCGCCGTGATGATCTGCCCGAGCCCCGGGGTACGCTGGGATGCACCCGAGCTGGAAACGGCGCGGCGTCTCGGCGTGCCGGTGCGCAGCGAGATGGACCTCGTATTCGAACGCTGCCGCGGGTCGGTGGTCGGTGTCACGGGTACCAACGGCAAGACGACCACGACCGCGCTGGTGGCCGGCATCCTCGATCGGGCCGGGTACCGTGTGCACACCGGCGGCAACATCGGCGAGACGATGCTCGACCGGCTCGCGGAGGTCCGCACCGGCGACTGGGTGGTGCTGGAGCTCTCATCGTTTCAGCTGGAGTCGGTGGCAGAGCCGCGCTGCCGGATCGCATGCGTGCTCAACGTCACTCCCGACCACCTCGATCGCCACGGATCCTTCGCAGCGTACGTCGCGGCCAAGCAGAAGATCGTGCGATTCGCCACCTCCGACGCGGTCCTCGGCGCCGACGATCCGGTCACCCGCGACATGGCGCGGCTCACCAGCTGCGACGTGCATTACTTCGGGCGCGATCTCGGTGGATTCGACGGCGCCACGGTTCGCGGTGATGACGTGGTGAGTGTCGAGGGCGGCGAGGGCATTCGTGTGCTCGGCGTCGAGCAGATTCCGCTGTTCGGTGCGCACAACGTGCTCAACGTGCTGGCGGCGCTTGCAGTGTCGCGCGCAGCGGGTGTCGCGCCGGCGGCGATCGCCGGCGCTGTCGAGTCCTTCCACGCGGTGCCGCACCGGCTTCAGACGGTGCTGGATCACGCCGGCATCCTGTGGGTCAACGACAGCAAGGCGACCAACGCCGAATCCGCGATCGTCGCGCTTCGCTCGTTCGGGTCACGGCCGATTGTGTGGATCGGCGGCGGACAGAGCAAGGGCGCGGTTCCCGACCAGCTCCTCGATGAGGTGGCACGCACGGCGCGCTACGCAATTCTCAACGGAGCGACCGCGGCCGAGCTCGACGCGGGTCTGCGCGACCGCGCATTCAACGCTCGTCGTGTTGTCGCGAGCCTGCACGACGCGGTCGCGGTCGCTGCGCAGGTCGCACAACCCGGGGAGGTCGTGCTGCTCGCGCCCGGTTACGCCAGTTTCGATCAGTTCAGCGGCTTCGACGCTCGTGGCGACGCCTTCACCGCCGCGGTGAGCTCGCTGTTCACGCCGCTTGCGGAGCCGCGCTGATGGCGGACCGTGCGACAACGCTGAACACGCCCGTGGCCGGGGTGCGCACCGCAGCGGGTCTCGCGAGCCGAGCGCTCGCGGCCGCGGATCGCGCCGCCGCAAGTGCGGGGGTCGACGGCTGGCTGCTCATCGCGATCGTGGGCCTGGTCGCGTTCGGCCTCGTGATGGTGTACAGCGCGTCAGAGCCGCTCGGATATCTCTGGTTCGGCAACCCCAGCTACTTCTTCGAGCACCAGCTCATTGGCGTGGCGCTCGGCGGGGCGGGGATGGCGCTGGCGGCGCGCATGGACTATCACCGTTTGCGCGGATTCGCCAAACCGCTGGCCATCGGCACCGGGATCCTGCTGCTCGCCGTGCTGGTGCCGCACCTCGGCGCGCAGCACTTCGGCGCGCAGCGCTGGTTCCAGCTTGGTCCGCTGTCGGTGCAACCGTCCGCCATCGCGGTCGTCGTCGCCATCATCTTCTTCGCCCGCTGGCTCACCGACCGCCACTCCATGCTCCGCTCTGCGCAGGGCGTGCGCGACTACATCGTGGTGCTCGGCATCCTGCTCGCGCTCGTCCTGGCTGAGCGCGACCTGGGCAGCACGATTGTCATCGCCGCAGTGGCGTTCGTCCTGCTCGCGCTGGGCGGCGCGCGCAAGCGCCACCTGCTCCTGCTGCTCGCGCTGCTGGGGATCGGCGGATTCTTCATGGTCACGCTCGTGGCCTACCGGGCGGACCGGCTCGCCCACTTCTTCAACCCGTTCTCCGACCCGCTCGGCGCCGGGTATCAGAACGTTCAGGCGCTCTACGCGCTCGGCTCCGGCGGCTTCGGCGGCGTCGGGCTCGGCAACTCGATCCAGAAATACGAGTGGCTCCCTGAGGCGCACACCGACTTCATCTTCGCGATCATCGGTGAAGAGCTCGGCCTGATCGGAACCGTCTCGGTGATCGCAGCGTTCCTACTCCTCGCATGGCGCGGTGTGCGCGCGTCCCTGCGCGCCCCCGACAGCTTCGGCGCGCTGCTCGCCGGAGGCATCACAGCATGGATCTGCATCGAAGCGTTCATCAACGTCGGCGCGGTCACCGGGGTGATCCCCACCACGGGGATTCCGTTGCCCTTCATCAGCTACGGCGGTACGTCACTGGCGACGAGCCTCGTTGGTGTCGGCATCCTCTGCAACATCTCCGCCCAGGGCCGGCGGCAGGGAGCGACTCGCCGTGCGAACGTTGATCGCTGGGGGTGGGACGGGGGGCCACCTGACCCCGGCGCTCGCGGTGGGGCAGGCCCTTCGGCGGCGCGATCCCGACGGTGAGGTGGTCGTGGCCGGCCGGCGTGGAGGGGTGGCCGAGCACTTGGTGACCGCGGCGGGTCTGCGCCTGGAGACCCTCGCCGTCAGCGGGATCGACCTCGCCAGGCCGGCGACCGCGGTGCGCGCCGCGGCGATGCTGCCGGGATCCGTGCTGGCGGCGCGACGGTTGCTGCGGCGGACGGCGGCGGATGTGGTCGTGGGCGCCGGGGGCTATGTCAGCGTCCCCGTGGTCACGGCCGCTGCGCTGCTCCGCATCCCTGTGGTGCTGATGGAGCAGAACGCCGTACCCGGCCGGGCCACCCGCCTGCTGGCCGGCCGCGCCCGAGCGGTGGCGACCGCATTCGACGAGACGGGGACGCACCTTCGCGGCGCACACGTGGTCGTGACCGGTGTCCCGGTGCGGCGCGAGGTCCTCGAACTCGCGCCGGCGCCGCAGCGCCCGCGGTGCACGCACCTGCTGGTCATGGGTGGCTCGCAGGGGGCGCGCACGCTCAATCGTGCCGTGGCCGGCTTCGTGCGTGACATCCTCAGCGAGCATGACGAGCTGCGCATCACGCACCAGTCCGGGGCGCTCGACGCCGAGGCGGCACAGCGCGTGGCCGCGACGCTGCCGCCTGCGCTGGCTGCTCGCTACACGGTGGCGGCCTTTTTCACCGACATCGCGGAGCGGATCGCGGCCAGCGACCTGGTGTTGATGCGCGCCGGCGGCGCATCGCTCGCCGAGTGCGCGGTGCTGGGACGGCCGATGATCCTGGTTCCCTATCCACATGCACGCGGCCACCAGGCACACAACGCGCGCCCGTACGTCGCCGCCGGCGCAGCGGTCGCCGTCCCCGATGAGGCCTGCACATCACAGCGCCTGCACAGCGAGGTCGCAGCTGTCGTCCGTGACGACGAGCGCTTCCGCGCGATGGGCCGTGCCAGCGCGGCGCTCGGCCGGCCGCACGCCGCGGACGACCTGGTGGATCTGATCGTCGGCGCGGCCGAGCGCCGCCACAGCCCTGCACCATGACGCGGCACGTGCACGTGCTCGGGATCTGCGGGTATGCGACCAGCGGGCTCGCGTTGCTGGCGCTCGAGCGGGGCGACCTGGTCACCGGGTCCGACGACCAGGCGTATCCACCGGTCAGCGATCTTGTCACAGCGGCGGGCATCGAGTGGGCCGACCGCAGCGACCCCGCGAACCTCGACCGCTGGGGTGTGCCGGACCTCGTGGTGGTGGGGAATCAGACGCGAGCACAGAACCCCGAGTGGCTCGCGGTGAAGGATCGGGGCATCCCAGCGATCAGCGAGATCGAGTTCTATGCGCAGATGGCACGGGGCCGCACACGGCTCACGGTCGCGGGAACCCACGGCAAGACCACGACGTCCGCGCTGCTCGTGCACATTCTCGATCGCGCGGGCATGGACCCCGGCTTCCGCATCGGCTCGGCATCCCTCGACGTCGGCAATCGCAGCGCGCGCCTGGGAACCGGACCGTTCGTGTTCGAGGGAGACGAGTACACGACGGCGCCTTGGGACCGGCGTCCCAAGTTTCTGCACACGCGTCCCGATGCGGCGTGCGTCACGCGTCTCGAGCTCGACCACCCGGACGTCTATCCGACACTCGACGCGTACCGCGCGCCGTTTCTCGAACTGGCCCGGATGATCCCCGCCGGCGGTCTGCTCGTCCTGTGCGCCGACGACCCGGAGTGCGTGTCGCTGCGCGAGACCGCCCGCTGCCCCGTGGTGACGTATGGCACCACGCCGGGCAGCGGCTGGCATGTGCATGACATCGCGGATGACGGCACGGTGCAGCGCTTTCGCGTGGCGCGGCCGTCCGAGCCCGAACTCGAGGTTTCGCTCACGTTCCCTGGCCAGCACAACGCGCTGAACGCGTGCGCGGCGCTCCTGCTCGCGTCGTTCGCGGGCGTCCAGCTCGAAGTGGGGATCGCGGCGTGCGCGGACTTTCGTGGCCCGGCGCGGCGGTTCGAGGTGCTCGGGGACTCGGCAGGGGTCACTGTCGTCGACGACTATGCCCACCACCCCACCGAGGTGCACGCCGCGATCGCGGCCGCGCGTGGGCGCTACGGCGCGCGACGTGTGATCGCGATCCACACACCGCACACCTACTCACGCACGAAGACGCTGCTCGACGACTACCGGCGCAGCTTCGCGGACGCCGACATCGTCATCGTCGGTCCCATCGAAGCCGCGCGCGAGCGTGGCCAGCCCGCCACGGTCACCGCTCGCGACGTCGCTGATCGCGCCGGCACAGCTCGCGATGTGCGTGTCGTCGAATCGAGCGCGGCCGCGATCGAGACCGTGCGCGCGATCGCCAGGCCCGGCGACGTCGTGCTGGTGCTCTCCCTCGGCGGCTTCGACAAGCTGGCGCCGCGACTCGTCGACGCACTGGATCCCGCGCGTGCGCCAGGCTGAGTGGCTCGCCGAGGTACCAGACGCGCTGCGCGACGAGCCGCTCGCGCGGCACAGCCAGTTCGGGGTGGGAGGCGCCGCGGAGTGGTTCGTGAAGGTCGATGACGCTACCCAGCTCTCGGCGCTGCTGCGCCGCTGCAACGACACCGGTGTCGACGTGACCGTGCTCGGTGCGGGCAGCAACGCCTTGATCCGCGACGAGGGTGTCGCGGGACTGGTGGTGCGCCTCGACGACCGCCGGATGCGCGTGCTCGACGGGGCGACGATCGAGCTCGGCGGCGGGTGCATGCTGCCGCGCGCGGCGCTCGACGCCGCGCGCCAGGGCATCGCCGGCATCGAATTCGGTATCGGGGTGCCGGGCACGTGCGGCGCCAGCGTCTACGGAAACGCCGGCGCATTCGGGACCGAGATTCGTGATGTGCTCCGGGACTGCACGGTGATGAGCCCGGCGGGAGCATCGCGCGTGCTCGGCAACGCGGAGTGTGGATTCGCCTACCGGCACTCGCGCCTCAAGGACGAGCTGCGCGGGCATGTGGTCGTCAGCGCACGCCTCGCCGTCCGCGGCGACGATCCCGCGGCTGTTCGTGCTCGCACGGACGCGGTGCAGGCGCAGCGCAAGGCATCGCAGCCGTATGGAGTGCGCAGCCTGGGGAGCGTCTTCAAGAACCCGCCGGGGGACTCGGCGGGCCGCCTGCTCGAACAGGCCGGACTCAAGGGACGGCGCTCGGGCGGCGCGCAGATCTCGGAGAAACACGCGAACTTCATCGTCAACGTCGACTCGGCATCGGCCGCCGATGTGCTGGCGCTGGTGCGGATCGCCCACGAGGAGGTGCTGCGCCGGTTCGGCGTCGACCTGGAGGAGGAGATCGTCGTGCTGGGAACGGGGAGAGCGCGAGTCGACGCTGGGAGCGCGGGATGACAGAGCCCACCGCGGTCGGCGTGTTCTTCGGCGGACGTTCGGTCGAGCACGAGGTCTCGGTCATCACCGCGCAGCAGGTGATGGCCGCGCTGCCGCCCGAACAGTTCCGGGCGATTCCCGTGTACGTCGCCAAGTCCGGCGCCTGGTACACGGGGGACGTGCTCCGCGACCTCGAACGCTTTCGCGACCTCGACCGCGTGCTCGGCGAAGCGACGCCCGTGTACGCGCGCGCCGAGCCCGCCGCCTCCGGGAATCTCTACGCGGCGACAGGACGCCACGGGATTCTTGGCGGCGGCGACCGGGTCGCGGCACGTTTCGAAGTGGCGATGCCGCTCGTCCACGGCTCGCATGGCGAGGACGGCACGCTGCAGGGGCTCTTTGAGCTGTCAGGCATCGCGTTCACCGGCTCCGACACCGCCGCGTCCGCGGTCGCCATGGACAAGCGGATCTCCAAGGCGGTGCTTCGCGAGCGCGACATCGCCGTGCTCGATGACGTGCTCGTGCGCCGAGACCGCTGGCGGCGTGGGCGCGACGCCGTGTCTGACGAGGTGCTCGAGCGCTACGCGTATCCGCTCTACGTCAAGCCGGTCTCCCTCGGTTCGAGCATCGGCGTATCCAGGGTGGAGAACCGTGAGCAGCTCGAGACAGCGCTCGATGTGGCGTTCGCCTACGACGACCGCTGCCTCGTCGAGGCCGCGCAGGACGGCGCGGTCGACATCAACTGCGCAGTCCTCGGCCGGGCGGACGAAACGCGCGTGTCGGTGTGCGAGCAACCGGTGAAGAGCGGCCTGCTCAGCTACGCGGACAAGTACCTCACGAAGAGTGCCGGGAAAGGCGGCGCGGGCAAGAGCGCGGCTGGCATGAAGGGTGCGCGGCGGCTCATTCCCGCGCCGATACCGGACGACCTCACCAGCCGGATTCAGGAAGCGGCGGTGGCCGCGTTCGACGCCATCGGTGCCGAGGGAGTGGCGCGCGTGGACTTTCTCGTGCGTCCGGAGCAGGGGCAATTCGTCGTCAACGAGATCAACACGATCCCGGGGTCGCTCTCCTTTTATCTCTGGGAACGGTCGGGGCTCCCCTTCGACGGTCTGCTGCGGCGTCTGATCGAACTGGCTGTCGAGCGCCGCGACAGCGAGCGCGAACTCACGTATTCGATCGACACGTGGTTGCTTCGTGGACGTCCCGGCTGAACAGCCGCCGGCGCACGTCCAGGTCCTTGGCGAGGGACAGCCGCTGCTCTTCCTGCACGGCTGGGGCACCTCGGCCGAACTGTTCGCCCCACTCGCCGGGCCGCTGCAGCACGGCCGGCGGTTGATCCTCCCCGATGTGCCCGGGTTTGGAGCGACGCCGGCTCCGGACACACCGTGGTCGGTGGCCGACTACGTCGAGTGGACAGCGGCGCTCCTGCGCCGTCTGTCCGTGGAACGGTCCGACATCATCGGGCACTCCAACGGGGGACGGATCGCGATGAAGCTGGCCGCAACGCATCCCGAGCTGGTGCGCAGGCTGGTGCTGACGGGCGCGGCAGGGATCCGCCCCCGGCACGGGCTCGCGTACCACGCCAGGGTGCGGGGCTACAAAGCGCTGCGCGCGGTGTCGACCGCACCGCTGCTGCCCGCGCCGGTGCGCGGCTGGGCCGGCAAGCGTGCAGAGCGCCGCGGCTCCGCGGACTATCGCGCCGCGTCGGGTGCGATGCGTGGAACGCTGGTGCGCATCGTCAACGAAGATCTGCGTCCTCTGTTGCCCCGCATCGCCGCGCCCGTGCTGCTCATCTGGGGGGAGCGCGATGGGGAGACGCCCCTCGACGACGGACGTGCGCTCGAGCGGTTGATCCCCGACGCCGGGCTCGTCGTCTTCGAAGGTGCCGGCCACTACGCGTACCTCGAGCAGCCCGCGCGTTTCTGTCACATCGTCGACGTGTTCCTGCACGACGGTGCGCAGTCATGAGGGCCGTCGTCGTCGTCCTCGCCGCGCTCGCGACCTGCGCCTGGCTCACCCTCGAAGCACGTATCGGGCTCGTCGCAGCCCGGATGCTCCAGATCGAGGAGTACGAGACTCGCCGGTTTCTCGTCTGGGGCAGGACGCGCGCGTGGCTTGCCCACCCGGCCGCGCAGGTGAGCGTGCCATTCGCCGCGGCGGGCGTCGCCGGGGGCATGGCCGGCGGGCAGCACGCCGCCCTCATCGCCGCGGCCGCGTGGCTGGCCGCCGCCATGGCAGGAAATGTCAGGTGGAGGTGGACGGATGCCAAGCGTCCGCTTGTCTACACCGCGCGGATGCGCCGGCTGCTCGGCGCCGCGGGGATCATCGCCGCCGTCGCTGCCGCCGGCGCAGCGCTGCTCATCGCAAGCGGTCAGCCCCTGGCTGGGAGCATCCTCGCGCTCGTGATCTCGGCCGGTGCGCCGGCGAGCGCGCAGCTGTTCATCGTGACCGGCAACGCCGCAGCGGCGCCGGTCGAGCGACAGGTGCGGCAGCACTATCTGCAGCGCGCTCGCCGCCACCTCGGCGCCGTCGATCCACTGGTGATAGCCGTCACAGGCAGCTATGGCAAGACGAGCACGAAGCAGATCCTCGCCCAGCTGCTCAGCGATGACGCGCACGTGCTGGCGACACGCAAGAGCTTCAACACGCTGATGGGAATCACTCGCGTCATCAACGAGGATCTCATGCCGGATCACCGCATCTTCATCGTGGAGATGGACGCGTACGGCCCCGGTGAGATCGCGGCGATGTGCGCGCTCGTGAAGCCGCGATACGCGATCCTGACGTCGGTCGGTCCGCAGCACCTGGAGCGCTTCGGGAGCATGGAGCGCATCGGCGCCGCTCTCTACGAGGCCGTCGCATCACTCCCCGGCGCAGGCGTCGCCGTCGTCCACACCGGCGACGAGGGCGGAACCGACATCGCCGCACGCGCGCTGGCAGACGGTCGCCGGGTGGTGCGCTACGGGCTCAGCGACAGCGGAGCCGACGTCGTCACGTCGGACATTCACATCGACGGTCGGGGTACGAGGTTCGACTGGCGCTGGACAGCGGAGCGGCTGCACAGTGCTGTGTCACTTCCGCTGCTCGGCGCGCATCAGGCGCTCAACATGAGCGCTGCGCTTGCCGTCGTGCACCTGCTCGGCCGCGACGTCGACGCGGCGGTCACCGCTGCGCGCACGCTGCGCCCGGTCGACCATCGACTGCAGCCGCTGCAGACGGGTGGGCCGATATCGGTGATCGATGACTCGTACAACGCCAACCCGGTCGGTGTGCACAGCGCCCTCGACGTGCTCGCCGCGATGGACGGCGGAGTCAGGATCCTGGTGACCCCGGGGTTGGTGGAGCTCGGCAGCGTCGAGGAGGCGGAGAACCGCCGGTATGGGGTGCACGCGGGCGCGGTCTGCGATCACGTCATCGTCGTCGAAGCGCGACCGGCGGCGGCGCTCATGGCCGGCCTTCGCGATTCGGGAATCGCCGTGGACCGCGTCCATCTCGTCCGCAGCCTGAGGGAGGCGACCGAGGTGATCAGCCGGATCGCATCCGCCGGCGATGTCGTCCTGTTCGCCAACGATCTGCCTGACACCTATCTTCCGGGACCAGGCGCGCGCCTGGCGGGCACAGCCGCGAGTCCTGGGCGATAATTCCCCCCCGGGGCACGCGCGGCGCGCACCGTCGCTCGCTTCATCTCACTCCACGTCCATGCACCAGTCCCCCCCCGTCGCGACGTGACTGTCGTTGTCGCCGACCCGCAATCGGAGCGGCGCGTCCGCGCTCGCGCGCAGGCGACGGCGATCCTCGACGCACCGCGCGTGCCGCGGAGGTACACGCGACCGCAGGACGCCGAGCTGGATGCACCGCGGCGCAGGCGCCGGCACGGGCCGCGTCCTCGCGTCGCCGCGCCACGCGCGATTCGCGTCCGCCATCCGCGGCGCGTCATCGCAGCGGCCGTGCTGCTGACCGAGGTCACGGTCCTGGTGCTCGCGCTTGTGCTCCCCGCGTTCCAGGTGCGCTCGGTCACAGTCGACGGTACGCGCTTGCTCGACGCGCGCAGCGTCGTTCGCGCTGCCGCGGTTCCGCATCAGAGCATCTTCATGGTGGACGCGGACACCGTCCGCGCGCGACTCGTCGGCCTGCCCTGGGTCGCGAGCGTGAGCGTCGTCACCGAGCTGCCCGACGGGGTGCGGATATCGGTCGTCGAGCGTGCCCCGCTCATACGCGTACGACGGGGCATCGCAGACCTTCTCATAGCCGGCAACGGTGCCACGATGAAGGCGCCGGCGAGCACCGTCCGGCAGTGGTCGGCTGTGCCTGCGCTCATCGACGACCGCCCCGGTTCCGCCAAGCCAGTGCCCGGCTCGCTCGTGCAGCTGCTCGCCACGGTGGCACAGCGGTTCCCCGCCGTCTTCGGCGGCAGCGTCGCGGCGTTCGAGTGGGGATCCGACGGAGTCTTCGCGATCTGGTCGAGCGCAGGCTGGCGGGCGGTTCTGGGCCACCTCGGCACCGCCGACGCCATCGCGGCACTTCCGGCGCAGCTCGCGGCGCTGGCGGCGCTGCGCGGTGAGCTGGACCTGCAGCACCCCGCCTTCGGGTACGTGGACCTCGACAACGTCGCCACGCCGTCCATCGGTGGCATACCCGGGCTGCCGCCCGAGGTGCTCTCGGTCGGGTCGGCCGCGCATGCGCGCATCACGTCCTCAGCGGTCGCTCCGCCGGTGGCGACACCGACGCCGCAACCCTCGCCCAGCCCGCTCGCAACCCCGCCGCCCACCTCCCACTGACGCCGCAGCGGGGTCAGCCCGCCGAGCCGGCGCGCACCCAGGGCTTTGCGGCCCGCAGCGCGGAGACGATCGCGCGAGTGGCCGGCGATCGATTGAGCGTGTAGAAGTGGATGCCGGGGGCACCCCCCGCGAGCAGCTCACTGCACTGCAGGGTCGACCACGCGACGCCCAGCTGCAGAACCGCATCGGGATCGTCCTCGCGCGAATGCAGCGCATCGAGCAGCGCCTGGGGAATGGATGCGCCGATCTTGGAGACGAAGCGCTTGATCTGCTCGACGTTGGTGATCGGCATGATGCCGGGGATGATCGGCACGTCGATGCCGGCCGCCCGCGCGCGAACGACGAAGTCGAAGTACAGCCGGTTGTCGAAGAACAGCTGCGTGATCAGGAAGCGCGCGCCGTTGTCGACCTTGACCCGGGCGAAGTGCAGGTCGTCCTCCAATCGGTCTGACTCGATGTGCTTCTCGGGGTAGCAGGCCGCGCCGACGCAAAACGAGTAGTGCTCGCTGATCAGCGCGACCAGGTCGCTGCCGTGCGCCAGGCCGCCCGCCACCGGCTCGAACTGCCCTGTCCCGTTGGGCGGGTCGCCGCGCAGCGCCAGCACGTTGTCCAGCCCAGCGTCACGGATCGTGTCGAGCACCTCGTGCAGCTCGTCGCGCGTCGCGCCCACGCAGGTGAAGTGCGCCATCGGCTCGATCTCGAGCTCGCGCCGGATGCGGGTGACCAGCTCGACGGTCCGCGTCCGCGTCGAGCCCATGGCCCCGTAGGTCACGGACACGAACGATGGGTCGAGCTCCCGCAGCTGCGCGACGGTGGTGAAGAGGGAGCGGACTCCGTCGTCGGTGCGCGGCGGGAAGAACTCGAATGAGAAGGCTGGACGGTGCGACGCCAGCACGGCATCAATCCGCATGACCCGACCAAGTGTGCCGCAGGCCGAGCGATCGGTGTGCGATGTGCGCGAGGTTGTCGACGCGGCTGCTACGGTGGCGCGCGATGCTCGCCGCGTACGCCGCCGCGATCGGGGGAGCGGATCCGCTCGCGAATCTCGCGGTCGGAGAGCTCCCCATACCGAGCCCGCGTAGCGGGTGGGCGCTGGTCCGCGTGCGCGCCGCGTCGCTCAATCACCATGACATCTGGACGCTGCGCGGCGTCTCCTCGCGCCCGATCACCCCGCCCCAGGTTCTCGGCTGCGACGCGGCCGGCACGGTGGAGTCGTACGGCGCCGACCCACCCCCGGACGTGCCGCCGGTCGGATCGCGTGTCGTCGTCCACTCCCTGGTCACCTGCGGGGAGTGCACGGCCTGCCGGAGTGGGGAGACCTCGCTGTGCCCGCGCGTCGGGCTCTTCAGCGAGCCGCCGCTGAGCGGCACACTCGCAGAGTATCTCGAGGCGCCCGCTGCCAACCTGCTCCCACTACCCGACGCCGTCAGCTTCCAGGATGCGGCGTGCCTGCCCACCGCGTATCTCACTGCTTATCACGGGCTCTTCGTGCGCGCCGGGCTGCAGCCCGGCATGAGCGTGCTCGTCCAGGGCGCGACTGGGGGCGTCGCCACCGCGGCAATCCTCCTGAGCCGGGCTGCCGGAGTGGCGGCCTTCGCCACCTCGCGCGAAGAGGGCAAGCGTCAATTCGCCGTGGAGCTGGGAGCGGCGGCCGCCTTCGCACCCGAACCGGGATCGGCCCGCGCGATCTCCGCGGCCAACGGGGGCCGGCGCGTCGACGCAGTGGTCGAGACGGTCGGCGAGCCCACGTGGGATCTCAGCCTGCGCGCGGTGCGGCCCGAAGGCACGGTGATCGTGTCCGGCGCCACGGGGGGTATCAACCCGCCGGCCCAGCTGAACCGCATCTTCTGGAATCGGATCACGATCGCGGGCTCGACCATGGGGCCCGCCGGCGAGCTGCGACGTCTCGTCGATCTCTGCGCGCGCGGGACGCTCCGGCCGCTGATCGGGTCGGTGCATCCCCTTCATGAGGCACTGGCGGCGTTCGCGGAGATGCTCGCTGGGGAGCAGCGCGGGAAGATCGTGGTCACGATCTAGTGGGGGGTACACGGGGGGTATCCCCCGTGTGTATCGTCTGCGACCGGTAGAGGCGAATACGGAGGTGGCAGGTATGGCGACGACGGCGACCGAGCATCCCAACGCGACCCTGTTCCGGCGGGGCTATGACGCGTTCAACAAGGGCGACATGGACACGATCCGCACGCTGTTCGACCCGAACGTCGTGTGGCACGTCGGCGGCCGCAACCAGTTCACCGGAGACAAGCGCGGCATCGATGAGACGCTGGGATTCTTTCTCCAGATCCAGCAGGCGAGCGGCGGCACGTTCCGTCTCGACGTCCACGACGTGGTGGCCAACGACGAGCACGCGGTGGCGCTGGTGAACTCGCACATCGAGAAGGACGGCAAGACGTCCGACGACGTCGGCTCGCACGTGGTCCACATCAAGGACGGCAGGATCAAGGAGTCCTGGTTCTTCGGCAACAACCAGTACGAGTTCGACGCGCTCTTCCCGGGCTGATCTCGGCGCTTTACGGCTCCGGTAGCCGGTGCTACCGTGACCGGGCTTCAGCGGCCCGAGGGGGCCGCGGCGTGCAGGGCCTCGGCTTGTAGGTGCAGTGCTGGGGCCCTGTTCGCGTGCTCGGCCGTTTCTTGGCGGCCGGCCGGGGTATCTCGTTCCGGGCACGGCGTCGAGCCGCCCATGCCCGAGCTGACCGATCGCCCATATCGACAGGGGGCGGCTCGCGCCTGACACCTCCTTCGCCTCTGAGGTCCGACCTCGTCCGGGCTCAGTCCGGTGATCGCCCGGTCACGAGATACCCCGCCGGCCGCCAGAGACGCTGAGCCCGGCCCGGCGAGCACCACCCTCCAGCCTCGTCCTGCCCCCGCTAAGGCCGGCGCGAAAGCGATGCAGGACGCACGCCGAAATGCCCACGCTTGGGTGTGCCCGGACGGGCGCTTGGCGATGTGTGGATGGAGGGGTAGTGGGTCGCAGCGAGTTCCGCAGATGGCGGACCGCGGGATATATAGAGCGGTCCGGCCATCGAGGACTGTGTGAGCACGCGATCCCACTACCCCTCCCGTCCACACCCGCTAGCGCAGGCGGGGGCAGGCAACATGTTGTGGCATACTGGCGCGGCGAACCCTGTATCTTGCGGTTTCGTGACGGCTTAGCCCTTTACCGAGGCGCCTCCCACGGCTACACTCGGAGATCAAAGCGTGACCCGTTCTCGCCGCGTCTTTGCACTCGATCTAGGAACGACCAAGGTGTGCTGCGCTGCCGCCGACCTCGAACCGACCGGCCTGCGCGTGCTCGGCGTCGGCGAGGCGGCGTCCCGGGGGGTACGCAAGGGGTCGATCATCGAGATCGACGCCGCCGCCGAAGCCGTCGCGGAGGCCGTGGACATGGCCGAGCAGATGGCGGGCCTGCCAATCGATTCGGTCGTGGTCGGTGTCGCCGGTGGGCACATCACATCCCAGAACAGCCGCGGCGTGGTCGCCGTCGCCGCCGGCAAGCGAGAGGTCCGCGACCAGGACGTGAACCGCGCCATCGACGCGGCGCGGGCGGTGAGCGTGCCGTCCGACCGGGAGATCGTGCACGTGCTCCCCCAGCAGTTCACGATCGACGGCCAGGAGGGAGTGCGCGACGCTGTCGGTATGGCCGGCAGCCGCCTCGAGGTCGACGCACACATCATCACCGGAGCCCACACCGCGATCCAGAACGTCGTGAAGGTGGCGCACAAAGCAGGCCTCAACATCGACGACATGGTGCTGCAGGTGCTCGCGTCGGGCGAGGCCGTGGTCACCCGAGACGAGATCGAGCGGGGCGTGGTGATCGCCGACATCGGCGGCGGAACCACCGATGTCGCAGTGTTCTCGCGCGGCAGCATCGTGCACACGGCGGTGATTCCAGTTGGAGGCAATCACGTCACGTCCGACCTCGCGGTCGGCCTGCGCTGCGACCTGGAGACTGCGGAAACGGTGAAACGCAGCTACGGACACTGCCTGCAGCTGACGCTTCCGGCGGATGCGGAGGTGACGCTCACGCCTATGGGGTACGACGAGCCCGTACCGGTGCCGCAACGCTTTCTCGCAGAGATCATCGGTCCACGCGCGCGCGAGATGGCATCGCTGATCGCCGCCGAGGTGGATCGCGCGGGCCCCTCCGGACTGTTCCCCGGCGGCATCGTGCTCACCGGAGGCGGAGCGCTTTTGCGCGGCTTCGCTGAGGTCATCCAGCAGGAGACGGATCTGCCTGCGCGCGTTGCGTCTCCTGAAGGCGTGCACGGGATGAACGACGAGATTCGCGGTCCCGGTCATGCCACCGTCGTCGGCCTGCTGCGCTGGTCTGCTCGCAACGGCAGGCGGCGCGCAGCGCACAGCAATGGGCATCACTCCGATGAACCACATGCCGGCATTCGTTTTGGACGGTGGTTGCGTGACCTCTTCTGATCAATCGCGGATGTACCGACCCGTCTCTTCCCCGACCTCCCACCGAATCAGACAGCGCGAGGAGATACCGATGCCAGAGCTGGACAGAACACTGGAAGGAAACGCTCGAATCAGGGTTGTTGGCGTCGGTGGAGGTGGCAGCAACGCCGTCAATCGCATGATCCGCAGCAACCTCAAGGGTGTCGAGTTCATCGCTGTCAACACCGACCATCAGGCCCTGACGGCGTCGTCGGCGCATCGCAAGATTCGCATCGGTGGCAAGCTGACCCGCGGCCTCGGCGCCGGCGGCGATCCCCAGAAGGGCAGCGACGCCGCCGAGGAGTCGCGCGACGAGCTCACCAAGTCGCTCGTGGACAGCGACATGGTGTTCGTCACCGCGGGCATGGGTGGCGGCACCGGCACCGGTGCGGCACCGATCGTCGCGGAGATCGCGCGCGAGTCCGGTGCGCTGACGATCGGCGTGGTCACGAAGCCCTTTCGCTTCGAGGGGCTGCGCCGTCAGAAGGCTGCGGAAGAAGGCATCACCAACCTGCAGACACGCGTCGACACGCTGATCACGATCCCCAATGAGCGGCTCATGCAGGTCGTCGACAAGAAGACGCCGATCAGCGAGGCCTTCAAGGTGGCGGACGACGTGCTTCGCCAGGGTGTGCAGGGAATCAGCGACCTCATCGTCTACCCCGGGCTGATCAACCTCGACTTCGCCGACGTGAAGGCGATCATGAGCGGACAGGGTGCTGCGCTCATGGGCATCGGCTTCGGCAGCGGCGACACGCGGGCTGCGGATGCGGCACGCGACGCGGTCGCGAGCCCGTTGCTCGAAACGACCATCGCCGGCGCCAAGGGCATCCTTCTCAACGTCACCGGCGGGCCGGACCTCACGCTGTACGAGGTCAACGAGGCGGCGCAGCTTGTCAGTGAGTCCGCCGATCCCGATGCGCAGATCATCTTCGGCACGGTCATCGACGAGCACATGAAGGGCGAAGTCAAGATCACCGTGATCGCGACAGGCTTCACCGGACAGATCGATGTGCTCGGCACGCTGGCCTACGAGCCGCTGTCGCGTCCGGTCGTCACCGAGCAGCGCCCACCGACCTTCTCCGTCGCTGGTCGCCCGGCAGGGCCGTTCAACGCTGATGACCTCGACATCCCGGCATTTCTTCGAGATCGCCGATAGATACAGTCGAATACCCGGCCGGCGAAGGCGAGTTCACCTCGCCGCGAGCCGGCACCTCTGCCTCGCTGAAAAATCGCGGCGGCCGGGAGCGGATTTTTCAGCGTAAATGAAGTGTCCTTTTTGCGGCCACGCGGATTCGAAGGTGGTCGACTCGCGTGATTCAGAGACCGGTGAGGCGATACGGCGGCGGCGTGAGTGCCTGGTGTGCGGCAAGCGCTTCACGACGTACGAGCGGATCGAAGCCGTGCCGCTGTACGTGGTGAAAAAGGACGGGCGCCGCGAAGAGTTCAGCCATCAGAAGCTCCTCGGCGGACTCGTGATGGCGTCGAAGAAGCGAGACCTCGCGCCCGCGCGTCTGGAGCTGCTCGTCGAGGAGATCGAGAACTCGTTGCGCAGTCGCAACCTCACCGAGGTGCCGAGCCGCCTCGTCGGCGAGATGGTGATCGAACGGCTTCGCGAGCTCGACGAGATCGCGTACATACGGTTCGCCTCGGTGTACCGGTCGTTCAAGGACGCCGAGGACATGCGTGCGACCATCGAGGATGTGCTCGCCCATCCACCCGGCACGCGCGTGGATCAACCTCGACGCCGGCGGCGCCGCCCGGAAGACGGCAGCGAGCTGTCACTCGACCTCGGCAAGTAGCCGCCGCACCGGCATCGGCGTGTGAGCGACGACACCACCATCGCAGAGCGCCTCGCCGGCGTGCTGCGTCGCATCACGACCGCGGCGGAGCGGGCGGATCGCGATCCGAGTGCGGTCCGGCTGGTCGCGATCACAAAGGGCGTGCAGCCCGAACAGATCGACATGGCGATCGCTGCCGGGGTCACCGACATCGGGGAGAACCGGGTGCAGGAGGCGGCGCGCAAGCAGTCCGCAATCGCAGCGCCCGTGACGTGGCACCTCGTGGGGCATCTGCAACGCAACAAGGCGGCGCGCGCTGCCACGATGTTCGACGTCGTCCACTCGGTCGACAGCGTGATGATCGCGCAAGCGCTGGCCACGCATCGCTCCGCGCACCGCGATCCGGTGCGCATCCTCGTCGAGGTGGAGCTGACCGGGATGCCGCAGCGCGCAGGCGTTAAGCCCGAGGAGACCGAAGCTGTGGTCAGTGAGTTGGGCGGACTGCACGGCACAGCTCTTGCCGGCCTGATGACCATCGCGCCGCCGGTCGATGACCCGGAAGCGGCACGGCCGTATTTTCGGCGGCTGCGCGAGCTGCGGGACCACGTGCAGCAGGCAACCGGACATGCGCTGGCGGAGCTGAGCATGGGGATGTCTGGCGACTTCGCGGTGGCGGTTGAGGAGGGAGCGACGATGGTGCGGGTCGGCGGAGCGCTCTTTGCCAGCTGACCCCTCTGGCGGCCGGTATCCTTGAGTAAGCCGATGTCCCGCTATGCCCCCGTGCCCTCGCGCGCCGGATTCCCGAAGGCCGAGCTCGAGATCCTCGAGCTGTGGCGGCGCAATCGCGTCTTCGAGCGGACACTCGAGCGACGCAGCGGCGCCCCACCGTACGTCTTCTACGAAGGTCCTCCCACGGCGAACGGCATGCCGGGCATCCACCACATCCTCGCCCGGGCCTACAAGGACGTCTTTCCTCGCTACAAGCAGATGGTCGGCTTCTCGGTTGAGCGCAAAGGGGGTTGGGACACCCACGGGTTGCCGGTCGAGCTCGAGGTGGAGCGAGCGCTGAAGATCAGCGGAAAGAAGCAGATCGAAGAGTACGGCGTGGAGCGCTTCAATGCTCTCTGCAAAGCGTCAGCTGACGAGTACATCGATGAGTGGGGGCGAGTCACGGAGCGACTGGGATTCTGGCTCGACCTGGAGCACGCGTATCGCACCTACGACGGCACGTACATCGAGTCGGTGTGGTGGAGCCTGAAGCAGCTCTTCGAGCGCAACCTGCTCTACCAGGGATACAAGGTCGCGCCGTACTGCCCGCGCTGTCAGACCTCGCTCTCCTCTCATGAGCTGAGCCAGGGATATCGTGAAGGCACACCGGATCCGTCGGTCTATGTGAAGTTCCGGCTCAGAGACTCCGACGGTGCGACCTACTTTCTCGCCTGGACCACCACCCCGTGGACGCTTCCCGGCAACGTCGCGCTGGCGGTGCACCCCGACGAGACATACGTGCGAGTCCGCCAGGGGGCGGAGACGTACATCCTGGCCAAGGCGCGTCTCGAGGTCCTGGAGGGCGACTTCGAGATTCTCGAGGAGATGCCGGGCTCACAGCTGGTCGACGTCACGTACGAGCCGCTGTTCAGCGAGATGCTTCCCGACGGCCTGGCGTTCGTCGTGGTCGATGCGCCGGAGATGGTGAGCATGGAGGAGGGGACGGGGATCGTGCACACCGCTGCGGCGTACGGCGTCGCAGACCTCGAGCTCTGCCAGCGCAAGGGGATCGCCATCCGTCACGTGATCGGACTCGACGGCCGCTTCCTCGACGGCCAAAGCCGGTATCGCGGGCTGTTCGTCAAAGACGCCGACCCGAAGATCATCGAGGATCTGCGTCACGAGGGGATGCTCTACAGATCGGAGCGCATCAAGCACACGTATCCGCACTGCTGGCGCTGCGAGACGCCGCTGCTCTACTACGCGCTGACATCGTGGTTCATCCGCACCACCGCGGAGAAGGAGCGGCTGCTGCGCAACAACCGCAGCGTCAACTGGGTGCCTGCGCACATCCGCGACGGACGGATGGGCGACTGGCTGGAGAACCTGGTGGACTGGAACCTGTCGCGCACGCGGTACTGGGGCACGCCCCTGCCGATCTGGGTCTGCGACGCGTGCGAGGCGCAGCGCTGCATCGGCAGCGCTGCTGAGATCGGCAAGACGGCGCAGGACGATCTGCATCGTCCGCTCATCGACGACGTCACTCTCGAATGCACGGAATGCGGCGCAGTGATGCACCGCGTCCCCTACGTGATCGACGGCTGGTACGACTCCGGCGCGATGCCCTTTGCTCAGCGGCACTACCCGTTCGAGAACCAGGAGCTGTTCCAGCGGACGCACCCTGCCGATTTCATCAGCGAGGGGCTGGATCAGACGCGGGGCTGGTTCTTCTCGCTGCTCGCCGAGAGCACGCTCCTGTTCGAGAAGCCTGCGTACCGCAACTGCGTGGTGGTGGGGATCGTCGTCGATGGGCAAGGCGTGAAGATGTCGAAATCGCGCGGCAACATCATCGAGCCGGACACGGTCTTCGACGAGTTCGGGGCCGACGCGGCACGCTGGTACTTCTACAGCGTCGCGGCGCCGGGCGCAGAGATCAAGGTGAGCCGCGAGGGCTTCTCCCAGGTCGTTCGCCTCTTCATGCTCACGCTGTGGAACGTCTATGCGTTCTTCATCATGTACGCGGAGATCGATGGGTTCGATCCGTCGGATGCGTCACCTGCCCTGGGCAACCGCCCGGTGCTCGATCGCTGGTGTCTCGCGCGTCTCGCCCAGACGATCGACACGGTTCGCGACTCGCTTGAGCACTACAGCGCGACGGACGCATGCCGCGCCGTCGAGGAGTTCGTGGAGGACCTCTCGAAGTGGTACGTGCGCCGGTCACGCCGGCGCTTCTGGAAGGGCGCTGCCGGTGACGACAGCGACAAGCGCTCCGCGTACGCGACGCTGCACACCGTGCTGCACACGCTGTCGCGGGTCATCGCGCCGTTCATGCCGTTCCTGTCCGAGCGCGTGTACCGAAACCTCAGCGGTCTCGAGGGCGATCGCCCCGCGCCGGCGGGCACACCCGACTCGGTGCACCTCACCGATTACCCGCACGCAGACGGCGAGTGGCGCAGCCCAGACGTGCTGATCGAGATGGCGCGGCTGCGGCGGCTTGTCGAGGACGGCCTGGCCGCGCGCAATGCGGCGGGCATCATCGTGCGCCAGCCGCTGCGGTCGGCGATCGTGTACGGGGCGCGGTTGAGCCCGGAGCTCGAGTCGATCTTCGCCGACGAGCTGAACGTCAAGCATGTCGAGTACCGCAAGCAGGCCGAGCCCCATGAGACGGTGTCGCTCGACACCGAGATCAGCGACGACCTGCGGCTGGAGTGGCTGGCGCGTGAGCTCAGCCGCAAGGTCAACGACCTGCGCAAGAAGGCCGACCTGCGCGTCGACGACCGAGTCGCCGTCCGCATCGACAGCGACGGTGACGTGAGCCGCGCCGTCGAGGCGTTTCGCGACTACCTGCTGGGCGAGACGCTCGCCACCGACATCACCATGGGCCGAGGCGATGCCCTTGCGCAGTGGGAAGGCAGCCTGGGAGGCATCACATGTTGGGTGGGAGTGACGCGCTGAGCGCGTCGGTCCGATCCGCGCGGCGGCGCGGCTACATCGTGCTCCTCGGCACCGCGCTTCTCGTGTTCATCGCCGATCACCTCACGAAATGGTTGGTGACTCAGCACCTGGCCCCCAGCGGTGAGCTGTTCAGGTCGTCACCAGTGACCATCTCGTACGTGCAGAACCGCGGTGCGGCCTTCGGACTGTTTCCCCAGTTCCAGTGGCTGTACCTGCTGGTTGCGGTGGTGGTGGGGCTCTACATCGTCCTCATCGGTCCGCGCTATGGAACTGGGGTGTTCCGTCAGGTGATCCTGGGGATGATCCTGGGTGGCGCGGTGGCGAACGGCGTCGACCGGCTCACGCAGGGCTACGTCGTCGACTTCATCAATCTGCACTGGTGGCCGGTCTTCAACCTCGCCGACAGCTCCATCGTGCTCGGCATCATCATCGCGGTGCTCACGTTCGGCTTTCGCCGGCAGGTATCCGAATGACGGCGGCCACCGCGCCGCGCCTCGACGTCTGGCTGTCGATGGAGCGCGGTATCACTCGTCACGCTGCGAGAGTGTTGCTCGACGCGGGCCTCGTCGCGGTCAACGGGAAGCCCGGCCGCCCCGGCCACCGCATGCGCGATCGCGACGTCGTCGTCGTGCAGGCCGCCGACGCCGGAGGACGCGCCGCAGCTGATGAGGCGACGGCGCCGGAGCTCGACGTCGTGTACGAAGACGACTGGCTCGCGGTCATCGACAAACCCGCCGGCGTGGTCGTCCACCCTGCGGCCGGGCATCACGGCGACACGGTCGCCGACGCGTTGCGTCAGCGCGGCACGACGTGGTCGTTGCTCGGCGGCGCCGACCGTGCGGGGATCGTGCACCGCCTCGACCGCGACACGAGCGGATTGATGGTGGTGGCGCGAACCGAGGCGGCACACCGCGATCTCGCGGCACAGCTGCGCCGTCGAGCGCTCGGCCGCGAGTACTGGACATTGGTACACGGGGGATTCCGCGAGGACAGCGGAACGATCGAGGCGCCCATCGGGAGGGACCGGCGCAATCGCAAGCGCATGGCCGTCGTGGACTCCGGTCGCGAAGCCGTCACCGACTTCGTGGTGAGCGAGCGTCTGGGCGCGCTGTCAGCGCTGCAGGTCAGGCTTCGCACCGGCCGCACGCACCAGATTCGCGTGCACATGGCGTACATCCGTCACCCGGTTGTCGGCGACGCGACATACGGACGGCCAGAGCCAGGGCTGGACCGCCCGGCCCTGCACGCGGCGCGGCTCACGTTCATCCATCCCTCCGACGGCCGCGAGCGCACATTCGAGTCGCCGCTGCCCCTCGAGCTGCGCGCGTTCGTCGATGCGGTGAGCGAGAAGCGCCGGTGAACCCGGCCTCGGAACACGCTCGACCGAGCGTGCTCACCGGCCCCGGACGGCTGATCGTGCTCTCCGGGCCGAGCGGCGTGGGCAAGGACACCGTGCTGCAGGAGGTGTTCAAGCTCGACGCGTCGCTACGACGCAGCGTCTCGTACACGACGCGGCCTGCGCGTCCAGGCGAACACGACGGAAGCCCGTACACGTTCGTCGACGAAACGCGATTCCGGGAGATGATCGCTCGCGGTGAGTTCCTCGAATGGGCCGACGTGTACGGACACCTCTACGGCACCTCCCTCGAGCGTGTTCGAGCGGCACTGGAACGCGGGGACGACATCGTGCTGAAGATCGACGTGCAGGGTGCCGCCAGCGTCCGCGACCAGGTGGGCAACGACGCCGTCTACGTTTTCCTGTTGCCGCCAAGCCTGGACGTGCTGCGGCAGCGTCTGCTCGACCGTGACACTGAGGATCCGGCGAGTCTCGAGCGCCGGTATGCCAACGCGGTGACGGAGCTTGCCGAGAAGGATTCGTACGATCACCTCGTGGTGAACGACGACGTGGAGCGGGCGGCGCGCGAGATCGTCTCGATCCTGAGGCGGCACCGTGGCTGAGCTTTCCTTGAGCGGCCGTCACGCTCTCATCTCGGTCGGCGGCAGCGTGGCCGCGTACAAGGCGTGCGATGTCGTCACCGAGCTGCGGCGCCGGGAGGCCGACGTGCGCGTGGCGATGACGGAGGCCGCGACACGCTTCGTCAGCCCGATGCTGCTGCGCAGCCTCAGCGGACACCGCGTCGTCGCGGGGTTGTGGAACAGCGGCGAGGTCGAGGTGGAGCACGGGATGGCGCATATCGACCTGGGGGGATGGGCGGAGGTGCACGCCGTGATCGCCGCGTCCGCCGACCTGATCGCGAAGCTCGCGCTCGGTCTTGCCGACGATGCGGTCACGGCGACGGCGCTGGCCAGCCGTGCTCCACTCCTCATCGCTCCCGCGATGGAGGCCGCGATGTGGGAGCACCCCGCGACCGTCGCGAACGTGGAGACGCTGCGCTCGCGGGGTGCGCACATCCTCGGCCCGGTGAGCGGCCGTCTCGCCAGCGGACATGAGGGCCTCGGCAGGATGGTTGAGCCCGACTCGATCGTGACCGCCGTGGAGAACGCACTTGCCGGACGGTGACGCGCGGTCGCTGGCAGGGGAACACGTCGTCGTCACCGCGGGAGGGACGCGTGAGCCCATCGATCCCGTCCGGTATCTCGGCAACCGGAGCAGCGGCAAGATGGGAAACGCGCTGGCGTGCGCCGCGGTTCGACGCGGGGCGACCGTCACGCTGATCACCACGGTCGAGCCTCCAGCAGATCCCCGAGGCGTGGTCGTCGTCCGTGTCGACACCGCGGACGAGATGCATCGCGCAGTGCGCGAGACGCTTCCTGGCGCCGGCGTTCTGCTGATGGCCGCGGCGGTCGCCGACTATCGCCCGGCGACGCCGTCAGCGGTCAAGCTGAAGAAGCAGAGCA
>Ga0307471_100000186_pt1 | contig 31332 bp, 24 predicted proteins | sample atmos_gasesAM3C__2_FD_204566 | JGI IMG/M metagenome (GOLD analysis project Ga0307471, IMG submission 204566) | Hardwood forest soil microbial communities from Morgan-Monroe State Forest, Indiana, United States - atmos_gasesAM3C_515 | ecosystem: Environmental > Terrestrial > Soil > Temperate... | reverse complement strand
CTGCGTCGCATTTCAGCCCTCTTCCACTCACATTCACACGTCCGCGGCTTGCTCTTCCAGCGTCCAGCGTCGAGTCTCCAGCCTCCAGAACCTAATCGAGACACCGCGATTAGAATTATCCGCAACTCCAAAAAAACAAAGCTCACTACGAATTTCTAATCGAGACAAAAATGCCCTTTTCGCGCCGCAAATTCCGGCAATAGTTGGCATCCCTCGTTCCACTTTGGTAGTCTCCCTTCCCTTGACTCAGGAGACCCAATGACACCCCGGAAGTTCCTGGCTTTCGCGGTTTTCGTGTGCCTGGCAGTGGTTGCGCCGATCAAAGCGCAAACGAATGACGCTACAAATCAACTGGCGCACGACATTTTCAAGCAGCTCATCGAAATCAACACCACCGATTCCGTGGGCAATACCACCGTCGCGGCTGAAGCGATGGCCAAACGCCTGCGCGAAGCGGGCTACCCCGATAGCGATATCTTCCTCGGCGGTCCGAATCCGCGAAAAGGAAACCTGGTCGTCCGCCTTCATGGCACTGGCGCGCGCAAACCGATTCTCATGATCTGCCATCTCGACGTCGTGGAAGCGCGCCGCGAAGATTGGTCCGTGGACCCTTTTAAATTCCTCGAGAAGGACGGCTATTTCTATGGCCGCGGCACCGAAGATATAAAGGACGGCGACGCGATTCTGATGTCCGCTATGATTCGGATGAAGCGGGAAGGCTACAAGCCGGATCGTGACATCATCCTCGCGCTCACAGCCGACGAAGAAGGCGGCCAGTCAAATGGCGTCGCCTGGCTCGTCGAGAACCATCCCGATCTGATCGCCGCGGACTTCGCTCTGAATCCTGATGCCGGTGTTTTCGAGTTGCAAGACGGCAAGCGAAAACTGGTAGGGATCGAGGCTGCTGAAAAGACGTACCAGGATTTCGAGCTGAAGGTCACCAATCGCGGCGGCCACAGCTCCCTGCCTACTTCGGACAACGCGATCTATCAACTGTCGGATGGCCTCGCGCGCCTGCAGCATTTTCAATTTCCGTTCGAGCTGAACGAAGTTACGCGCGAATATTTCTCGCGTTCCGCGAATATCCTCGGCGGCTCGATTGGCGAGGACATGAAAGCGATTGTGCAGAATCCCCCGGATGCCGGTGCGATCGCGCGACTCTCCGCCATGCCGTATTACAACGCGCGCTTTCGGACCACTTGCGTCGCGACGATGCTCCAAGGTGGCCACGCCAGAAACGCGTTGCCAGGCTTTGCGACAGCCAACGTCAACTGCCGCATCCTGCCTGGTCACACAGCCGACGAGACGAGGTCTGCTCTGGTGGAAGCGCTGAAAGATCCGAATATTTTCGTTACTCCAATTGTTTCGCAGGGAGCCGGATCGGAAGCGACCAAACCCTCGCCATTGCGTCCGGATGTTATGGGCCCGCTGGAAAAGGTAAGCGCGAAGTTATGGCCGGGAGTTCCTGTGGTGCCGCAAATGGACCCGGGAGCGAGCGACAACTCGATCCTTCGCGCCCGTGGGATTCCTGCCTATGGAATTGTCGGCGTTTTTACAGATGTCGAAGACGACCGCTCACATGGCAAAGATGAACGCATTCGAGTGGCATCGTTCTATGGCGGCGTTGATTTCTACTACCGCTTCTTGAAAGCCCTTAGTTCGGGTGAATAGAATCTCAGTGCCAATAAAATTCCAGCGAGAGACGGCAAGTTAAATGAGCCTGATGCGCACCGCGATCTTGAAGGCCTCCGCGAACCCGTGGATGCGCAAAAACGCGCCGCGTTACGGATTCTTGCGCCGTACCGTCACCCGCTTCATGCCGGGCGAGAAGATTGAAGACGCCCTTGCAGCAGCTCGCCAACTCGCCGACAAGCGTGTCGCCACTCTCGTCACGCACCTAGGAGAAAATATCGAGGATCGGTCCGAAGCGGATTCGGTCACGAATCACTACCTCGACGTCCTGAAGCGCATCAGCGCGGCCAGTCTGCCCACCGAAGTTTCCGTGAAGCTTACGCAGCTCGGCCTCGATCTGGATCGCGAATTTTGTTACGCCAACCTCGCGAGGCTCATCGAAGCCACGCCGCCGGACAAAACGCTCTGGATCGACATGGAGCAAAGCCCCTACGTGGACGCCACGCTGGAAATTTATCTGCGGGCGCGCAAAGCCTATGCGAGCGTGGGCGTTTGCGTTCAGGCGTACTTGTATCGCACGCAGAAGGACCTGGATTCGCTGATTGCAATCGGCGCGGCCGTTCGTTTGGTAAAGGGCGCATACAATGAGCCCGCTGAAATTGCATATCCGCGCAAGCACGATGTCGATGCGAGCTACATGGAACTTTCCAAGAGGTTGCTGAGCCCGGAAGCTCGCCGTGCGGGCGTGCGCTCCGCGATCGCTACGCACGATCGCGCGTTGATCGCGAGTCTCATCGATTGGGCCGCTGCGCAAGGAGTTCCGAAGAATCGCCTCGAATTTCAAATGCTCTACGGCATTCAGCGCGCCGAGCAATTGCGCCTCGCGCAAGAAGGCTATCGCTCCGCCGTCCTGATTTCCTACGGCACGTTTTGGTATCCGTGGTTCATGCGCCGCCTCGCCGAACGCCCCGCCAACGTGCTCTTTCTCGCTCGTAATTTCTTCGGCAGCTAGTTCTTACCGGGCCGCAGACTGAACATTTCGCTGCCGCGTTGCGTACCTCTGTCATCGTCCGAGGTGCACCAATGAAAAATTTGTGGCAGGACGTCCGCTACGGACTCCGCATGCTTGCGAAGAGCCCCGGCTTCACGGCCGTCGCCGTACTCACTCTTGCCGCCGGCATCGGTGCGAACACCGCCGTCTTCAGCGTCATCAATTCCTTCTTGTTCTCGCCGTTGCCCGTGCGGGATCCAAACCGCCTCGTCGTGGTCGCCTGCCACGACACGAAAGACCAAGACCCCCATGAGATTTCACAGCTGGATTTCAAAGACCTCGAAGCGCAGAACAATGTGCTGTCAGACATGACCGCTTATTTGATTCAGTTCGCCGGACTCAGCGCGGATCACCACAGCGAACGCGTGCTCGTCACGTATGTCGAGGGAAATTACTTCACGTCACTGGGAATCCAGCCTTTGCTGGGCCGCGTTTTCCTCCCTTCGGAAGGCCAGACGCCGGGAAAGGATCCAATTCTTGTTCTTGGCTATGCGTACTGGATGCGGCGGTTCAACGGCGATCCCGGCGTAATCGGCAAGACCGTTGATCTCGACGGCCATCCGGTGACGATTGTAGGCGTCACGCCGAAGAAATTTCACGGAACCTTCTTCATCGTCGAATCCAACGCCTACGCGCCGCTGGCTTCGATCACCGATAGTCCGGAATCCCAGAGAATTCTCCATGGACGCGACGAGCGCCAGATGCGCGCGCTTGGACACTTGAAGCCCGGCGTTACGATCCCGCAGGCACGCACTTCACTCCAAATAATTGCTGACCGACTCGGTGCCGAATATCCAGACACGAACAAGGGCATACAGATGGACGTGATTTCCGAGAAATTGGCGCGGCCCGAAGCGGGGAGCGCAGCCGCATGGCCCATGATTGCCACGGTTTTTCTCGGGCTGGTAGGCCTGATTCTGCTCGTTACCTGCGTCAACGTCACGAATCTCCTTCTCTCTCGCGCATCCGTGCGCTCGAAAGAAATGGCGATTCGGGCAGCGCTCGGCGCTGGGCGCGGCCGCATGTTCCGCCAATTGCTCAGCGAAAGCTTGCTGATCTCGGTTCTTGGCGGCATCGGGGGCGCGGCGCTCGGTCTTTATCTGATGAGATGGATTGAAGCCATCCGTCTTCCCGGTGACTTTCCGTTACGCACCGACCTCCCGTTCGATTGGCGGATGTTTGCCTACGTCGCGTCGATCGCCATCGTGGCTGGATTGCTGGCAGGACTTGTGCCGGCCTGGCGAGCCTCGCGGATGGACCTGAACGAAATTCTACGCGAGAGTGGGCGGTCGCTTACCGGCGGCGCCGGCCACACGCGGATTCGAAATGCGCTTGTGATTGCGCAAGCCGCGGGTTCTCTGGTTGTGCTGATTATTGCGGCACTTTTCCTGCGGAGCCTGGAACGCGCCCAGAAGCTGGATATCGGACTCAATCCCGATCACGTCGTGAATCTCACGATGGACGTGCAACAGCTCGGACTCGATGAACCTCGCGGGCAAAGTTTCTACCGCCAGCTTGGTGAGCGGATTCGCGCGCTTCCGGGAGTGGAATCGGCGAGCTTCGCCTACTCGGTGCCCATGGGTTATTACAGCCAATGGAATGAAGTGCGGAAGGAGGGCCAGGAAGGAATCCCGGAAAGCGACCTGCCTCGGTTTCCGCATAACAAAATTGATTCTGCCTACTTCGCCACGATGGGGATTTCAATTCTAAGAGGAAGACCGATAGACGAGCATGACCAGAGCGGGTCACCACGCGTGGCGGTAATCAACGAGACGATGGCCCGGCAATTCTGGCCCGGACAGGATCCCATCGGCCATCATTTCCGTTACGGATCGAGCCAGGCGCCGGAAGTGGAAGTGGTCGGCGTGGCGCGCGATGGGAAGTACAACTTCATCGCCGAGGATCCGCGTCCATACTTTTATGTACCGCTGACACAGGATTATTCGTCGGTTCGTGTCCTGCACGTGCGGACATCCGTCTCGTCAATCACGCTCACGCGAGCGATCGAAGACCAGGTGCATTCGCTCGCGCCCGATCTGCCGGTGTTTGACGTAATGACCATGCACGATGCTCTTCAGGGTGGTAACGGTTTCATGTTGATGCGCCTCGCCGCTCAATTTGCGGGCGCCCTCGGGGGATTGGGTCTGTTGCTGGCGGTTGTGGGCGTGTATGGAGTGATTTCTTACGCAGTGAATCAGCGGATTCACGAGATTGGAATTCGAATGGCGCTGGGCGCGCAGCGCGAAAATATTCTCGGTCTCGTGATGGTGCAAGGTCTGAAACTTGTGGTGATTGGACTGGCCGCCGGCCTGGCGATTGCCTTAGCGGCTGCGCGGATTGTGGCGAACCTGCTGGTGAATACAGCGGCGGTCGACCCCATCGCATACGCAGTTGCTACTGTGCTGCTCGTCTCGGTTGCCGCCTTGGCTTGTTACATTCCGGCGCGGCGCGCCATGCGAACGGACCCGCTCGTCGCGCTGCGATACGAGTGAATTCGAATTCTTAAGGTCTTGCTTCGTCGGGTGCCGATGCTGGCTGAGCCGCGGGCGATTCTGGCTGCGGCGCAGGGGCTGGCTGCTGAGCGGCGACGTGGCGAATTGATTGCGTCTTTCGTTTTGGCACGGCGGCAGCCGTCAGCGATTGATTGACAGTCAAGATCGTATCGCCATGGACCACGACGCGGAAGCGCCTGTCGCTGGCCTTGATGGCCGGAGTATCTTTGTGAAATCCGGTGAGGAAATACGGATAGCCTTCAAAGTTTTTTGTGTGCTCGTTGTCCGGTTGTTTCACCGCGAAGTTCAGCGGGATACGTTCGCCGTTGGTGGCCACGATGTCCTGCATAAACCAAGCCACAACCCCTGAGCCGCCATGGGCACCGACCGGCCGCACTGCGAGAACACGAGCGCGGGCTTCAGAGCCGCGCACCACGATTGGAACGCCGTCCACGACGAGATCCTCGGCGGCTTCCATTTCGACGATCGTTCCTTCCTGCAATTCTTCCGAGGAGACATTACCCTTCAGCTCCACCTCGAAGGCAGTGCCGTCGGGAATTTTGACGTCGACTCCCTCAGGAATTTTTTGTGCCGGCAAACCGGTCGCGACCGGCGCCTGCAGCATCGCAAGGACTACTTTGTCGGAGACGCCAGCGGCGCGAAGCCGCTGAATCGAAGGAGGCGTCATATCGAAAGCGCAAGGGTTCGATGAAATTTTCTTCAGCAGGAAATCCGAGCCTGGATGCATGGCGTGCATGGCCAGAATATCATCGGTGGTCAGCGCAGAAGCCGGCGGCAGAGGCGTGCTGGGCTCAACGGGCTTGGGATCTTCCGTCAGGCCGAACGTATATACATGTTGCCGCGGCGGTGGCGCGTCGGCCAGATCGGCGAAACGCACCCAGCCGAGCCGTCCATCCTGGGTTCGAATCTGAGCGAAGGCGCCCTTCTGGTTCAGAATCTCGACTCTTTCGCTGCAGCGCAGCTTGCCGAGTTCCTCAAATCGCTCAGTGGTCTTGTAGATCAGAACGTAAGCGTCGTAGGTGCCGCAGACCGCATAGCTGACGGCTTCGGCGCGCGCGGACGTTGCGCCGGCAACGAGAATCAGAAACGCAAGGGTTCGAGCCTTCATCCTGTGCCCCAAGTCCGGCGCCTAAGTAGAGGCATGCCGGATTCACAAGAAATTAGCTGACACCCCATTTTTGCGGAATGCCGAGGAGTCTCCAATAGTACTTTGTGCCAGTCTGTCCTTAAGGGCTAAGGCAGGGCGCGAAATCTTGCGAGGTTAAATCCGAGGCTGAATTCGTTGGGAAAAATTCAAAAACTGTCCTTTAGGACAGTAGATTTTTGGCTTTTGGTACTTGTAGAGTGTCCTACCCGCCCTGGACGTTTGGATCTGAAATCTCCGAGGAACCTCGGATTGACAGCGGAGAGTGCCATGGTGAAAGCCGGAGTCGACCTTGTCGGCGAGTTTCGACAAGGTTTAAAGGCGCTGAAGCACGGTTATCCCCAGAAAGCCCTCGTACACATGCGAACGGCGTTTGAATCCGAAAAGCACAATCCTTTCTATATTTCGTTTCTAGGCTTGTCGGTGGCGCGCGCGGAACGCCGATGGGACCGAGCGATCGAGCTGTGCGAAATCGCGGTGCAGTTACGGCGTAACGAATGCCAGTTTCATTTGAATCTGGCGGAAGTCTACGCGCTCTCGGGACGACGGGAGAAGGCGCTGGACACGATCGATGCGGCATTGGCACGTTTTGGAAATGACGCGCGATTGGTGCGGGCGCGAAGCCGGGTGGAAAAGCGGCGATCTCCGGTGCTGCCGTTTTTGACGCGCAGCCATTTCTTGAATCGTACGTTTGGCAAAGTGCGGCACCGGACTTTGAGCCGCTTCGGCAAAACAGCGTAGCTAGCGCGGCGCCGAATACCGGCGCACCATCAAAGAAATCGGGAGACCCACGCAGATCATGTGGGTGGCGATAGCGATGATGGACCGGGGGATCGTTTGCGCCGGGTGGAATCTCGAAAGCGGCATCACGATCCAGTACATCACGAGATAGACGCAAACGCCGTAGAGCACGCCGGAGAGATTGGGGCGGCGCGTCATGAAGTCGATTTTCCGGCTAGCCGCATAAAAAACCGCAGCTGCTGACAACGCAATCAGAAAATGCAACGCTCCGCCCAGTAGGGCCGTCTGTATCCCTTCCTTGAACGCTTGCGGACCGAGAAGCCCGCTCGCAATTCCCTGGAGGATTCTCACTGGCGGAACGCCTTGCGGAACCCAAGTGACGAAGGCGGCCGTGATATCAAGCACTCCCGCCAACAAACCAGCAGAGAAAATAGCCGGAAATGCGCCCGACGCACGCGTTGCAACCTGATGCGAGCTAAAAGCGTTCATCACATTCATCGGAGGAACCCCAATTCACTTGCTTGTAAGCGTTACTTCAATTTCGGAAACAGGCAAACGGCGCTGCCGGCTTTCGAGAGCGAGCAGGGCCTTTTTATTTGAAAGGCCGCCGCCATAACCGACCAGGCTGCCATTGCTGCCGATGACGCGATGGCACGGAACGATGATGGGAATCGGATTCGATCCGTTGGCCAAGCCCACGGCTCTCGAGGCGTTTGGATTTCCAAGCCGACGCGCCAGCTGGCCATAGGAAGTGGTTTCGCCGTAAGGAATTGTCTGAAGCATTTGCCAGACGCGAAGCTGAAAATCCGTGCCATTAAGCGACAGTGGGAGGTCGAAATCTCTTAACTCACCGGCAAAGTAAGCGCGTAACTGGCGGATGGTTTCCTTGAAGGAGGCGGCGTCTTTGCGCCAATTCGATTCTGGGCGCTCGGGCCGTTTGCCTGCGGCGAAACTTATCAATCGCAACCCGCGCTCGTCGGCGGCAAGCAACGTGTTACCCAGCGGGCTTTCGTAGTAGGTGTAGCAGATATCGCTCATAGAATGTTCTCTCCTGCTGCTCAAATCGTACCGCAAACCAGACGGTTCCTGCCATGCGCTGCGACGAATCCAGACTTATTTCCATGGATTTAATTCAAAAGAGCCGGCCCCGCGAACACCATCGGGACGCGGACAGCGCGCAGGATGCCCTTCGTTCCTCAGTGACAAGCCGGCGCTACAAGGGAAACTTCCGGCGTTCTCCGCGTCTTTTTTGTCTTCGTGAATTTCTAACTTGGGACGGGGCGTGATTGAACGGGTTGGTGGCGGATGCCTGCGATGGTGTTCGAGGAATCGGCATTTGAGAGCAAGGGCGAGGTTCCGTCGTGAGATCGAGCCATGAGGATAGCGAGGCGATTGGTGCAGTGATAGAGCGCCCATCCGATCACAACGCATAAGGCGCAAAACGAAAAAAGTGTGATGAAACCAGCAAAGAAAATGACGAAAGCAGCTGCCATCTGGAAGAGCGGGTTCAGGAGAACGGGAAACGTCATCGGAAACTGCCTTTGCAATGACCGGTTCGCTTGATCTCAACCGCCGGGCATCACGGTAAAAAGATTTCCCACTGGAAACCGGCTGGCGCGGGCTTTGCAGGAAAGTTAGACCCATATGGCTGGACTCGGCTATCGGCATAAGGCTTGATTCCCTGCGGGGCATTGCTGTAGCGAACCGAGTGATGGATCGCCACCGAAATCCCTAGTACGGAAAGATCAAAAGGCAATTAAGGGCTTCCATTTATAGGCTTTGTCCAAGCCCGGTAATAACCTTGCAGAGCTTGGATCCCGATCCAAGATGGGATTGCGAACCTGCCGAAGTGAAAGGGGACAAGACTTATGAGCTCACCTGTTTTCAAACTAGTCGCCGTTGCCGCACTTCTTGCCGGAATGATTGCAGGCTGCTCGACAACCGACACGCGATCGCCTGCGGTGGCGGACCAGATTCGGAAGTCGCTGGATCAATCGGGATACAAAGACGTTTCGGTGAGCCAAGACCGAGAGAAGGGTGTGGTGACTCTCACCGGCCACGTCGCGTCGGATGCTGACAAGCAACAAGCGGAAACAATCGCGAAGTCGATGGCGGCCGGGCAGGTAGTTGCAGACGAAATCCAAGTTTTGCCAGCCGGCGCGGAAAGTGATGCGAAGGCAGTGAGCTCCGATCTGGATAAGGCGATCGACAAGAATTTAGATGCTGCGCTGATTCAGAACAAATTGAACAAAGACATCAGTTATGACGTGAAGAATGGAGTGGTGACGCTGAAGGGAAACGTGAATTCAGAAATCCGGCGTAACCAGGCGGCGCATATCGCCTCTTCCGTGCCTAATGTTCAGCAGGTCGTGAATGAGCTACAAGTAAAAAACCAGAAAGCCAGTTCATCGAATTAATTCCTGGTGAGCGCAGCATGGGCCACGGCTCCGGCCAAAAACCAATTGAGGAGATCTTCATATGTTGCCGATGGGCTTTGCTGTTTCTAGTTGTTGCGATCGTTGCGGGAATATTCGGTTTTGCTGGAGTGATGGTGGCGGCCGCGGGAATCGCGAAACTGCTTTTCTACGTGTTTCTGGTTCTATTCGTGGTTTCGCTGGCTATGAGCGTCGTTAGCCGGACGTGACGACCGAGCGCGCGAGCGACACGATCGTGACGCGATCGAATCCAGCGAAGGATGTGTATCACCTGCTCGCCGTGGTGGTGGCGGTGGTCACGATTGCCGCGCTTTACTTCGCGAGAGTTGTCTTAATCCCTTTTGCGCTCGCCGTTCTCTTCACGTTCATTCTCACTCCGGTGGTACGGCTGCTCGAACGGGCTCATCTCGGCAGGGCGTTTTCGAGTCTTTTGGTGGTTTTGCTCACGCTTGGAACCTGCGCCGGCCTGGGCTGGGGCGTGTCGAAGCAGTTCGGGCAGGTGGTGAACGAACTGCCGTCGTACAAGCTGAACATCAAGGAAAAATTGGCCTCGCTGCATTGGTCCGAAAGCCACATCCTACACAACGCATCCGAGACGGTAACAGAAATCAGCAAAGACCTGGCGGCGAAGCCCGCGCCATCGTCTTCGGATTCTGCACAAACGCTCGAAGCCACCCCTTCCGCAAACAATCGCCCGGCGACTGCGAGGCAGCCTGTTCCGGTGCAAGTGATATCGCCGCCTTCGTTGCCGCTCGAATCCATGCAAAGCATCCTCGGGCTGCTGGCCCGCGCGCTGATCGTGGTGGTGTTCACGATTTTCATGCTGATTCGCCGTGAGGACCTGCGGAACCGCCTGATTTCACTCATCGGCCACGGACACATTCATCTGATTACTCAGACCCTCGACGAAGCCAGCTCACGCGTCAGCAAATATCTGCTGATGCAGTTCCTTGTGAATACCGGCTACGGGATTTTCATCGGGTTGGGTCTTTATTTCATCGGGCTTCCGGGCGCGCTTCTTTGGGGCGTGATTGTGGGTATTTTGCGGTTTCTTCCGTACGTTGGACCACCATTAGGCGGGATCATGCCGCTGCTTCTTTCCATGGCGGTCTTTAGTGGCTGGTCGAAACCGCTGCTTGTTCTAGGACTTTTTGTAATCACCGAACTGGCGATATCGAATCTTGTTGAGCCGATGTTATACGGCGCTCACACGGGAATTTCTTCACTCGCGATTGTGATGGCGGCAATTTTCTGGACGGCGATCTGGGGTCCCATCGGACTCGTGGTGTCGACTCCACTGACGGTTTGTCTGCTCGTGGTTGGACGTCACGCTCCCCAACTCCGCTTTCTGCACATTTTGCTAGGCGACGAACCGCCCTTGACGCCCGAGTCGCGTTTTTACCAAAGACTCTTGGCAATGGATTACGAAGAAGCACGCGAAGTGTTACAGAAGTGCTTAGGCGAAATGACCCTTGAGGAACTCTACGAAAATGTGCTGATCCCCGCGCTCGGCATGGCGGAACAGGACCGGCACCAAAACCTGCTGCAGGACGAGAACGAAAGATTTATCAGCCAGAGTACGCGCGAGCTGATTGACGAATTGTGGGAGCCCCGCAACGGTGAAAATACGCCCGAGTCTGAAGGCGTCCGAGCTGAAACAACGCTGAGAGCCGTAGTGCCGCGCTCGACGCGGTCGCTCAACATTCTTTGCGTTCCGGCGCGAGATGAAGCGGACGAAATTGTGGGCACAATGCTGGCACAACTGCTCCAGCGAGCCGGACATCAAGCCGAGTGCTTAGAGGTTGGAAGCACCGAGCACATGCTGGCGCAGATTCCGAAGCAGAGGCCGGACCTCGTGTGTATCTCAGCTTTACCTCCTTTCGCGATACCAGCGGTTCGCGTGCTGTACGGGAGAATGCACGGGCAGAATCCGAATCAGAAAATAATTGTCGGCTTGTGGCATTTTTCTGGAGACTCGACGAAACTCGCCCGACGCTTGGCGCTGAAAGACGATTCGCGCGCATTTACGACGCTGGCTGAGGTTATCCACGAGGCGCAGGAGATGTCCGCGATGCCCGCGCAACATGTGGAACATTCCTAGGCTGAGAATTTCGGCGCCGACGGTTGTTGCAATTCGGGGTACGTCTTTTATTCCTGCAGCACTACAGGCATGATGGTATGGAGCGGGAATACTGGAATCAGTAGAATTTGCAATAATTTGGAATATGACCTCTATCGAGTTAGCTCGGCTTTATCTAGAAATCATTCCGCACGAAAGCATCGACTGACGCAGTTGCGGCAGTTGCGTCACGGCCCTCGGATGAATTCAAGTCTATAGGAGGATTGATGCGTTATCTTCGTTATCTACTTTGCTTTTTGCTGTTGGGCATGCCGGTGTTATTCATCGCCGGTACGGCTTCCGCGCAAGTCGCTGTTTCCGTCACGATTGCTCCGCCCGAATTGCCCGTGTACGAGCAGCCAATTTGTCCGGGGGAGGGCTACATCTGGACTCCCGGCTACTGGGCCTGGGACGGAGACGATTACTACTGGGTGCCTGGCACGTGGGTGCTGGCGCCGCAAGTGGGTTACTTCTGGACTCCGCCGTACTGGGGCTGGGGCGGTTCCGCTTTTATTTTTCACACAGGATATTGGGGCCCGGTGGTGGGCTTCTACGGCGGAATCAACTATGGATTCGGCTACTTCGGAAATGGCTTTTCGGGCGGGCGGTGGGAGAGAGGGCACTTCTTCTACAACACCGCAGTGTGGCATGTGAATAGAACGGAGATTCACAACGTGTATGAGGAAAGAGTGAACGTCAGAGAAAATGTTCGAGTGAGCTACAACGGCGGACGGGGCGGAATTGAAGCCCGACCAACCCACGAGGAAGAGGCCGCCGAGCACGAGCGGCATCTACCGCCCGACCAAAACCAGATCCGTCACGAAGAAGCGGCTCGTTCGAATCGTGACTCAAGGAATTCCGTGAATCACGGGAGGCCGCCTGTGACTGCGACTCCGCGGCCGGGCGAATTTAACGGTCATGAGGCGGCGCCGGGCAAGGAAACCACCCGAACTGAGGCAGGACACGGGAATAATCCGGTGCATGCGAAAGATCTGCCTGCGTATCAACGTCCAGCAGCTCCGAATACAGGAAATACAAAGGTAGATCAGAAGTATCAGAAGCAGCAGGAAGATCTGTCCAGGAAGCAGGATCAACAGCGGCAAAAACTCCAGCAGCAACAAGATAGGGAGCATCAGCAATACACGAAGCAGAACGCCAACGAAGCGAGAAATCAGCAGCTCGAACAGAAGCACACGCAACAGACGCAACAAATGCAACAACGGCACGTGCAGCAGCAGCAGCAATTGCAGCAAAAACAGCAGCCAGCGCATCAAGCGTCAGGGCATCAAGAGTCAGCTCCGAAGGAAAAGCACTAGCTGCAGGTAAGAACAAAACGGGCGAGGCATCTGCCTATCGGCAAGAGCCTCGCCCGTTTTTTTTTATGCACGAAGGATGATTAGGACGAGGACTTCTTCCTCGGAACCTTGGCACCCTTCTTGCGAGCTTCCGAAAGTCCGATCGCGATCGCCTGCTTTCGGCTGGTTACTTTGCCGCCTTTACCACCTTTTCCAGAGCGGAGAGTCCCGCGCTTTTCTCGGCGCATGGCGCTCTCCACGCTCTTGCCCGCAGCTTTGCCGTATCGAGCCATCATGCTTCTCCTTGTGCCTGATTTTTCAGAGACAACTCTCGTTCCCGGTCAGTATGAGCTCTTGGCGCTTTTCGACGCATCGCCCAGCCGATAAGAACTTGTAAATTCGTCCACCTGCTTTTCGGCTGCGTCTTTGGCGATTCCGTACCGCTCTTGAATTTTGCCAACGAGCTGTTCTCTCTTGCCGTTAATGGTGGTGAGATCGTCGTCGGTCAGTTTCCCCCACTTCTCTTTGATCTTGCCGGCCGATTGCTTCCACTTGCCTTGAATTTGGTCCCAGTTCATTTTGGTCTCCTGGAGTTAAATGACAGCATTTTGATGATGCATAGAAGTGGTGCCGCGCCGGAATACAGCGCACCGTGTAAGTGGGATAACGATGCGCCGTATTTTACGGCGCGTGGAAATTGGCGTCGGGAAGTTATGGTGGCGCGTCGAGGTTTTTCAGGGCTCAGAGCGCCCTTACGCCGTGCTCGAAGCATGGCTAAAGCAACTGGGTCTGATGGTTACAGGTATTGCTTGATGGTTGGGGTTACCCGCTGCGCTAGTCTAGCGCTGCATTGAAAATCTCAGGGCGCGACCCTTCAGGAGTTTTGTCATGGCGGAAACCAATTTGAAGTCCGTTTTTGTGGATGAACTACGCGATCTGTACAACGCGGAGCAGCAGTTAGTCAAGGCATTACCAAAAATGGCGAAGGCTGCCACTTCCGAAGAGCTGCGAAAAGGCTTCGAGGAGCATCTGGAGCAAACGAAAGAGCATGCGGCCCGCATTGAAAAGATTCTCGGCGGATTGGGCGAGCCGGTGAAAGGCAAGAAGTGCAAGGGCATGGAAGGGATCGTGGCGGAGGGCGCCGAAGTGATGTCGGAAGATTACGAAGGAGCCGTGATGGATGCTGCGATCATTTCCGCCGCGCAAAGAGTGGAGCATTATGAAATGGCGGCTTACGGGGCTGTGCATGCCTATGCGGAGCTGATGGGCGAGAGCGATGCGGCGTCGCTACTCGAACAGACGCTCGAAGAAGAAAAAGAGACCGATCAGAGACTGACCGATCTTTCGCAGCAAATTAATTCCGAGGCATATCAAGGCGGGGCCGGTGAAGAGGCGGGCGAAATGAAACCGAGGCAGCGGGCTGCCAAGGCGGGTTCGAATCGCTAATTCATTGGTTGATGCACGGGGGGAAGGAGCGAAGAGGAATCCTTCTCCCCGGCACAAAGATTTGCAAGCGGTGAGATCAGTTTCGTTGCATTCGTCCTTTTGGCGCTTTTTTGTAGTTAGTTGACCTAGCTCGAAAATTAGATCGAAGCGCGTTGTGTGTCCGCGGTTCCGTCTCAAAACGCCCTTCTATTCCCGTATCTTACGGCTTTTAGGCCCTCTGCCCGGCGAACAAGGCCGCTAATCCGAGAGTAACTACATCTTTCCCGGTAGGGAAATACGGCAATCAGGTTGCAGTAAGGGCAGAAACAGACGGATAGAATGAATCAGCGTGAAGGATATGATGGCCGGTCTGCGGATTTTAATTGTCGACGACGAAAAAGCAGTGCGAACCGCCTTGGGAAGGCTGTTGGGGACGCGCGAGGAATGGGTAGTCGTTGGCGAGGCCTCCGATGGGGCCGAGGCGATTGGTAAGGCGAAAGAGTTGAAGCCAGATGTGGTAATCATGGATGTAACTTTACCGGAACTGAATGGGTTAGCAGCCACCCCCGAAATCAAGAAGGCCATCCCGAGCGCTGAAATACTGATATTTACGCAGCACGAATCCTCTCAGATTATCCGCGAAGCTCGAAATGCGGGAGCCAGCGGTTACTTATTAAAGTCTCAGGCAAATTGGCTTGTGACCGCCGTAGAGGCGATCGGGCAACACAAGCCGTTCTTCGGGGGCAAGAATCTATCGGCAGCCCGGTAGATGTTGCCCTCCGCTAGCCAATTCCTCCGCTCGCGCGGTATCCTCATCCGGGGCAATTCCGGCGATTTGGGAGGCGGCTGCCTGCTGTGAATCCTGATGAACACTGATGAACGAAACGTGAAGGCCATCGAATCCAGAGCCTATGCAGAGACGATGGCCGAAACAATTCGGGAGTCCGTTATAGTCCTCGATGAGGATTTGCGGATAATTTCCGCAAATCGAGCCTTCCTGGAGACATTCCGAGTTACGCGCCGTGAGATCGAAAACCGGCTCTTGAGTGAATTCAACAGCGGGGAATGGAACATACCTGCGCTGCTATCGTCGCTCAGGAACGTCGTTGGACCGAAAGGTGAATTGAGGAATTACGAGATCAGCCGCGATTTTCCGGAGGCGGGACAAAAGTTTCTTGTTTTGAATGCCCGACAAGTGGCGAGCCAAGGCAACTCGGGGCGCTGGATACTTCTTGCCATCGACGATCGAACCGAAGAGCGCCGAACAATCGAGGATCTAAGAAAGCAGACAGAATTATTGCAACTCGCCCACGATGCGATCATGGTTCGCGATGTGGATAGCGTAATTTTATTCTGGAATCGCGGGGCGCAGGAGACCTACGGTTGGTCGCCTGCCGAAGCCTGCGGCAATATATCGCATCAACTCCTCGGTACTCAGTTCCCGGAGCCGTTCGAGAGTTGGCGGGAAAAGCTCTATAGCCGAGGCTCTTGGGAAGGCGAGCTGGTGCACCTCAGGAAAGATGGAAGGCGAATCCACGTAGCAAGCCGCCAGGTGTTGCAGCACGACCAGAAGGGGCGGACGATCGGCGTACTCGAAATCAACAGAGACATCACTTCGCGCAAGGATGCCGAAGAGGCACTCCGCAATCTCTCCGGCCGCTTGCTCCAACTGCAAGATGAGGAACGCCGGCGCATTGCGCGAGAGCTGCACGACAGCACCGGGCAGAGCCTGGCGGCGCTGGTGATTCATCTTTCAGCGGTGAGCGAAAGAATTACCGAAATCGACTCAACCGCTGCAGAAATGCTGCGTGAAGCGATTGATCTATCGCAGAAAGCATCCGACGAGACTCGCACGCTGTCGTATCTTTTGTATCCGCCGACGCTCGACCACGCAGGGCTGAGATCTGCATTGGAGTGGTACATCGACGGTTTCACGCAACGGAGCAAGGTGAAAGTCGAATTGGACGTTGCCATCGGCCAAGAACGGCTCGCTGAAATCGTGGAAAGAACCCTCTTCCGAATCGTACAGGAAAGCCTGACGAACATATTTCGCCACTCAGGAAGTGATACGGCCAGCGTCCGAATCACACGGCGCTCCGGCATCGTGCGTTTGGAAGTGGCAGACAATGGCAAAGGAATCCCGAATGACGTCTTAGCAGCGCTGAACAGCAGCGGAGGGCAGCTGGGCGTGGGCATTCGAGGAATGAGGGAGCGGATCAGGCAGCTGGGCGGTTGGCTTCAAGTCAAATCACGCCCTGACGGCACGACGATTATCTCAAGCCTCCCTGTCGAATAGCGTTGCTGGGGCTCCGGACGACCCGTAAGTGGCTTAAATTCTGTCAAAAGTACATGATTTTACCTAGGAGTACTAAAGGATGGCTCCGATAGGCCGAGCACTGGAAGCGGACTAAGGTACGTAGGTATTTTCTGGGTTAGTTGATTCGGGCGATCAGCTATGACCTAGCCTCGCGGGCGAGCGCGGTCGCCTCTTGTACAATCAACAGGTAATCTTGCAGTAGGAGCAAACAATGACCAAAGCCCTCCGAATTCTAATTGCCGACGATCACGATCTTATGCGCCGCGGTATCAAAGGGATGTTGCAGTCGCATCCGGGATGGGAAATTTGTGGGGAGGCGCATACGGGACGGGAAGCCGTCACCAAGGCTCAGGAATTGAAGCCGGATATCGCGATTCTCGATATCAGCATGCCCGATCTGAATGGCGTGGATGCTGCGCGCAGGATTCGCAAAGAGTCGCCAAATACCGAGATTTTGATTTTGTCCGTACATTACTCCGATCAGCTGATTCGAGATATTTTGGAGGCCGGGGTGCGAGGTTACATTGTGAAGTCCGACTCTGATCGAGATCTGATCATTGCGGTTGAAACACTTGCGAATCACAAACCGTTTTTGACCCCGCGGGCAACCGAGGTAATGCTGACAAATTTCAAGGAAGGGCGGATGCGCTCGGAACTTCCGACGTCATTGCGGGATCGGCTCACGTCGCGGGAGCGGGAAATTGTCCAATTGCTCGCGGAGGGAAAGAGCAGCAAGGAAGTGGCGTCGTCGCTTTGCATCAGCGTAAAAACAGCGGAAACGCACCGCGCCAATATTATGCGCAAGCTGCAGCTGCACACCGTGAGCGAACTGGTCCGTTACGCTGTGCGAAATCAAATTGTGGAAGCCTAACTGAATTCAGTTGCTCTCGGCGAGTAAGAATAAATTTCAGACAAAACCTGCACATGAATTAGTGTTCAGTTGCGGCAGCTAATCAAACACGCTTTCGCGGGCCAGGCCCTAAGACTCACTACAGGAAGTTCCTAATTTTCCTAACGCCTAATCTGTATTGTTGAAGGAATTTATTTCAACGATGATTGCGGCACGGAAGGAGGATGAGATTCGGTGACCTTGTGAAAGCAAGGTTGGAGGGCTGGGCCGATTTTCATCCTTCTTCTCGTCCAAACAGAAAGGCTAAATTCCCATGAATCAGCCGAGAGCCGCGGATGAAAATGCCACAAGTGTGTCGCGGCACGGAGCGGTCGAAATTGTTGAGCCAGCGCTGGCTCATCTGACGATATTGGTAGCGACCGCGGAACCGGCAATCAGTACCAGTATGCGCGACCTCCTCGGGGCGTATCCGCTAAGAACGATTTGGGCCCGTGGCGTGGATGAAGTGCGATCGGCACTCTCCAGGGAGACCGTGGACGCGTGCTTTTGTGGCTTTTGGCTGATCGATGGCACCTACCGCGAGGTGATACGGCATTTAAAACGGCAGCCGGCTGAGATCCCGGCGATCGTGGTGTGCGCGCCGTCCTGCCCCCAGGAATATCGGGATTATCTGGCGGCATTGAATTTGCGAGCTTTTGATTTCCTTTGCCACCCATATCGCAGGATGGATTTGGAGCGAATTCTGCGAGCGACAATTTCGAAACGCGGTCTGTCAGCTCGAGGAGCGCAGGATCCCGTACGCGTAGTGCAACCGGACCTGCGCAAAGCGGGATAGGGCGCCTGTAGCAGCAGCGCTTCGCGGATCACTCACGTTCGACGCACTCCGCAGTCTTGGTCAGGCGCAGATCTTCTGGCAGTGATCAACGCTCCCTTCCTTGTAAATTTGCCACCTCGTCCAGATTAAAGATCAAGAATATAGCGCGCCAGCGGCCCAATAAGTCGCGAAAGCATGCAGCGGCCGCGGTGCTTCTTCTGAGCAAACGAACGCCTTCACCAATTTTCACGTATGCTCTAGCTCTTTCTCTTGCACAGACGTAATTTGGAGTAAGAAGGGATCATGTCTCAGTCGCCGCTAGTAGTGTTTCCCGAACACGAAGAACCGATTCGCGCCGAGCTGTTCAGCGTGGAACGGCTGGAGCAGCATGCCGAGTCGCTGGCGGCTGCCCAGACAGTGACGGAAACCATAGGCGAAGGCCGTCCGTTGCTACCTCGCGTATTGGAGAACGGCCGCGTTCTGCTCGAATACTATCAGGCAACCGCCAAAGCGATTTCGCGCGAGCAAGCAATCACTCCGGCCGCGGAATGGCTCGTCGACAATTTCTATATCGTCGAAGAGCAGCTACGCGAGATTCGTGACGATTTGCCTCCCGGGTTTTATCGAAAACTTCCCAAACTTTCTGCCGGTCCTCTGGAAGGCTATCCGCGGGTCTATGGCGTCGCTTGGGCATATGTGGCGCATACCGACAGCCGGTTCGATCCCGAAATCTTGCGGCGATTTATTGCGGCGTACCAGCGCATTCAACCCCTCACGATCGGGGAGCTTTGGGCGGTGGCGATCACTTTACGGGTGGTGCTCGTAGAAAATCTCCGCCGCGTTTCCGAACGAATCGTGCGCAGCCGAGTCGCGCGCGAGGAAGCGGATCGGATTGCGGACAGCCTTCTGGGCACCGGTGGGCCCGCGCCGGTAGGGCCAGCGGCTGTCTTGCGAAGCCTCGAAAGCAAACCTTTGGACCGAGCCTTTGCGGTGCAGCTTGTCCAGCGGTTGCGTGACCTCGATCCCCGGGTTGGGCCCATTCTGCTGTGGCTCGACGAGCGGCTCTCGGCGCAAGGCTCATCAGCAGATGAAGTGGTGCGCGCGGAACATCAAGAACAGGCCGCGATGAGCGTGACGGTGCGCAACATCATCACGAGCATGCGGCTGACGTCGGCATTCGATTGGCAGACATTTTTTGAAAGCGTCAGCCTGGTGGACGAAATCCTGCGAGAAGGAAGCAATTTTGGCGGGATGGATTTCGAAACGCGGGATCAGTACCGCCACGCAATTGAAGATCTCTCGCGCGGATCGCGTTTTTCAGAGATCGAGGTTGCCCGTCGTGCCGTGCAACGCGCGAAAACCGGAAGCGCGGAGCCGCAGCGCAATGGACAGCCTGGCGATAACAAGAAATCCGATCCAGGTTTTTATCTCATCTCGCAAGGTCGGTTGTCGTTCGAACGAGAGCTCAATTTCAAGCTGCTATGGAGACGCTGGGCTTTACGTCTATACGTGCGCGCGGCCATTCCTGGTTACCTCAGCACGATCGCCCTGTTGACAGCAATTATCGCGGCGATTCCTGTGATTCACGCTCAGGAATTAGGCCTAAGCACAAAATACCTTGCACTGTTTGGTCTGCTCGCAATTGTTCCGGCTTCGGATCTGGCAATCGCCCTTATAAACCGGGTTGTCACTGATTTGCTGGGCCCTCGCCCTCTCCCGCGCATGGAATTTCGTGCAGGCGTTCCGGCGGACTTTCGCACGATGGTGGCGGTACCAACACTCTTGACCTCGCAGGAATTCATAAAAGAACAAGTAGAGCGGTTGGAGATTCACTATCTGGCGAATCCAGATGGCGATCTTCGATTTGCACTGCTGTCCGATTGGGCGGATGCCCTCAACGAGACTGAGCCTGGAGATGAAGAACTGCTAGAGGCTGCGTATGAGGGAATCTCAGCCTTGAACCAGCGACATGGCCCGGTGGAGGGCGAGGGCAACCGTTTTCTCTTGTTTCATCGCAAGCGTCTTTGGAATGAGAGCGAGCAGAAATGGATGGGATGGGAGCGGAAACGCGGGAAGCTGCATGAGCTAAACCAATTTTTGCGCGGCTCCAGTGTGACGTCTTTCATAGCGATCGGTGGGCAGGCGCCCGAGATTGTGCCGGGTGTTCGGTACGTGATTACGCTGGACGCTGACACGCGATTGCCTCGCGGGGCCGTGGCTCGTTTGGTTGGCACGATGGCCCACGCATTAAACCGTCCGCAGTTCAGCCTGGCTGACGGCCGGGTGATTGATGGTTACGGGCTGGTGCAGCCGCGAATTACTCCATCGCTGCCGACGAACCGAGAAGGGTCATTGTTCCAAAGAATTTTTTCGGGGCCCAGTGGGATTGACCCCTATGCATCCGCTGTGTCGGATGTATATCAGGATCTTTTTCGAGAGGGCTCCTACACCGGAAAAGGAATTTACGACATTGATGCCTTCGAAGCGGCGCTGGCCGGGAAAGTGCGGGACAACGCTCTCCTGAGCCACGATCTTTTCGAAGGCATATTTGTGAGGACGGCGCTGGCGACGGACATAGAACTTTTCGACGAATTTCCGTCGAACTATGAGGCATTTGCCGCTCGGCACCAACGCTGGGCGCGCGGCGATTGGCAGTTGCTGCCCTGGATTCTCGGACTTCGCGGTGCGGCCGCCGAAAAAAGCGCTAAAGTTCGCATTCCAGCCTTGGGCCGTTGGAAGATGATCGACAATCTGCGACGGAGCCTTTCGGCGCCTGCGATGTTTCTGACGCTCCTTGCAGGCTGGCTGATTCCCGAAGTCTCTCCCTGGATCTGGACAGCATTTGTCCTTGCGACGATCTCAATTCCTGCTTTCATTCCGTTTTTGACGGGACTAAACACGCGACTGGGTGGAATTTCGAAACGCAGCCATTTTCGTGACCTTCTTTCGGATTTCCTGCTAGGGGCCGCTCAAACCGCTTTGACGATTGTCTTTCTTGCTTATCAAACCTGGCTGATGCTGGACGCGATTGTGCGTACCCTCGGCCGCCTGTTCATCACGCGAAACCATCTTCTGGAATGGGTGACGGCCGCTCACGCCAAGCGCACAGCGGATTTGAATCTTCTCGGAATTTTGGCGCGGATGAAGGGCGCCATAATACTTGCGGGCGGCAGTTTTGCGATTATCGAGCTTGTACACCACCCCGGCATTCCTGCGGCACTGCCGTTCATGATTGTGTGGGCTGCCGCGCCAGCCGTGGCCTGGTGGATCAGCCTTCCTCCGCGGCCGCCTCGATTAGAAGCGCTCTCGGGAATTGAGGTGAAATCGCTGCGAGCCATTTCGCGTCGAACGTGGCGATTCTTCGAGACGTTCGTTTCAGGTGCCGACCATTTTCTTCCGCCGGACAATTTTCAAGAGGATCCCAAGGGCGTCGTGGCCCACCGTACTTCGCCGACGAATGTCGGCCTATATCTTCTGTCCACGCTCGCCGCATGTGACTTCGGCTGGATTGGCTCACGCGATTCTGTGGAGCGATGGGAAGCGACGCTCGAGACGATGGGCGAGATGGAGCGATTTCGCGGCCACTTTTACAATTGGTACGACACATGCGACCTTCGTCCGCTTGATCCCAAATATGTTTCGACCGTTGACAGCGGAAATATTGCCGGGCATTTGCTGGCGCTCGGCAATGGGTGCCGCGAGTTGATCCAGAGTTCCTCGTCTCAAGCGAGGTTTCTGGAAGGATTGGAAGATTCGCTTGCTCTCTTGCGAGAGGCTCTTTCGAAGAGCACTGATATTCGCCGCACGCAGACAGTCACGCAGAGGCACCTCGTCAATGCGGTCGATGCCCTGGTGCCGCTTGTCAGCCAGCCTCCCGCTGACGCGCGGGACTGGGCTGCGCGGATCGTTGAGTTACGCGAGCAGGCACGTAACGTTACAGATATTGAGCAGACGCTGGTGCAAGAACGCGGGGATCCGACTGATTCGGAATTACGAGCGTGGGCTGCGGCTATATTCGCGTCTGTTGAAAGCCATTATCGAGATGCGAGGATCTTGATTCCCTGGCTCCGGCTGGATCCCAGGGAAATTGTAGCCATGGCGCATCGCTTTCAGGACGACGCCCCAATATGGGCCGCGATCGAGCCATTTTTTAAGGTTCTTCCAACCCTGTCGACCGCACCCGAACGATTCCAGGCCTCTATTCGTGAACTGACGGCGCTTCGCGCAAGAATGGCGTCCGCCGCGGACGATAATTCGAATGTGTCAGGCCGGATCGATGCCCTCGTTGACGTCTTCGAGGAATCTTCTGCTGAATCTGGAGAGCTTTGCAAGCGTCTTCAAGATATCGCTGCGCTGTGTAAAAGATTCTTCGACGAAATGGACTTCAGTTTTCTCTTCGATCCGTCGCGCAAACTTTTTTCCATTGGATATCGAGCAGGAGAAGGAAGCCTGGATTCGAGTTGCTACGATTTACTCGCCTCAGAGGCTCGCTTGGCGAGCTTTATCGCCATTGCAAAAGGCGACGTGCCATCGTCGCACTGGTTTCATCTTGGCCGCGCGCTGACGCCGGTGGGACGCGGTTCCGCGCTCGTTTCATGGTCGGGTTCGATGTTCGAGTACTTGATGCCTGGGCTCGTGATGCGGTCGCCGGCTGAAAGCATTCTCAGCCAGACCGATATACACGTTGTGTTTCGGCAGATTGAATATGGAACGGAGCGGGGCGTTCCGTGGGGGGTTTCAGAATCCGCCTACTATGCGCGCGATATCGACTTCACGTATCAGTATTCGAGTTTTGGGGTGCCTGGGCTGGGGCTCAAGCGCGGCTTGAGCCAGGATCTCGTGATTGCGCCGTACGCGACTGCTCTCGCAGCAATGGTTGAGCCAAACGCGGCCGTGGAGAACCTGGCAGTTCTCACCCGTGCCGGCGGACTGGGCGCTTACGGTTTCTATGAAGCGCTCGATTATACGAGTAGCCGGCTGCCGGAGGGGAAGGACGTCGGGATAGTGCGAGCTTTCATGGCGCACCATCAGGGAATGTCGCTTGTGGCATATGCGAATGCTTTGCGGGAAGGAGTGATGCGAAATCGCTTCCATTTCGAGCCGATCGTGCAGGCCACGGAACTATTGCTGCAGGAGCGTACGCCGCGTGACGTGCTCGTGGCGAGGCCACGCGCTGAAGAAGTTTCGGCAACGGCACAGGTTCGCGAACTGATTCCACCCGTGGTGCGCCGGTTCCGTACGCCGCACGACGTGACTCCGAGGACGCAACTACTTTCGAATGGCCGCTACTCGGTGATGCTTACGGCTGCCGGTTCGGGATACAGCCGCTGGCGCGATATTGCGATTACTCGCTGGCGAGAGGACCTGACCCGCGACTGCTGGGGGACTTACATCTTTCTTCGCGACGAGCAGACAGGCGCTGTCTGGTCCGCAGGCTACCAACCATGCGGAGTGGAGGCGGATTCTTACGAGGCGGTCTTCTATGAGGATCACGCTGAGATCAAGCGGCGTGACCGAGCTCTAAGTACAACTCTGGAAGTGGTCGTATCGTCCGAGGACGATGCCGAAGTCCGGCGAGTCTCCATCACGAACCTGGGTGTGCGCGCTCGCGACATTCAAGTGACTTCATTCGCGGAATTGTCGCTCACCTTGCAGGCTGCCGATGTGGCGCACCCGGCATTTGCGAATCTTTTCGTCGAAACGGAGTTTGTCTCTGACGTGGCGGCGATTGTCGCTACGCGTCGCAAGCGCTCCGAGGATGAGCCATCTGTGTGGGTAGCGCATGTGGTTGCGTCGGAAGCGGAGACTATCGGCGAATTGCAGTATGAGACCGATCGCGCAAAATTTCTTGGCCGTACGAGGAGTTCGCGAGATCCGATTTCGGTTTTCGACGGCCGGCCACTTTCGAACACGGTTGGTCCGGTGCTCGATCCAGCGATATCGCTCAGGATGACCGTGCATATTCCGCCGGGTAAGACCGCGCACGTGAACTACTCGACGGTTGTTGCCTCCACACGCGAAGAGGTTTTGGCTCTGGCTGACAAGCATCGCGACCCTAGGACATATGAACGATCTCGAACCCTGGCCTGGACGCAGGCACAAGTCCAGCTTCAACATCTTGGAATAAGCCCGGACGAAGCCCATCTTTTCCAGAGACTCGCGAATGCTGTGCTTTACTCCGATGCGTCGCTGCGACCGCCTCCCGACGTATTGAGCGCGACTTCTTTGGAACGATCCACATTGTGGGCGCAGGGAATCTCAGGGGACCTGCCGATCGTGCTGGCGCGCATTAACGATACGGAGGATTTTGACCTCATACGACAATTGTTACGAGCGCACGAGTACTGGCGCATGAAGCAACTGTCGGCCGACGTGGTGATAATTAATGAACGGGCCGCGTCGTACGTTCAGGAATTGCAAGGTTCACTCGAGGCGCTCGTACGCGGCAGCCAATTAAGGCTCTCGCCTGACACGAGCTCAGCGAGCGGAAAGATTTTCTTATTACGAGGCGACCTACTGACTGCGGCGGCGCGCGCGCAGTTGCAGGTGATTGCGCGCGTAGTGCTCCTGAGTCGCCGCGGCACGCTCGCCGAGCAGATTTCGAGAGCTCAAGTGCGCGAGACGGGTTTCCTTGCGCCGACTAGGATCACCCGTCCCAGCAAGTATGCTGAGACTCCTGCGCCGCGGCAGCGGCTGCAGTTTTTCAATGGATTTGGTGGCTTCAGCGAAGATGGCCGTGAGTATGTGACGGTGCTCGATGCGGGATTGCGAACGCCCGAGCCCTGGGTCAATGTCATTGCAAATCCCGGGTTCGGATTCATCGTGTCTGAGTCCGGTGCCGGATTTACGTGGGCGCTCAATAGCCACGAAAATCAGCTCACTCCTTGGTCCAACGATCACGTCATCGACCCCCCGGGCGAAGCGATTTACATCCGCGACGAAAATACCGGCGAGGTTTGGAGTCCAACAGCGCTGCCGATTCGCGACGATACGGCCACGTATGTGGCACGGCACGGCCAGGGATACACGCGTTTCCAGCATACATCGCATGGCCTCGCGCATGAGTTGCTGCAATTTGTGCCCGCGGATGACCCGATCAAAATCTCACGGCTCGCTTTGGAAAACACTTCGGGGCGCGCCCGTCGCCTCTCGGTCACCGCTTATGCTGAGTGGGTACTGGGAAGCTCGCGCGGCGCGACTGCGCCATACATCATCACCGAAATTGATGCGACGACGGGCGCGTTGACGGCCCGGAGCCCGTGGGCGGGCGAATTTGGTGGCCGAGTCGCGTTTGCGGACCTTTGCGGCCGGCAGACGTCCTATACGGCGGACCGTTCCGAGTTTTTCGGCCGGAACGGCGGACCGGATCGGCCTGCGGCGCTTGAACGAAGCGCATCACTTTCGCAAAAGGTCGGCGCCGGTTTTGATCCCTGTGCTGCGCTTCAGACAGTCATAGAGTTGAAGCCCGGGGGGCGCGCAGAAGTTGTTTTCTTACTTGGCCAGGCTGAAAACCGAGACCAGGCGCGCGAGTTGATCAAACGCTGTCGCAGCGCCGATCTTGATCAGGTGTTGTTGGATGTCACGCGCCGCTGGGACGATCTGCTGGGGGCGGTGCAAGTGAATACGCCCGACCCGGGCATGGACCTGATGCTCAACCGCTGGTTGCTTTACCAAACACTTAGTTGCCGCGTGTGGGCGCGTGCCGCGTTTTATCAATTGAGCGGCGCGTACGGTTTCCGCGATCAGCTACAGGACGTGATAGCGCTGGGCATAGCGAAACGGAGCGTGGCTCGCGATCATCTGCTGCGCTCTGCATCGAGGCAGTTTGTCGAAGGCGATGTGCAGCACTGGTGGCACCCCCCTTCGGGGCGCGGAATTCGCACGCGCATGTCCGACGATCTGCTTTGGCTCCCTTACGCTGTGATTCAGTTCGTCGAGACGACTGGCGACATGGCTGTTCTCGAAGAAATGATTCCTTTTCTTGAAGGCGACACATTGGCAGAAGGCCAAAAAGAATCGTACTTCGAACCTCGCATCTCGGATACTCGGGCCACCTTGTTCGAGCACTGTGCGCGAGCACTTGATCGCAGCCTTTCGCTAGGAGCGCATGGTCTGCCATTGATGGGCACTGGGGATTGGAACGACGGGATGAATCGCGTCGGCCAGGATGGCAAAGGGGAAAGCGTGTGGCTGGGCTGGTTCTTGCACACGATTCTTTGGGAGTTTGCCAAGATCGCGGATGCGCGCGGTGAGGGCAAGCGTGCAGAAGTCTGGCGGCTGCATGTGAGTGCGTTGAAAGCGGCGCTCGAACGCGAAGGATGGGACGGTGACTGGTACCGGCGCGCCTATTTCGACGATGGCACCCCGCTCGGCTCCGCGCAGAACACGGAATGCCGAATCGATTCGATCGCACAAACGTGGGGAATCATGAGCGGCGCTGCAGAGCCGGGCCGCGGGGCGCGCGCAATGGCAGCGGCGGAAAAACAACTGGTGCGAGCAAAGGACGGCTTGATTCTGCTTTTAACGCCGCCCTTCAACCGTCCGGATCATGATCCAGGCTACATCAAGGGATATCTGCCTGGAATCCGGGAAAATGGCGGGCAGTACAGTCATGCGGCTACGTGGATGGCGATCGCATTCGCGGCGCTCAGCGATGGCGACAAAGCCGCCGAGCTTTTTCGCATGATCAGTCCGATTCATCGCACCAACTCCCGGGCCGGCGTGCAGAAATACAAGGTGGAGCCTTACGTAGTAGCCGGTGATATTTATGCCGAGGCACCGCACGTGGGCCGTGGCGGCTGGACATGGTACACGGGTTCGGCCGGTTGGCTTTACCGCACGGGGATCGAATGGATTCTTGGATTCCGTCTGCGCGGGATGACGCTTTCGATCGACCCATGTATTCCTCGAAACTGGCCCGGTTACTCGATCGAGTTCAAATACCACTCGGCGGTCTACAAAATCAAAGTAGAAAATCCCTCGGGCGTAACTCGCGGGGTGGCGATCACTCAGCTCGACGGGAAACTGCAAGCAGGGCCGGCCAACATTCCACTCATTGACGATGGGGCGGTGCACCGAATTCGGATTGTCTTAGGATAGCGAACGTCGGTTTCGGACACGTCGGTTAGTGATTTGGTTTACCCTGCGCTGAGGAATTATTCTTAAGCTTCCTTCGCGCCCGCCATCATCAGAATGATCCCACCAACCAGAGCGATTCCGCCGAAAATGGGAGGCAACGGAATCGTTTTGTGCTCCGTCTTGGTCGCTTGGATCGGTCCCACGTCTAAGACCTTTTTATTAGTCGTGTAAGTAATTCCTTGGTAGGCGAGCGCAATTACTCCTAAAACGATCAGCACGAGTCCCGCAAGTGACGTTGGTTTCATGGTGCCTCCTTCTGGTTTGAGCGAGTGAGTGACGTTCTCTTCTTTTGACCATTCTGCGGTGCCCCGCTTCAGGCACATATACACTCTTAGGACTAGGGAGATGAATGATTTCCTGTACGTTTTTGTTGCTCGACCGGCGCTTGTCGCGTGCGGCGTACACACTATTACCTCAGCTCAGCCGCTCTACTGCGCACCATCCATCAATCTACGCCGTTCTCCGTATGGCGAATGAAGCGGACTGACAATAGTTTGTTAAGTCAGAAAGAGGAATCCGCAACTTCCGCCGGGGGTGAATCGAAATGGCTAGCGTACCAAGAATATCGAAAGGGCTGCTGTTGACCGCGAGCACGCTTCTGGGCTTGTGGTTGGGTGCCGGCCCGCAAGTTTGTGCGCAGCAGAATGCGCCGGACAATACCAAAACGAATCAGGGTGACGCCAACAAAGGAGCAACAACGGCCGACCAGCAAAAGATGAATGCTGCCGACCGCAATATCACCAAGGAAATTCGCAGCTCTATCATGAAGGACAAGTCGCTTTCGACTTACGCGCACAACATCAAGATCATTACGCAAGACGGCAAAGTCACGTTGAAAGGTCCAGTTCGGTCCGAAGACGAAAAGGCCGCTATCGAATCCAAGGCTGTCGCAATCGCGGGGGCGAATAATGTGACGGATCAACTCGAAGTGGCTCCCCCAAAGCAATCGCAGTAAGAAGTAAACGAAATGAAGGGAACCAACAAAGCCACACAAGGAGCCATGAAGATGTCAAAAAAGACAGCCGTATTCGGAATTTATTCAACCTTGCCGAGCGCGGATAATGCAACAGACACGCTCGTAAGGTCCGGCTTTCCTGCGGCCGATATCTCGGCGTTGCTTCCCGACAATCTCGGCGGCAAAGAAATTGGAACTCAGAAAGCTACGAAGGCACCAGAAGGAGCTGCTACCGGAGCAGGTTCCGGCGCGGTGCTGGGTGGCGCGCTCGGGCTGCTCGCCGGCATTGGCGCTTTGGCGATTCCCGGCGTCGGCCCATTTATCGCGGCCGGACCGATCATGGCTGCTCTCGCCGGGGTCGGTGTTGGCGGCGCGGTTGGTGGCTTCACAGGCGCGTTGATTGGCCTCGGAATTCCAGAGTACGAGGCAAAACGATATGAAGGACGGATCCAGAAAGGTGGAATCCTCTTGTCGGTTCACTGCGACACGTCGGAGGAAATCAAGCGAGCCAAGGAAGTCATGAAGAGCACGGGCGCGGATGACATTTCCTCGACCGGCGAGTCGTCGTCCGATTATCCGGCGAACGAGCCACAAGTGCGGCGCACATCTTCGGGCAGCACGAGCTAGGATCGTTCTCTGTAGTTTTAAGGGGAGGCCAGTAGTAGGCCTCCCTTTTTCGTTTCTGGCTAAGATGGGTCTCTCAAGATTTCAATTGTGGAACGCTGCGCCAGCGACTCTTCAAGACTGCCGAAGTGAGATGCATTAGGATGAGATGCGTTAGGAATTGACCGCCAGTCGTCTGCTATAAACCACGGACGTCTTCCTCGAAGTTCACAAAAAGCCAACAGAACACCGCTAAATACACTAATCACTGTAGGTAGGGCCGGGTAGGTTTGTGCTATCAACTACAGTTCAAGTCAGGCTGAGTACGTCAAATGAGGAACTTCCGCTTGTAGCGCGTGGCCGCTAAGACCAGGCCAAGGTAGACTTCAAAGCGTTTTTTAGCTCATGACCTTTCGCATCGCCACGCCGAAATCCGAATTAAGTCGCCTCTGAGATGTCTCAGTTGGGAGAAGAGGTATGAAAAGAACTGACCCTGCCAAGACAGCGGCAACCGCAACGGTGGAAGCTGAACCTGTAGCAAAAAGTGCAAAAAGCAATGGCCAGACTGCGGTTGGCGAAGAACTTGTTGCCGCCAACATGAGCGTGATCCTCGCAAGCCTCCAGACTATGCGCGATGGGGATTTTTCCGTTCGGCTGCCGGGGAATTGGACCGGGCTCCCGGGCAAGATCGCAGACACGTTCAACGACATTGTTGCCGCGAACCAGCAGATGGCGAGGGAATTAAAGCGCGTGGGACAGGTGGTGGGAAAGGAAGGGCGAACACGAGAGCGAATGCGTTTCCATCTTCCCAAAGCTGCTTGGGGAGAGATGGAAGTTTCCGTCAACACGCTTGTGGATGATTTGCTGCGCCCCACAACAGAGGTGACGCGAGCGATCGCCGCCGTGGCGAAAGGTAATTTGACGCAAACGGTGCAGCTCGACGTTGATGGGCGGCCGCTTGAGGGCGAATTTCTTCGGTCAGCCACGATCGTGAACACGATGATTCAGCAGCTCGGCGTTTTCACTTCGGAAGTGACGCGCGTGGCGCGCGAAGTGGGAACCGACGGAAAACTTGGCGGGCAGGCGCAAGTGCCCGGCGTGGCAGGAACTTGGAAGGACCTCACGGATTCCGTCAACTCCATGGCCAGTAACTTGACGGGCCAAGTTCGGAACATTGCAGAAGTTGCTACTGCTGTGGCGAGCGGCGATCTTTCGCGCAAGATTACGGTGGACGTCCGCGGTGAAATTCTGCAGCTGAAGGAAGCCATCAATACGATGGTGGATCAACTGCGGTCGTTCGCATCGGAAGTGACGCGCGTGGCGCGCGAAGTGGGTACGGATGGAAAGCTCGGCGGGCAGGCGATCGTACCTGGCGTGGCGGGAACGTGGAAGGACCTTACTGACTCCGTGAATGCGATGGCCGGTAACTTGACGGCGCAAGTTCGAAATATTGCAGAAGTCACCACGGCCGTGGCGCGCGGCGACCTCTCGCGCAAAATCACTGTGGACGTGAAGGGCGAAATTCTTGCGTTGAAAGACACGATCAATACGATGGTGGACCAGCTCAACGCGTTCGCGGGAGAAGTGACGCGCGTGGCGCGCGAAGTCGGTACGGAAGGAAAGTTGGGTGGCCAGGCGCAGGTGCCCGGCGTTGGCGGCACGTGGAAGGACTTGACCGATAACGTGAACTTCATGGCCAGCAACTTGACCGGCCAAGTGCGCAACATCGCCGAAGTGGCCACCGCCATTGCGACCGGTGATCTCTCGCGCAAGATCACGGTGGATGTCCGCGGAGAAATCCTGCAGCTCAAAGAAACGCTGAACACGATGGTGGACCAGCTGAATCGGTTCGCCGGAGAAGTGACGCGCGTGGCCCGCGAAGTCGGCAGCGAAGGCCGGCTCGGTGGTCAAGCCAACGTACCTGGCGTGGCGGGAACGTGGAAGGACCTCACGGACTCTGTTAATTCCATGGCCGGTAACCTGACTGGTCAGGTGCGCAACATCGCGGAAGTCACCACGGCCGTGGCGCGCGGCGACCTCTCGCGCAAAATCACGGTAGACGTGAAGGGCGAAATTCTCGAGCTGAAGAATACGATCAACACGATGGTGGACCAGCTCAACGCGTTCGCGGGAGAAGTAACGCGCGTGGCTCGCGAAGTCGGCACCGAAGGAAAACTCGGCGGCCAAGCTGAAGTGCCTGGTGTTGGTGGCACGTGGAAGGACTTGACCGACAACGTGAACTTCATGGCCAGCAACTTGACGGGCCAGGTGCGGAACATCGCCGAAGTAGCCACGGCGGT
>Ga0307471_100000185_pt1 | contig 31349 bp, 34 predicted proteins | sample atmos_gasesAM3C__2_FD_204566 | JGI IMG/M metagenome (GOLD analysis project Ga0307471, IMG submission 204566) | Hardwood forest soil microbial communities from Morgan-Monroe State Forest, Indiana, United States - atmos_gasesAM3C_515 | ecosystem: Environmental > Terrestrial > Soil > Temperate... | reverse complement strand
AACGACTCAAGCGCTCCGGAATGCACTGGACCGTCCGGGGCGCCAACGCCATCATCGCGCTGCGCTGTTGCCGGATGAGTGGCCGCTGGGAGGAATTCTGGGAGACTCGCTCGGCCAGGACCAGCTGACACCCACGAATTTGTCGCACACCTCTGCCGATGCCGTATGTTCAGGCAAGCCGTTTTTCAGTGTATAATCCCGGGCAACTCGATTTAAGACAGGTGGACCTTGAGCTCAACGCAAAATCCGAACCTTTGGGTTCCCGTATGCTGCGAGCGCGTAATGCGCTACAACATTTTTGCGCAAAAGGATGGCTCGGCTTACGGGTCATTGATCTGCACGGTCTGCAGCAAGAACGTCACGTTCGAGCTGGACCATCTCGCCGACTTGAGCGCTTACGGAGAGGGCGCCCGCGTGCTAAGTATGCTGGGATCGCCTAAGCCGCCCAATGTGGAGCGGCGAAAGGTGGATGGAGATGCTGCCCTGAACGATCAAACCCTGTAACCTGGATCAGCGCTTCCTGAAGCGCGGGATCACCCATGACTGACTGGACCATCTCTCACTTCCGCATCGAGGAGAAACTCGGTGCTGGGGGAATGGGTGTGGTCTATAAGGCCCGGGACACCCGCCTGGACCGCGCGGTGGCACTGAAATTTCTTCCCGAAAGCATGATGCAGGACTCGCAGGCGCTGGAACGGTTTCGCCGCGAAGCCCACGCTGCTTCTGCGCTCAACCACCCCGCGATCTGCACCATCTACGACATTGGCGAGCAGGATCACAGGCCCTTCATCGCCATGGAGTTTATCGACGGGGAAACCCTGCGCCAGCATATCCATGGCCACACTCTTCCTCTTGAGGAGATTCTGAACCTCGGGATTCAAATTGCCGATGCCCTCGACGTCGCCCACGCGGAGGGCATCATCCATCGGGACATCAAGCCCTCGAACGTGTTCGTCACGAAACGCGGCCAAGCCAAAGTGCTCGATTTCGGTTTGGCAAAGCTTCTTCCTAAAGATACGCTGGGGCTTAGCCCCGAGGATTCCTCATCGAAAGCGACTCAGGATGCGATCTCCATCGCGGGGATCATTAGCGGCACACCCGCGTACATGTCTCCCGAACAGGTTCGTGGCGATGACCTAGACCCCCGCGCCGACATATTTGCTTTGGGGCTATTGCTGTACGAGATGGCCACGGGGAAACAGGCGTTCCTCGGCAGAACCGGCGGCGCGATTATCGAAGCGATTCTTACACGCACTCCGCCGGCCGTGCGAAGTGTGAATCCGCAGATTCCCGCGCAGTTGGAAGAGATCGTTAACAGGTGCCTGCAGAAAGACCGGAACCTGCGGTACCCAACTGCTGCGATGGTGCGCGACGATTTGCTGCAACTTAAGCGCGTGACGGAATCCGGGCAAATCAGTTCAGCTGCGGCGGCAGAGAGCGCGCCAACTGTACTTACAACGCCTGCGCTGGCTCCACCTTATCGGTTCGGATGGCAAACAGCGGTTGCCGGGGCCGGGGTGCTGATTGCTTTGATTGCTACGGCGGGATGGTTCTTGAGCATGCGGCGAGCGCACGCATTGTCGAAATTGGACACCATTGTTCTTACGGACTTCGTCAACAAGACGGGGGAACCGATTTTCGACGATACGCTACGGCAAGGCCTAGCCGCGCAACTGCAGCAATCCCCGTTCTTGAGTCTGGTATCGGATCAGCGCATACAACATACCTTGCGGATGATGGGAATGGCGACAGACAGCAAGATTACGCCTGCGATTGCCGAGGAGCTATGTCAGCGCACCGGAAGCAAGGCGTATATGAGCGGCTCGATTTCCAGCATGGGCACAGAGTACGTGATTGGTGTAAGCGCGGTGAACTGTCAAACAGGGGATTTCCTGGCGCAGGAACAGGTGACGGCGAACAGCAAGGAAAATGTGCTGAAGGCACTGGGCGAAGTTTCCACCAAGCTGCGGGAAAAACTTGGAGAGTCGCTGAAGACGGTGAAGAATCTGGATACGCCGATCGAGCAGGCTACGACGTCGTCACTGGAAGCCTTGCAGGCCTACAGCCTGGGGCGGAAGACGCTGCGAAGCAATGCCGACTTCACAGCCGCGGTGCCGCTGTTTAAGCATGCCATAGAGCTTGATCCGAAGTTTGCGATGGCGTACGCGATTCTGGGGACTACCTACCAAAACCTGGGCGAAAAAATTCTGGCGGCGCAAAACACGAGGACCGCATACGAACTGCGGGATCACGTCAGCGAATGGGAAAAGTTCTACATCGAGTCGCACTACTATCATTTCGTCACGGGAGACTTGGAGAAGGCACGACAGGTTTATGAGCTGTGGGGGCAGATCTACCCGCGCGAGACGGTGACACACGGCAATCTGGGCGTCATCTACCAGACGCTGGGACAACACGACAAATCGCTGGTGGAGTTTCATGAGGCCATCCGCATCAGTCCCGCCGACGGATTGAATCTGGGCAATCTCGTGACCGGCTACTTGCATTTGAATCACTTTGACGAAGCGCGGACCTCTGCCGACGAAGCGTTGGCAAAGAAATTCGATACGCCCGAACTGCACTATGACCTTTATCAAGTGGCGTTCTTGAAGAAGGATACGGAAGGGATGGCGGAGCAGGTGGCGTGGGCGTCGGGTAAGCCGGGAAAAGAAAACGTGATCCTGTATTTGGAGGCGGGCACGGCTGCGTACGCAGGGAAATTGCGAGCCGCACGCGAGTTGTCGCGGAAGGCTACGATGTCAGCAGTCAGTGCCGGGGAAAGCGAAATGGCGGCGGGGTGTGAAGCAGCTGCGGCGCTGTGGGAAGCGCTGTATGGAAACGGCGGGGAAGCGCGGAAGCGGGTTATTGGCACGCTCGCTCAGTCGAATGGCCGCGACGCGCAGTATGTGGCCGCGATTGCGCTTGCGTTGATTGGCGATTCGGGTGGCGCGGGAGCGCTGGCGGATGATTTGGAAAAGCGCTATCCGAACGACACGATTGTCCGGCTCAATTATCTGCCCACGGTGCGCGCGCAGATGGATTTGAATGAGCCGGATAATTCCGAGAAGGCGGTGAGAAGGCTGGCTCCGGCTTTGCCCTACGAACTGGGCGTACCCGGAAGCGGCACGTTCTGGACGAATCTGTATCCGGTGTATTTGCGTGGAGAGGCCTTTCTTGCCGCGCATCAAGGAACGCAGGCTTCGACGGAGTTTCAGAAAATTGTGGATTGGCCCGGGGTCGTTGTGAACGAGCCCATCGGGGCGCTGGCGCAGCTGGGGCTTGGGCGAGCGTATGCGCTTGAAGGGGATGAGGCCAAGTCTCGCGCCGCTTACAGCGAGTTTCTCGCGCTGTGGAAGGATGCCGACTCGGACGTTCCCATTCTATATGAAGCGAAGAGGGAGCTCGCCAAGTTGAAATAATTGCGCGCGAACTTATACTCACAATTTTGCGAGTGCCGGATCAGCCGGGAGTTGCCTTAGCTCGTGAGTCACCGGTAACTTGGTTTCCGATACTTTACCGGTTACGGCGTCTGAACGTAATCAGATGAGATGAGAAGGACTTGATGGCGTTCGACTATAATCACGAGCCATGAGCATCGTGTGCTTAACAATGCTTTTGCTGTTAGTTGTGGTCACCACGAGAGCCGCAACGCTCTCAGGCACTGTGCGCGATTCTGAGGGCGCGGCCATCTCCAACGCCCACGTGATTGTCCATTGGGACTCGAGTGGTTCCAATTATCTGAACGACAATCTCGGCACAAAGCAGGACATCACTGTAACGAGCGATTCAAAAAGGCAATTTTCGGTGGAATTGGCTCCTGGTTTTTATGATGTCATTGTGACCGCTCGTTCTTTTTCACCGCATTGTGAGAAAATCCGTTTGAAGGGCAAAGAGATTAAGACCCGCGCAGTCAAGTTGAAGATTAGTCCGGTCAGTTCCAAGGAGCTGGACTTCTCCGATTGCCGTGTTTAATCAGATGACCCGCAAGCTGTCCCTTCAGAGATCCAGCCAGGCGGCTAGTTCACGCGGGGTGGCTGAGGATTTCCGGTATCGCGAGCGACTAACTGCTGAATCAGATTTTCCTTCTGAATTTTGGGAGCAGTTATCTGCTGCTGGTTGTCAATGGAGAACAGTAGATAATCGGTGAAGGCCACGCGTTCGTGAGTTCGTTTTCCTTTCCGTTCACATACAAATTCGGCAGCCATGGGTAGCCAGACGTCGATGCCGCGGCTTTGAAAGTGCACGGGGCCGTATTCGGCTGAGGCATGGTCGAGGGTGAGCTGGATTTCGGAAATCGCTTTGATAAGATCGGTTTCCAGTTCCACGATTTGAAAATTGTCGGCGAGGAATCATGCCCGGCCTTCCAGATCGAGCACCTAGGTGCTGCCGGAGACGCCAATGCGATAGGAGCGGATTCGGCTGGGCTTGTCGTCGCGTTGACGAAAGTGGATTTGCCAGGCGGGCTTGCCGTTGAAGTTTGTCGAACCCTCACACTCCATCGAAAAATCCCCAGCGTAGTAAGGGTGGAAAATCAGCGGCAGCGCCGGAAGTCCCGTGGTGGCGATAGTCTGGCGACCATTTTCGGCGGTCGACCGGTTGTGCTGATATTCATTCACGGCAAGAAGTCCGGGGCCGGATTGTTCGATTTGAACGAGGTAGTCGTACTTCGATAGCTCGGAGTAAGCCACCCGGCCCGCGCCATTGAGGAAGAGAGACCCTCCTCGATGCGCGCAGATCGAGTGAGTTTTTCGGGAGCCGCCACACCTTCGCGAAACGCTTCGCCGGCCCCCGTTTTTTCGGCGTTTCGATTTTCGTGCGCAGCAACCGCGGCTGAAGAGCTGCCGGATTCCTGTTTCGGTTGCGGCGCAGAATCACCAACGGCTGGCTTTCCGAGTTGTGCTAGAATCTGTTGCACCGCGGCCAGGTCCTCCGGATTCTTAGCCAGCTTCAGGTACTCTCGCAATTGCGCAATTTCCTGCATACCGCCGCCTTTCGCTTCGTAGATTTGCGCCAGCAGAAAGTGCAACCGGGGATCACTGTTGTTCTTATCAATGGCCAGGGCCCGCAAGGCGATTTCTCCGCGTCATCCAGCCGGTTGATTCGTAAATTGGCGGCGGCATTGTATTCGTAGGCGATGGCGGCCCTAGCCGGGTCGAGTTCAATCGCCCGGTTGCTGAACTCCAGAACATCCGTCCAGGCCTTTTCGCGCGCCGCAAGATCCGCCAGACACAAGTAGGCCGGGAGGTAGTTCGGCTCGACGGTCGCGCCCTGCGAACACGAACTGCGCGCTTCGTCGTTGTCGTCCCGCGTCGCGAGCAACTGGCCGAGGGTCACCCAGGCAGCAGAATACTTGGAATATTCCTGCACCGCTTTTCGCAGGCGCTTTTCCGCTACGTCCGTTTTCTTCTCCTTCAGCCCCTCGCACGCCGAGAGATACTCCTTCTTGGCTTTTGCCGGTATTGCTAACGCCGTGGCGGATACCAGCGAGCTGCGAACAAAAGTCAGAGGAGGAAGCAAACAAGTATCGTCGATTGGAGTCGGCTTCTGCCTGGCGGAGCATCGCGGCTATTGCGCATTCGCACTCGGTCAAACGTATAGTTAATGTCTTTGGGAATGACGCTCACGTCGGTCGCGGGAGCTCCCGCCTGCTGAGCTAAAACCGGGGACATCACGTTGAAAGAAAATACAAGGATTGCGGAGACGACCCGTGCGGTCGGATTCGAAAGAGACCGCGCAACCGTTTTGTGAAAGACAGATAGAATAATAGGAAGCGCCGAGACCCGCATAGCAGCCCCCGAAAGGAGAAGGATTGCGAGGGATGATAGCGCCGTTTGGGCACTTTTCCAGCAATTGTTCACGCTGTCCCGTCCGGGCAGGCTGCAGGACTTGTTCCCGTCGGCGATGCATCCTTGTAAAAATTGTCAAACGTCCGACGCGATTTCCTCGTAGTGCGTTGGTGTTCCGACCATGTCAAAGTCAAAACCACCGAACGAATTCTGTGCACATCATTTGGAGCATATCGTTTGAGATGGCGGCGGTCGCCTCAGGTATGGAATCCCTGCAAGCGGAACAGAAGAAAAACCCGTTTTCGTGGCCTTTTGCATGCATACTGGTTGTTGGCTGGGAAAGGCAAAAACATATTCTCAACTTTTACCTGATGACGTGTTTCCCAGTTTCAAAAGTACCGTAGCGACCGGTACTTCTCCGAGACTGAGTCGGTGACCGGCAGTTTCTCACGTTAGCCTAGCCAACACGCGAAGCATTGACAGACCGCGCACTCTGCCACGGTCGGAAAAGGGCCATCACCGGTGTACACGTCCGAAATTGTTCAAGCATGGGGCAAGATCCTGAAGGGCGAAAGGCCCTCGCTTTCGATCGAAATTACCAAGGAATGCCCGTTGAAATGCCCCGGCTGTTACGCGTACGACGACGCCCATCTCAGCGGCGGACAGACACTGCGCGAGCTAAATGATCGAAAGGGCCAAGCTCTCGTGGATGGAGTGCTTGAAGCCGTCGATCGCATCAAGCCTCTGCACTTGTCGATCGTCGGTGGCGACCCGATGGTCCGCTATCGTGAATTGGAGTTGATAATTCCACAGCTGCTGGTGCGCGGAGTCCACGTGCAGATTGTCACCAGCGCGTTCCGAACCATGGGTCCCACGTGGCCGAAACTGGAGCGTTTGCACGTCGTCGTGTCCATCGACGGTCTGCAACCCGAACACGATGCCCGGCGCGCCCCAGCGACCTACGACCGCATTCTTCGAAACATCGCGGGACAAAGAGTTACCATCCATTGCACGGTCACCGGTCAAATGATGAAGCGCCCCGGCTACTTGGGCGAGTTCCTGGAATTCTGGACCCCGCGTCCCGAGATCAAGAAAGTATGGTTCAGCCTGTTCACGCCTCAGGTCGGCGATCAAATGCCAGAAATCCTGAGTTCCGACGAGCGGCGGCGGGTAATCACGGAGATGGTACAATTGCGAAGGCAATATGCAAAGTTGGACATGCCGGAGGCGGTGATTCGGCAATTTGCTTCGCCACCGCAGAGTCCCCAGGATTGTGTATTCGCACGCACGACCCAGACGTTATCGGCAGACCTAGAAACAAAGATCACTCCGTGCCAGTTCGGCGGAAATCCGGATTGCTCATCGTGCGGATGCATTGCATCGATGGGCCTGGCATCCATTGCGGCCCATAAATTGGGAGGAATACTCTCCGTCGGCACCATCTTCAAGGCCTCCATTAGGATCGGAGAGACCCGCGCGAGATTTAGGCAGAAGTCTAGACGGAAATATCAAACCAAGGACCCGTTGGCAATACTGCAGATAGAAGAGGCAGGTTGCGGCAGCCTAGAACAAAGGACGAAATAGAATCTTGAAGAACCAAGCCCATCGGAATCTTGTTCCCTTGCGACTCGAAAGAGAGCTCACTTGCCTTCGCGAGCTATCCGCTCGGGTTGGAAATGATCCCTTGCTTGTGCAAGCCAGCAACGGCAACACATCGATCAAATTGGAAGGAATCCTCTGGATCAAGGGGTCCGGCAAATGGCTGGCCCGGGCAAACCAGGAAGAAATCCTCATCCCGGTTGACCTGGCGGAAGCAAGGAAGGCTGTGGAGCAAACGGGGGAAATTGCGGAACGTCCGGTTTCAAGGAACCGGATGCGCCCTTCCATTGAAACCGCAATGCACGCGGTGCTTCCTCATCGTGTCGTTATCCACGTGCACTCGATCAACACGATTGCGTGGGCAATCCGGCTAGATGGGCTCGACGAACTCACGGCACAGCTTCGTGGTCTGCACTGGCAATGGATTCCTTATTCCGCATCGGGTATTCCGCTGGCTCGGGAAATCGAAATGGCAGTGGCCAGAGCTAAGAATACCAACGTCTTCATACTAGCGAATCATGGATTGGTCGTCTGCGGGCAAGATTGTACCGCCGCCGAAGAGTTGCTGTGTGAGGTGGAACATCGGCTTGTGATTCCTCCGCGGTCTTTTCCTATGGCTGACAGAGCCGTGCTCGGAAACATCGCGCGATTCTCCGGTTGGCAATATCCCGAATTCGATCCTTTGCACGCACTCGGCACCGACAAGGAAGCACTCAAGATTTTAAAAGGCGGCGTGCTGTATCCGTGCCAGGCCATTTTCCTGGGCGAGGTGCTAGTGCTACCGCCTACGATTTTCGCGCCGAGATTGACTGCTCGTTTGAAACGCGGCGAACGACCTCCCTCATTTGTCGTGCTTGAAGGAGGCGGGGTGATGCTGAACGAAAATATGACGAGCGCAGAACGCGCCAATTTGATTGGCTTGGTGGGAGTCATACGCAGAACCACAGAGTCCGCGCGACTACGCTACCTGACGAGAGAAGAAGTAGAGAGGGTACTCAACGAGGGCGGGCGTGGATATAGAGACGAGGCGGAGACGGAGGCAAGGGTATATTCCGCGACGACACCGACATTCGACGAGGAACGCGAAGCCGCATTCAACCGCAATACGTGCTTTTCATAGTGGTGGGGCAGTCCCGATAAATCTCGGAGTGATCCGCGGGACTCGATAACTGCGTACCGGGACCTACTTGATTGCCGGTTTCCGCGTTATCAGGCATGCGCAGCGCGAAGTCACCGTCAACCCAAGGAAGAGAACGACTTGAGTTCGGCCAGCGCCTCTTGCAGTTTGCGGACATCAAACCCATAATCTTCCAAGCGTGCGACCGCAGATGACACCATCTTTCGTGCGGCAGCAAGTACCAGGGAATTACCAGAATGGTCGAACAGCTTTTTCCCGGCTTTCAGGCCAGCTAAGTAATCGAACACGCAGCTTTCGCTAAATTGCCAACCTTCGTTAAGGAAAACGGTGTGGCACTTTTTCGCGATAACCAAATTCCAGAAGCCCCTATACTCGTTGCCGGACCAGTTTCGCTCCAAGTGCAAAGGATCTGCGTCGAGAGCGACAGGCGTCAGTACGATTTTGTGTCCGAGCTCGTGCAGCTTACGCGCGAAGGACATTCCCTGTTCTTTGTTTTTTGCCAACAGCCTGTTTTTGTATTCCGCGCCCAATTTCTCCTTAAGGTCCTCAGGCGTCCTGACTTCGTGTTGCAGGCACAGATCATAATATCTCCTGCCGGTGAAAAATTCCGAGCTGGCATACACCGCTTCACGCTCCAGGACAAAGCAATCGAAAAGAGACAAGAGCATCTCTGCTTCTTCCTGCCAGGTCCTCATCCGGGAACCTGAGTTTTCGTTGGGGGTCATCTTTTTGTGGAATGCCCTCCATATTCGCACATGAAGCGTCAGCCCGAGTGGCGAGTCTTGGGTTAAGGCAGACTATCGCTTGCCCCGTCCCAACCAAGATGACTGCACGTTCTTTTACCAGAAATGTCCTAGCGACTATCTATCCCAACGCGAGGTCGAAATTCTACGATGCTTCTCTGGGTGGAAAGTTACTCAAACACCCGTTGACCCTCAAGCTTGCTCATCCCGAAATAGCGGGTGGGGAGTGAACGATTCGGGAAGCTCTCTCTCGGCTCTCAAAATGTCCGACGGTTTATAAAGGTACTCCTTACCGCACATATCGCATCGGACTCTGAACGGTTGGCTTACAGGAGGACGCGAGGTGACGGCGTCGGCCTCGGCAAGAGGGATTTTATGCCTGTAGATGAAGTTGCGTGGAAAGTGGTAGATGAGATTTTTGTAGGTCACGACCCAACAATAGGAACTGTCTTCCCACATGATGTCTTCCTCCGACGAGCCACACAGGTAGGGTGGGAAACCAGTGGAGCGATTTTTATCCATTCAAGCCTATCTGACGAAAAAAGGCAATGGGGAAATCGGCCATAGATCGTCTCATTCATTTCTTTGCTCTCAGCCGTTTCAACTTCTTTGACACGACACGTTCAAGAGCGGCAATGTCCCTTTCTCGTTCTTTCTCAGGCAACTCCACGAAATACTTGTAAATTGCCTTGGCAATAGATTGCGCAGCCTTCTTGAGACTTGGCTTCTTCTTTTTGCCGATCCTTTTGCGTGCCTTCAATGCTATACCCCAAATCAAATAAGCTTTATTGCAGGTTTGGACGAGAAATTCCGTCATAGCTCAGCTCAATTGAGCCCTACCGTCCGAAGTTCGTACTGTCCAGCCGTATTCAATACTAGACAGGGTAATGTTCCGTTTGAATTATCGCCTGCGAACAACTTTAGCTTTTGAGACTCCCGCAAGTACAGTTCGAACTGGTGTTGCGTCGACCCATTAAGACCGCTATTGAATACAGCCACCCCGGTTGTGTGGAGCGCCGCTCAGGGGTTCTTGCCGCGAGCTACGGGCAGACTCCACTAGAATCACAAGACAGCAACGTGTGGATTGCGCCCACAGTGTTCCCGGTCCCTAAGGCTTTCTTACCCGAACGGTTGCTTACGCGCCTACGCTCATCCGCTGGTCTTTCAGGAAGGCAAGGAGATCGGAGTTGATCTTGTCTGCATGCGTGGTCGGCATGCCATGCGGCAAGCCGGGATAGAACCTCGTCGTGGCATTCTTAAGCAGCTTTGCGGAAAGCGGAGCGGAATCAGCGAAAGGTACGATCTGGTCGTCCTCCCCATGCATCACCAGCGTGGGCACCTCGATCTTCTTGAGATCTTCGGTGAAGTCGGTTTCCGAGAATGCCTTGATACAGTCGTACTGAGCCTTGATTCCGCCCATCATGCCCTGGCGCCACCAATTGTCCCTGACGCCCTGAGAAATGGCCGCGCCCGGCCGGTTGTAGCCGTAGAACGGAAGCGTGATGTCCTGGTAGAACTGCGCCCGATTGTAGGCGGTGCCCTCGCGAATTTTATCGAAGACCTCGATCGGCAATCCGCCCGGATTCTTCTCGGACTTCACCATGATGGGCGGAACGGCGCTGATCAACACTGCTTTCGCGACCCTTCCTTTGCCGTACCGAGCGACATAGCGCGCAACTTCTCCGCCCCCGGTTGAATGGCCGATGTGAATGGCATCGCGCAGGTCCAGCTTTTCAACCAATTCGTTTACGTCAGAAGAGTATGTGTTCATCTCGTTGCCGGTGACGGTTTGTGTGGAGCGTCCATGTCCGCGGCGGTCATAGGCGATCACGCGGTATCCGCGCTCGAGAAAGAACATCATCTGAGCGTCCCAGTCGTCAGCCGAGAGCGGCCAGCCATGGTGGAAAAACAGTGGCTGGCCAGTGCCCCAGTCCTTGTAATAAATCTGAGTGCCGTCTTTCGTAGTGATAGTTGGCATTGGATGACCTCCTTAACTTGTTGGAAGGCGAGGGCCGTATTGTGCAAGATTGGAGCGTAATCTCACAAGGTTTTTTTGGTTGTAAGACTTGACCACCTAGGAGTGGACGCTCCTGTTAACAACCGATGGCGGAGTGCTCAAAAGCCAGCCAAGAAGGGCACCAAAGACCAAGCTGAAACCCAGTGTCTCCCAGAAATGACTGCGTGCTACGCTGGCGGGCATCAACGGATTGGGTAGGAGCAGTATCGTTGTCCAAGCCGATAAAAACAGCGCTGTCACTGTCGCTGATTCCCACCGAGGGGCGCGGAGCATACGGATTAGCGGATACACAAACCCGACATAAAGAAGCGCACGAAACGCTTGGAGCAGAAAAATCCAGCGGGAATTCAGCCAATTTCCTTTCAGCGAGTCAAAGAAGGTGGGCCATTCGGGTCCGCCATAGTAGCTGCGCGCTTCGGGGTTCTGCCAGGCGACATAATAGCCAAAGAACAGGTAGAGGAAGACGAAGGCGATAATAAGAAATGCGATTCTCCAAGCCGCAGAAGCGGCGCCTATGCGTGCTGGTGCAGGAGATACTGTCCCGACCATGGCGACCCGCCATTTGCCCAGTAGCAGAACCGCCAGGGGCGCAAACAGCGCTGTGGCAATCGCTCCTTGCACAAAGATGGCTCGCACCATCCCTTGAGGCAACTTGCTCGACAGAAAAACAAGCGATTCAATCTGGCTGGCCACAGTCGAAATCCCATACATGCCTACGAACATCGCGCCAGCCAGCGTCCATCCGTGCCAAGTCGAACGAAGAATCAAATAAGACGCAACGACTCCTACGCAAATAGAAAAGGTGAGAAATGGAAACAAGAGGTTACTCGGACCCGGCTGTGTCCTCGGGGGTGTTTGCGGAGAGACCTGCGTCGGCTGTGCAGTCGGTGAAAGAGCTTGAGACGAGCTCTGGGCGGGGGGCCTTTGCTGTGCCACACGATCCACACCAGACAACGCCCCGCTGACAACCATGCAGACCGCAAACATCAGGCAGACAGCTGAGATTCTAATTCCGATCACGAGAACTTTTTTGATTGGCATAACCTCACCCTCGGGGGACGCAGCAGAAGTAAATTCTGCCGTTAAGGTCGGGAAGTCCGCTATCGGGACGGCAAGGATGCAGGCCGCTGGAGACGGAACTCGAGCAACGTCTCACTGGGGACCTTGCCCTTCTGGACTACGGACCCACCGCCCCGGCCGTTGCGCCGATGGCCGCGCCCATCCCGGCATTTCCCGCAATGGCTCCGACCGCCGCACCGAGGCCCGCACCGCCCAGAACACGCTTGGCGCTTCTCTTGCCGCCGCTGCTGCCCTTTACCTGGTAATCGCTGGTGAGAAGCGGATAGGCTGTGCCGGCGACAACAATATCCGTGGGTTCGAGTTGCAGCTCGGATGAGCCGGTTGCGCTCCCCGCTTGTTTCGCCTCTGCGAGTCGGCCGTAGACGGTATTTCCTTTCGGTACGACGACGGTGTTGCGAACTACCAGGTTGGTCTCGAGAGCGGCGGTAAACCGGGATCCCGGCGGATTCTTGCTGGAATCCACAGTGTCCAGCATGCGCACAAGGATCGTGGTGCCGGCCGGCACGGTTATCATTTTTTCTGCGGCACCGGCGCTGGCTCCGGGCGCGATGCCGCTGTCCCTGCAAATATTGTGACGACTCCTGACCGCAATAGCGCAGACAGAATTTTATGGTTACGCATGATGGTCCTCATTCCTCCTTGCGCTAGGAGCCCGCGATGGGCAATGCCGAAGCAATTTGTAGATCCATGATTAGGAGCAATGGATATTCCACCTGAACGAAACGCGTCGCCGTAAGCGCGCCCATTTCCTGCTTCATGCGCTCGTAGTACTTGGCCAGGAGTTCCGCACGCTGCTTCTGATAGGCAAGTGCATTGCGGATCAACTCGTCGGCTTTCGTGTCGGTCAGCTGGTTGTAGGAGTCGGCATATTCTTTGATATTTGCGACTCGCAAATCATTCACTTTGGTGAGTTCGGCGTCGTAGTCACGATAGATCGGCCAGAACTTTGCGGCTTCGTCCGGGTCAAGTTGCATGACCTCGCTCATTACTGCGGACTTTTGCGAGCGCACGTCTTTCCGCAAAAGCTTGAGGTAGGCATCCTTATTCTGCGCATTCGGTGTGGTTGGCGCTGCTGCCGCCTTGGTCGACGCCTTCTGAGGCTGCGTTTTGTCCTGGGTCAGTAAGGCGGGAACAAAAACCAGAAAAGCAAAGATGGCCAATGCCGCTGTACACTTCTTAATCATCGAGTCCTCCCTGAGGTCCACAGCTTATCGCCATGCTAACGCCTGTGCATCCCAGAATCTATCCTCATCCGAGCGAGTCCTCAAGGCTCGGCCAGATTTTCTTGCCCTTGGTCTTTGCTGACTATAAGCTGAATGAACTGCGATACTCACGCCGGATGCAACCGCCAAGCAACCGCAGGTATTGACGGAACCAAATCAAAAAGAGGGTCGACCAGGTCATGAAGACGACAGCGCACAAATCCATCTTCTGCGTATCACTACTGGCTGTATTGCTGGACCTCGGCGGTTGCGCAACTCTTCCCAATGACAGCGCAAACGTGCAGTCGAAGCATTATGAAAATCTGAACACACTGCGCTACATCGAGTTATTTATCGTCGGCGGCAATGGCATTACCGGGAATTTGAAAGCCAGCGTATACAATACGACCTTCCGCGGCGGCTACACCGGCAAGGACTCCGCGCCTCAGGCTTGGGTTGAGTCGATCAACCGGGAAGACTTAAAGAAGCAGTACCATGCTGGGCCCATGAACGGGCCGAAGCAGTGGATGCTGGATTGGATCGACATCCCCCTCGGAGTCAACCGGACCTTCAACGGCGTGACCATGCCGTGGAGTGCTGAGCTGCACCTTACCAAGGACCAAGCCAAGAACATGGGCAAATTTGCCTACGTGACCACGACCAGCGCAAGAGCGCGATTGGCTACAACAAGGGCACGACAGTATTCCTCTTTGATGCTGGGGATAGCAACACCTGGATCATGAAGGGCTTCGAACTGGGCATTAAGCCGGCCCACACGTTCGAGCAGTTCTCCGCCGATCCGGCCAGCTACTTCAAGAAACTCCCCACGGGCTGGAAATTCCGGACGAAAGCGCTCGATCAAGATCTGAAGCTCGTTCCGGTAACTGGCATTGCCACTATCATGCCCGACGAAATGTTCAACGTGTACGACAAGGCCGGCCCCGGCTACTGCGACTGTAAACCGTAATTTGCCATACCTCAAAAACTTTTGACACAGCCGACCTGTTTACTCAGGACACGGAAAGTGTGCGCTCCTTGAAACCATCTCTCTAAGTGGCTTAGGATTTCTGCGGAGAGAACCTGACCGTGCCGTCGCGATTTGTTCTGACGATCAGCGCTGCGATTCCATTGCTGACCCTGCCGGTAGTGTCCTTCTTTGGGCAGGAGAAAGGAGGGCCCATGTCATTCCAGATCACAACCAGCGCCTTTTCCGCCGGAGAAGCGATTCCGAAAAAGTTTACGTGCGATGCGCCTGATCTCTCACCACCGTTGAGTTGGAAGGGCGCGCCCGCAGGAACGCAGACCTTCGCGCTCATTATGGACGATCCCGACGCGCCTGTGGGGACGTGGGTGCACTGGGTATTGTACAACGTCCCAGCGAACACAGGGGATCTTGCGGAGGGCGTCGCGAAGCAGGAGCAGTTGGCCAGCGGGGCGCTCCAAGGCCGCAATGATTTTCGCAAGACCGGCTACGGAGGCCCGTGTCCTCCGCCGGGGAAAGCTCACCGGTATTTTCTCAAACTGTATGCACTGGATACACAACTCAAGCTGGAGGCAGGAGCCAGCAAGGCGGACGTGGAACGTGCCATGAAAGGTCACATCCTGGCTCAGGCAGAACTGATGGGGCGCTACGGCCGTTGAGAAGTGTGGCAGACAGGCGTGCCTGAGCGATGCGGGGCCATCGCTGGAGCGCAAAATCCTATTCGTCGCGGAGGGTGATGGCGGGATCGACGCGCGAGGCCCGCTGCGCGGGAATGACGCAGGCGGCGAAGGCGACAATCAACAGAGTGGCGGCTGTGTCGGCATAAACAAAGGGCGCCGTGGACGTTACGCCAAAGAGCAGCGAGCGCAGCAGGATGCCCAAACCAGCCGCGAGGGCTGCGCCGGCAAGCAAGCCGATGCAACTCAATTTCAAGCCACGGCCGAGAATCATGCGCGTTACGTCGCGAGTACTGGCGCCCAGCGCCATACGCACACCAATCTCACGGGTGCGCTGCGCGACCGAGTAAGCGAGAACGCCAAAAACGCCGATGCACGCCAGGGTCAGTGCCAATCCGGCAAAGATGCCGAGCAGGATCATGGGGCGGGAGCGATCCGAGACATTCATCTCCAGAAGCTGATCCATCGTCTGCACCGCCGAGACAGGACGGTCGGCATCCACTGACCAGACGGCGCCGCGGAGCGCGTGGAGCACGCTGCTGGGGTCCTGTGCGGTGCGTACAACCAAGTAGTCAGCGCCAGGTTGCTTTACCTGATTCACGGACAAGTACACGGCGGGCTTCATGTCGAGCAGGAGCCCGCGCTCGCGAACATCCTGGACGACGCCGACGACGGTGCGCCAGGGCGCAGGTGGGTCGCCGACGCGCATGAGTTTCCCAATAGGGCTTTGGCCGGGCCAATGACGCTTGGCGAGGAAATCATTGATGACCACGATTTGCTGGCTCGTGGAAGTGTCGCGATCTTCGAGCAGCCGGCCCTCGAGGAGAGTCACGCCAATAGTTTCGAGATAGCCGGGGGTGGCTTCGCGATAGAGCGCGTCGTTCTCCTCTCCGGGGCGAAGCGGCGGCGCGCCCTCGATCGCGTATCCTTCGGTATCGCCAATGGAAGTAAAAGGAGCGTCGGAGGCGAAGCCAAGATTTTTTACGCCGGGAAGTTCGCGGGCACGGTCCAGGATGTCGCGGTAGAACGCGCGGATTTTGTCGTCAGAGTCGTACTTGGCTTCGGGCAGCGGCAGCCTCATCGTCAAGAGATGATCGGGGCGAAAACCGAGATCCACGCGGCGCAGGTTCCAAAGCGTTTCGATCATCAGGGCCGCGCCGACCAGAAGAGCAAAGGCCATGGCGAATTGGCCAATCACGAGGAGGTCCCGCAAGCGCATGCCGCCGCGGGATTCCCCCGACCGCGCGCCTTCTTTGAGGGAATCCTGCAGAGAAACGTCCGTGGCGCGCCAGGCCGGGAAAAGTCCGAAGAACACGCCGGCGCCAATGGAAACGAAGGCGGTGAAGAGGAGCACGTGGGGATTCAGGGTGAAGCCGTTATCCGCGACTTGTGGGGGCACCAGCCCATGGAAAGCGCTCCAGCACGCCCATCCGACGAGTAAGCCTGCCACGCCTCCTGCGAGCGAAAGCAACAAACTTTCTGTGACTAATTGTGCGGCGATCTGGCCGCGAGCGGCGCCGAGGGCGATACGCACGGCCATTTCGCGGCGGCGTCCTGTGGCGCGCGCTAAAAGCAGGTTAGCGAGATTGGAGCAAGCGATTAAAAGAACCAGGATGGCGGCGACTTGCAAGATCCACAAACCCATGGCGGTGTCGCCGGCAAATTCTTCGCGGAGAGGAATGAGGACCGCGCCCACGTGCGTATTGCTTTCCGGGTACTGCTGCTCCAGCCGTTTCGCGATCACGTCCATGTCGTGCTGCGCGCGTTCCCGGGTGACACCCGGCTTCATTCGCGCGAAGACTTCGAGAAAGTGGGATTGGCGGCGGGCCAGTTCTTCGGAGGTGAAGGAAGCGGGGATCCAGTAGGAAGTTTCATGTTCCGGAAAGAAGAAGCCGCGCGGCATGACACCGATAATCGTGGCGGGCTCGCCGTTCATCAGGACCGAGCGGCCGATGACGGCGCGATCGCCGCCATAACGTCGCTGCCAGAACGGGTAACTCAGGACCACGACTTTGCGCTTGGCGGCATCTTCCTCGGCGGTAAAGGGGCGGCCGAGTGCTGGCTGAACTCCGAGCACATCGAAAAAATTAGGGGTGACGCGGCGGCCACGGACCTGGTCAGGCGGGGCATCGCCGGTAAACGCAGAATTAGAGTAGCGGATGGCGGCCATATCGGAGAAGACCTGGTTTTGCGCGCGCCAATCCACATAGTTGGCGGGGGCCGGCGTGTTGTGCTTGAAGCCGATGTAGGAGGCGTCTTCCCAAACCATCACGAGGCGGCTGGGATCGGCAAAAGGCAAAGGGCTGAGGAGCACGCCCTCGACGGCGCTGAATATGGCGGTGTTCGCGCCAATGCCCAAGGCAAGAGCGGCGAGGGCCACGGCGAAGAAACCCGGATTGCGGCGCATCTGGCGCAGGCTGTTGCGTAGGTAGGATTTGAAATGCATATCCTGCAATACGAAGCGCAAACAAAAAGGTTCCGTTAGAGCAGCGGACGAGAATGCTACCACGCTTAGGTTTCAATGCGTTGATCTTCTCGCGCTCGGCTTGCGGAAGAACGGGTGGGAGGAGCAGCGCGGTAGGGCTCGTACCGTCCGTAACAACGCCCGCCGCCTTTTGTGGGCGCTTCACTCGAGGCCGGAAAACGGGCCTCGAGTGTCGACGTACAAGCTGCCTTAATTCAATCGCGACCGGAACGCATGGAATGGGACAGAACGTATCCTGCCACTGCCTGCCCGATCGCATTCCCTCGTACGCAGGAAGTACGGAAGTGGATGCCGGTGAACACACGCGCGTCTGCGATCTCCGCCACCGCGGAAGAGAAACTCGCGAAGGAGCGAGTGCCGGGCCGAACGTCAGACGTGACTGTGAATGAAGTATTGTCCCCAAACGCGTTTTCCAGGATGAAGGCGGCTGCGCCACTCACCGTCGAATGGCCCGAGGGATATTCGGGATGTGCCGGAGTCCCGGTCAAAGTGTTGAGCCATGGTGTCCAGGTCAGGTCCACATCGGTCGCGGCGTTGCCGTCCATATCCCCGCCCTGAATAGCGGTAATCGGACGCCAGAACACGAATCGGTAGTTGGCATCCCAGCAGGCAATGGCAGCGTCAGCCATGGCAAGATTCAATTGCGCGAACGGGTGCGCGTTCTCTATGAGACTATCGGACCGCGGCGCTGCAATTCGCGAGGCGATGCGGTTCCAATAGAGAGGCGTATTGCCAGCCCAGAACAGAGCCAATTCCGACTGATCCGCGGTGCGCGACGATCCTGTGAAGGTTCCCATCGTTTTTATTTCGTTATAATCGGTGGCGTACTCGGGACTGTTTAGCGTGTGCGGCGGAAGCGGCCGGAATTGGGAGGGCCGCTCCAGCACCCAGGGCGTCATGGAGGCGAACTGCGGGCCGGCCCCGTAGGCGTTCCCGGGCACTGTCGGCCGCCAAACACCAATCGCAGCCGGCAACCCAACGATTCCCAAGGCGCCCACGAACGGAGGCGGGGGAGGATTGATGCCGCCGGTGCTACGCCAATTCCAAATGCTGTCAGCGACTTCTTGTCCCCATGCCATCCCCGCCGCTATGGATTGAGGCCTCCCTCCCTTGATTGCCGCAATCGACGCGTCGCGATGTGCAGTAAGTGAATTTGCCTGCGCGGGATAGAGCTTGAGCAGCATGGCATAGGCCGCCTGAACCGCAGCCGCATGTGCTGAAGCATGTTGTGGCGCTTCGGCGGTTACATGAAGCGGTTGGTAGCGCCCCCCGACGCCGTTGACAGCATCGAAGACGGACGCCGAGACAAGAGCGACCATGCGCGAGGTCACGAGCGGGTTAGTTCCCCCAGCGAGCACGGTGTCGTTCGTAATACCGATCCACTCAAGCACCGGATCGGGAGTGGCCGCGGAGATTGACATCGGGCACGCCATCATCAGCATCGCCAAGCCAAGCATCAATAGACAAGACTTTTTCAATAGTGGCATCTCTTAGTTCCTCGCTCCTGACGGTTTCCTATGGGAGGGCCGAAGCAAATTAGGACGAAGCAACAGAGGACCGGGTCAGCAGGGAGGGAAGGGGCCTGGTAAAAGAATGAGACTATAGCTCCGTACCTAGTCGCTCTGCCTGTTTGCTTGGCGGGCTTTATACTCGGAATCCGGCAAAGTAAAGCACTATTTCCGGGCCAAGCTTCTCCACAAGTCAAATCCACATTGAAGAGGCGGTCGCGCTCCCGATGGGGTCTCAGTGCCTGTTAAACGAGGCAATCGGAAAATGACGCGGTACCAAGAGTTTGCTGGCGGTTATAAACCGATGAGCTCTTCCATAGAATCGGAGTCGCGAGCAAGTTCGTCGAGATGCTGCACCAGTTTCGGCCAACTCGCATAACCGTACTCGCGCGCGATCATGTGGCGAACTTCGGCAAGCCTGGGATTAAGGGTGGCGGGCAGGGAATCGAGGTGAGAGTAGCGCGCCAAGGCGGAAGCATTGCCTTGACGGAAATCGTGCAACAGGTGTCTTGCTTCATCGTTGATGCGTTTAAGGTCCGGATTCCGGGGTAGGGGACGAGACAACATGGCTCCTCCTTTGCCATTATCATCCGCTCTGGAGGAGAAAAAGCGCTCGGAACAACTAACTGCTGAGCGTCGTGGCTGGGGTTTTCTGCGCGAGCGGATAGTGTGCCAGTGACTTGTAACGGTGATTATAGGCAAGTAGGGCTACCGTGGCTACAACAATTTTGGGCAGCCGCAGTGGAGCGGTGTTACTTCGGACAACGAATCGCGGTGAGCTATGAGGACCGTCCATGGCGAAGGCGTAGTTCGCGGCGAAGTTGCCAGGGATGGGAGAAAAGTGCGGTGGGTGTATACTGCCGGGCAATTACGGGAGCAATCGACAGACTTGGAAGAAATCACTCACGTTGAGGAGGGAACCCAGGGATTGGGGAAACGAGCGACGATGCGCGTGATGATTGCACTGCTTCGCGGGGTGAACGTCGGGGGGCACCACAAGATCAAGATGGAAGAACTGCGCGCGTTGTTTGCCTCGCTGAAACTGCGTGACGCGCAAACCTACATACAGAGCGGAAACGTGGTGTTCCGCACGGACGAGCGGGACTCGGGAAAAGTGAGCCAACAAATCCAGAAGGGAATTGAAAAGCGGTTTGGGTTTCGCGTGGACGCGGTGGTGCGGACGGCGGCAGAATTGCGGGATGTCGTAGCCAGAAACCCGTTCGCGAAACGGAAGGAGATTGCGCCGGGCAAGTTGTCGGTTACTTTCCTGGCGAGTGACCCTGGGGAGGAGGCGCGGGAAACGGTGCGGAAGATGAAGACCGATCCGGAGGAATTGCGGATTGATGGATGCGAGGCGTACCTCTATTTCCCGAACGGGATGGGGCGACCGAAACTATCGTGGCCAGCGGTTGAACGCGTGCTGAAGACTTCAGGAACGGGAAGAAATTGGAACAGCGTGAGGGCATTGCTGGAAATGGCGGAGAAGCTGGAAGCGTTGAAATAGAGGAGTGCACCGAAAAACGGGCCCTGCAACGATTTGTGGATGCAAGAGAGCGGAACTGCGCCGGCCTCAGGCCCTCGCGATGTTCAGGATAAAAAGGCGGCCACTACATGCGATGGCCGTTAATGATCGAAGAGTGAGAAATGCGGGTCAGGGCGCGGCAATTTTTAGGCCGCCGGCGAGGGTGCCCACGCCGCGGGACTTGAGCTCATAGATCAATTTTTGCCAAAGACGAGCGGTGACAAAGGCGTCGTCGAGCGCGTGGTGGGCTTCGCGGAACTCGATTTTATAGATTTTCGCCAATGAGGCCAGATCGACGTTTTCAAGGCGGCGGAAGAGATCCTCCGAGTAACGCCCATTGCGCAACAGCCAGCGATGGACCTGGGCCGTATCCACGACAGGATTGTCCAGCGAGTATTCGCTTGCGCGGAATTCTTTATGGAGAAGATCCAGGTCGATTTTGATGAAGCGTCCTACCAGCACCGCCCCAGCAATGTAGTTCCGCAGTTCCGCGAGGACCTGAAGCGGCGGTTCTCCCTGTTCGATATCGCTCGGGCGAAGTTTATGCACGACAACCGTACTTGCGGGAATGTCCACGCCAGGGTTTAGCACGCGATAAAACTGCTCGCCCAACTTGATGCTAGCGCCCTCCATAGCGACAGCACCCACGGAAAGCAGGCGATTCGAGCGCTGGTCCAGTGAAGTGAATTCCGTGTCGAGGACCACATAGCGGACCGAGTGAAGGGGAGTTTCGGGCGGGTACGTACCTTTCGCAGGTTCCCGCCGCCGAAGCTTGAGCCAGCGGGGCATCTTCACGACCCCAGTTGCGCCCAGACCGCAGCGCTGAAATGATCAGCAAGCGCCGACTGGGTGCGCGTGATGGTCTGAAAAGCCTCTTTCAGAAGGCTCCTTTGGAGATGGGTGAGGCTGCTAGGGTTTACATAGTTGCTGAGAGGCTGCGCTGCGCTCGACTGCTGGAGTTGATTTTCCAGACGGAGGAGCGTAAGCAACTCGAACGACTCCAACAGATCGCGGCGCAGGACAGCGTCGAGATAGGGGAGCGAGTGCGCCGCCGAAAGGCGGTCAACGGTATTCGTGGCAGCGATCCCGGCGTCAAGCGCAAGGAGGCGGGCAGCATTCACAATCGGGCAGGTGCCAAACGTTTTGATGTCCAGTTCCTGCTTGTGCTCGCCCGAGCGCTCGACCACGAAGGTGCGGAAAAATCCGAGAGGCGGTTTGCGATCAATGGTGATGTAGGCAAAGACAGATTTGAAGAAGGAGGCGTCTTGCAGGGCGCCGCGAACGAAAGCTGCAAGCGCTTCGAACAGCGAGGAGTCGCCGCCGACAGGGCGCATGTCGAAAAAGATGAGCGCATCCTCGACGGAGCGGAGGTCAGCCTCATTGATCCATACCCGAAAATAGTTCTTCCACGAGGAAAGCGGCCGCCGCCAGCGCGGGTTGCTGGCCATATAGTCGGCCGTGCAGGGCGGATAGCCGCAACTGGCAAGCGCATTTCGGACGTAAAGCGAAAAGCGCGTGAAATATTCCTGCGCGGTTCGAGCGATGTCATCGTCGGCGTCGGCATAAATCACGGCATTATCCTGGTCGGTCTTGAAGGTTTGCTCACGGCGCCCTTCGCTGCCGAGAACGACCCAGCAGTAGGGAAGGGGCGGGGGGCCCAATTCGGCTTCGGCAAATTCCAGGATTTTTGCGATGAGGCGGTCATTGATTTCGGCAAGGACACGCGTGATGTGGCTCACCCGGGCGCCTTCCCGCATCAGCAAAGGGAGCAACTCGACGATCTTTTTCTGAGCGTTGGTGAGACCTTCGACAGATTTCTGTTGTTCAAGATGACGCGAGACAGCCAGCGGCGACTTGCCATGCAGCAAAATGAGGTCATGACTGGAGAGAACGGTCTTGGGCAATCGCTCCTCGGTGACCAGCACGTGGTGGATGTCTTTCGAGATCATGGAAAGCAGGGCCTGAAACAAGCGCGCCGTGCCCTCGACCGAAACAACCGGTGTGCTCATGATGGCGGTGATGGGAAGATCGAGAGACAAGGCTTTGGCCAACACGCGGTCCGTAAAATCGCGGTCCGTTACGATGCCGATGGCGCGGCCGTCCGGCCCGATAATGGCGAAGCAGGTGGCGCGAGAGGACGAGGCCAGTTGTGCGGCCTGCCGGATGGAGGTATCGGCAGTGCAAACCACGATGGGGGTGCTGGCGACGTCGTTGACGGCGAGCGAATAGAGCAAGCGCTCGCTGTTGCCCATGAGATGGGTCTGGTCGCGGAGTTCCCGCAGGCTGCTATCCATGTAGCGCGTGATGGACACGTGAACCAGGTAATCGGAAAATTCCGGGTAGTGCGAGGCGAGTCCCTGAATCACCGTGCCGGGAATGCTGTAGCAGAGTGCATCTTCGGCCGCGGTCACGTCGAGCCGCGCGGTGTCCCGGCCCATGAGGGAAAGCAGTCCGAAGATTTCTCCTTCGCTGCGAAGGTCGAAGAAGAGTTCTTTGCCGGCTGTCGTGCGCAAAGTGAGTTCGACAGCGCCCTTATGGACGATGTACAGCACTTCGGAGGCGCGACGGCCGGCGCTCATAATCGTGGTGTCTTTCGGGAAATACTCGAGCGCCATGCGGGGCACGAGACGGGCGAGTTCAGCCGGAGGCAGAAACTGAAAGGGCGGGACAGACTTCAAGAAGGCAATGACGGTCTCAGAGACTATCGACGTAGAGGAAGAGCGGGTGGACAAAGTTGCACCTGAGGCGGAGATTCTAACAAAGGCGAGAAGGGGAGACTGTGATGCGGCGCACGGCACATAAAGAGAAGCGGGTTGTGGTCAAACTGGCCTGCAGCCTGCACAGCGACTGAGTGGCGCGCGCGTGGCCATTACCGCAACGCGTCTTGATTACTTGGCGGCGAGTTTCTCCAAGTCGGGGAATGACGAGACCTCCACGACGCTGCGCTCAGACGGTTGGACTTGCATTTCGATGGCGCGAACCAAAATTTTCAGGGCAAGATCCATGGTGACCGATGTGACCACAGCGGCGGCCAGGATGTGCCTGTCAACCAAGGGTTTCACCTGGCTGGAAATCCCAATGCCGATGAAGGGCACCTCCAGCCATCGCTGCCTTTGTTCCTGATTGTCGCAATTTTGGAGTGCCTTTCTGGCGCCCAATGCCAGCTCATGAGTTTGGCCGGCCACCAAATCAATTTTTTCCGCGCGAGAAGTCGCCAGACGCAGCCAGGCGGCAGCACTCTGGTATGCGCTCTCCTCGCTCCATTTGCTGCGGAGGGTTGTGATCTGAACATTCCGCGGCCTGGAATTTTCCATGCCCTCGCGCCGCTGGGCCGCCACTGAACTCATGCTCGGTCCCTCGATGTGCAGGACAGAACCTCCTTGAGGCAAAAGTGCGGCCAGTTGTTTGCCCTGAAGGCGGCCAATTTCGGATTGTCCCTGGGTCACAGTGAATACGGGGACCCGGGGACTCTTGCGGAGTTGCTTGACGTAATCCACATCACTGTTACTGATCACCCAGGCGATCCCCGCCGCGATCGCCACTTCGGCGACGCGCCGCAGCCCCGTCGCGCTCACAGGTTCAACCAGGCATGCGCTGGGCCGGGCTTCCGGACGAGATTGGATGATTTCGAGCAACTGCTGACTCTGCGTTATGGAATCATCCGCGGCGTGAATGACTTGCAAATCGAGCCCCAGGCGCTCTCCGGTTGACTTCGCCACGACTCCCTGCTCGTGCTGGTAGGCGTTGTCATTAGGCAGTGAAACAACGATTCGCAGCCGCTTCATCTACAGTTCCTCCGGACAAACAACATCACCAGTATACGTCGTCCGGTTGCCGCGTCTTGAAATCTGAAGGGGCATCCCTGCGAAACGATTAGCGAGTTCGCTAAGGATTAGCCGACGTGGGCGAGAGTTGTTTGAGTTTTTTCTCGGCGCTCTCTTGGAGGCCTTTGCGAAAGGCGTCAGGGTAAGTTGTGTTTGTGGGAAGGAGATCGAGAGCCTTCTGGGCATTTTGGCGAGCCAGATCTTTTTGGCCGTCAGCGAGGTACGCGTCGGAGAGGCTGTCGTAGACATTGGGTGAGCGGGGAAAAACGAGGACATTGAGTTTGAAGAGTTCGATGGCGCCCTTATTGTCGCCAGTCTGGAGATGCTCGTAGCCGAGGCGATTCATGAGAACTTCGGAGAAGAGAACGGCGTCAGGATTGCGCTGGTGCTGCTCGGCGTAAAGTTTCGCGGCGTTGGCAGCGGCGCCGGGCTGATCGAGGGAATCGAGGAATTTATCTGCGGGGGCGACGGTCATGGGCGATTTGGCCGCTGTGGAAGCGGAGCGAGAAGAGCTCAACTGGGAGCCAAGCCAGGTGACGATCTGGCCAGGCAATTCGGGATGAGCCGCAAACATTTCGACGCCGTGGCCGCCGGTCTTGTAGTGCTCGAATTGATTGGCGAGATTGGAAGAAAAACTGAAGATCCATTGCATATATTCGACAACACCAGGATCGGGGTCATCGTCTGCGGCGGCCATGAACAGCGGCATGTCAGGTTTTTTACGGAGGAACTCGCGGCCCGAGACGTTGGTGCCTTCGGAGAGCAGGACGAGCGCGATCACTTCGGGATGGCGGCGCGCGAGTTGCACGGACTGGTTGACGCCACAACTGGCGCCACCCGCGCCGATAAGCTTGGCGTTCACGCCGGGTTGCGTTACGAGGTAGCGATAGCCGGTGTCAGCATCGAGCGGCAATTTTTCATCGAAGATTTCCTGGACTTGCGCGGCGGGAAGCTGGTCGATGGGTGTGCCGCTGCTTTCTCCAAAGCCGCGGAAATCCAGGGTGAGGACGTTGATGCCGGAGGCGGCCAGGTGCTCGGCGAGATCGTCCCAAACTTTGCGCTGGCGATTGCACTGGTGAAAGAGAATCACACCCGGGCCGGGCTTGGAGGCGGCAAAAAATGTGGCTTTGAGCTTGGTGCCGTCGTTGGAAGTGAGATCGAGGGCGCGCGGTGCGGGCGTTTGTTGCGCGGCACAGGTGAGAGCAAAGAGGGAGGGAAGAAGGAAGAGCAATCGGCGCAGGCAGAGAAGGCTACGGCGAATATTCATGCGACCTCCTCAGGAGTGTGTACTCTTAGACCGGGAAAAGGTCAATCGGTGAGCAGGGAAACGCATCGGCGAAAGGCGCTGGGATACCAGGCTGAGCTGCATGTCGCACGATCCTCGTGCTCCAAGGGCGGAAAAGAGCCGGTCTTAAGACCGGCCACTACAACAACCGGGAGAACCCCAGAGCGCACGAGGTATCGGGCCTTTACTGGACGGTGCGGAGGAGCATGCCGGTGGAATTCTCGATTTTGAGTTCGTCCTTGTTCCGGGAGATGGTGATTTCGCCGAGGGGCGGGGTGCTGCCGGAATGGGAGATCTCCACTTCCTTCATGTCGTAGACGCCGCACGAGGCCGCGGAGAAAACCCAAAGGGCTTGCGGGCTGTCGTTTCCATCGGCAGGGCCTTCACAACCTTTGGCAGGATTGGCAAGAATGTGGACGAGGACGCCATCGCGCACGCCTTTGCCTACTTTCTCTTTGTGGAGTGTGACGACCTCGCCGCCATCGCCGTAACGGATATCGCCGCCAATTTGTGAGGTTGTGGCCCAACCCGAGAAGGCCCCGCTGCCGGAAGCGGAGAGCTGCGCCGACTGGACGTCGAGGAAGGGAGCCATGGTGCGAAGACTGGTAAGGACGTGGACAGTGTCGCGCTTGAATTCGATTTGATCGAAACGAAACGTGATTTTTCCGCCGGAGCCGTTGCCGGGGGGCACCACGGAGAGAATCTTGCCATAAATTTTTGCGCCGACGGGAATTTTGCCGTGATCGGGGAGGGGCATGTCCTGCATGATCTTGGCTTCAATGGCCTGGCCGGCTTGAGCGTCTTGTGAAGAGATGGTGTGCTCCCAACTGACAGGAATGATGGTGCCGAGGGGAATGGGAGAAGCAGAAGGATGGGCAGGAGAGGTTTCAATTATAACGGCCAACGCGAGCAATGGCAGGACGAGGGCGGTGGCAAGCCACGCGCGCCGAAAGAAACTTGTATTCACCGATGACTCCCGGGACGAGGCTCGGAATGGGCAGGGACCCGATCCTCCGTAAGATAGAAAACCTTACCTCGGAGGGAGCGCGGAAACAAGCGGGAGTCGCGAGGCGCGAGCGGCCGGAGCGCAAGCTGGAGGGCATGGTAGGAATAGGCGGGCCGCGTGGGGCCTCTGTTATACTTTGCGCGGCCAGGACGGAAAGCGTGAAGAGAAAGTCAGCATTGGCGAATTGTAGAGGCTACGTTGCGCCGTGAATCGCAAAAGCGGATGGATGCCTTTGCGTGAAGGGGCAGAATCAACGGAACGTTGTCGGAATTGGCGGAGCCTGATCGCCAGGGTATTGGTAAGGGTGATGTGCATCGCGGCTTTGGGACTCGGGATGACTCGCGCGAGCAGGGCGCAGAGCAACGAAGTGTGGCCCGAGGTAGATACGTACCTGAAGACGAGCAGCAACACGCGGGCATCGTTGTTTATAGAAACGTCGAACGAAGATGGCGAAAGGAACGGCGTCGAGGTCAATCCTAATTTTGACATTTTTTTCAAACCGGTCTTCGAGAAGCTCAAACGCTTTGCGGTGTTTCGCGTGGATGAAGCGAAGTCGCGGCCGCTGGATTTCCAGGTTGGCTATGTGTATCTGAACAGCCCAAATGGGCCAGAGCAGAATCGACTGGAGTTCGCGCTGACACCGCGAGTGGCGCTCGTGAGTGGCTTCGTGGTGGAGGACCGCAACAGGGGCGAGCTGCAGTGGATCAACGGGCAATTTTCCACACGCTATCGGAACCGGTTGACGATCGAGCACACCGTGAATATTTCCGGGTATCACCCCACGCCGTACGGGAGCGCCGAGCTGTACTACGATACGCGCTACGACAAGATTAATAAGACGCAACTGAAGGCCGGATTTGATTTTCCGATCAAAAAGAGCGCTAGCTTCGAGCTTTACTATGCGCACACGAATGACACGAGCACGCCGCCAAACAACCAGACCAATGCGGTGGGACTGAAACTGAGCCTGTATTTTCCCTGGAAGAAGTAGTCATTGCCGGAGTTGCATCGAAGAAAAATCCGCGCGCCCTTACAGATCGAAGAGCGGAACTGCGCCCGCCTCAGCCCCTCTCGATGTTCGGGATAAAAAGGCGGCCACTACGCGCGATCGCCCTTGCAGCGCAAGAGCGGCATCCGATTCGCCTAGCCTCAATAAGACTGCGCAAATGAGCAGCGCCGAAGCGAGGTTAGCAGTCCGCACGCTGAGTGAAAAAGGGGTTGCGAGGGAAGGGCAAAGGGGTAGAGAATGACAGAAGTAAACTGGAATTGTCCCCCTGGTGGAATCCTGTAGCGACAAGTAAAGTTTTTATGCTGATGCGTGCTGCATTCCCGGGAACGCTGTGCAATTGGCGGAGAGCCACGCTCTTTTGCCTGATGGGGATGCTTGTGGCGGGGACGCTGGCGCGGGGGCAGGACGTTGCGGAAGCCGCGCGCCAGGAAAAAGAACGTAAGGCGAAGCAACAAAAATCAGCGAGTCACGTTTACTTACCAGAAGATTTAAAGCGATCGCAAATTCTCACACCAGAAGATCAAGCCAAAGTAGAAGCACGAAGGAAGAATCCCGTTCCTGCGAGCGCGCCCACGGAGCAGGCTGGCGGAGTCTCGCCCAACCGAAAGAGCGAAGAGACAGAATCACTGGGAGAGGCTGCGCGGCGGTACCGGCGAGAGAAAGCAGCGCGCGAGGCAGCAGGCACGATGAAGGGGAAAGAGGGTTCGCCCTTTCGGATGGAATTGCCGGCGGCGGGCTTAGCAGCGCCTCACGTTGCACCAAACGCCGCGGTTGATCCTGGAAATAAAATGCGGGGAGCGGAAATGCGAGGCGCGGGAGCCGCGGGCGTTGTGACACCGCCAAGAATGAATCCTAAGAACAATGGACTTGTGGAACGGGCGTCGCCGTTTGCGCCGAGACCGTTAAGCGTTGCACCGAAATCGGCGGCCGGGCCGGTGAACCCGGGATGGCCGGCGATGGCCCGCGGGCCGGTGGAACGCTTGGTGGTGCAGCGGGGAGACAGTTGGTGGAAATTGGCGCAGCGCTATTTGGGGAGCGGGGCGCGCTGGGAAGAGTTGCGGGGGCTGAACCCGGGGTACAGCAACGATCCGGAACGATTGCTGTTGGGCAGCGTTGTAATCGTTCCGGTGGTGGGGAAGGTGGTAGAAGGGTCGCCCAGCAAGATGGTGACGGTACGAGAAGGCGATTCGCTGTGGTCGCTTGCACGAACACACTTGGGACACGGAAGCGCGTGGGAGTGCATCGCGCAAGCGAATCCAGAGATTAAGGATTACACGCATCTTGCCGTGGGCTTGAAATTGCAATTGGTGGCGGACGGTGCAGGGCTTTCATGCACGAGCAGAATCGCTGGACAATCCCGAAAATAGAAGCCGCGGCCTAGCCGTCCTGGCGGGTAGAAAGCACCGAGGGGCGGACCTCCCTGTCCACGGGCCGCGCAGAAGTCAGCTTGAAAATCAGAACAAGAAAATAGAAGTACGGGTAAGATCAATCTTACCCGGGCGGACCAGTAGGGGCAGCGCAGGCCGAGTCGGGGCGCTCGGGCAGAGCGAGAGTTCAAGAGCAGCGGAACTTTGATGGCAATCCACCGATCAAAAATGCTGAGCAGAGTGGCATTGGCGGCCGCCTTGTGGGTTTTTTGCGCGCAGGAGATGAGACCTGCGCGAGAAGCGGTGGAGAGCGACGCGGGGCTGGCAGATGCGATTTGCCCGATCGTGTATCCCCTGGATCAGCAGGCGGGAGAAAAAGGCTATCACTACATTTTTTATGGAAATGGATTTTTCATAAATAAAGACGGGTATCTCATAACCGCAGCGCACGTGCTCAGCCAGTTGCGGGAGGGACCAGCGTTTGTACTGTTGCGACTGCCGATGGCGCCGCCGCGACTGGTGGAAGTGAAAGTCGTGGCGCAGGACAAGGAACACGATGTGGCAGTAATGCGGGCGACGCCGAATCCGTTTGAAGGCAAGTACGAGGTGAAATATCTACGACTGGCAACGGACTGGCCGCAGCAGGCCCAGGCGGTGCTGGCGGCGGCAGCGCGGCCTTCGCGACTGAAGAATCCACGTTCCTTTGATTGGCTGCGGCAGGAACGGCCGTCGGGAGTTGTGGTGGGATTTCAATTCGAGCAACTGGAGAAGGGCAGCCGGGACACGGAACTGTTTCTGTTCAATCATGCAGTATTGCTGGGAGAAAGCGGCGCACCCGTGGTGTCGACGGAGACGAAAGCGGCGATCGGGATTGTCGAAGGACAATGGCGGCACATGAATCCTCTTCCTCCCGCGGGGGCGATGGCGGTTCAGGATCCGGGAATCGGAGCGGCCTTGCCTATTCATTACGCGATTGCACTGCTTCTGCAGGAGGGGATTTCCTGGCAAAGGGCGGGAGAAGCTTCGGCGGGAGCAGCGGCGGAAAGAGCTAGCGAGGAAAAAGAAAATGCGGTGCCGCTGCCGCTCTCACTGGTCACCGCGCCTTTTCCGCCGAACGCCCTGGTGGGGAGCGAAGTGGTGCTGGATGCGCGGGTAGACAGCAGCGGGCGAATTTCCGACATCCACGTGCTCGGCGGAGAGAAGGCGTTTGCGGAGAAGGCGGTCAGCGCGGTGGAGACATGGAGTTTCAAGCCGGCGCGAGTGAAAGGGAAGGCGGTTGAAGCGAGAGTCGGAATCACGTTTCAATTTGCGGGAGCAGTGCCATCCGCGAAAGAACACGCGACGCATGAGTACGGGAAGTTATTGAGGGATGCACCGGAGCGGGGAGCTTTACCGGTGGTTACAGTGGAGGCGGATCCGCGACTGACAAAGACAGTGGAAGGCAGTGTGGTGCTGAGCGCCCAGGTGGATGAAAAGGGCGAAGCGAGTGCGATCCAGGTTTTGCGGGGGATGGATCCGGCCACGATGGCGACCCGAGAGGCCGTGAAGCAATGGAAATTTGAGCCGGGGAAACGGGGAGGAGTAGAAACAGAGTCGTTGGCGATTGTGGTGGCGACGTACCGACGAGTAGTCGTGATCGAAGAGGTACCACCGGGCAAGGCCCCTCACTGAGGCAGAACAGTCTTAAGATTCCAGTACCGCAAAAACTCCAACCGCGGACCTGGAAGACTCGCTCTGCGCTACAGGCGGAATGAGAAATAAGAGAAGAGACGATGCGATCAGGCGGCGGGGGAAGAGACAGTCGGTGGATTGATAGCCGTGTAGCGGATCCTGTTCAGCAGTGCGGTGAGCTGGGGAATGTCTTCGTTACTGACCGAGGTTAATTTCAGGCCGAGGCCTTGGCCTGCTTCGGCGTGGGTGACGACGCCTTCGAGACGGATTTGTCCTTCCTGCACGAGAAAATTCACGTGAAGCAAATCACCTGCGGGTCGACGGCGATGAGTTTCGATAAAGAGTCCGGCGTGACTGAGGTCGCGAACGTGAGAAACGTCGCGGAGATGGTCGGATTCCCAGTAGACCCATACATCCCAGGTGGCGGAGATGCGTAGAGTTCGTCTCC
>Ga0307471_100000184_pt1 | contig 31432 bp, 36 predicted proteins | sample atmos_gasesAM3C__2_FD_204566 | JGI IMG/M metagenome (GOLD analysis project Ga0307471, IMG submission 204566) | Hardwood forest soil microbial communities from Morgan-Monroe State Forest, Indiana, United States - atmos_gasesAM3C_515 | ecosystem: Environmental > Terrestrial > Soil > Temperate... | reverse complement strand
ACGGCCTCCTGGTCCCGAACCAGGCGCTCTACCAAGCTGAGCCACAGCCCGAATTAATCAGTCGATCTTGCCTGCCAAGCCGGCGCGGCTCTACTTCGCGTATTTTATTGCAGATGGCAAGGAGATTGAGTCCCTGCCAGAGCGAAGTGTAGCGGTGCTTGTCTCAAGCACCGAAATCAAATAGAAAGGCATTTGGCACAAACGCCTCTACAATATGGCTGTTCAAAATCCCTTTCCGTCGACGCACTTCTCCGTCGCAATTGTTGGAGCGCTGATCGGCATCGTGATTCTAATATTCGGTCGAAAGTTGTTTTGGCTGTGCGTCGCCGCAGTAGGGTTCGCAGCGGGCGTCGAGATCGCGCCGCACCTTGTGAACGAGCCGTCCCCACTGATAGCGTTAACCGTTGCGCTTGTTCTTGGTTTAATTGGCGCTTTACTCGCGCTGTTCCTTCAGAAAATTGCAATTGCCGTTCTCGGTTTCCTCGCAGGCGGCAAACTTGCCGGCGCGATTGCTGCCGCGTTTTTTATTCAGTATGCGCAATACTCTACCGTCGTCTTCCTGGCTGGCGGAATTATCGGCGCGATTCTCCTGCTCGTTTTGTTTGATTGGGCGCTGATCGTTGTTTCCTCTCTTATCGGTGCGCATCTGATTCAAGGCACGATCATGCTTCCGCCGTCAGGATCGACCATCGTATTCATCGCGCTTACGATCATTGGTATTCTGATTCAAGCCGCGTCCCTGCGAAGAAGCGAGGTATAGGCGCGTATCGTTTTTTGCTGACAAATCAAAACACAATCACAAGAATCGTTCCATGAACTCTCAGAGAACTGGATTACGCGTCGCCAGCATCCTCTTCGCGCTTTTTGCAATTGGTCATCTGCTTAGATTGATCGATCAGATTCCCGTGCAGGTTGGCAGTCATCACATCCCAATGGGAGTAAGCTGGGTAGCGCTAGTCATTGCAGTTGTTCTCTGCATCTGGCTGTGGCGCCTCGCTTCGACGCCTTCGTCACGTTAAATCGGAGTTCGATCTAACGATTTAACGTTTTAACGATTCAGCGCGGCAGCGCCATTCGTCATTTTCCGAGCCAATCAGCCGGCGTATCCACATAGGATCGATCGAGCTCAGCGACTGACGGACAGCCAAGAAGTTTTAGAGTGCGAATGAGATCAGCGCGCAAGATTTCAATTGCTCGCGCAACACCAGCACCACCCGCTGCGCCGAGCCCATAGGCATAAGCGCGCCCGGCCATTACCGCTCGGGCACCAAGGCACAGCGCTTTGACAATGTCGCTGCCTCGACGAATACCACCATCCAGAAGCACCTCTATCTGATCGCCGACGCTTGCCACAACCTCCGGCAAAATGCGCAGAGTCGGCGGGACACTGTCGAGTTGGCGGCCGCCGTGATTGGAAACAACCAGCGCGTTTGCTCCCACGTCCACTGCGCGACGGGCATCGTCTCGAGTGTGTATCCCTTTTATGACAATGGGCCCGTCCCACCCCCGTCGAATCCACTCGAGATCCTCCCAGGTCACAACCGAGTGCTCGAGAGCAGCTGTAACATCCGCATAAAGCATCGGCCCTTTTCCGGGGATGACTACATTCGGAAATTTCATTAGTCCGCCGTCGGCTAGAAACCCAGCAAGCCAGCGAGGTTTTATCAGTAACTGACTAACAAACGGCAGCTTCGATCGGAGGTTGCCGCTCAGAAGTTCCTTGGCACCGTTTCGGAGATCGCGTTCCCGCATGCCTGCCACAGCCGTGTCGATCGTGACAACCAAGGCTGAAAAGCCGGCGGCTTTCGCGCGTTCGATAGCCGAAAGCGCGCAATCGCGTCCGCCCACAAGATAAAGCTGATACCAAAGCGGCCCCGTCGATGCCGCCGCAACGTCCTCCAGACGACATCCGGACAAGGTCGAAAGGGTATACGCAATTCCGGCGACCCCAGCAGCGCCCGCCGCGGCTTCCTCGCCGCGCGGATACACGAGTCGGCTGCTACCCACAGGTGCGAGCATGAGCGGCATGGACAGAGTTCTGCCAAGCACAGAAACGCGCAGATCGCATGCCGGCGTGGCGACGGCGCAATGCGGCCGGAATGCCACTTCTTCAAACGCGTGGCAGTTAGCGCGCAATGTCCGTTCGTCTTCCGCGCCGCCATCGATGTAGTCGAATACTACTCGCGGAAGCCGGCGTTTCGCCGCGCGGCGCAAATCTTCGATATTAATGACGCGCGGCGCTTGAACCGATCGAGACATGGGGTTCATATATGACGTCGCAAAGGCGTATCGCGACTTTCAGTAACACCGGGCTTCGTCCCGGTGCAACCCTTAGCTTTATTAGCATCATAATCGAAAGCGGCGGAGCACCGCCGCACTCCCAAAATCCAAGCGCGTAATGCGAGCGCATCCTCACGTCCGCGTTTTGGAGTGCGCCAGTCGTCTGGCGCTTTTCCACTGTGCACACCGCGTCTCAATGACGAAAGTGCCTGACGCCGGTGAAGATCATCGCCATGTTGCGCTCGTTCGCGGCGGCGATCACTTCTTCGTCGCGGACTGATCCGCCCGGTTGAATGGCGCACGTTGCGCCGGCCTCGGCCGCCGCAATCAAGCCATCGGGAAATGGGAAAAACGCGTCGCTCGCAACTGCGGCGCCTTTGAGCGAGAGCCCAGCCTCTTTCGCTTTCCAGATCGCAATGCGCGAAGCATCGATGCGTGACATCTGTCCCGCGCCGATGCCAAGTGTCCGGTCCGCCTTCGCGTAAACAATTGCATTTGATTTTACATGTTTAACCACTCGCCACCCAAACAACATCGCTTTCAGTTCCGTTTTGGTCGGTCGCCTGTTTGTGACGATGTTCCGCGTAGCTTCCTCTGCAATATCCGCGTCCTGGACCAGCACGCCGCCGCAGACAGAACGAATATCGACCACGGGTCTTGCACTTGTTGCTGATGTCGCCAGTCGAATCAGGCGCAGGTTCTTTTTCTTCTGCAAGATGCTGCGCGCTTCGGGCTCAAAATCTGGCGCAATGATGACCTCGCTGAAGATCTCGCTAATCATTTTCGCCAGCGCTTCGGTCAGCGGACGGTTGCATATGATAATTCCGCCAAAGGGCGCCTGTTTGTCCGTGGCAAACGCCTTATTCCACGCCTTGCGAAGATCGGCGTCCGAGCCAACACCACATGGGTTGGTATGCTTCAGTATCGCGACGGTCGGCTCTTCGAATTCGGCAATCAAGTTTGTCGCAGCACTGATGTCGAGAATGTTATTAAAGGAAAGTTCCTTGCCGTGGAGCTTTTCGAAGTGCTTGTCGAAATCGCCATAGAGCGCCGCGGTTTGATGCGGATTTTCTCCGTACCTCAACCGTATCACCAGCGGAAGCGAAAGTGAAAACGAGGCATCCGTTGTCTGCTCCCTGTTCAGGAAGTTGCCAATCGTGCGATCATATTCACCGGTCCTGATAAAGGCTTTGATGGCGAGGCGCTCGCGCAGTTTAAGTGTCGTTTCTCCCTTGTTGTCGCGGATGTTTTCAAGCACCGCGTCGTAATCTGCCGGATCGACCACCACCGTGACCGATTCATAGTTTTTCGCCGCGCTGCGAATCATCGACGGACCGCCGATGTCGATATTCTCAATCGCTTCTGCGAGGGTAACGTCTGGTTTGGCAATGGTCGCTTCGAATGGATAAAGGTTGACCACCACCAGATCGATCGGCTCGAAGCCACATTCGCGGGCTTCGGCCTCGTGTTTCTCGTTACCGCGTTTGTAGAGAAGACCGCCATGCACCCGCGGGTGCAAAGTCTTCACACGTCCTTCCAGCACTTCCGGAAACGCGGTGAAACTCGAGATCTCGCGCACCGGAATTTTTTCTTTCCTTAGCAAGTCCGCCGTCCCTCCGGTAGAAATAATGTCCACGCCCTGGCGTTCCAGCGCGCGGGCAAAAGTAGCGATACCGATTTTGTCGGAAACGGAAATGAGAGCGCGGGTGATTTTCATCACAGTTAAGAGGTTAGAAAGTTAAAAAGTTAAAACGGCGCCGGACTCTTCACGCTTTAACTTTTCAACGTTTTAACTTTTTAGCGGTCAAGAATGACATTCCTGGCCACCGGATAAAGCACCGGGCAGCAACCGATCGTTTCGCAAAATGCTTTGCTAAAGTGACTCAGGCTCGAGTAACCAACTTCTGTGGCAGCTTCCGTAACGTTGTAACGTCCGGTGCGCAATAATTCAGCTGCGCGTTCCATTCGCAAGTTGCGCAAATATTGCGGAATAGTCAGACCCACTTCGCGCGAAAAAATTCTGCTTAAGTAGAACGGACTGCAGCCCACTTCCTGCCCTATCATTTCCAGTGTAGGCGGATTAGCCAGGTCCCGGGCGAGCAGCTCTTTCGAGCGCTCGACGCGTTCGCGCGCGACGCGTTTTTGCCGCATACAGAAAAATTCCGGGTTCTTTGGCGCGAAAAGAAAATGTGCCATGAGTTCCAGGGCCTTGCCTTGGTACCACAGGATCTGCGCTGCTTTTGCCACTGGAGGCTCCGCCAAAGTGGCGACCACGCTGCGTTGTTGCATCGTCATCGGACGCGCGGGCGCGACTACGTTTTCGTCTTTGTCTCCGAACACAATCCGGCGAATCTGCGGCTCGAGGTCGACTTCATTCCGGACAAATTGTTTTTGCAAATGTTCCCGCGAGAATTCCAGCGTCACGAACTGGTGATGATCGCGTGCGCGCCGCGACGCCGGCAGCGGTTCATCGGCGATTGCATAATAGCCACAGTTACCCGGAACATAATCGCTCCGCCCGCGACCATCAGTGCCTACAGCTCCGCGGCCATCGAGATTCAAACAAAACTCCAGGCTGTTCGGATGGAAGGTACGGCCCCAGTTAAAGGACTGCTCGGTGCGGAAATCGTGCCACTCAACGGCGACCCCGATTTTGTCCACGTCGCCATACAAGGGACGCCATCCATCTTTCACTTCACGCCAGGCATGTTGCTCGGCTACGCAACCAGGATTCATTTCCCTTAATTACGAATGTTGCCGAGGCAAATGCAAGGCTGGCCTCTTCTCCTCCAGTGCGGCGCGGTCCCACTTCCCCAGCTTCGACGCCGCGTCGTAGGCGCTCTGCGCAAAGTCGAGGAGGACTTGATCCGGCTTTTCACCAGCGCGCACCGCGTCATAAGGCAGGATGAATTCGCGCAGTTTGGTCTCGTAGAAAGCCGCATCCGGCTGAATTTTCGCCTCTGCGAATCCAGGCGGTTCCGGATAGGCATACGAATAGAAGAGTGGCGTCGGCGCAGCCGCGTTGCCGGGCCAAAAACCGAGGCTGCTTACTTCCTGACAGTAGGCCTCGCGCGTGACCGCGTCCGGCAAATGTGGAACTCCTCCAGGATGCGGCGGCGCTGGCCGTCCGGAGAAACGCGTCACTGCCAGATCAAAACTGCCCCAGAAAAAATGCACCGGACTGCATTTGCCGCAGAAACGTGAGCGAAATTCCTTAAAGACGCGATCACTTTGAACGAGCACGCGCCAAAACCGGTTCGCATATTCGGGGTCGTAAGAGCGATGCTCTTCATCTTGGTCGAACGGGATCGGGTTCTCAATCTCGTTAGGCGTGGTGTTGATGGTCACAGGCAATTTCATCTCGGCTAGCGCATTCATCACTTCACGATAAAATTTCGCCACCGGCTGCGGGCGCAGTTTCAACACTCGTACCGCACCATCGCTTTTAAGGATGCGCAATTCGTGATCGATGAAATCGAAACGGATTTCGAATGTCGATGTGCCATGAGGAATCGGCGAAGTCGTCAGGCCGCGTGATGTGACATACAGCGTGACGTGCCAGGAGTGGTTAGTCCATGGACTTAGCGTCAGGCGAATCTTGCCGACGATTTGCGTCCACATGTGCAGCGTGATGGCGGTATCTTTCCACTCTGCAAAAGCCAGCTCTGGCCATGAATCAGATGGTTCGTTCACTTTAACTGCCGCTACCCGCGGTTGATGAAATCGGAAAACGAGCGCTTCACCCTGTCAAACATATCTCGCGCTTCATCCTGTGTCCGGCGAAAAGTATCCTTGATACGCCTTTTGACGCCACTGAAAGGGCCGCGTTCCTCGTCTGTGTCGGAATCGTTCTCCACGTCTTCCATTGTTGTGCCGGCAAACATTCCTTCTGTGCGCTTCACCGTGCCGCGCATCGCTCCGATATGAATGGTGCCCACCGGACGGGACGATGAACTCAAGAGAGTGACGATCCAGACCGGCTCACCGCGCTCGTCTGTGCGCAATGTATAATCGGCCGTTGCAAAATTGGCGTGTGATACGTCCGCCGTGTGTCTCGCAACTTCATAGGCGCCGCTGGAATCAAGATTCAACTGTGAGGTGTTGATCGTCGCGCCTTCGGTGGAACCCGCCACAGACCGGCCTGGCCTGTGTTCGGAATCAATCTTTTCATCGGCGACCTGCACTTCGCGCACACCACGACCATCAGGGTCTTCCAAAATAATTTTCCATTTTTTCGGCTGCGGATCGCCTTTCACGCCAGTAATCGACACGACGTGATTCAGAGAACCACGGCCCAATTCAGAGCCGACCACGCGCAACGCTTCGTATGCGGTAGCGTTGTCTTGTGCGATCACGGGTGTGACGAAAAGCAAAAACGCGCCCAAAAATTTCCACATGGAGAAAATTGAACAGCTGTTTGGGCAAGTGTCCATCGCGTTTTCGACAGTCTGCTGAATTCCGGCCACATATGACAATCCGATTTTGTGTTAGATATGTAACGTCGAATCTGCGCGTTGCATTTGAGCCGTGAAAGCGTTCGAGGTTGAATGAGTGCCGAGAATCTGCTCAGATTTCACAGCGGTTAATGAAGACACAGACGGTCGAGTTTAGCAGCCACACAGCGAACCTGGCGTTGATGCGCAACTGCGTGCGCAAATTTCTAAACAGCTACCCGTTCTCTGAAAAAGAGCGGCTGCTCATCGTGCTCGGTGTCGATGAGGCGTGTACGAACATTATTCGCTACGCGTACCGTTTGCGTGACGATCAACTCATTTCATTGCAGATGGAAGGACTGCGCAAATGCGTGCGTGTGCGGTTGCGCGATTATGGCGAGCAGGTTCTGCCCAACCAAATGAAAGGGCGCTCTCATGATATGATCAAACCGGGCGGGCTCGGATTATTTCTCATTCGCAATGCTTTTGACGAAGTCGATTACATCCACAAACGTCGGGGCACGGAGCTGGTGCTAACGAAGAATCTGGAGTGATGGAGTATTGATATTTTCAGCCGATAACTCCACTACTCCATTACTTATCACTCCATCGCTCGTGAAACCGCCAGAACCAGACGCCGCCTTTGAAATTTCGCTGCGGCCACCGGCCTTCAGCGAGTTCACCGGCCAGGTGAAAGTTCGCGAGCGGCTGGAGTTGATGGTGGAAGCTGCAAAGAAGCGCGGTGACGTGCTCGAACACATTCTGCTAAGCGGCCCGTCCGGTCTCGGCAAGACAACGCTGGCGTTCATCATCGCAAACGCGATGAATGTGAATATCAAGAACACCAGTGGCCCTGTGATTGAGAGAGCCGGGGAGCTGGCCGGTCTTTTAACGAGCCTCGAAAAAGGCGACGTCCTGTTCATCGACGAGATCCACAGGCTCCAGCCGACCATTGAAGAATATCTTTATCCGGCGATGGAAGATTACCGGCTCGACATCATCATCGACCAGGGACCCCAGGCGCGCAGCCTGCGTCTGAATCTGCCGAAGTTCACACTGATCGGCGCTACCACGCGCGCCGGAATGGTGAGCGCGCCGCTCCGGTCACGTTTCGGAATGACGGCGCGCCTCGATTATTATCACGCCGAACAAATGCACAAAATCATCACGCGCAGTGCCCGGTTGCTAGGCGTCGAAATTGATTCAGCTGGCGCAGGCGAGATCGCTGCGCGCACACGCGGCACGCCGCGCACGGCGAACAATCTTTTGCGCTGGGTGCGCGATTATGTGCAGGTGAAAGCTGAGGGAAAGATCACAGCAGAGTTGGCCGATCGCGCCCTCACCATGCTCGAGATCGATCGCGATGGGTTCGATCAATGGGACAAGCGGATCATCGAAACGTTAATTCACAAATTTAATGGTGGTCCAGTCGGTTTGAACTCGCTCGCAGTCGCAATTGGCGAAGAAGCCGGGACAATCGAAGAAGTGAACGAGCCATATCTCATCATGGAAGGTTACATTAAACGCACGCCGCAAGGCCGCGTCGCCACGGCCAATGCGTATCACAAGCTCGGCCTTAAACCGCCCGCCAGCGCGCAAGCGGAGCTTCTGTAGGGCGTTTCTGTGAAACGCCATGGCGTCCTGGCACAGACGCCCTACAATTCGGCGTTGGACGTTGAGCGTTGTACGTTGGACGTTTTAACGAATGCAGCTCACCAGCGATCTCTTTCCCCAGACCTCGAAAGTTTTCACTGTCGGCGAGCTAACCCGACAAATCCGCGGCACACTCGAGACAAAATTCCGCACAGTGTGGGTGCAGGGCGAAATTTCGAATTACAAACTGCATCCGAGCGGTCATCAATATTTCACACTTAAAGACCAGCGCGCCCAGATCGCTTGTGTTATTTGGCGCGACACTATCGCACCGCCTCGACAACCTCTCCTCGATGGAACCGATGTGCAGGTTTATGGCACCGTCACGGTTTTCGAGGCGCGCGGACAATATCAGCTCAATGTTCAGATTCTTCAGCCGCGCGGAGTCGGTCTGCTTCAGGTAAAATTCGAAGCGCTCAAGCGCAAACTCGAAGCGGAAGGATTGTTCGCGCCGGGACGCAAACGGCCCTTACCAAAATTTCCGCGGCGAATTGGAATCGTCACCTCACCAAGCGGGGCAGCGATTCGCGATATGCTGAACGTGCTACGGCGTCGCGCGCCGTGGTTGCAGATTCTGATCAACCCGGTCCGCGTGCAGGGAACAGGCGCCGCACAGGAGATCGCTGTCGCCATCCGCGAACTCGGCCAACCTACCGAGGCGTTTGCGCCTCTCGATCTGATCGTGGTGACCCGCGGCGGCGGGAGCATCGAAGACTTATGGGAATTCAACGAAGAGATTATCGCTCGCGCAATATTCAATTCTGGAGTGCCAGTTGTCTCTGCAGTCGGTCACGAAATCGATTTTACCATCTGCGATTTCGTCGCCGACTTGCGCGCGCCCACACCAAGTGCCGCCGCGGAATTGATCGTACCCGATATTTTCGATCTTCAACGACGGCTCGACGGTTGCACGCGTGCGCTTTCGCGCCAGTTGCTAAGCCGGGTCCGCGACGCACAACAACGTCTCGATCATGCGCGCGAGACGTTGCAACGTTGCCTTGCGCACAAGACCGACAGTTATAAGCGCAACCTGGCCCACATCACGCGCGCGTTACAAGCACGCAATCCCGCGCGCGAGCTCATGATGCGGCGCAATCGTTTCGTGGATTTGCATCGGCGCCTGATTGCTTCTCCAGCACGATTGCTGGAGAACGCGAGACACCGCTTCGAGCGCATCGAAGGAATCCTCCGCGTGCTGGGTCCGGACGCGACCTTGCGCCGCGGATACAGCATCACGATGAACGAACGCGGAAAAATCGTTCGAACGGTCGCGACCGTCCGGGCAAAAATGAAAATTCGCACCCGAGTCAGCGACGGCGAATTTAGCTCGGAGATAAAGTAGAGCCACGGAAGCGATCACACCTTCCGCAGCATCGAGTTAATAGTGGGCTCCGAGTCCGATCGCCTCGGTTGATCCCGGGGTATACACTGGTTTGTTGTACACCGGTGTTTCAGGCAGCCCTCTTTGTTGAGTGTGCTTGTTGGTATCAACCACAGTCTCCGAATAGGGAGTATTTGCAGCGCAACCGCAAAGCAGTCCGGATAGGAGTAAACTAGATAGCAGGCGGACTTTCATCGTTTGATTCCTCATTATTGCATAATTTAGCCTGAGACGAAATTAAGCGAAACACTTTTGAAGCGCACGTACGCAGCCTCTCCGCCGGTACGCTTTCCTTCGCGTTTGCGTTGACATGGATAGGTTTAAGTCGATTTCACTACGCGATCTCGATGAAGGCCAAATCGAAGAGGAGAAGAGTTCAGTTGATTCTCAACGGCAAGGTGGCCGGCAATGACGCGCTGCGGATTGCAGTTCTCGGGCAACGAGAAGTGGGGCATCGCATCGAAGTACGAGTGACTTGGGAAAAGGGCGACGCGCAACGGTTTGCGTCAGAAGCAGGGGAAGTGGATTTGCTGATTGCTGCTGGCGGGGACGGTACACTGAACGAGGTCGTTCACGGCCTAATGGATCTGTCTATGAACGCGCGGCCGGTTTTCGGAGTGGTACCACTAGGGACCGCGAATGACTTCGCTATCGGATGCGGGATTCCGCGTGATCCAGAGACGGCGTTGGCGCTCTGTCTGGAGGGTAAAGCCGTACCGATCGATGTCGGTAAGGCCAATGAGCACTGGTTCCTAAATGCAGCCAGCGTTGGTTTCGGCGCCGAAGTCACAGCGACTACTTCGCCTGAACTCAAACGCCTGCTTGGCCCAGCCGCCTACACCGTGATGGGTGCAATTCTGGCGAAGAATGTTCATCATTATCACGGAAGAATTATATTGCCGGACCGGGAAATCACTGGCAGCGGCCCAGTGGCGATCGTCGGCAATGGGCGCCAGACAGGCGGCGGTTTTCAAGTCGCTCCCCGCGCACGTATTGACGACGGTTTGCTCGATGTGCTGGTCGTGCGTCATATCCCGGCGACGGCGGCGCTCACTGCGGCGCGAGAGCTTCAACAGCTTTCACCTGATGGCGAGTATGTCTCCTATTGGCAAACCCCCTGGGCCGAAGTTCATCCCGAAGAGGCGATTCCCGTCAATCTGGACGGCGAGCCGGTACGGTTTTCGAGCGTCCGGTACGAAGCGGTACCGAAGGCGATTCGCCTGATTGTTCCGCCGAATTGTCCATTACTATCGGCAATCGCGAAGTAGATATCTAAATTACCTCGCGAGCTTAAACGCCAGGCTCGCCAGCGGTGGCAAATGAATAAGGATGGAATGATCGCGGCCCATCCACGGAACGTCCTGCGTTTGGACGCCGCCGAAGTTTCCTACGTTGCTGCCCCCATACGTTTCCGCATCAGTGTTGATGAGCTCATGATAAAAGCCGGATTCAGGAACTCCCAACCGATAATCATAGCGCACGACTGGCGTTGCGTTGATAACAAAGGCCACGGTGTCGCCCTGTTGTGATCTTCGCAGGAACGAGACGACGCTGTTATCGGCGTCGTGTAGATCGATCCAATCGAACCCTTCGTAGGTGTCATCGAGTTGCCAAAGCGCCGGTTCGCTTTTGTAAATGTAATTCAGATGTTGGACCAGTCGGCGAAGACCGTCGTGCCGAGGAAGACTAACGAGTTGCCAGTCGAGGCTCGTGTCATGGTTCCACTCGTTCCTCTGACCGAATTCGCTACCCATGAAAAGCAGCTTCTTGCCGGGATGTCCGTACATCCATGCCAGAAACATCCGGAGATTGGCGAACTTCTGCCAATCATCCCCCGGCATCTTGGATAACAACGAACGTTTGCCGTATACGACTTCATCGTGGCTGAGCACAAGAATGAAATTCTCCTGAAACGCGTAGAGCAGCGAGAACGTGATGTTGCCGTGATGAAAACGCCGGTAAATCGGGTCGATGCTCATATATTCAAGGAAATCGTGCATCCAGCCCATGTTCCATTTGAATCCAAACCCGAGCCCACCGAGATAAGTCGGACGCGATACACCAGGCCACGCGGTTGATTCCTCAGCAATGGTCATGATTCCGGGGAAACGCTCGTAACAGACTTCGTTGAAACGTTTCAGAAAATAAATGGCGTCGAGGTTCTCGCGGCCGCCGTAAACATTCGGAATCCATTGGCCCGGCTTTCGCGAATAATCGAGGTAAAGCATCGAAGCCACAGCGTCCACGCGCAGCCCGTCGATGTGATATTTGTCGAGCCAGAAAAGCGCATTCCCGATAAGGAAATTCCGCACTTCATTGCGGCCAAAATTAAAAATCAGCGTGCCCCAATCCTGTTGCTCGCCCTGGCGCGGATCCATGTGTTCGTAGAGATCCGTGCCATCGAATTCAGCCAGGCCATGCGCGTCCTTTGGAAAATGCGCAGGCACCCAATCCATGATCACGCCGATGCCGGCCTGATGACATTTGTCGATGAAATAACGGAATTCATCTGGCGTGCCGAACCGGCTGGTGGGCGCGTAATAATTTGTGACCTGATAACCCCAGGAACCTTCGAAGGGATGCTCAGTGACTGGCAACAACTCGATATGCGTGTAGCCCATCTCCAGCACATATGGCAGCAACGTCTCTGCAAACTCGAGATAACTGAGGTGACGATTTCCCTCTTCAGCTTTGCGCCGCCACGAGCCCAAGTGCACTTCATAAATGCTGATGGGGCTTCTCGGCCAGTTGCGCGTCCGGCGCGATTCCATCCACGCCCCATCCTTCCAGGTGTAACGTTCCAGATCGTACACGAGCGATGCGGTTGATACTCCGTGCTGATTGAAGAAAGCAAACGGATCGCTCTTGAGACGCACTGCGCCGGTCTGAGTGCGGATCTCGAACTTGTAGTGCGCGCCTTGTTTGATTCCCGGCAAAAATAATTCCCACACGCCGCTGCCGATGAGTTTGCGCATGGGATTGACGCGGCCATCCCAACCGTTGAAATCGCCAACCACGCTGACGCGTTGCGCGTTAGGCGCCCATACCGAAAAATAAATGCCACTGGCATCGCCAATGGTGCGCAGATGCGCGCCGAACTTATCGTAAATCTTCCAGTGCTGTCCTTCGGCGAAAAGATGCAGATCGACCTCGCCCATGATCGGACCGTACTGATAGGGATCGCGTGTCAGGTAATGCGATCCGTCCCAGGCAGTGACTCGGAGATGGTATGGAAGATCCCGCGTTGCGTTCCGGACAGTCGCGCAAAAGAAACCGTCTTGCTGAATTTTCTGCGCTGCGATCGGCTCTTCCGGATGTTGATCCAGCACGATCTCAATCTTGCGCGCATCGGGGCGAAAGACGCGAATCTCCAAATCGTCCCCAACCCGATGCGGACCCAACACTCGAAAAGGGTCGGAATGCTCCCCTCGGACAAAGCGGCTCACTTCGTCAGGTGGCAATCCTGCGATCTCGAAAGATTTCATAGTTACTCGTTGAAGCGTTGAAGGGTTAAACGGTTAAAGCGTTACATCTATTGGGTCCCCAATCGCTTCAACCCTTCATCGCATCACGCTTCAACGTTCTTTTCCATCGCTTCAATTGGTCATCGTTTCAACGAATCGTTTTGATCGTGCTCGTCTATACCTCTCGCAGCGGTCCAAATCAGTCTGGAAAAGTCTGTATTGAATACAATATTACCGGATGTTTATGATCAGACGCGCTACTGTGCGCTTGTTCGCGCCGCACCTGTCTAGCGCTCTGATCGCCTGCGTGCTAACGGCTGCGATCCTCTGCGGCGCTAGGCTTTTGGCAATTTACCTTGAGAAGCGGACGATTCATTCGACCGCTCCAAGAGATTTCTTTATCAAGAATCAAGGGTTAGCATTCGAGCGCGCTGCGGCGCGCGCCCCGGACATTTTGCTTCTTTATGGCAGCTCGGAATTAATCGACCCGATTCCCAACAGAGCATCTGATTTCTTTTCACGTGAGCCGACCGGTTTTGAGGTGTGTCCCGTGGGCAGGGCGGGCACGACTTCCCTGATTGTCTTGCAAAAGCTAGGCGCGCTCGGCTCTGTGTTGCATGGACGGAAAGTCGCCATCTCGGTATCGCCGAGCTCGTTTTTAACACCCGCCGTCAGACCGGAGTTTTACGCTGGGAACTTCTCGTTATCTGCGGCAAACGGCACCCTTTTTGGCAATGCTCTCGATTTGAAACTGAAGGCCGACGTCGCGAAGCGAATGCTTCAGTTTCCGGACACGCTGGGACAAGATGGGCTACTTCGGCTGGCTGCCAGTCGCCTCGTTTCCGGCCATCCATTGGACCGCATCATTCTGATGGCCATGTGGCCGTTGGGAAAACTGCAGAACATAATACTCGACTTGCAAGACCACTTCGAAGCGCTCGTTTACATTTCAAGCCGAGGCAAACCTGTCCCAAATTGGTTGCGACCGCTAAGTTCGCACAAGGCGCACCTGCACAAGGGAACCGCTGGCTATAGTCCGGAGGCGATGACAGCAGAATCACTCGATACGATTCATCCGACCAGAGATGCGGAGTTTCGCGCGCGTGTCGCCGCTGCAAGCGAATGGATTGACTTGGAATTACTGTTTCGCACACTCATTGAGCTCCGCGCTCAACCGCTCATTCTAAGCATGCCGATCGATGCTTATGCCGCGCGAGGCGTTTCACGATCATCTCGCGAAATTTATTACAATAGGATGCGTGAACTCGCCGGGCGATACCACCTACCGGTTATCGAGTTTGAAGACCATGATGCCGACCCGACGTTCCTGATTGCTCGTCGCGAACATCCGACACCCAAGGGGTGGATGTATTACAACAAAGCGCTGGATAACTTCTTTCATAAGACCAAGTGAACGACGACAAAAACAAAATCGAACTTGGCGCTGTAGAAGGTCACGATGGGATATTGACCATTCGTGGCGGCGGCACCCAAAGAAATTGGAATGGCATTCACTATAAACAAGGCATGTCCGCCAAGAATGTCGGCACGAAGAATCTATCCGCGAATATTGCCACCATCCCTCCAGGCGGCGTCGCGTACGCGCATATCCATGTCGATTTCGAAGTGATCCTTTACATCATCGAAGGAAAAGTGCGCCACGAATTCGGCGCCGGCCTTAAGCAGGTGATCGAGAACCAAGCCGGTGATTTCATCTACATCAAACCCGGCGTGCCGCACGAGGTCTTCAACATTAGCAAGACCGAACCCGTGGTCGCCTTTGTTGCGCGTTCATCCGCCGATGAATGGGACAACATCGTTCCGTACGACCGCACATCAGGCATCTGAGTTTCGACATTGGACGTTCGATGCCCGCTCGTGACGGCCCTTCGAAGTTGAGCGTTCCCGGTTTGCTTCTAGCGTTGCTTCATGCCGAAACATCTTGTCATTAGCACGAGCGGAAATCCCGACAGCAACAGCCGCCGGATGGGGCGCGCCGCTTTCGCGCATTTGCAAAAAAAGAAAGTCGATTGCGATTGGGTCGATATCCGTGAGATGGACCTGCCGCTCTGTGACGCAGATAAATGTTATGGAATGCCCGGTTCAAAGAAATTGAGCGCGGCGATTGAAAGCGCCGACGGCATCCTCATCGCCGCGCCGGTTTATAATTACGATGTCGCCGCGGCAACCAAGAACATGATAGAGCTGACCGGAAGCGCGTGGGAAGACAAGATTGTCGGCTTTCTCTGCGCAGCCGGAGGCCACGCGAGCTACATGTCAGTCATGGCCTACGCCAACAGTCTCATGCTCGATTTTCGTTGCGTCATTATTCCGCGGTTCGCATTTGCCACGTCCGGCGTTTTCAATGGCGAGCACATCAGCGATAAAAAAATCACGCAACGAATCAAAGACGTCGCCGACGAACTAGTTCGCTTCACGAAAGCGCTTCGCAGCTAAATCGCGATCATAGATGCGTCTGGCCCGCTTTCAGAGCGCCGTTTCGCTTTGCCTACCTAATACCCTCAGCGCAGGCACGAATGCGCCAAGACATATCACCATTACAGCGACCCAAATTATGAAGTGCCGGTCGATTCCCGTGACCGAAAGCGACTCAACCGAAAACGAACCGACCAAGCCGTAGGTTACAGGGATGATAATAAAATCGGCTAGCGCGTGCAATAGCATCGACGGCCGAATTGATCCGCTGTATTTCACCAGCAAACCGTGTACGGCACTGATCGCCAGGAAGAATGGCCCGAAGACAAACGTCGCATACGCATGACTGAGATGATGATCGAGAAAAAACATGATCCCGCTGATCAGAATGGCGATCGTCCAACCATGTCGCCGGATCGGCGAGATTAAGAACCCGCGAAAGCCTGCTTCTTCAACAACGCCTGCGGTTGCGCTAATAGAGGCAATCGCAGAGATCACTGTCAGCGCTCCATACTTTGAGAAATCGATTGGTGCGGCGAACGCCTCCCGCGGCAGATGTGCCAGACGCGCCGTCACGAAAGCCATCGCGATCGTGCCGGTAATCCCAAGTGTTCCGGCAATGAGCGCCCATGTCCATGCGGGCTTCGATAGCGATGGTGCACGCAGATCACGCCGTCGGGCTTCCTGCGTGCTCCGCGGCCACCCGTGTCCACTCACATACCACCAAAAAAGTAAGAGCCATCCGGCAGTTACAACAAGCATCCATGGAATCGAAGGCGATGTTCGAAAATTCAGGATCACAGCAATGCTCGGTGGAATTGTGCCAATGGTTACCACCAATTCGGCGACAAGAATTCCACGGACGATTGCGGGCAGACGGTTCCAAAAGTGACTCATCATTGGACTCAGCGCGGTTGAATGGCATCACCTCGCAGTTCAAAGATATCCGTAGGCTCAACAAAGCCGCAGCAACGATAGAGCGATTTGCTTCCAGGAGTCGACCAGAGAATGATCGAGTCGGTCCCCCGAGCGCGACACCATGATAGCGCTTTGTTCAACAATCTCTTGCCGAGTCCCTGACTCCGCATTTCCGGGACAACATAAAAGTTCGTTACGTAAGCATGAAGCTCCGGTTCGTCGTCAACCGGATTGGGGACTTTCTCAAACAACTGCACGCAAACGTGGCCGAGTAACTGTTCGCCATCGTCGAGGACCCAGCAGCGCCACGAATAAGCGCCGGAACGAAAACGCTTCTTCATCCACGATGCGCATCTGGGCAAAAATCGCCGTTTGGTTTCCGTAGCAGGTTCGGTTTCTGTACGGAATCGATAGCGCAGGTCGGCCAGGGCATGGGAATCACCTGGTCTTGCCAAGCGGATCCGGACCCGAGCCATCGATTGATGATACGTGATCGAATGCCTGATCGCTATTCGTAAACGCTTGATGTGCGCCGCGCCATTCACTTCGGACGCGGATCGACCAGATTTTGATCTGGGAGACGAACTCCGTTTCAAACATTCCTTCGTTAGCTTCGTTGGCGTTTGACCAGTGCGCACCTTAGGCGACGGCGGTAAAGGATCTTGACTAATGCCATCGAGTTTGAGCCCATGCGTCTAAATACGCGACCACAATCCACCCGCAGCGAATTCGTGTTTGTCGCTCACCTAGGCCTTTGTCAGGATCACAACATGAAGCATCTTCTTCTGGCTTGTCTTCTTCCGATGACGTTAACGGCTCAGACCATGCAGCAACTGACTGAACACCTGGGCAAGACTGTCCTCTACGGTGAGATTGCACTGTCTCCCGACGGCAAACATGTCGCATGGGTGCAGTCCAACGCCGCATCAACATCAAAGCAAACCTACGTCCGCGAAACATCCGGAAACGGGCCAGCGATATTAATCAAGATTCCAATCAACGGCGAAAGAACCGACTTCGATCCCGCCTGGGCGCCTGATTCTAAAACGCTCGCAGTTTTTTCTGGTGCCGGAGAGGCAGCGCAGCGCCAACTCTGGAGTGTGCAGGCCGATCGTTCCGATCCCAAAAAGCTTACGAACCTTAACGGATACGCTTCGAGACCCCGTTGGTCGCATGATGGGAAACAAATTGCCTTTCTCTACATCGAAGGCGCGGGTGGCGGCGGTCCGCTCATGGCCGTGCCAACGACGACTGGCGTGATCGATACTGCTATTCATAATCAGCGGATCGCTGTTCTCGACGTTGCCAGCGGGCAGTTGCGCCACGTTTCTCCGGAAAATCTTCACATCTACGATTACGATTGGTCACCCGACGACAAAACGTTCGTCGCCACGGCCGCGCCGGGGCCAGGCGATAACAATTGGTGGATCGCTCAGGTTTACACGATCGACGTCGCAAACGGTTCCGCCGCGTCCATCTACAAACCTTCTCTTCAAGTCGCGGTTCCGCGTTGGTCGCCCGATGGCAAGTCGATCGCATTCATCGAAGGCTTGATGAGCGACGAAGGATTTCATGGCGGAGACCTGTTCACTATCTCGGCAAGCGGCGCCGATGTGCAGAACCACACCAACGGTCGTAAGAGCTCAGTCAGTTCGCTATTTTGGCTAACGCCGGATCGCATCCTTTTCACCGAGATAGTTGGCGGCAGCGGCGCGATCTCTGAATTGACGCTGGCTAACAATTCGGTGCGCCCAATCTGGAAAGGCGCAGAGGCTCTCCACGCGTTCGGGAATTTCCCTGATTTTGCCGTTTCCAAGGACGGCAAATTCGCAGCCGCGGAACGTGGCACGTTTGAAACTCCCCCCGAGATCTGGGTCGGACCAATTGGTGAATGGCGTCAGCTAACAAATAGTAACTCCGCACTATCACCAACGTGGGGCAAAGCCGAGAGCGTTGAGTGGACTAATGAAGGCTTTAACATCCAGGGCTGGCTCTTAACACCGCCGAAAGTAGAACCCGGCAAAAAATATCCGATGGTCGTTCTTATCCATGGCGGCCCGTCGAGCACAGTGACGCCAGACTGGCCCGCGGGCTTTGGAATGTCGCGAGCCATGATCGCTGCTCTGTCATCACGCGGTTACTACGTACTGATGCCGAACCCTCGTGGAAGTTACGGTCAGGGAGAAGAGTTCACCCGCGCCAATGTAAAAGATTTTGGCGGAGGCGATCTGCGCGACATTCTCGCCGGAGTTGATGCCGCAATAAAGAAATATCCAATCGATCCTGCGCGTCTCGGCGTGACTGGCTGGAGTTACGGCGGCTACATGACGATGTGGACTGTCACGCAGACTAACCGTTTCCACGCCGCGGTTGCCGGCGCCGGCATTGCCAACTGGCAAAGTTACTATGGCCAGAACTTGATAGGCCAATGGATGATCCCGTTCTTCGGCGCGTCAGTTTACGATGATCCTGCCGTTTACGAGAAAAGTTCGCCCATTCGTTTTATTAAGAACGTAAAGACACCTACCCTGGTCGTTGTGGGTGAGCACGACGCTGAATGCCCTGCGTCGCAGTCCTACGAATTCTGGCACGCGTTAAAGACGCTGGGCGTACCGACGCAACTCATCATTTATCCTGGCGAAGGCCACCTCTTCATCAAACCTCAGCACCAGGCCGATCGACTGGATCAAACGGTCGGATGGTTCGACAAATATTTGAAATGACCGAGTTCCCCTTTCCTGGTGATCGGGATCGAACCTGTGAGGAAGCATGAAGTTTATTGTACCTTTGCTTACTCGACGTTGACGGTGTTTCAACACCGTTGAGACAAGCGGCGCCGTACTACTTCTCGACCACGATCGTCCCAGTCATCTTCGGGTGAACTGAGCAGAAGTACGTGTAGGTGCCGGGCGAGCCCGCTGTGATCGTAAACTCCTGGTCGGTGTCGAGCGCGGTCGATTTTTTAAACTGCTTCTCAACACTCACCACAGTGTGCGGTTCTTCGTCCCGGTTGATCCAGGTCACCTTCTCGCCGGCCTTTACGGTTATGGTCTGTGGATTGAAGGCGAAGTCTTTGATCTCTATTTTGTTTTGTTTGCTACTAGTGCTATCGACGTCCTTCATCTGCCCACCGAGAGCGAAGACAGATAGGTTGAGCATGCCGATGGCGCATAATAGCGCGATTTTCTTATTCCTTGGAGTTGCTGTAGTCATAGTTAAGTTTGGTTAGGTTAGCTGAGATTGGAATCGACGACCGCGAGGGCAGTTTTGCCTTGCTTATACTGGACGCTTGTTAGGCCGAGCATGCTGCGCAGTTGTTCGGCTGGTACCTTCATTGGACCAGGCGATGGTGCAGTTCCCGGCGCCGGCTGCGGGAAAGCAGTGGACATCGCGGTGTGGAAAGTCACGTTACCTTCCACTTTCTGGAGAACCTGGTGAATGTGACCGTTCAGGACTGTCACTGAGCCAAAGCGTTTCAAATATCCCAGAGCGCGCTCGCTGTCACTTGTTCCCCACCCCCATTGCGGATAGACTGCCCATAGCGGGATGTGGGCGAAAGCAACAATCGGCGTATCCGCACCCAGGCCCTTCACATCGGCCTCAAGCCATTCGAGCTGCTCATCTCCGAGTTGCCCCAGACCGCCGGCCTGAAGATCGAGGACGTTGACCAGGCCAATGAAATGGACACCGTTCTTATTGAAACTGTACCAGCCCGATCCTTTGCCTTCAACGCTCTTCAAATAGCGTTCACGGTAAAGCTTGCCGCCATCGTTGAGAACATCGTGCTCTCCGGGAACATAGAAAACGTCCTTCGTGCGGCAGCTCTTTAGCACCTGATCGAAGGTGTCGAACTCCTCAGGCTTCGACAGCTGGGTGATGTCTCCCGTGTGAATGAGGAACGATGGCGGGGTAGGCATCGCGTTGATGCGATCAAGAGCAATTTTGAAAGTCGCAGTCACATCTTTGTTTGCCTCTTTGTTGAAGCCGATATGACTGTCGCTGATTTGCAAAAAGCTAAGGTCCGTGGCCGGCAATGGGTTCCCGGCTTTAGCAATTTCTGCAAGAGTTTTTGACGCAAGGACGCCGCCGCTGATGGTCCAAAGCAGGCCCGTTCCAGCCCAGGCCATGCACTGCAGAAAGCCGCGGCGATCAATCCCGTCGTGCTCGTGATCGTGAGAAATGTAATCGGACATAACTTTTTCGTTCGGTTAATGATTGGTATTTGCTTTACATCTGTCCTTACCGATCTGGTTCGCCTTTATTCCCAAAAATCTTGGAGAGTTAGGTGCGGGACTCGCAATATTTGCAGGCTGCGGGAATTCCTGCCTAGGATTCGATGATTCAGCGCTGTCGCGCTCATTAATAACGGTAGGTTTGATTTCAGTATTCCCTGGAGTGTCCAAAAATAATAAATCGCTGGCAAGGTGAAGGCGTCTTCCTTTCCTAAACATCCAAGTTGAGGATCGTCCGCCGGCCTGCCTTGATGACGACGGGCACGCGGACGTATCCATCTCTTTCCGATCGAGCTTGGACTGTGTAAGATCCAACTGGCAAAGCCACGAGCTCGGGAATTTCATCGCTAAGCGAAATGTGATTTTTCACTTTCTTGAAGACCTTTCCGTCCGTCGTGTAGATCGCGTAGGAGCTATGCGCGTGGTATGCCAGACCACCATCGTCGAATTCGTCGGTAGCTGTATAGACCTTTAGATAACCCTGAGGTAACTGGGTGCGATAATCCAAATTTCCTGGTCTTATTGGGCCGGGAGACAACGGATTTTTACCTCCGGCTTGCAAAACCGTTGAACCGCCAAAGTAGAAGGCCAAAGGAGCAATCAAAAGCGCGGTTTTCAAAAAAGACGAGCAGTGTAGTGATTTCATATAGTTGATAGGGTTGATGTCTACTTGACGATAATTTTACCTGTCATCCGAGGATGAATGGAACAGAAGTAAGAGTAAATTCCCGCGGTCGAGAAGGTGTTAGAGAAGCTTTGTCCAGCCTTCAGTAGAGGCGACTTTTTGAATTGATTGTCAGCACTAGACACAACGTGTGGCACGTTGTCGTGGTTAGTCCAGGTCACGGTTGCGCCGACCGGTACGGTGAATGTCTTTGGCGAGAAGCTGAAGTTGTCGATGACAACCTTAGCCGTGCTCTCTTTGACGGGAACTGACGCCTTAGTTTCGGCTTCCTTACCGCGCATATTGGTGAGAGTCGCCAGCGCGACCAACATGACGAATGCCAGTCTGCCTGCATTTAAGTGTCTCAGAAACGGAGTGAGGACGGTCACGCACCTGGTCGTGGGCTTGGGATAGTGAATAGGAGAAGCGGACATAACGTGGGTCTTTCCATGTTATGGTTTCACTCTTGGGCAATTGGTAAATTGCATTTACTTATCCATACCGTTTTGTGGCGGACATATTCCCGTGCCATTAGTTGATGCTGGGCAAAACAACCACTCCTGGCTGAGTACTGGAGTTTAGCGACGGAGAGGCGGTGAACTCACACCCGTGACCAATGAAGGGAGCTGGCCGCTGTTATTTTTGAAAAGAGAGCTTAAGCGCTCTCAACTACCTAAAGCTTTGTCCGGCGACAAGGCCTCTGGGCGATCGTCAATGGTGCGACGTTTGCGCTTCGAATTGCTGCTTAAAAGTCTGCAAATCATTAGCGCTAACGTCTGAAACGATCCAGTAGTTGAAGTCCGGATCAGCCCAATGCAGAAGCTGATAGCCTTGATGCGACATCGCCATTGCAGGTCTCGCTGCTGCTGCCCCTCCCGGCCAAACAAACACGTTAATGAAATGCTTACGCCTTTGGTAAACCAGGGCCGCCACCGGCCGGTTATCGAGATAATCAAGACGACCGCCGATTAAAGGAAATCCTTCGCTGGCAAGATCGACTACCGGAGGCGCGAAATCGAGCTTGGCATCCAGCCAGGGTTTGACTGTGTGTTGGTCGGAGGAAGCGACGTCGGTAAGGTGGTTTGCCATCAGCGAACGCACATGACTGGCGATGAGCTGCGTTGCCAACAATTGATCGGTCCCAGGTCGTTGCAATCGAGGAAGTAAATTCCAACCGATGATTGCGGCCAAAAGGATGGTCGCAGCAAGAGCCAGCCAATTCCATGATGTCCCAAAAAGAACGGTCCGCGGCTCTGAGCGCTTTCTCGGAAACAGCGACCAAATACTTTGCTCACCATTTCGCGTGGGCCGTTCCCCGATCTCTTTTCGCAACGAGGATTGAATCCGCTCGCGCAATTCTGCGGGTGCCTTGTAATAGGGAGCTGCGTTGCCAAGCGCGCGAATCAACGCGCCATGCGTTTTGTAGGCTTGAGCACAGTTACGGCACTCCAGCAAATGCTGTTCAATTGTCTGGCTGGTAATTGGATCCAGCTCGCCATCCAAATAACCATCCATCAGTTTAGTAACTTCTTCGCAGTTCATCTATTTCTCCTTACTCATGCGAGCCGCCAAACATTCCCCGAGCTTCGCGCGCGCGCGGGCGAGCCGCGACATGACCGTACCCGGAGGAATTTCCGCAATGTCGGCTATTTCCTTGTAGGATAGGCCTTCCTGGTGTCGCAGCGTCAAGATCTCACGGAATTCCGCAGGCAACTCATCCATTGCTTCCCTAATTAGTTCCGCGTTTTCACTATGCTCGAGAATCGTTGCGGGACTGACAGACTCGTAGCCGGCCGCATGTATTTCTTCATCAAAAGTTGTGGTCAGATCAACCGCACGGTTCTTCTTTAGCAAAGTGTAGGAGGTATTTCGGACAATCGTGAGCAGCCAGGCGCGGCCATTAGAACCGTGGAATCCGGCGAACGATTTGAACGCTCGCAAATACGCCTCTTGCACCACATCCTGCGCATCCTGTTCGTTGCGAAGCAGCCACCTGGCCAAGTTGTGGGCCGCATCAAGATGGGGCAGCATCGCTTCTTCAAAAGATGTTAACTCCGCTCGCTGAGCGTGATCTTCTTCGCGTTTCTTAACTACGACGAACTTCACAACCTTCGGAGTCGATTCGAATTCTTCGGTCTCGGAAGCATGTTCCGCTTTCAACAGTAAAGCCATAGCGATTTTCGAGGGGTCATATCTCGGCCCGGCATCGCCCGTTTAAGTGCGTTGCCCTTCACCTAATAAGACTGGCGTGACCCCGTTTTATTCCATCCTCGCAAGAAAAAGTCCGCGGAAACCAGGCGATCTCGCAGATATCACCGCCACAAACGACGCCGCAGACCATTCTCCGGGAATATAAATCCGGTAAAAATGGTTGAATGAGTGAAGAAACGATCTGCCGTTTAACGAAACATGCTTATGACTCCAACGATCGCCAGTATCATGAATTTTATGGGGCCGGACATGATGGTAATCCTCCTTATCGTGTTGCTCCTGTTCGGAGCTAAGAAGCTGCCCGAACTCGCCCGAGGGATGGGTCGAGCGGTAAAAGAGTTCAGCGCAGCACGAGATGAGATTGAGAAGGGATTAAGTCAGTCCGGTCCCAGCGGAGTAGCGCCGTCCAAATTACTGGAGACAAAGAGCGAGCTACCGTCTGCGCGGTAGCCCTAGCGGCATCTACAGGTTTCTCGACGGCCTTTCATTGGCAACTCAGCTACAGAAAGAACTCGATGATCGCTCGGGTAACTCGTAGGCCGCGCCAAAAACGAATCGTCATTCTCGGCGGTGGTTTCGGCGGAGTTTATGCCGCCATCCATCTTGAGAAATTACTGGCGAGAGAAAGCGCGGTTGAGATTTGTCTGGTTAGTCACGACAATTTTTTTCTGTTCACGCCGATGCGATCATCACCACCTCCGCGTCGAATTTTCCGTCGCCGCCGAACACAAAGGAGAACCCGGCCGGATGGCCAATGCCGGCGATGGTCACGGCATCGCGACGATCCGAGGTAACATCGCCAGTTTCACGCCTGACGGTGCGGATGCCGAGTGCCGAATCACTCTAAAATTCAGTCGCCACAACCTCGCCGTTACGCAGACTAACAAGTGCGACTTCGGCAAATACGCAAATGCCGACGGCACGTACAAAAAAGTTTCGACGAGCAAACCAGTCTTTCGTTTCGCGCCGTAGTTTTATTTTGCTTTACCAAGCGATGTCCGTGTATTTCGATGCTTCGTAACAGCACTATGAGAAAAGCATTGAAATTCTGGGCGCTCAGTTTGGTAGCTGCCTCAATTGTTACGGTGTGCGCCGACAGCAACAAGAGTATCACCGCCGCTCAGGTGAACGGCACCTGGAAAATGAAATACGGTGAATTCAAAATCTGGGCGCTGGGTCAACAGCGTCTTCAAATCGAATTTTCGGGCGTTTACGAATACAAAACGCCACAGGGGCCAACAGCGAACGAGGGTGAAGGCAGCGGCATCGCGACGATTGAGGGCGATACCGCCATCTTCAAACCCGAGGGGGCGGAAGAGGAATGCCGCATCATACTAAAATTCACCAGCGGCAAACTTGTGGTCACCCAAACCGGCATTTGCGGATTCGGCCACAACGTGAGCGCGGCAGGCACTTACAAGAAGGTTTCTGCTAAAAAACCGACGTTTGAATCGAACTAACGTCTGCTTGCCATGTTTATCGGCGATCTGGCAAGATTGAGTGGCTAGAACAGATCGAAGACAACTGGCGACCGTACAATCCCGCCCAAATCAGTAGCGCCGTGAATCGGTGACCTCGCCTTGCACCTAGAGAAACTTCACCAGCGCGTCAGTCGTTTCTTTCGGCTGTTCCTCAAGGATCCAATGACCAGTGTTCGGCAGCACAACAACTGTGACGTTGGTCGCAACGAGCTTCATTTGGTCCGCAAGCTCATTGCCTAAAGATTTTTCTCCGCCGATCGACAACACCGGCATTGCCAGTTTCTGCCGAGAGAGTTTCGCGAAATCGTTCGCGAGTTGCGGCCAGGAAGCGAAATAAGCCCACGCCGCGCGCATCCGTCCGGGTCTTGAATAGGCTTCCGTATAAGCCTTGCGATCTGCCTCAGGAATCGAACGCGTCTTGTCTGCCGCGAGAACATTCCAGAAATATTCGAAGTAAATGCGCTCCCGTCCCTTCACCAAAGCTTCAGGGTACTCGCCGTTGAACCTAAAATGCCAAGTGTGCGGGTTATTATAGATCGCTTCCCAGCCGGGAACGCCGGGAAGAAACGCATCCATCACAACGAGCTTTTCGGTCTCCGCCGGGAACTGCGTCGCGTACGCGTAAGCAACCATCAATCCAATATCGTGGCCGACCACTCTCGCCTTCTCTACGCCTAACGAGCGCACCAGCGCGTGAATCTGATTCGCGGACGTTATCATGTCGATTTTGTCCGCGGGAATCGACGAGTCGCCGATTCCCGGAAGATCCGGCGCAATCACGGTAAACTTTTCTGCCAGCAAACGAATAAGCGGCCGCCACATCCGCGAAGTTTCCGCAAACCCGTGCAGCAAAATCACCGTTGGCCCGTGCCCCGCCGTAAGATATTGCAGTTCCACATCATCGATCTTCGCCGTGCGCGAGACGATGTTTTTATCCGATGGCAGTGCAGAAATTGGAATCGCGGGAAAAACGAATAGAACAAAGAAGCAAGATCCAACTAGGCTCAGACAAAGATTAAAAGCGCGTGTCATAAAGTGTTCGTAATGTTAGATGGTTAATTCCGCGGGAGTAGCAATTTAGCTGCAGCCGCTCGGTTGAAAACGAAAGCCATTAGTCGGTCGAACAACAAAAGCCAACATAATAACGTGTGTATGAATACACGTAACGATCCGGAATGAGACTTGTAATCGTCCTTGTTTTGAAAAAGAATCGTTTATGAACTCCGTGTTCCTTCTCGCAATCGGAATCGGAATTGTCGCTGGACTGCGTTCGTTACTGGCGCCCGCCGTCGTTGCGTGGGCTGCACATTTTGACTGGCTGAATCTGAACGGCTCGCCTCTTGCGTTTATGGGATCAAGAACGGCGGTCGCCATATTTTCCGTGCTCGCGATTGGCGAGTTAATCGCCGATAAGCGGCCCAAGATCCCGAAACGGACCGCACTGGCACCGTTATTGGCACGCATTCTCACCGGAGGCCTCTGCGGAGCGTCCCTATGGGCGGCAGCGGGACAATCATTACTCGGCGGCGCGTTCCTGGGCGGAACCGGCGGCGTGATCGGAGCGTTCGTCGGTTACGAAATCCGGCGGCGTATCGTGAATAATCTGCATATCAAAGATATCTTCGTGGCCATTTGCGAAGATTTGGTCGCGATCGCGCTAGCTTATTTCCTCGTTTGGCACTGACTCAGTCGCGGCATCTCGTCGCCAGCCTTCGTCTGTATTCGATGCCCAGCTCACAACGAGGCCACTCGCAATACCAGTGCGGCCAGGGCCAACAGAAGGAACACGATCACCAGACCGACGGAGTAGTCCCGACCGCGCAAGTGCGTGACGATGGCTGCGATAAAAAACAGCACGAGGCCGATCGCGGCGGCTATCCGATGAATGGGACGCGAATGCCGGCCAGTAGCCCAAGCACTCTCACGGCTTTGAGAACGCCGAGTGTTGTTAGCCACGACTCCGACATGCCTACTTTGGCCATGTTCATGAGGATTTGCTTGTAGTGAATGAAATCGAGCGTGGCCGAAAACGTGTTCGCGGCGGCAGCCAAGAGCGTTACAACGATGTAGGCGATAAACATATGAGGATTCGATTCCCGTTGCCCGCTATTTTACCTATGACAATTGCCCCCCTTCTTACCCTGCTCGCGTGGGCATATCTGTGCGACGCTTTCACGGCGAGAGCCACTGACATGGTACCCTACATTGCCATGCCTGTCGGCATTGGCTATGCCATAGACGCAAAGGGCAATCACTTTTCGAACGTGCTGTGCGTACGTGACGCAGTTTTTGCGCCTCACCCGCAATATCCCAATCAGTTATGGTCGAGCATTGGCGATACTGCCGGTTGGGCGCGCTACAAAGGAGACGGCCTGTATAGGCTCGACATCGATCTGAGCACAGGGCGAGTGAGCCAAGTCACAGTAATCAAATCGACAGGATTAAAGATTCTTGACACGGCCAGCACGGACGCATTCAAACGATGGGTTTTTAGACCCGGAAAGTGGAAAGAAATCACCATCCCTGTCGCTGTGCGCACAAAGGCGGGAGGAGTGATAAGCAAGTGAGGATGACAAGCTGCTCCGCGTGCTCGTGCGGCAGGAATCGCCAGAACATGATCCGTGTCGGGTCTAAACATGTGGTAAGAGTTCCGCCGTCCATTTTGATTGGATGTACGCGATGGTACGATTCCACGATTCATTAAGTATGTCGTGTGGCTCAGCCAAGTCTTGCGCAGGTAGAGCATTAGGCGCGACCGCGGTTATTCGTCGCCAGTCGAGATACTTTAACTCCTGACCAATGGTAGGAACTCGGGGCGAGTCATTAATGAAAATGCCCGGCATAGTGCGACCGTGCATTAGGTTGTTGCGGTAATCACGAATTTCTTGAAGAGGGTAGTTGTTGTGTTTCTTCCAGGCTTTCTGCGCTTCTTGTCCTCCTATTGGCCCGCCTTTCACGCGACGCCTGTCGAGCCACGGGATCATACTGTCCGGGACAGCGAAACCGTTCTAGAATCTCAAAGGCCGGATCTTGGGCGCCAACTAGCGCGGATATGCCGGCCTAAAGCCCGTCCACGCGGACGGGCAAAGCCATTCGAATGTCAAACGCTCTGACGAGGTGGCGGAAAACAGAGTAGTGTAACTGAGAGATGCAGATGTGCTCCGGTAAGCGACCAATGGCTGCAAGCTCCGCGTCGGTCTTGCCCTGAATGTTATTCGGGCGGTTAGTTAACGGCGTGATGAATGCGCTCCAAAAGTCTCCATATGCGGGAAATTCGGCGTAGAGAAACTTTTCGTAATAGAACTTCTCATATTCGTCGCCGTCATTAGGGAGTTTGTATGGCATAGAACGCAGGAAGGCTGGATGTTTACCAAGAAACAACGCGCACGGCGCGAGGAAAAAGCGATCCTACGGCTTCTTTGAATTCGCCCGTGTGCTCGTGCGTTTCGATCACGTCGGGCGCACAACGATTTTGCTGGACAGGGAAAACTGACGGCGTTTCTCGAACTTGAATCAGTGATCCATCGCACTATCAGTTTTTAGCGGCATCGGAAATTTGATAATTTTCTTTTCGAGGTCGGCCTCAGCTTCACATTTTGCGACGAATAACTCAAGAGCCCCGTGGATGACATCGGCGACCTTCACACGTTCTCGGTCCGCTATCTTCCTGAACAATCGCATCGTTGGCTGGTCAAGGGCATCGAGCGTCCAGCAGCCTTCAAGAACAAAGGGCGTAACATTGCCAGGTCGCGTTCTCGGAATCCCTTTCATGCCGCCGTCTTGCGCTGCTTTCCGCACACACGCAAGAAACTTCTGCCAAACAATTGTGTGACCTAAATGTGACTGAGATTTGCTCGGTAATTAGCTTTTCCTGAACCTGACTCGAATGCCTGGGTCCAGGATCGTGGCAATCCAACCGTTATTGGTTGCGAACGCGTAAATTCTCTTTTCGCGTTTCAGTTGATCACGGTCGTCTCGCGGCCAGATACGAGCCAAATCGTGTTCGAAAACCGTGCAAGACTCCTTGTAACGAAGACGCTCTTCAATGTCTTTTCTTAGCTCGTCCAGACGGCAGTCTCGTCTTATTTCTTCGAAACACTAATTAATTCGTTCGATGCGGCAGCGGTCAATATTTCGCCAATCAAATCAGCAAGAGCTCATCTCGACACTTGAGATCGAGATCCAGCGAAGCGCTGAGCCGACCCGAGGCGGAGGTTCTTCGGCTAGTTGGTGATGGCAAAACAACCCCGGAAATCGCTGCGAAATTAAAGGTTTCTCTCAAAACCGTTCAACAGTATTGCGCCCGGCTCAAACAAAAACTGGACGCAGCGAACTTCAGCCGACTCATGCGAATCGCGGTTTTGTGGCGTGCGGGTGTTGCTGAAATCGTCGTAAGAGGTGTTGGCCGGGAATAACATAGCCACAAATTCTAGTTCTCAATTTGCCTCCTCGCGCATCATTTGCGGCCCGTTCATATCACTTTGTCATTGCTGTGTGGAGAGCAAAAGAGCACAATCCGTCGAGTAAATTACTGGAATATCATCGCTGACACTCTCGACAGTCTGAATAAGGCGCGATTATGAAACTCATGTAATCTTAGGGCGTCCGACAAGATGTCCATTGAGATCAAGAAAGAGATCGAGCTTGAGATCGCCCATGTCTTGTTCATCGACATTGTTGGCTACTCGAAGCTCTCGATTAACCACCAGCACGCGGCGATTGAGGAGCTAAACCAGGTTGTTCGCGCCTCCGAGCAATTTCAACGAGCCGAAGCCGCGAGCCGTTTGATTAGGATCCCAACTGGCGACGGGATGGCGCTGGCATTTTACACCAGTCCGGAAGCGCCTGTGCAATGCGCGGTGGAGATCAGCCGCGCGCTCAAGGAACATCCGTATCTACAGCTTCGGATGGGAATCCACAGCGGGCCAGTTGGCGGGATGGTCGATGTAAACGAAGGGGCCAATCTCGCGGGCGCTGGGCTCAACATTGCGCAGCGAGTGATGGATTGCGGCGACGCCGGCCACGTTCTGCTTTCGAAACATGTCGCTGAAGACTTGGAAGAATACCAGAGGTGGCGACCGCTCTTGCACGATCTTGGTTCGTGCGAAGTGAAGCATGGCGTGCGCGTTAACATTGCTAACCTTTACGACAGTGAAATCGGCAACGCGCAGCTTCCCAAGAAGCTCGAAGCGCTTAAGAGACATCGCACGCACGTGCGCTGGGCGGCAGTGGCCATCACGTTGCTGGTGCTTGCCGCGATTGTCGCTGCCTTTCTCTTCCTTTTGCGGAGACCGACGCGCCCGGCCATGGCGATCGTGGAAAAGAGCATCGCCGTGCTTCCCTTCGAAAACCTGAGTGAAGACAAAGCGAACGCTTACTTTGCCGACGGCATCCAGGACGAAATCCTAACGCGCTTATCGAAGATCGCCGATCTGAAAGTCATTTCGCGCACATCCACGCAGCATTATAAAAGCGCGCCGGAAAACCTGCGCGAGACCGCGAAGCAACTTGGCGTTGCTCACATTCTTGAGGGAAGCGTGCAGAAGAGCGGCGCCGCCGTGCGCGTGAACGTGCAGTTGATCAAAGCAGCTAATGATTCCCATCTTTGGGCCGACACATTTGATCGAAAACTGACCGACATCTTCTCGGTCGAAAGTGAGGTGGCCAAAGCTGTCGCCGACCAATTGCGAGCAAAACTCACCGGTCAGGAAGAGCAAGTCATCACTGCCAAACCAACGGACAATCCCGAGGCTTACGACGCATACCTGCGCGGTCTGGCTTATACACTGAAAACTGGCAACACTCCCGCCAACCTCCTTGGCGCGCAGAAATATCTCAAGGAAGCAGTGCGCCTTGACCCAAAGTTCGCCCTTGCTTGGGCGTTGCTCTCAAACGTGGAAGCGCGGGGCTACCTCACACAGACTCTTCAATCAACGGTCGCCCTGCGTGAAGAGGCGCGGCAGGCGGCCGAAACCGCTATCGCTCTTCAGCCCAATCTCGGTGAGGCCGTATTAGCCATGGGCTATTACCACTACGCCGGTTTGAAGGATTACGAGACCGCAGTGCGTTACTTTGAGCAAGCACGTAAGCTCCTGCCCAATAGCAGCCGGATTCCCGAACAGCTGGCCTATGTCACACGGAGACGAGGCCAGTGGGAGCAGAGCGAGAGTTACTTCAACGAAGCCGAGCGGCTCGACCCCCGCAACGTTACGGTGCTTACCCAGCACGCGCTTTCCTATGTGGACCTTCGTCGTTTCCCCGAAGCGCTGCGGAAGTTTG
>Ga0307471_100000183_pt1 | contig 31443 bp, 27 predicted proteins | sample atmos_gasesAM3C__2_FD_204566 | JGI IMG/M metagenome (GOLD analysis project Ga0307471, IMG submission 204566) | Hardwood forest soil microbial communities from Morgan-Monroe State Forest, Indiana, United States - atmos_gasesAM3C_515 | ecosystem: Environmental > Terrestrial > Soil > Temperate... | reverse complement strand
AACGCACCGCGGCTCTGGAACCAGGCACGAAGCTGACGATTCCCGCAACTCAGTCGGCATCGGAGACCAAACGTCTCCTTGTAAGCTACCGCGTGCGGCGGGGAGACACGCTCGGGGGAATTGCAGACCGCTTCAGCGTGAATTCGGAAGACGTGCGCAAGTGGAACCGCCTGAGATCGAATCATGTGAGCCGCGGCATGGTGCTGCGCATTTACACGATTGGCGGCGCGCCAGAAACTAACCGCCGGAGCGCGCGGTCGCGATCGAAACGAAAGGCCTCTGCTTCTTCTCCTGCAAAAGCGGCCAGCGCACCAGCCGGGGGCAATGTACACTAACCACTTTCTTTTCAACCAGATAGAAGCTTGATAATCGGATCGCACGAGTTATCGTGAAACGCCGTCGTGCCCCGCTTGACGGCCGTCCATGACGCTCTTCCACCGGGTCTCGCAGACTACTTGACAACTTCCAACGAGTACGATAACAAACAACGGCGCGGAGGACGGGGTGTTCTTCTAGAACTCCGGCCAAAACAGCGCATTGCTGGCCCGTGCAGCCACGGGACTAAGAGATGCCCCCAGGGGAGGACGGAATGGATTTCGAGAAAGAAAGCTTTGAAGATGACAACGAGCTGTCACGGCTGGAGGACGACGAGGAGCTGGGCGGCGAAACACAGGAAATCGTGGAAACCGAGGAAGAGGAGCTGGTGATCGTAGGGGAGGAGCCCGAAGAGGAAGCTCCCGCGCCCAGATCCGCTCCCGCAGCCCGGCCGGCGCCCAAGAAAGCAAAGAAAGCAGCGAAGAAGAAGGCGGCGCCCAAGAAAAAAGCCAGAGCGAAACCCAAAAAGAAGGCCGCGAAGAAGCCGGCAAAAAAAGCGGCCAAAAAGAAGAAGAGGCGCTAAGCGCGTCTGACGACAGAAGGATGTTCCAAGAGAGCCGGGGAGTGTTCCCGGCTCTCCCTTTTGTGCAAGGTTGCCATTTCAAATTGAGAACGCAGCTTGGCTCTTGTCCCTCCCAACTTGAAGTTGGGCTTTTCCATTTGGGGACTGCTCCTCTGAAGCCAGAACACGCCTCTTGCCTGATTCGGTAAGTACCGCTAGCATAAATCCGCATGTTGCGTGCTTTAGAGCAGATACGCCGTATGCGGGGCGGCGCGCAATCTCACCTGATGCGCTGCGACGACGGCTACTACTACGTAGTGAAGTTCCAGAATAACCCCCAGCACCGGCGCGTCCTGGTCAATGAACTGCTTGGAACCAGGCTGGCAAGGCGATTGGGGCTACCCACGGTTCCGGCAGAGATTGTCGAGGTGTCGGAGGAATTGATCCGGTTGACCCCGGAGCTGGCCATGGAACTGCCGCGTTCACGGGTTCCTTGCCAGCCTGGGCCACAATTCGGCTCGCGCTATCCCGTGGACCCGCGCCGCATCGCGTTGCACGATTTTCTTCCGGAAGAGCAGTTGCGCGATGTGGAGAATTTGCATGACTTTGCCGGGATGCTCGTGTTCGACAAATGGACCTGCAACACCAACGGCCGCCAGACGGTCTTTTTTTATGAAGACCGCGGCGCGCCCGCACAGGCGGAGTGGCATTACAAGGCGCGGATGATCGACCAGGGCTTTTGCTTCAACGTCGGCGAATGGAATTTCCCCGATGCGCCGTTGCGCGGGCTCTACGCGCGCAACTGCGTGTACCGGGGCGTCATCGGTATGGAATCCTTCGCGCCATGGATCGAGCGCTTGGAAAAGCAGGTGAACGAGCGGGTCTGGGATCAGCTCATCGGGGAGATTCCGCCGGAATGGTACGAGGACGATCGCGATGCGCTAAATCGTCTTGCGGAGCAACTCCACCGCCGGCGTACGCGCGTGCCGGACTTGATTTTGGAAGCCAAGCGGTCGAGCCGCCAGCCTTTTCCAAACTGGATTTGAACCAGGGGAGCAACCCATGAACGAACGTGATGCCGAAAAGCAAGCGAGCAACGTCTCCGCTGGGGAGCGCGCCTTTGCCTACCGTATTCTGCGTTACGCGCCAAATTTGGTGCGGGACGAATGGGTGAATATCGGCGTCCTGCTCTTTGCCCCGGAGACCGGGGAGCGCCGCTTGAGGCTGATCGAAGAGCAGGATGAGTTGAATCGGGTCCGCCGTTTGCATCCCCAGGCTGACGAGTCTTTGCTGCTGCAGCTTCGCGACGATCTGGAAGACCGCTTTCAGTCGGCCGATGGGAAAAGCGCGAACGGCGGCGATTGGCAGGCCTTGCTGGCGAAGTGGGACAACACGCTTTCCAATGCTCTGCAACTCTCGCCGCAGAAGGGCACACTGGCGCAAGACCTCGACGCCGAACTGGAGCGCCTGTACGACGATCATGTGGCACTGCAGCGCGGCCCTGGTCGTGTCGGCGCGCCCGGCAGCCGGGCACAGATGCGTTCTTACTGCCAACAAGTTTTCCGGCATGCCGGCCTATGGGAGCGCATCGGGAAAAGGGCTCCTATTTCTCAATTCACCTTTCCCGGCGATCCCTTGCGTATCGATTATTCCTATCGCCGGAATGGCACGCGCGGCTTCGTGCATACGCTGCCGGTCAGGCGCGCACCGGGCGAGACGAAGAACCTTGCCTACACGGCGGAACGCATCAGTTCCAAAGCCCCGTGGAAGTCGGAATTTGCCGCCGTCACCGATGTGGAATTAAACGAAGGAATCCCGTTGCACGGCTTCGTGCGCGACACGCTGCGCGACGCCGGCATCGAGCCTGTTCCCCTGGATCACTTCGCCGTTTGGGTGGCCAAACTCAAGCCCATGATTCAGTGAGTTGTGGAGAGAAGCTCGCTCCAAATTCAAAAGCAGCACCCTACGCTTCGACTGCAAGCACCAGGAGTGTTGCATCGTCGGTCAGGTGCCCGCCGCTAAATTCGGAAATTGCTGCGGCAATTCTTTCTCGTATCGCGTTTGCGGACAAAGCGCGGTGCTCTTCGAGCAAGCGTAATAACCTCGGCTCTCCGAACTCCTCGCCCTCGCGGTTGCTGGCTTCCGTCACACCGTCCGTAAAGAGGACCACACGATCTCCGGGTGCGAGGTCCACGGTCCCCAGCCCGAAACTCTGTTCCTCGAAAACCCCCAGAACTCCACCGCCTTCCTGCAGCCGTTCGTGCGAGCCGTCCGCACGCACGACAATGGGCGCATTGTGCCCCGCGTTGGCGTAGCGCAGCCTTCGCCCCGGGCCATCCAAATGCGCGTAGAAAAAGGTGATGAAGCGGTCGGTGTGGGTGTTTTTCCACACGAGAGAATTCAAACTGTTGCACATAAGATCAGGCGTCAGAGACGCCGAAGAAAGTCCCCGGACGGCCGCCTGCAGATTGGACATCAGCAGTGCCGCAGGGATTCCTTTCCCAGACACATCGGCAATGCACAGACCCAGCCTATCTTGACCCAGTGCTACAACGTCGAAATAATCGCCGCTCACCGTCCTTGCCGACTGCCAGGAACCGGCGATTTCATAGCCCGTCACCTGGGGAATCTCGCGCGGAACGAGCCTTTCCTGAATTGCCCTGGCCTCAGCGATTTCGCGCTCTTGTTCCTGAAGATGGTGAATAGCTTCTTCCTGCGCTTGCCTCTCTTCCTTGGCCCGCCGGCGCGCTGCACGGCGCTCGTGGCCCTGTTCAATTTGTTTTTCCAGGATTTCCAGCAGCCGTGAGTTGTCCCAGGGTTTCTCCACGAAATCGCTGACGCCATGCTGCATGGCCGCTACGGCCAGACCGACGGTGGCCCAGCCCGTCATAGCCACCACGGGCGGCGCATCTGCCATCTCCTTCAAATGCCCGAGCACATCTAGTCCCTCGCGCCCCGACGTCGTGTCCCGCGCATAGTTCAAGTCCATGAGAAGAAGGTCAAATTCTCGTTGCGCCAGCGCTGCAAGCAGGTCGGCGGGATTGCTCACCGTTTCGAGGAGGTAGCCTTGGCCTTTGAGGAGCAATTGCAAGGCATCCAGGACATCCTTCTGGTCGTCGGCAATGAGAATCCGCTGCTGCATCGTCTCACAATCAGTAGCTGTTTGATCAGCGCTGCGGTCCCGGCTGCTATCCCAATTCTTGGCCCTATAGAGGCAGGCCGATGACCAGCAGGAGATTGCTCTAAGTTATTTAATTCCTAACGATTTGCCAAGAGATTTGGCTTTATAACGTATCCGTGGCTTGGCCATTTGCGGGAACGCCCGTCCCATTTCCGGACAAAGTGCAAGAGACCAGTCGGCTTCACTTATAACAGCGGCTCAGACCAGTTCTCCAAGGTCTCTTTGACTTTGTGCAGGAACTGGTGGGCGATGGCACCGTCCACCACTCGGTGGTCATAACTTAGCGTGACGTAGCACATCGAACGGATGGCAATGGCGTCATCCACAACCACAGGGCGCTTCTCGATGGCGCCGAGGCCCAGGATGCCAACGTTGGGTTGGCTGATCACCGGCAGGCCGAAGAGCCCGCCGAAAACGCCCGGGTTGGTGATGGAAAAGGTGCCTTCCTGGACTTCTTCGGGTTTCAGCTTCTTCGAACGGGCGCGATCAGCCAGGTCGTTCATGGTGCGCTGGATGCCCAGAAGATTTTTTTCGTCCGCGTTCTTCACCACCGGAACGATCAATCCCCAGTCGAGCGCCACGGCGATGCCGATGTTGATGTCCTTGTGAATGACAACGTAGGTTCCGTCGAGCGAAGCGTTCATCGTCGGAAACGCACGCAGACCTGCCACCCCGGCTTTCACGAAAAACGGCATAAACGTCAGCTTGGTCCCATAGCGCTTCTCGAATTCCTCTTTGGCCTTCGCGCGCAGGACCGCCACTTTGGTCATGTCGATCTCATCGACCGAATACACGTGCGGAGAAACGTGCTTCGAGGCCACCATGTGCTCGGCGATCCTTTGCCGCATGGTGCTCATGGGCTGCACTTCATAATTGCCGAAGTAAATCTTTTCGCGGGGCACCGCGGTTTCGAGCGCAACGTGAGCCTGCGTCCCAGAAGGTCCAGGCGCGGCGGCCGGCGCCGGAGCAGGCGGTACCAGGACGGGCCGGCCCGCCGGAACCGAAACGACCGAGGGAGCCGCTGCGGGCGTGCCTCCTGCAGCGATCACCGCCTCAATGTCCTGCTTGCTGATGCGCCCGCCGGCGCCCGTGCCGGCAATCGTGGAAAGGTCAATGCCATGTTCCTTAGCCATGCGACGCACCAGCGGTGAGCTGTGAATGCGCCCGCCATCGTGCGGTGCCGACGGAGCGGAGGCTGACCCCGGTGCGGCAGTGACGGGCGCGGGCGCCGGCTTTGGCGCAAGAGCAGCCGCCGGAACGGCAGCGGGAGCCTTGGCAGGAGCAGGTGCTTGCGCTTTTGCGGGAGCCGGGGCCGGCGCGGGTGCAGGCGCGGCAGCTGCCGAACCCGCTGCGTCGATTACACCGACCACGGTCTGGATCGGAACAGTCTGGCCCTCGCCGACCTTGATCTCCTTGAGCACGCCGGCGGAGGGAGACGGTATTTCCGCGTCCACCTTGTCCGTCGAAATCTCGAACAGCGGTTCGTCCCGCTCGACCTTGTCGCCGGGCTTCTTGAGCCACTTGGTAATGGTTCCCTCGAAAATACTCTCGCCCATCTGGGGCATCACAATGTCAACAGCCATGTTCGCTCTCCTCTTCTCCTTACAATGCTAATACCGTGCTAATTCCTTCGCGGCGGAAAAAATCTTTTTCGCGTTGGGCAGGAAATGCTCCTCCAGCGTCGGGGCGTACGGCACCGGCGAATCGAGCGACGTCATCCGCAGCACCGGCCCGTCCAGATCGCTGAAGGCCTTTTCGCAAAGTAGCGCCGCGATTTCTCCGGCGATTCCTCCGGTCTTGGTATCTTCGTGCACCACCAGGCATTTGCTGGTTTTCTTCACGGAATTCAGAATTGTTTCCTCATCGAGCGGCAAGAGCGTCCGCAAATCAATCACTTCCGCCTCGATGCCCTCTTTTGCGAGGGCATCCGCGGCTTCCAGCGAGGTGTGCATCATCGCTGCGTAAGAAAGAATCGTCAGGTGCCGGCCCTCACGGCGAACCACGGCCTTCCCGATCGGAACCGTATAATCCTCCGCCGGAACCTCTCCCTTGATCCGCCGGTAAAGGAACTTATGCTCGAAAAACAGCACAGGATTATTGTCGCGTACCGCGGCCTTCAAGAGCCCTTTGGCGTCGTAAGGCGTCGAGGGATAAATCACTTTTAGCCCTGGCGTGTGCACGAAATACATCTCGGGATTTGCCGAATGGAATGGCCCGCCGTGCACGCCGCCGCCCGACGGCCCGCGAATCACGATGGGGGCGGGCGCATTCCACAAATAATGTCCCTTGGCCACGAAATTCGTAATCTGGTTGAACGCGCAAACGATGAAATCGATGAACTGCATTTCGCAAATCGGCCGCAAGCCGAGGTAGCTCATCCCGCATGCCGCGCCGATGATGGCGCTCTCGCTGATCGGCGTGTCAATCACGCGCTCCCAGCCAAACCGTTCCAGCAAGCCCTCACTGGTCTTGAACGCCCCGCCGTACACGCCCACGTCTTCGCCCATCAACAGGACCGCCGGATCGCGCTCCATCTCCTCAAACATGGCCTGCCGGATGGCTTCGAGAAACGTAATTTGCGCTTCGCCCGATACGGATCCGTTGGTGGCAGCCCCATTTGCGCCGGCCATGACTACCTCCGCCCCTTTCGGGAAGCGCTAGCGGCCGCCGCTTTCGCTTTTTTCGGCGTGTTCCTCGTGGCTGGCTTTGCCGCCGCTTTGCCGGGGCGGCCGTTGTTTGCAGGCCTTTCTGCAACAAGCTGCGGCGTGTCGCCAAAATGAATCGGGGCATCAGCGCCGCCTGAGCCCTTGCCCGAACCAAATCCAGGAACGTTCCACACGGCCTTGACGCTGGATTTCGGCGGCGTTACCTCGGCTATCGGCCGTTCCCACTTGGCACGGATCTTGTGGCAATCGTCGCCCGTGCAGTAAACGCCCCCTTCCGCAAATTCCGCTGGAGGCATTGGCGAGTTCTCTGCAAACTCGCGTTCCGCTGCAAGCAGGGTATCCAGCTTGTCATCAATCGCTTTCTTTCCGGCGGCGTCGAGAAGCTTTTCCGCGGTTAGGAATTTCTCATAGAGAGCAATCGGGTCGCGCGCTTCCCAATAAGCGCGCATTTCTTTCGGCACGTACTCCGCGGGATCGTGCTGCGCGTGGCCCAGCCGGCGAAACGTCTTCGCTTCAATGAGAATTGGCCCTTCGCCCGCGCGCGCCCGCTCCACGGCCTCCCGAGCTGCGTTGTAGACGGCCACCACGTTGTTGCCGTCCACGATGTAACTGTCAATCCCGTAAGCCTTGGCGCGGTCGGCCAAATTCTCGAGCGGTACCTGCCGGCGCACGGGCGTCGAATAGGCCCAAAGATTATTTTCGAGAATCAGAACGAAGGGCGCTTTTTGCGCGGCCGCAAAATTCAGCCCTTCATGGAACACGCCGGTCGAGCTGCCGCCGTCGCCGATCCAGGTCATGGTTACAATCTTTTGCCCAAGGTAACGTCCGCCGATGGCTACGCCGGTCATCACTGGAATCAAATCGCCGAGCATGGAAATCGGCGAGACGATGCGAAGATTTTCCAGGTCACCGAAATGACTGGTGCCGTCTCTCCCTTTCGTCGGCGAATCGTACTTGGCCATGTGCTGCATGAAAATGTCGCGCGGCGGCACGCCCTTCACCAGAAGCGCCCCGATATTGCGAATCATGGGAGCGATCCAGTCCTTCTTTTCCAGTGCGTAACACGTTCCCACGGAAATCGCTTCCTGCCCGAGGCTGGAGTAAAGCCCGCCGACAATTTTGTTTTGCCGGAAAAGCTTCACCATGGTGTCTTCGACGGCGCGATTCAGCCGCATGTAGTAATACAACGCGAGGTATTTCTCCCGCGTCAGTTCCGTGGGCATCTGCTTGGTTATTCCTGCTCCCATTGCTGTTCTACCCTGCTCCCATTTCAGGCAGAAACCTCGACTGACTGCTCGCCGTGGTCCAACTTCCCAAACAGTTCTTTCTTTGGAGTCTCCTTCATTTCCAGGCCGAACAATTCTCCAAGATGTTTCGCAAGGCGCGGAGCGACTTCTGATTGCTTCACGGTGCGTCCAAGCACTTTCTCAAGCGACGTTGCTTTCCGGTCCGCAATTCCGCACGGCACGATCAAGTCAAAAAACCGCAAATCCGTCGAAACGTTATAAGCAAATCCGTGCGAGGTGACCCAGCGGCTGATATGCACGCCGATCGCGCCAAGTTTTTCAGAAGTGGCGAGTGGCCCTTCGCGTATGGCGCTCGGGGTAAACGAGTGGCCCGCCACGGCGGGCAGGCGAGTGGCAAGAGAGGAACCGTCTTCCGCAACTTCCACCCAGATGCCCGTCTTGCCGGGCTCGCGAACCGCGGTGACTCCGAACTCGGCGGTCGCGCGAATCATGGCCTCTTCCAGCATGCGGACGTACCAAACCACGTCACGCCGGATTTCTCCCAGATTCAGGATGGGATAGCCCACAATCTGGCCTGGGCCGTGATACGTGATGTCGCCGCCGCGGCTGGTCTCGTAAAACTCCACGCCTTTCTGCCGCAGGACATGCTCACCGACCAGCAAATGTTCCCGCTTCCCGTTTCGGCCTTGCGTAATCACGTGCGGATGCTCGCAAAGCAGCAAAACATCCTCAATGGCATCCGCTTTTCGCGCAGCGACGATGCGCTTCTGCAGCGCGTATGCTTCCGCGTAGCCAATGATTCCCAGATTGACGGTCAGACATTTCGCCATGCGATACCACGTGACTGGTGATTCGTGACTCGTGGAAGGTTCGATTACGTCTCTTCACGAGTCACAAGTCACGAAACACGAATCACGCCTCACACATTAATCTGCAACCCGCGCACCGACGCAAACGCGTCCCCCATGCCTTCCCACACCGTGGGGTGCGCGTGAATCATGTTCATCATGTCGTCGATAGTGCCCTCGAGATTGAGCACCGCCGCCGCTTCCGCCAAAATTTCCGTCGCGAGCGGCCCGATAATGTGAATCCCGAGCACTTCGCCGTAAGCCTCATCGGAAACGACTTTGATGAATCCGCCGTGCGCGCCCAAGATTGTCGCTTTGCTGTTCCCCACAAAGGGGAACTTCCCTATCTTCACGGTGTACCCCGCATCGCGCGCCTGTTTTTCTGTCAGTCCAATCGAGCCAATCTGCGGCTCGCAGTAAGTTGCGTTAGGGATCCGCGTCTTGACGATTTGCTGAACGGGCTTTCCCGCGATGTGCGTTACCGCGATGATCCCCTCCATCATCGCCGCGTGCGCCAGTTGCGGCAACCCGGCGACGATATCGCCGATGGCGTAAAGCCCTTTTTCGGCCGTTTCCATGTAGTCGCCGACGTGAACGAACCCGCGTTCTAGTTTGGCCTTGGACTTCTCCAGGCCGCATCCGTCTGTCATCGCCTTGCGGCCCACGGCCAGCAGTAGCTTTTCTGCTTGCAGAGTTTGCGACTTGCCGTCCTTATCCTTGAACGCGACGGTCACGCCTTTGGGATCTTTCTTCGCTGACTCCACGCTGCAGCCCGTAAAAATTTGGATGCCTTTTTTCTGGAAAGCCTTCGTGAGTTCCGCAGAGATCTCTTCATCCTCCAGCGGTACCGTGCGCGGCAGGGCTTCCAGAATGGTGACTTGCGTCCCGAAAGAATTGTAAACCGATGCGAACTCCACGCCCACCGCGCCTGCTCCAACAACGATCAGCGATTTCGGGATTTCGGGAAGCTCCAGAATCGAGCGGTTGGTGAGAATCGTCTTGTGGTCCGGCTCGATGCCCGGCAGCGCTTTTGCTTCTGAGCCGCTTACCATCAGGATGTTCGAGGCTTCCATGATGGTTTTCTTGCCGTCTTTCTCGACGCTGATTTTGCCAGGCCCCTCGTACCGGCCCCAGCCTTGCACCCATTCCACCTTGTTCTTTTTGAAAAGAAATTCGATGCCCTTGGCGTGTTTCTTGACGATTTTGTCTTTGCGGGCCAGGATGTTTGCCCAATTGATCTTGAGCCCGCTGATTTCGAAGCCCAGCTCCGCCCCATTCTTGATGTGGTCGTAAACGTCAGCATGATGCAGCAGAACTTTGGTGGGAATGCAGCCGACGTGCAGGCAGGTGCCGCCCAGGTACGGGTCTTTTTCAACAACAATCGTCTTTAGGCCGAGTTCGCCGGCGCGTATTGCCGCGACGTAACCGCCGGGACCGCTGCCGATAATCGCCACATCGTACTTAGCCACTCGTAGTCTCCCTTCCGTAGGGCCGGAAAATCGGTGAGGGGAGTGCGCTCTCACCACAGTCACGCTCGAAAAATCTCGAGGGGATCAGGCCGATAAGACCAGGCGCTAGTCGCTTTGCGGACGCCTTCCAAGACGCACAAAAAGCCGCCCGCACCTCCAGCGCAGACGGCTGCGTTCCAGCGAATCTTAAATTTTAGCAGCCGCCTGCCATACCCGCAACCCGACGGGAGGGCGGAGCAAAACATAGGTTGCATGGGAGCCTCTTTGGTGTCTTTGAATCAGCGGGTGCTGAATTCAGCTCTTGTATACCAAGCGATTCTCCCTCGACCTATACAATCAAACTTATCAGGAGTTTGAAGCTCGGGACCACCTGCAAGTTATGAGCGGTTCGTCATTCCGTCTCAAATGAAACTAGGTCGAGCGTACCATCTTTACTGGTGGACCGTGGTTGCACAAGGAAAGCTGAATCCGCCAACAGGTCTTTGCAATAGTCCCTTTGCAAAATGCAATACTGCGGGCCAGCCGGACGTTGACATCACTTGCTGCTCGACATAGCATCCTCTCTATCCGATACAAAATCATGCACGGAGTGGAAGCCATTAGTGAAACGGGCACCCATGCCGTGCGACGTTGCTTCGGAGTTGTTATTTTTCAGTACCATACACGTAAAAGAGAAGAGGCACTTGGCTGATGCAGAGCTGCGCAAGTGTGTGGGCAACAGCAATCACGGAGTTCCTGCCATGAGCAACAAGATAATTGACAGTATCAAGCACGCCATCATCGAAGACGATGACCCAAAACCCGATCCGAAATTACAGGGCCATCCACAGGCTTCCTCGGCTTCCGTTCCCGCAACTGCCACGAGCAATAGTGCGCCGCATCCCGCCATGAGCGCCCAGGTGATGAGCGAAGAAGTCGAACACGTCTATCAGCGAATCCTCGCAAAAACCAATTTCGATTCCACCCAAATTGCCGCCACCATTCACAAATATCTCGACCCGCTCGCCGCCATCCCTTCTCTAGATGAGCGCACCCGCTTCAAGACGGCCGTTGTTCAAGCCAAGGCTCAGGAAGGCTTGACCCGAGAGAAAATTCTCGCCACCTTCGATGGCCTCAAAGTCGCCCTTCAGAATGAGCAGGAATCCTTCACCGCATCGGCTCAGACAACAAGAGAGCGGGAGATTGCCGATCGCCAGAAGCGTGTCCAGGAAGCGACAGATGAAATCGCCCGCAAGCAGAGCGAGATTGCGCAACTCCAGCAGCGCCTTACGGTAATGACCAGCGAACTCCTCGGCGCTCAAAGCAAAATCCAGCGCGCCGAATCGCAATTCGCCGCCGCAGTGCAGCGCCGCGTGGACGAAATTGATCAGGAAAAGGCCAAGTACGCCAGCCTTCTCCAAGGATAGGGAACTATGAGCCTGACACCTACGACTCCCGCGAGTCTGAGCGAGAATTTGAAATCATTCTGGTCCCGACCCGAAGGGAAGACCGGAATGATATTCCTTGGTATCAGTGCCGCCGCCCTCATTTATGGTTGGGGCAGGATCGTGCCCTTCATCGTTTCAATGCTGGCGGACACCCTCCATATGGTTGGTCTGGCGGCAATTCTCGCCGCGATCCTCTTCGTTCTCTTTAGCAGCCGCACACACCTCCTCTTCCGCCTGTTGATGCGTTGGATTACTGGGATGGTCATCAACATCGACCCCATCGGCATCCTGAAAGATCACCTCTCTCAAATGCGCAAGCGCCGTGAGGTGATGTCGCAACAGATCAGCAATGTCAGCGGCCAGATTCAATATCTGAAAAGCACCATCGAGAAGAACTCGGCCATGGCCAGCGAAAACATGCGCCTGGCTGCACACGCCAAGAAAATCGCCACCAGCACCGCTGACCAGAACGAACAACTCCGCATGGCCTTGCAGATGAAGGCCAAAGCCAACCAGGCCGGCCGGCTCCAGAAGTCCAACCTGAGCTACCAGCAGCTTCTCAACAAGCTGCAAAACATCTACGAACTTCTCAGCAAGTGGGCCGTGCACATTGACTTCTACATCGAGGACACGGAAAACGAAGTCAAGCAGGCGGAAATCGAATACAAGACCATCAACGCAGCCTACCGCGCCTACCGTACCGCCCTCTCCGTTATCAGGGGCACCGGCGACGAAAAAGAACTCTACAACCAGACCATGGAGAATCTCGCCGAACAAGCCGGCCGCAAGCTCGGCGAAATGGAAGATTTTCAGCGGCTCGCCCAGAACTTCATGGACACCATCGATCTCGAAAACGGTGCCGTCGAAACCGAAGCCCTCGAAAAGCTTGACGCCTACGAACAGAAGCTGCTCACTAACGGGACTTCTGATACGGCTTTCCTCTTGCCGGGAGCCACGGCTTCGCCCGTGCCTGTGCCGGTCAAAAGAGGCGAAGATGCTCCGGCTCCGGCCAAGGGCGCGAGCGATTACGGAGATATGTTTAAGTAACGGCCTCAAGTCTCGACGGTTGAGCAACGGTTGTTGCGAGGGAGGAACTGCAAGCTATGGCGCGTCTAAAGACTGGTCCAAAGATCATTCTGATTATCCTGCTTGTGGTGGGCTTTGTGTTTGGACTCCGCAAGGCTGCTGAACTTGGCTGGATTCCGACTCCTGGCGTGATGAAGGCCCTCGTGCCGGAAAAAGCGGTTCTGCCGGATGTGAAGGAAGCCTTGGTGCAGAACGTGGACCCCGCACCTCTTCCTTCTTCGTCTCCCGCGAGCGTCCGTGCCACTTTGATCCGCGGCGAAATCTGGGAATGGAACGCCCAGATGAACATGATTTACGCCAACGGCGGGCCTGCCACCACCAAGGGTTCGCTGATGGAAAAGAACAACGTCAACCTGTCTCTCATTCGTCAGGATGACACCGGCAAAATGCAGGAGGACCTGATTGCCTGCGCCCGTGAAATCTCCAGCGGCTCCCCCCAGTGCTCCATTGGCGCAAACTTTGTCGTCATCATGGGCGACGGCTCCGGCCAGTTTCTCGCGGCCATCAATCCACAGCTCGCCAAGCTCGGCTCCGAATATCAGGCAAAAGTGATCGGCGCCACCGGCTACAGCCGCGGCGAAGATTCTTTCATGGCTCCGCCTGAAGTGAAGTCGAATCCCAAGGCCGCCAAGGGCCTGCTCGTGGAAGGCGTGCTACGTGATGGCGATTGGAACATCGCTCAGAAGTGGGAAGGGGACAACGGCATTAAGAACAACCCCGACGAAAAAACGTGGGACCCTGATGCCGTCAACTGGCTCAACGCATCAGACTACAACGTCGCTGCCGCGGACTACGTCGCCAGTAAATGCGATGATCGCAAGGTCGTCAAAGACGGCCACCTCACTGGCGAAACCAAACACGTTTGCGTCAACGGCGTCGTAACCTGGACTCCCGGTGACGTGACCATCGCCAAAGGCCGCGGCGGCCTTGTCAAAGTCGTTAGCTCAAAGCAATATCGCTCGCAAATGCCCGCCGTCATCCTCGGCCCCAAGAATTTCTTCGAACGCAACCGCGCCGAATTCGAAGGCTTGCTCGCAGCTACCTTCGAAGGTGGCGACCAGGTTAAGGCCTTTGATCAAGCTTTGCACAAGGGCTCGGCCATCAGCGCAAAGGTCTACAACGATCAGGACGAAGCTTACTGGTACAGATACTACAAAGGCGTCACGGAGACGGACTCGCAAGGCATCAAGGTCGATCTCGGCGGCTCCACCGTTAATAACCTCGCTGACAACTTAATCCTCTTCGGCCTCGAGCCCGGAACCAACGACAACTTCCGCTCCACCTATACTGTTTTCGCCACGATCGCCACCCAACAGTATCCCGCGCTCTTTAAAGACACGCCTATCCCCGACGTAAAGGATATCGAAGACAAATCTTTCATCACTGGCGCACAGGCCCGCATGAGCAGCGGCGGAGCCGAAGCAGAAGCCCCACAATACGCCGCCAACAAGACCGGCCCCGTCGTCTCGAAGCGCTCCTACTCCATCAACTTCGACACCGGCAGAGCGACGTTCACCCCTGAAGGTGTGCGCACCATGCAAGGGTTAAAGGACTCGCTGGCCATTACCGGCCTCTTCATTCAAGTGGATGGCTACACGGATAACGTGGGCACTGAAGCCGTAAATCAAGCCCTTTCCGATGCTCGTGCGGCTGCCGTAAAGGACTGGCTCCAAAAGCACGCGCCCGCAAACTTCCCGGACAACCGCTTCAAAATCTCCGGCCACGGCTCGCAAAATCCCGTCGCCACCAACGACACCGCCGCGGGTAAAGCCGCGAATCGTCGCGTCGAAATTACTCTGCTGGGCAGTTAGACAGACCAGGCATTTCTGTTTGACCCGGGAGGATGCTCAATCCTCCCAAATCGACGGAGGTAGCCGCTCTAGATGAACGAAGCGCTCAACGTTCTCGCACCGAACAAGGTGATTTCCAAGCAGACGCTTCGCTGGCTCATCGGCTTCCAACTCCTCCTGCTCTTTTTCATTTGGATTTTTTCACCCACCGTCTTCTTGCCCAAACCCAAAGAAGTTTTTCAAGCTCTCAGCGAAATGTGGATGCAGGGCCTGGGCGCCGAACTCATCACCAGCTTCCTCCTAAATCTCCAGGCCATCGCTTTCTCGACCATCCTCTCGCTCCTTCTTGCTTACCTTACCGTGATCCCCTTCTTTCGGCCTATCGTCACCTTGCTCAGCAAGCTCCGCTTTCTCTCTATGGTGGGTCTCACCTTTTTCTTCACTCTGATGGCTACCACCGGCCATGAACTCAAACTCTATCTGCTTGTCTTCTCCGTCTCCGTATTTTTCGTCACGGGCATGGCCGAAGTCGTCGCCGCCATCCCCAAAGAAAAATTCGATCTCGCGCGCACCCTTCGCATGGGCGAATGGCGGGTCGTCTACGAAGTCGTCATTCTTGGCCAGGCCGATAAGGCCTTCGAAGTCTTGCGCCAGAACGCGGCCATGGGGTGGATGATGCTCACAATGGTCGAAGGCATCTCTCGTTCAGAAGGCGGCGTCGGCGCCATGCTCCTCAACCAGAACAAACACTTCCATCTCAGCGCCGTATTTGCCATTCAAATCAGCATCCTCTTTCTTGGCCTTGGCCAGGACTACGCCATCGGCCTCCTCCGCAGAGTTTTCTGCCCTTACGCCACTCTCACTCTGGAGCGAAAATAGGATCACTTATGGCCGCCCCCTGCACCTACGGCAAAACTCTCCTCAAGGTTGATGACGTCTCCCTTGAGTACGACGACCGTCCCATCCTCAGACACGTCACAGCCGAAATCAAAGACATCATCCGCCCCGACTGCGTTCAGGGCCAGGTCGTCGGCTTCCTCGGACCAAGCGGCATCGGAAAGACCCAGCTCTTTCGCATCATCGCCGGCCTCAACAAACCCACTTCCGGCCGTGTCACTGTGAATGGCGAAAACCGGCCCGTACAAGCTGGCGAAGTCGGCGTCGTCGCGCAGGACTATCCCCTCTTCGAACACCGCACCGTCATGTCCAATCTCCTTCTCGCCGCCGGCCAAAAGGAAAAAGACTCGAAAGCGGCCCACGACAAGGTCGTCCAATATCTCAACGACTTCGAACTCCTCGACAAAGCCCGCCTCTATCCGGTTCAGCTCTCCGGCGGCCAGCGTCAACGTTGCGCCATCATTCAACAGATCCTGTGCTCTGATCACTTCCTTCTCATGGACGAGCCCTTTAGCGGTCTCGACCTGCTCATGCTCGAAAAAACCAGCGACCTCATCCAGAAAGTCGCCAACATGGACGAACTCAACACCATCATCGTCGTCACCCACGACATCACCGCCGCTGCCGCCGTCTCCGATCACCTCTGGCTCATGGGCCGCGACCACGATTCCAAAGGCAATCCGCTGCCGGGCTCCCACATCGTTGAAACCTACGACCTCATCGAGCGCGACCTATGTTGGCACCCCCAGATCATCACTCATCCCCGCTTCATTGATTTCGTCCGCGAAGTCAAGGAGCGCTTCCGCAGCCTCTAGCATTCCTACAATTCATTAGTCGTGATTGCGAGTTCGATGATCCCGTCCCAAGGTCCCGATAAACGCGTAATCGGAAACGTGGCTACTGGGATTGCCTGCGTTACACTTCCGCGGGGCGTTAGGGTTTTCTTTGCTTCCTGATGACGACGGCAGGCTGGGCGAGAAGGTCGGTGAGAGCCGCCCTGAAACTGACATCCTTGGCAATCCGATAGTTCGACACACGCGGAAAAAGAAAGGTGCCTCCGGCTGACTTACGCCTGGCAGCCTAGGCGCGTCCAGAGCTTGCTGGCGCCGGTTTCGCACTTGGGGACTTTTGACCTGTGTTTTCTTGTTCGTCTGCGCCCCCCTACCATTCACCCCGCCATCTTCACCATTCAACCCTCATTTTCGCCCGTTCCCTTCATAATACTTTACCAATCTCTAAATCCATGCTATCTTCCCCTTTGGTAAGCAGGATCAACCCTGCAAATTTATGCGTCCCCGCCGCCCGCCCTTTCTACTCCACCGCCACCTCCCTGCGCTTTGTACACAAACTTGTTTTGCCTTTTTTGCCCCTTGCTATCTCCTTTATTTTCTTGCAATTCCACACTGCCCATTTTGCAACCCCTTTGTTTTGATAACGATGCAAATTGCCAGGGGGGTGGGGGCATCTCCTGGAGGCGCCGGAGTGAAAGCGAGCATCGATGAGGATGCGAATCCTGAGCGAGCACAGCGAAGCGAAGGATCTCTCTGTTTTCCTGCAGCCCGTGGGATTCTTCCGTCTTGTTTTCAACTGTCCGCCGTGAGCTGTCGGCTTTCGACTCGGCTAAGTTCTTTAGAATGCGCAGTTCCGCGATTTGGCCCGTTAAGTCCTTTAGAATGCGCAGATCCAAAAATGCCTCGCTGTAACTCCTTTAGAATGCGCAGTTACAAAGAAAGGTGGGGGGAGGGAGGGGTAGCAAGGGAAAGCACTTAGGACGGGGCCTTCACAACTCCGCGCGCGCCGATCCACTCTTAGCAGCAGACCCGGGATAGCAGCAGACCCGCTATCTTTTGATTTAGCTCCGCCATTGCCGAGGATTTCACTTGCTTTTGTATTTACTGTTCGGTATCGTCTTACAGACGTACCCAAAGCCGGGCTGGGGATCGGCGTTGGAGATGTCGCAGGCCAATCACACGAAGGAGGTCCTGGGCCATGATGATGAAAACTGGCGAGCGCTGGCATTGCACGAATGCCGCATGCCGATGCTCGATTCTCGTGGAAACCTCCGGCGAAGCCGAAGGGAGAAACCCTCTTTGTGCCTGCGGGAGCGTGATGAAAAAACAATACGCGCCTCCCGTTTTCCAGTACCTTGATTTTCTCCGCTTTCCGGAGCCCGCAGCCGCTCCCCCCGAATCGACGAAGGATTAGGCCATGCGCGCGCCGATGCCATTGATCGTCCGCGGAGGGCTCAGCCGCACCTTTGGCAGCCTCGCCGGCTTCGCTGCTCTTGGCCTTCTTTCCTGGGGGATCTACTTGCTTGCCGACGCCTTCGCGCACCCGGTTGATGCGGAAGCCGCGGGCGTGATTGTGGCGGCCTTTGCCATCGCAATTGCGATGCTGCTGTTTGTCTTTGTTTTCAAACAGAAGAGATTGCCAGAAATGCTCTGGCACAAGGAGTCTGCGCGCACCGCACAGCAAACAGCCAATTCCCCCGCAGGACTGCTTGTTACGTCGCGCCGTGATCGCGTGCGCAGTGATTTGCCGTATCAGCGCACCTTCGTCGACCGTTCCCGCATCCCGCCCCGCACGCCTTCCCCGTTTCAGGCGCGCGGAATCGAAGGAAAATAGCTTTCTTCCAGAATCATGCGATGGTGAATCTGATGGCCCGCAGTGATAAAGCCCAGCGCACGCACGGTCACTTGCTTCTGGCTGGCCTCGCCGCGCCGCCCCCAGGCCTGGTCATCGAACGAACGAAATAGGGAAATGCTGGCGCCACGCACCGCGTCAAACTCTTCGGCAAGGTCGGCCAGCGTGCGTGCGGCAAATCCTCCGTTCTTCACATAGTCGTCTTGTTCGAAGCTCGAAAGCGGCGTTTCATCGCCCCTGCCAATCCGTAGTGCCCGGTACGTGAAAATGCGCTCGGCATCCGTGACGTGTCCCAAGATTTCTTTGATCGTCCATTTGCCCGGAGCATAACGGAAATTTCCGTCACGTTCGCCGCGCCCGGCAAACAATCTTGACATTTGCAGGCGCTCGGACTCCAGGATTCCAGGCACATCTGTGCCCGGGACCTTGGCAATGTACTTTCCATAATATTCGGCGAATTCTCCGGCTTCGGGCCTGTTCATGGGAATACCTCTCTTCGAATCGCGTAATTATAGCCTTGCGCGCGGTATCGAGACACCGAATTCACAGGGACAATTCCACCGAAACTTCCAAATTGGCGGGCATGCTTGCCACGAACGAGCTACGTCTTGACGATTACACCGCTGCTTTGAGTTTTCTCCGGCTTGTTGCAAGATAGCCCCATAAATTATGACGACCACGAATCGAAAGACTCTGCGCGTGGCCTTTCAAGGAGAGCCGGGCGCTTTCAGCGAGGCCGCCGCGATTCAGCTTCTGGGCGAGTCCATAACCACCGTGCCGCGCGCCACCTTTGAGGGAATGTTTCGCTCCATCGCGGAAGGCACGGCTGAGGCGATTCTGGCTCCCGTGGAAAACTCACTCGCAGGATCGGTCGTGCGCGTGTTCGATCTGCTCCTGGAAAGCCGGCTCGCCATCGTCGCGGAAACGATTTTGCCCATCGAGATGCAACTCATCGCTCTTCCTGGAGCTTCGCTGGAAGACATTCAGTCAGTGGCTTCCCACCCGATGGCGCTGGCGCAGTGTGAGCGCTTTTTTGCTGCGCATCCCAAGTGGAAGCGTGTACCCGCTGAGGACACCGCCGGGAGCGTGCGCGAAGCCATTTCCGCGGGAGACAAATCGCGGGCCGCCATTGCCGGACGCCGCGCCGCCGACCACTATTGCGCAGTGATTCTTGCCGAGCGCATCCAGGACAACGCCGAAAACTTCACGCGTTTTGTCCTTCTCTTGCCGGAAAAAGAAGCGGCTTTGTGGACCACCGGCGAAGCCCGCAAGACTTCTCTTGCCATGCGCCTCGCGCATCGTCCGGGCGCGCTGCTCGCTTCCCTCGAGCCTTTTGCAAAACATAGAGTCAATCTGCTTAAGATCGAAAGCCGCCCGATTCACGGCCGTCCGTGGGAGTATCAATTTTTTATTGATGTGGAAGCGGAGGATGCGGCCAACCTCGACCACGCGCTCGCCGAAGTACGCGAAGCCACCAGCGAACTCCGCGTCCTCGGCCGCTACAAAGCCGCCTCGCGTTAGGGAATTCTAAAACAAAAGAGGCCGACGCGCTGCCGGCCTCCTTGTCCGCCTACTTCCTTAACTTTCTTGCGTACTCTACTCCTTAGCAGTAGCTGCACTCGGCGTCGCCCATGCCGCCGCCGGTGATGTCATCGCGCATTCGGCGCAAGCGCCGGCCCAGCCGCTCGGCAAGCTGATGCCGCGCGCGCCACAGCCGCGCCTTCAACGTATTCTCGGTGACGCCCAGTTTCTTCGCGGCTTCGCCCGTCGAGTAGCCCTGGACCTCGCGCAGCACGAACGCCGTCCGCAAGAGCGGCGAAAGCTGATCGAGATTCTCGCTGAGCATCTCGCGGATTTCCGTGTTCGCGAAAACCTGCTCCGGAGTCAATCCGTCGTCCGCAAACCGCTCCGCGGCCGGCAACTCGTCTTCGCGAGGCGGCTCATCCAGCGAAACCGCCGGGCGCGCCTTCGCGCTCCGCCTGCGCATGAGCGCCGCGTTGATTACGATGCGCGTCAGCCAGGTCGAAAATTGCGAGCGTCCTTCGAAGCGCTTCAAGTTGCGATACGCCGAAAGCAGCCCGTCCTGCAAGGCGTCTTCCGCGTCCTCGGTGTTGCCAAGCACGCGCAACGCCGTCTGGAACAGCGGCCTCTGGTAACGGCGAAAGAGCGTTTCCACCGCTTGATGATCGCCGCGCTGTCCCGCGCGAATCAGTTTCTCCTCACTTCCTTGTATCCCCACTGCTGCTTGTGTCGCCATTGTCGTTTCCCCCAATCCCGCGAAATCACTTTGACGTTTCCGAGCGAAAAAACTCTTTTTTTCAATGCACCGGCACTCCGCCTCCGCGCATTTTTGGTCTCCTCATCAGCACGAGAATCGGAATCACTACCAAGAACGTGATTCCCAGCATCTTGAAATTGTCGAGAAACGCCAGCATCGCGGCCTGCCTCTGGATCGTGCCGTAAATCATCCCGTGGGCTTGTGCGCTGGCGTTCGCAGCTGTCGAACCTGCCGAAACGAGCCTCAGCTGAATACCGTTGAGCGTGTTGTGGTACGCTGCGCTTAATTCATTGGCGCGTTCGGTCAACCGCGCCATGTGAAACTGCGCTCTCCGGTCCAGCATGGTCGTCACCGTGGCAATCCCTACGCTGGCTCCGACGTTTCGCGCCAGATTGATGATCCCCGTGCCCATATTCGTTTTCTCCCTGGGCACGTACGCGAACGCCGCCACGTTAATCGGAATGAACAGAAACGCCAGCCCGAAACTCTGCAGCATGCGCGCTTCGACGGCATGCCGGTAATCCAGCCCCAAATTCCAGCCGGCCATGGCGAACAACGCCAACGAACACACCACGCAACCGAACGCAATCAGGATCCGCGTATCCACTTTGGACACCAAAATCCCCACGACCGGCATCATGAGCATGATCACTGCGCCGCCCGGAGACAGCGCCATGCCCGCCAGCTGCGCCGTGTATCCCATCAACTGTTGCAAAAGCTGCGGGATCAGCACGGTGGTCGAATACAGCACGAAGCCCAGGAAAAACATGGTGATCGTGGCGATGGCGAAGTTGCGGTCTTTCAGCATCTTCAAATCCACCACCGGTTCTTTTTCTCGCCACTCCCAAACGATTCCCGCAATGATTCCCACGAGCATCAACGCGAAAAACCCGACGATGAACTTCGACGCAAACCAGTCGTCGCGCTGCCCTTTGTCCAGGATGATTTGCATGCTGCCCAGGCCAAGGCTTATCAAGCCAATCCCGATGTAATCGATTCGGAAGCCCGCTCTCAAATTGGCCTTCTTCATGTACGGTGGATCGCTAACCAGAAAGCTCGTCAGCAGCAGCGAAATAATGCCCACCGGCACGTTGATGTAAAAAACCCATCTCCATGAAAAATTGTCCGTAATCCATCCGCCCAACCACGGGCCAATCGTAGGAGCCACGACCACGGCTACGCCGTACACAGCGAACGCCATGCCGCGCTTCTCCAGCGGAAACGTGTCGTTCAGAATGGCCTGCTCGCTTGGCTGCAATCCGCCTCCGCCCGCGCCTTGCATAATTCGGAAAAGCACCAGCACTCCCAAACTCGGAGCCAGCCCGCACAGAAACGAACTCACCGTAAACAGCGCAACGCACAACATGTAGAACCGCTTCCGCCCCAACAATCCCGAAAACCAGCCCGAAAGCGGCAGGATGATGGCGTTCGAAACCAGATACGACGTCAGCACCCACGTTGACTCGTCCTGCCCTACCGACAAATTGCCCGCGATATGTGGCAGCGCGACGTTCGCAATCGAGGTGTCCAGCACCTCCATGAACGTTGCGAGAGTCACCGTCACGGCGATCACCCAGGGGTTGATCGTCCCGTCCGGTCTCCTCAGTTTGGCTAGAATATTCCTCATCGCGTTTGTTCCTGGTCCCGCATTCCTATCGCCCTGGGCCTTCAACGACGATACTTTTCTAGGTACGACCGATTTGCTCCCTTTCTTTATTCCCGCTTAGTCCGTGAGCACCGTCGCGTCCACGTTCATTCCCGGCCGCAGCACGGCTTTCTCCGAAGGAATCGGATCCAGCACAATCTTTACTGGTATGCGCTGCACGACTTTCACATAATTCCCCGTGGCGTTTTCCGGCGGCAGCAGACTCAGCACGGACCCCGTTGCACCTGCAATCGAGTCCACGTGGCCGCTGAACGTCTTACCGTAGGTGTCCACTGTCACTTCTGCTTTCTGTCCCGGCTTCATATTCTTCATTTGCGTTTCCCGGAAATTCGCCGTCACCCACACGTCCTGCAGAGGAACTACAACCAATAGGCCTTGCCCCGCTTGCACGATCTGACCGGGCTCGACCTGCTTGTGAGTTGCCACACCATCTACGGGCGCGGTGATCTCGGTGTAGCCCAAATTGAGTTGCGCAGCTTCCAGCGCCGCGCGCGCCTGCTCCACTTTCGCAATTTTTGCCTGCGCATCAGCGGCCTTCATGCTCACCTGCTTCACGTTGGCATGCGCGGAAGCCACCTCCGCATTTGCCTGCTCCACGCGCGCCTTGGCTGCTTCCAGTTGCGCTCTGGTTACGTCCACGCTGCGGCGCGCCTGGGCCAGCTTTTCCTGGTCCGCTCTTAATGCGCTCGCGGTCGCGTCAGCATTGGCTTTCGCCGCGTCGTATTGCTGCTTGGAAATTTCGCCTTTCTCCATCAACGGCAGATAACGCGCCAGATCCGCCTTCCCTAATTCCGCATTTGCCAGGCTCTTTTCCACGTTCGCCTGAGCCCACGCCAAGTCCGCTGTCTGCGCTTGTTCGTAGGTGGTCTCTGCGCGCATGGCTTCCGCTTTGGCTTCGAGAAGTTGCGCATCCGCTCCGGTTGTTCCGCTCAAAACGTTTTCCCGCGTTCTCGGAACGTCCACTCCCGCGGATTTCGCTTCGCTCTCCGCGAGCAGCAACGCGGCCTTGGCCTGGTCCACCGCGGCCTGGTAGTCGCGCGGGTCGATCTTCACCAGAACTTGTCCTGCTTTCACCTGCTCGTTGTCGTCCACAAGCACTTGCTCTACGCGCCCATAAACTTTCGATGCCATGGGGGTGATATGCCCGTCGACTTGCGCATCATCAGTCGTTTCGCGATTGTGGTAATAGAGAACCAGCCCGATTAAGCTGGCAAGAAGTACGGCTCCCGCGCCCAAAAGCAGCCGTTTCGTTTTCGGATTGGCCAGGCCCTTTGGGGCTTCTTCCAAAGGCAGCTCCTCCGTAACCTTGGGAGCCCGGGCTGCATTTTCCAGTCCAACTTCGATCTCAACGCTCATTGTTCCCCCATTACTTCGCGTAAACTTTTTCCATCTGCCCGATGGACCGTGCGAAATCGGCTCTCGCTTGATTAAACCGGTAAAGCGCTGCAATCTGGTTGTCATTCGCGCGCGACAGCGAATCCTGCGCCTGGATCACTTCGATGTTGTTCGCCACGCCCGCTTTGAAACGATCGCGCGCCTGATCCACTTCCTCTTTCGACAGCTGCACGCCCAGGTTCGCTACTTGCACTTCGCTGCGCGCCGAATCCAGATTCAATAACGCAGTCTTTACGTCCAGCGCGATCTGGTTCCGCAAATCCGCACGCTGCTCCTCGAGTTTTCGAATTTCCAGGTCCGCCCGCACAACCTCCGCGTGAATCCTCCCGCCCGTGAAGAGCGGCAGATTCACGCTCCCTTGATAGGTGTACGTCGGCAGTGTCGTATTCCCAGAAGTCCCCACATAAGCGAACGTCCCGTCGAACCGCACCGACGGCAACCGCTCAGACTGCGTTGCTCTCTTTTCGCCCACCGCGGCCTTGATCTGCGAATCCAGCGCTTTCCACTCTTGCCGGTCTGCCAGCGCAGCCTCAATGCTGGCCTCAACTGCGGGTTGCGGCGTATCAGAGAAATTCAGTGAATCTCCAAGCTCCACCTTCTGCCGCGGATCCAGGTTGAGCAGCCGGCTCAGTCCGTACAGCAGAGTCTCTCTGTCGTTCTGCGCTTCGAGTAGTCTCTGCTTTTCGTTTTGCAGTTCCACGTTGGCGCGCAGCGTATCGATTCCCGTGCCCACGCCCTCTTTCTGCAGGTCCGCCGCCTGGTCGTACAGTGCTTGCGCCAGGTCCACCCGGGACTGTGACGCTTGCACGTTCGCCATGGCGCGAAGCGTCCCGATGTACTGTGAAACCGTCAGAAGGATCACCTGTTCGCGCGTTGACAAACTGTTGGCCTTGCTGGCGTTTTCCGTGTTCCGCGCCGCCTGATACCTCTGCCATAACGTCAAATCAAAAACCGGCGCGCTCACGCCCGGACCGGCCGAGAAGATTTGATAAGGTCCAAGCGTCTTTGGAAACCCAGGGAATGGCGTCCTTCCCCCAAACTCCGCCACCAAGTTCACCTTTTGCGCTTCATCCGAAACGCTTGCATTTGCTTGTGGCAGCAGTTCTGCGCGCGCAATGTTTTTGTCCTGCTCGCTCTGTGCCGCGGTCAAAATCGCAATCTGTGCCGTCGGGTTCTGCTTGAGCGCAAGCCCAACTGCCTGGTCCAGCGTCAGCCGCAGCACCGAAGTTGGTGGAACCGCCGGCGGCGTTTGCACTTTTTCGCTAGACTGCGCGTGCGCCGTTGCCGCTCCTACCAAAAGGCTGAATAACCCAATGTAAAAAACGATGTGTGACCCTTTGGGACGCTCTTTCCGGCTCTGGCTCTTGGTGTCCTTCTCGCTTCTGACGATTTCCTCTACGATCGCCTGATTCAGGCATCCTTCCGCAATCAACTCCCCGCCCTGCCGATGGATTTCCTTCAACAGCATCCGGCCCGCAGCGTCAATAAAGCTGACTTCGCAAAGGTTCAATTGCAGTTTCTCGCTCAGCGTCGCCCCATGGAGCTCCCTCCAGCACTGTTCGAGGGTGGCAACCAGGGGGCCAGCCAATCGCCCCTCTATACTTAGCACCGTTTTCCCGCGCTTCTTTTGCGTGGTGATTCTCAGCATTGATTCTTTCGCGCCCCCTGCAACTAGATGCATAACGCTCTCCATTCGATGTAAACTTTCAATGAAGACATATCATGCTGAAAACAAACTGGTTATTCTACTGAAGCCCAGGAAGGCGTAGTCCACGATAAGCCCATATATGGGCATATGCCCTAATATCTGTTACCGCCTTGTGCCCATAATAGGGCACTTGGCCCGAGTCCAGTATTTTGCTTTCCTTCGTCTCTGGATTCGTGGACGGGTCGACTCTCTACAAACGAATCAACCCCAACGGCAGCCGTTGCCCTGATCCAACTCCACCACAATGTCTCCAGGATCTTCGTGTCTACATGTTCAGACGGTTCATCCGTCCTAATATTTTTCTTTCCGAGAATCCGGCCCAAGCGAATCACGCTACCCCAGAAGTTGTGGCCTCCATAAGCCTCCGCGGTCACAACGCCCGCTGAACCACTTTGAGTTTTGACACCTCGCTCTCATCCACATTTTCATCGCACTTCTCGGGCGAAAAGCTTCGACATTCTGGTTCACCACCCAATATCACTTGCACTTCTTCTTATCCGTATTGTGAAAATTGCCTACTTCAAATTCTATTCAAGGTTTTGAAACGAAACCAGGCTAACTACCACTATTTGAGCAAACCCATTTACGGAGCAATGTCTTGCGTGACGGTCTTCTTGCTGTTCTCATTTCGCCCTCCTGCGCTCGTCGCATCAGACGAAGTCCTGACGAGTCGCCTTTTGCGTGTTCAATACGGCGATTTTTGGTTCCAACACCAACAGGAGAAACAAAAATGAAGAGCCTTATCCTACTTGTGCTTTTCTTGTTATGCGCCTCCAGTTCGCCTGCCCAGCAGCCTTTCCGATGCAAAGACCAGCGACACGTGATCAAGTTATCTCTGAACAATTCCGGGGAGACGGTCGAAGGTCCCGCTTGTGCCGAGGTTACGATCAACGCCTTACGTTACACGGCTGATTTTGGCAAGACCGTCTCCTATACAGGAGGCGCCAATCTAGGCAGCATTTTTCCGTCTACTTTTTCGCCCGGCGGAGCCCCACCCAGATCTATTACCACCTTAGAGGACCAATTTAAGGCTGATTGGAAAGTACTTACCGAGACAACCGGACAGCTGATCCTTGTCGAATCCGGAAACCGCACTACAGGGTCGACTCTCGAAAAGTATCTCGGAACACTGAGGAATTTCATCGTCCAAACAGATGATGCATTGAGTGCCGGAGGTCCTGCTGGTGTCTTGGCCCTGCTGAAAAACAGCCCCATTGTAAACGCTCAGATGGATTCGGCGCTGAACAGCGTGAATTCCTGGCACACAACCGACGAATCTGTTTCAACTATTCAAAGAGTGCAGGCAGACCTTAATTCGCTTCCTCTCTTGTTTCCAAGCAATACCGGGACGATTACGGGAGATCCTTGCAGTGATGCAAACATTGTGCACCTTGGTTGGAGCGACTGGGTCAAATGCCGGGATGCGGCATACAAGCTTGCTCAGTCAAGCGCGGCTTCTCTCCTGGCCGAAGCAAGCCCGTGGACTTCCGATGGCGATAAAGCAGCGCAGTTTGCAAAGAAACTCGGCATCGCTCAATTTTGGAAAACCACGATTACAGGCTTGTCCGCGGATTCTTTCATCAAGCAAGCCGAAGTTCAATGCGGCGTGCTCTTTAACAGAAACGAACAAGACATCCTCAGGTTGATCATTGCCGACCGCACGCAACTATTCGATGGCCAGGCCCCTCAGCCTCAAACCAAAGACGGCTTACTGACCGTAACCTGCTCCTCTCCCTTCTCAATCTCCGCCGGCGCAGCCTTTAGTACCATCCACAACTCACAATTTGCGATCGTCAAGAGCGCCCCCGGGGCTGGTGGCACAACTTCGGTGAATAAGTTTGGAATTACTTCAGATTCGAACGTCAATCCTTATCCGATTGCTATGGCTCATGCGCGCCTCCGCGACTGGGACAGCAACCGCTATGCTCTTCACTTCAGCTTCGGGATTGGTGCAAGTGTAAAAGGACAGGACTCAGGAGGATCCAGTCCCGAGTTTCTTACGGGCCTGAGTCTTTCTTTTCTACGCACCATTTACCTCACCGGTGGTCTTGACGTTGGAAAGCAGTCGCAACTCATAGGAGGATTTAAGGTCGGCGACGTGGTCCCAAGTGATGTTACGTCGCCGCCTGTTTCCAGCTCTTACAAACCGGGCTTCGGTTTTGCCATTACCTTTACGAAGCCCTGATTGCGAGCCATTCCGTGGGAAACTTGACCTTTTCGATGGAGCAACAGGAGCAAGACCAGTGGTGCTGGGCGGCTGTAACCATCAGCATATGCCGTTTCTACCGTGACCAAAAATGGCAGCACCAATGCGATCTTGTAAATCAGGTTCTTGCACCCATTCTGGGTGGTATCGACTGCAGCCAAGACGGAGCATCGGACAGTTGCAACATCCCCTTTTCCCTGAGCGACGCCCTGAACACTACTGGACATCTGGCTCAGGCAGTACCGGGCGTCGTGTCCTTTGAAGATCTCACGCAGGAAATTGATGTCCGTCAAAGGCCTCTCGCCACTCGCATAGTCTTTGCGGATTTCATTACACGACATTTTATTGTCGTAATTGGTTGCATGCAGACACCAGACGGCAAGCAATGGGTAAAAGTCGCGGACCCAAGCTTGTCTTCGGGCAATGTCACATCCATTGAGTACGCCAGTCTCTTAAATGACTACAGACCAGGCGCGACTTGGGATCAATCTTATTTCTCGAGTTGAGGCCGGCATATGCCGATTCGACTGATTCTGCCGCCCAAAAAGTCTCTCGCAAAGCTTGGAAAGGCCTTGCGTCACTTCATTGCGCTAAAGGAACAACACACGCGGTGGATGAATCTCTTACCTTCCTCGATCACGCCGAAAAAAGTCCTTTTCCCCCACCCTCTCTATAAAGTGGGGTTAGCCGAACTTTTGGCAGGAAAGCCGCTCAGCGTTGCCATGCGAAGAACGGGCTGGATTTACTTTCTTCGCGATAGAAAAAGCAATCTTGCCTGTGCCGAAGTCAGTTTAATCCGGGGTCTTCACAAGAATGCGCGGCTCACAGAGGGACCATTCATAAGAAAGACCTTCGACCTCATATCAAAATCTCGTCGCGACCCTAGGATTAACCGCCACCGTTTCGAAGTACGGTCCCTCAGAGCCGAGTCGCTCCACTTCTTTTCTTTGTGGTTTAGGACAACCGAAGGAGTCGAGTACTTTGTTCCCGTGACGCCCCTGGGCACAACTCTCAAGGCACGGCGCTGGATTTCACGTAAAGAGTTAAACGACGGGCTTCTGAGGGAAGCGCAGCGTGTCCGGAACGCCCTGGCACGCGCTGAAGAACTGCTTTCAACTGCCCGACGCACATCCTAGCGCTTCACGGCGATGGCTTGCAGCTCGAAATGCCCACCGATCAAAAGGGACCCTGCTCCAATAAACTCGCGCGCGGGGTAATCCTTCGTCGTGAAGTAGCTCGCGTAAATCGGATTGAACTTCTGAAAGAGCGACAGGTCCGTGCACGCAATTTGCACGTACACCAGGTCGTCCATGGTCATCCCCGCTTGTGCCAGCACTTCCTTTTCCCCATCCAGTAGAAACTTAATCTCGTCCTCAACCTTTTCCGGCACTTTCCCCGTTTTCGGATCAGTCCCTATGCGCCCCGCCAAATAAAGCGTGTTTCCCGTCAGGATTCCATCGCTAAACGGGGCCGACACCGGTCCTCCTGCCAGCTTGATCACTTTTCTCGTCGGCTGAATCGTCACCTGCGAAGAGGTCCCACCCGCCGTCAAAACCGCTCCCGCAACCAATGCCGCCGCCACAAGACCTATCCGCCGATTCATCGTTTCCTCCTCAAGACAATCCTATGTGATTGCACAAATCTTCCTCTGCCGCGCGAGTGTAATACCCATTCCCTCCCGCCGCAAGCCGCCGCCAACATAACGAGGCGGGGGAATCTCCGCCTGCATTGTCACCTCATCGCAGCGGCCCGAGTTTGCTGCCCATCGCCAGGCTCATTTCTTTTTCAGCTCCGCATCCCAATTGACAACCAGCGTGAGCGGCGCCGTGCTGGCGTGCACCAAATCCTGCACCGCAATGAATTTCTTTCCGTCTGGCGTCACATCATAGAGCTGGCCCGGTACACCCGCGACACCACTCAGCGCGAACAGCGTTCCCACAGTGCCTGCTCGAAAGTCTTTCGTATCCGTCGTTACCTCAGCCGCCATGATTTTTGCATCCGCCGACAAATAGAAAAGCTCCCGTCCGTCCTTCCTCCACCGAGGTTGAGTCCCTCCCCCTGCGGAAACCTGCTCTCGCGCGCCAGGCCCCGGAAAAGGCATCACGTAAACCTCGTCCTTACCCGAATCATTGGAGACATACGCAACCCACCGCCCATCAGACGAAAACCTCCCTGTCTGCGCGTTGAATTGCGTCTCCAGCATGGGATACGGCTTGCGGCTCCCCTTCATGGGGAGAACCCACACCGAAATCTTCCCGGTCTTGTCTTGCCGGTCGAACAGCAGATACTCTCCATTGGGCGACCAGGATGTCGGGTAATTCGCGAGCGATTCGAGGAAAGGCTGCTCGATCAATTCTTCTTTCCCCGTTCCCCCGACATTCAACAGATACATGTGATCGCCACTGATTCCCGAAGCACCGTGCGAATACGCCAACTGCTGACCGTCGGGCGACCAAACTGGCGCAAATGCGGTTAACGCACTGAAGCTCTCCCGAGCATGCACACCTCGTGCAAGGTCGTAGGCCCAAATCTCAAAATTGCCCCCTGGCTGCGTGAACAGTCTAAGTGCCAGTCTCCTCCCGTCGGGAGATAGCTCTGGGTAGCTCGAATATTCCGGCGTGCCCAGCATACTGAGTTGCTTACCTTGGCGGTCGTACCAATAAAGTCCTCGCTTTAGTTCGATAGATGCGGAGGAATAAACGAGCGTTCCTGCTTGCGAAACTGAGAAATTTCCAAAATTGACCGTCGGCAACGCCGTGACCCCTGCGGCCACCGCAACAGCCTCGCCGCTGACTTGCATTCGCTTGGCATCAAACGGTTGTGCCATCAAAACATCTCCGCGCACGAACAACAAATAGCCCGGGTCCGCGTATATCCCGTTCGTGGAACTACTGACGACTAAAGTATGCTGATCGGATCCGAAGCTCCCGCCGTATATTCCAGTCGCAGCCTGGTTCGCGGCCCGAACAAAAAAAAGATAATGCTTTCCGTCCGGCAGAAAGATCGGCCAACGATGCGTTACCTCTTGCCGCGAAGCATCCATTTGCGTGAGCGGTTTCGCCGGCCCGCCCGCGGCGGCGATCTCATATACGGGCTGCGACAGATTCGGAGCAAATAAGATCAATCCCTCCCTGTTCCACGTTCCCCCGCGCCCCAGCGGGGCATCCCAGAGTGCTTCCACTGGACCGCCAGAGGCTTCCACCTTTTTGAGTTTCCCGTCAGAAAAAAAGGCAATCCATCGGCTGTCGGGAGACCAGAATGGTGCATAGCTATTCTGCGTTCCGTCCAACGGGTGAGATTCCATCGAATCCAGCCTTCGCAGCCACAGTTGCGGCGGATTCCCCTTCGCTTGCGCAACGAACACAAGCAATCGGCCATCAGGGGACAGTGCCATCGTGCCCGCCACCGACGAAGAAATCGTAAATGTGGCATCAGCAGGGGGAGGAAGCGATGCACGCACCACTTGGAGTCCGGGCTCGCTCCGGGCGAAGTACCCTGCCGCGAACAGCGCACCGCCCGACAGAACCACTGCTGCGAGCCAGAACACCCATCCGTGGCCGTTCTGCGGCTTTGACGCTGGCCTTGCGGTCTGAGCGCTTGATTCGCCGACCCACTTCAATTCGAGAAACAAGTCGTGGGCGGTTTGCCAACGTTCGTCGCGGTCTTTCGCTAAGCAGTGGCCGATAGCGTGGTCCAGCGCTGGCGGTGTCATCGGCCTGATGGAACTGATCGACGCAGGCTCCTTTTCAAGAATCGCCGAGGCCACACTCAGTTGGCTTTTGCCCTCGAACGCCTGTTTCCCTGTCACCATCTCGTACAGCACCGCTCCCAGCGAAAAAATGTCGCTGCGTCCGTCCAGCTCCTTCCCTTCGATTTGCTCGGGCGACATGTACTGAAACGTGCCAACGACTGTGCCTTCCTGCGTCACCGGCGTGGTCTGCGGCGCCGAGGTCAGCGTCATGCCGCTCACCAACGGCGCTGCCGGTCTCGCCAAACCAAAATCCAGCAGCTTCGCGCCCGTTGCCGTCAGCATGATGTTCCCAGGCTTCAAATCGCGGT
>Ga0307471_100000182_pt1 | contig 31600 bp, 30 predicted proteins | sample atmos_gasesAM3C__2_FD_204566 | JGI IMG/M metagenome (GOLD analysis project Ga0307471, IMG submission 204566) | Hardwood forest soil microbial communities from Morgan-Monroe State Forest, Indiana, United States - atmos_gasesAM3C_515 | ecosystem: Environmental > Terrestrial > Soil > Temperate... | reverse complement strand
CCGCATCTTCTCGTCCACCCTATTTGGATCCGAGTCTTCCCGTGGACCAGCGCGTCAACGATCTCGTTTCTCGCATGACGCTCGAAGAAAAAGCTTCTCAAATGCAGGACGTCGCCCGTGCCATCCCGCGCCTTGGGATTCCTGCCTACAATTGGTGGAACGAAGGCTTGCACGGCGTCGCTCGCTCCGGTCATGCCACCGTTTTTCCTCAAGCCATCGGCTTGGCCGCCACGTGGGATACCGATCTGATCCATCGCATGGCCGACGTCATCTCCACCGAAGCACGTGCCAAGTACAACGACGCTATCCAGCACGGAAATACCGGCCGCTATTACGGCCTCACCTTCTGGTCGCCCAATATCAACATCTTTCGCGATCCGCGCTGGGGGCGCGGCCAGGAAACTTACGGTGAGGATCCTTTTCTCACCAGCCGCATCGGAGTGGCTTTTGTCACAGGCCTCCAGGGCGACGATCCCAAATACCTGAAAGTCGTTTCCACTCCCAAGCACTTTGCTGTTCACAGCGGCCCGGAGACCTTGCGCCATCGCGAGGATGTACCGGTTTCTCCGCGCGACTTTGCCGACACGTATACTCCTGCGTTTCGCGCCACGGTCACGGAAGGTCACGCTGACTCCATCATGTGCGCCTACAACTCTGTCCGCGGCGAACCCGCTTGTGCCAATCATCTTCTCTTTGACACTTTGCGCAACAAGTGGGGCTTCAAAGGCTATGTCGTGTCGGACTGCTGGGCCATCAGTGACATTCACCAGGGTCACGGTTTCGTTCTCACGCTTGAACAAGCCGCCGCTTTGTCCGTGAAGGCTGGGACCGATTTGAGCTGCGGCCCCGAATACGCTTCCCTGCCCTTCGCGGTCGAAAACCGCCTGCTCGCTCCATCCGATGTGGACCTCGCAGTAAAGCATCTCTTCGAAGCGCGTTTCCGCCTCGGCATGTTCGACCCACCGGAGTCCGTGCCCTGGTCAAAACTCACGATCGCCGACAACGACACGCCCGCTCATCGCCAGCTCGCGCTCGAAGCCGCGCGCAAGTCTATCGTCCTGTTGAAGAACGAGCGCAACACGCTCCCACTGAAGTCTTCAGTCAAAACCATTGCTGTCGTCGGTCCAAACGCTGAATCCTTGCCCGTGCTGCTTGGCAACTACGCCGGCACGCCTTCCGCTTACACCACCATTCTTGAGGGAATTCGCAAGCGCTTTTCTCCAGGTTGTGTCGACCACTGCAAGGACAAGGTTCAACTTATCACTGCCATCGGCGCGCCTCTCACCGAAACCAGCGGCGTGACTATTCCCTGGATCCGCCTGAGCGCAGGGGGCCCAAGTTGCGATACTGGCTTAAACGCCGAATATTTCGCTAACCCCAACTTGGCAGGCGACCCGGCACTGAAGCGTAGAGATCCCGTCATCAATTTCGAATGGAACAATGTTTCGCCCGGTCCTGGAGTTCCCGCGCAAAATTACTCCGTGCGCTGGTCCGGCGAACTCGTTCCGCCGGTGGATGGCGACTACCGCCTCGGCATGGATACCGACGGCGGCTCCCGCCTCTTCCTCGACGGCAAGAAAATCATTGACGATTGGGCTCCGCACGGCGAGCGCACCATGACCACGATGGTTCGTCTCCAAGCCGGCCACGCGTACCCTATTCGCATAGAATATTTCCATTATGGTTGGGAATCCGCCGCGCGTCTTCTTTGGTTGCCTCCCAACCTGATCCAGGAAGCTGTGGACGCCGCGCGCAAGGCCGATGTTGTCATCGCCGTGGTGGGCCTCACTGCTCAGCTGGAAGGCGAAGAATCCGAAAACAGCGATCCTGGGTTTTTTGGAGGCGACCGCCTCGACCTCGACCTTCCCCATCCGCAAGAGCAGCTTCTCGAATCTCTCGCCGCTACCGGAAAGCCGCTCATCGTCGTTCTCACAACCGGCAGCGCCGTCGCTGTCAATTGGGCGCAGGAGCACGCAGCCGCAATCCTCGAAGCCTGGTATCCCGGCGAGGAAGGCGGCGCAGCCGTCGCCGACGTTCTTTCCGGCGATTACAATCCCGCCGGCCGCTTGCCCGTCACCTTTTACAAATCCGTCACCCAGCTTCCTCCCTTTGGCAGCTACAGCATGAACGGCCGAACCTACCGGTACTTCACCGAGCAACCCCTCTATCCTTTCGGCTACGGCTTGAGCTTTTCTTCTTTCAACTACTCCGACGCGAAGATTACTCCGGATCAAGTTGCCGCACGCACGACCGTCACGGCTTCCGTGCGCGTCATGAATTCAAGCTCCGTTCCCGGTGACGAAGTCGTCGAGCTTTATCTCTCGCATCCCGGCATTGACGGCGCGCCGATCCGCTCGCTCGCCGGATTCCAGCGCGTCCACCTCGCCGCATCCGCTTCACAAACCGTCACATTCACCCTTCGCGATCGTGACTTGAGCACCGTCGACGACAACGGAGTCCGCCGCGTCGTGCCCGGGCCCGTCGAAGTTTGGATTGGCGGCGGTCAGCCCATTTCTGGTCCCAGCCAACCTGCAACCAAAGGAGTCTCGGCAAAATTCAGTATCACGTCCGCCGCCACTCTCGACGAGTAGAGCTCTTCTTGCGCGCTTTGGTCTTGGGATGCTGCGCCCTCCCCGTCAGCGCGATGAAGGCGCAGGCACGCTCCACTTTGCGCCGAATTAGATTCCTTTAGTACTCTAGACCCCGGGGGCAAGAACTTTGTTGAATCAACCCGAAATCCAGCAGCCCGTTCCGCCGCCCAAATCCATTTTCAAAAAGCCCTCTTTCTACTCGAAGCTTGTCTTCACGATTGCCGTCCTCATCGTCTTCTGGATTTTTTTCTCCCGCTGGTGGCAGAACCGCTCCATCGAATATCGCTCCAGAGAAGCGGCGGCCGAAAAGCAGCGCGCGCAGGATCGCGCCACTCTCGAACAAATGGGCGGCAAGGAACTGGCGATCCAAACCTTTTACGCCACGCCCGGTGAGATTCGCCGCGGCCAATCGGTCAAGCTCTGCTACGGCGTGGCCAACGCCAAATCGGTCAAGCTCGAGCCGCAATCCAATCCCGTCTGGCCTTCATACTCTCGTTGCGTCGACGTCGCTCCTGAAAAAACCACCACGTTCACGCTCACCATCGCCGACGCGGCCGGTAACACCAAGTCCCAATCCCTCACCGTCCAAGTCCGCTAACCTCGCTTTCTGCGCCGGAGCCTGTCCCGAAAAAGCGCGCCTTACTTTGTAACACAAAGTACTTGACAATCGTTGCTCCCTGCCTTACACTCCATCCTATGGTCACTACCCCGGGTCCTCTTCGCTCGCCGCGACGTGAGCCCATCCCCATTGACGCTCGTGCCGCCGACCATCTTCGCTATATCCGCGAAACGATGGCCAGCGCCGCAGAGTTTACTGCTGTGCCCGGCTGGGGCGGCGTGGCCATGGGCATTACCGCGATGGTTGCGGCTTTCGTCGCTTCCCGCCAGGCCACTCCGCGCGCCTGGCTCATCGTCTGGCTCATCGAAGCCTTCGTTGCCGTGGCCATTGCCGCGCCTGTGGCCGCCACGAAAGCACACCGCGCCAACTCACGGCTCTTTTCCGGGCCCGGTCGCAAATTCCTTCTGAGTTTCGCTCCGCCCATCGTGGTCGGCGGTCTTTTGACCTACACCCTTTTTCAAGCTGGCGTGTTTACTGCCCTCCCGGGAGTCTGGCTTTTGCTCTACGGAACCGCCATTGTCACCGGGGGAGCTTTTTCCGCCCGCGTTGTTCCCGTCATGGGTTTGTGCTTGATGTCCCTCGGAGTAGTGGCTCTTTTCGCCCCAGCAGCTTGGGGAGACGTTTTTATGGCCGCTGGCTTTGGTATTGTGCAGGTCGGTTTCGGTTGGTGGATCGCCCGGCATTACGGAGGTTAAGGAGATCGTATGGCAAAGTCATCCGCAGCGCGTCAGGAACGTGTGCAACGCTCGCGCGACCGCGAAGCGATTCTGGAATCTGTGCGCAATCCCGCGCGCGAAGCGGCACCCGCGGATCTGGATCGCCTCATCCACGAGCATGTTCGCCTCGGTATCGTCAGCGCCCTCGCGGTGAACCGCGCGCTCACATTCAATGAGCTGAAAGCTCTGCTGAAAGCGTCCGATGGCAACCTGAGCGTGCATGCGCGCAAACTGGAAGAAGCTGAGTATATTGTTTGCGCCAAATCTTTTGACGGCCGCACGCCCAAAACGGAATATCGCCTGACGGCCGCGGGACGAAAGGCGCTCGAGCGCTATCTGAATCACATGGAAGCGCTGATTCGCGCTACCCGCGAGGGCTAACGCCAAAAAATTTTCTGCCACTACTTTGTAATGTAAAGTAGTTTGCATAACTGCGGCAAAGAGCCGCTGCGGTTTTCAGAATGGTCGGTAGGAACCGTTTCCTCGCGGCGGAGACTGGATTAACCCATGGAGTTATCAAGCGCTGTAGAAAGTAAACTCTCATTCCCTGTCGCTTCGCCCGTTGTACCGATGCCTTCTTCCCGGCCTCCAGCCGCGGATTCGGCTCACGGCGAGGAGTTCGCTAGCTCCCCGAGCCAAGGCTTGCACGTCGCCATCATTTCCGATGGCAACGGCCGCTGGGCCACTTTGCGCGGGCTCCCTCGTTCTGCCGGCCACCGCGCTGGAGCTGAAGCCGCGCGCCGCATCATCGAAGCCGCGCCGCGCCTTTGCATCCACACGCTGACGCTCTTCGCGCTCTCCTCCGCCAACTGGAAACGGCCTGCCGCCGAAGTCAACGCCATCCTGCGCTTGCTCCACGAATATCTGCTCACCGAAACGACGCACTGCGTGGAAGAAGGAGTGCGCCTCAGCATCATCGGCCGCCGCGACCGCGTCCCGGCCGCGCTGCGACAGGCCATCGCCGATTCCGAAGTCGCCACCGCCCGCGGAACGCGCCTGCATCTCCGGTTGGCCATTGATTACTCAGCGCGAGAGGCCATCTTTCACGCCGCCTGCCGCTTCTACAAGGTCACCGAACTTTCGCCCGAATCCTTCAGCCGTGTCCTCGCGGAAGTGTATCGCGGCGGCTCTACAGAAGTGGATTTGCTCATTCGCACCGGAGGCGAGCAACGCCTGTCCGATTTTCTGCTGTGGGAGTGCGCGTTCGCCGAATTTGTCTTCGTGCGCAAAGCCTGGCCGGACTTTGCCGTGGCCGACCTCGAAGCCGCCCTCGAAGAATTCGCGCATCGCGAGCGCACTCGTGGCGCTTTGCCTGACGCGCTTGCAGGTTAGCTGTATAAAGGGGCGCTAAAACTCGGTTTCTTTGAGGGCAGGAATTCCATAGTCAGCGCTGACTAATCCAATGGACAGAAAGAAGGAGAGACAATGTCCGCCTTTATGCCGCACTTTGCCCCTATCGTGGTCCTGCTTTTTCTCGGCACGGTGTTCGTTCTGGGAATCAGCCTGCTCGTTTTGTTTTATGGCGCCGTGCGCCGCTCTGCCTTTTTTGCAAAGCTCGGCGGCGGCGCCGCGATCACCATTGCCGCGGGGTACTTCCTTCTGCTTGCCGGCGTTTCCCTCGCCAGCAGCGAGCAGACTCTGCCGCCGGACGCCTGGAAATATTTTTGTGAGATTGACTGCCATCTCGCCTATTCGCTGGTCAGCGCACAAACCGCCGCCGCACTGGGCCCCGAGCTGCAGCAAACCACCGCGCACGGAAAATTCGTCACCTTGCGTGTGAAGACCTGGTTTGACGAGCGCACTATTTCCGCAAAGCGCGGCAACGGCCCGCTCACGCCAAACCGTCGCAGAACCTTCGTGGTGGACGACACGGGGCGGAGTTATGAACCTTCTCCCGAAGGGCAGTTCGCCCTCTCGCGCAGCGGGAACCGTTCCGTCGCGATGGTGCAATCTCTGCGCCCAGGCGAGTCCTACATTACCGATCTCGTCTTCGATGTGCCGAAAAGTGCGCGAGGACTCCGCCTCCTGCTTATCGAGGACGATCCGGAAACGCGCTTCGTCATCGGCCACGAGAACAGCCCCCTGCACAAAAAAATCTATTTCGACGTGGAAGCGCTGGCGCTGAGAAATGGAAGAGGAACGGAAGCAATAGGTTCTAAGTTGTAAGTCGCAAGGCCCCAAACAAGAGACGCTTCCCTTGGATTCCTGCCGGCGCTTTCTTTTTCCCTGTCAGTCGCCGTAAAGTAGCCCCGGCCTCAAACGCCGGGGAGAACCTCATGAGATATTTTCTTTCTGTTCTTTCGGGATTTGCGTTCGCAGTGATCTTTGCAACGACGCAAGACGTTGCGTACGCTCAAGACATAGCGCACTGGCAGGCGAACCTGACCCAGCCGCAGTCCTATGTCCTCAAGCGTGTCTCTAGCGCCGACGCTACCGGCGGCAACGCCGATTTTCGGGTCATCGAACCAGGGGGGACGCTGACGGTTCTTGATGCGGATGGCCCCGCCGTGCTCACGCACATCTGGTTCACGGTCTACGATCCCGAGCCGTATCATCTGAAACGACTGGTTCTGCGGATGTACTGGGATGGCGAATCTTCCCCAAGCGCGGAAGCGCCCCTCGGCGATTTTTTCGGCCTCGGCCTCGGGGACTACCATGTTTGGGAATCCGAACTTCTTTCCGTGGCAAATGAACGCGCGTTGAATTCGTTTTTCCCCATGCCCTTCCAAAAGCACGCGCGTATCACGGTCACCAACGAAGGCAAGCAAAAAGCCCCCTCGTTCTATTACAACCTCGATTACCGCGCCTACTCGAAGCCTCTTCCGGCGGACACGCTCTATTTCCACGCGCAATTCCGCCAGGCCCAGCCCAACGCAGGCTGGACCAACAAGTGGGAATCGAACGGGGACCCCGCCGTAGAGGACAAGAAAAACCTGACTGGCGAAGGGAATTACCTTTGGCTGGCCGCGATCGGGCGCGGCCATTTTGTTGGCGTCACCATGTCCGTGCTGCAAAACCAGGACGGCTGGTGGGGCGAAGGCGACGACATGTTTTTTATTGATGGCGAATCCCGCCCTTCCATCGCCGGCACGGGCTCAGAGGATTATTTTCTCGGTGCATGGGATTTCGGGCAAAGCGGCTTTTCCCATCGCCTTCACGGAGCGCCGGTGAAGGGCGAGGAGCGCGCCGGGAGCCGGTCATCCGTGTACCGCTTCCATCTGGATTCGCCAATTCCATTCACGAAATCCATTCGCGCGACCATCGAGCACGGCCACGCCAATCACCGCTCCGACAACTATTATTCGGTAGCCTATTGGTATCAGACCGAGCCACATGGCGAACTGCCGCCTCTTCCGCCCGTCGATCAGCGCATCCCCAAGCTTCAGCCTGTCGGCGGTCCGGGAAATGCAGCTGCACTTTCCCATTGATAACCCGACGCCGAATTGCTGTCTGCTAGACTGTTCGAGCCATGAGCGTCATTGACGAAGTTCTAATAGCGAACGAAATCTATGCGCGCACGCACGAATTGCGCCCGCTGACTCCGCGCCCGCAGCGCAAGCTCGCAATTCTGACGTGCATGGACACGCGGCTGTCCATTCGCACCATGGGACTGAAAACTGGCGACGCGCATATCATCCGCAACGCCGGGGGCATTGTAACGGACGACACGCTGCGCTCACTGGTCATCTCACACCATTTGCTCGGCACCGAGGAATTCATGGTCATCAACCACACGGATTGCGGATTGATGCACGCCACCGAACAGGAGCTGCGTACGCGCATTCAGAATCGCACGGGCACCGCGGCCGTCGCTCCGGCATTTTTCTACGCCTTCCGAAATATCGACGAAAACGTGCGCCACCAATTGCAAAAGCTGCGCACACATCCCTGGATTCCCAAAGAAGTTGTAGTGCGCGGCTTCGTATATGACGTGGTCACGGGGCTCTTGCGCGAGATCAAGGATTTCTAAGACGCAAGTGCAAGGCTTCCGGGCTCCAAGCGCTCTCTTGCCGAGGTAAATCACCTCGTGTAGGCTCAACTTATGCTCGAAGAAAAGGATTTTCAGCGAAAAGCCGACGCGGCGTTTGACGACCTCAAGAAGCGGCTGCTGACTCTTGGCGATGCGCATGGCTTCGACGTCGAAGGCGAATCCGGCAAGCTCGAGGTGATTTTCGAGGAACCCGAAGAAGCCAAGTTCGTGATCTCGCCGAACACACCGGTGCGTGAAATCTGGATCTCCGCGCTTTCAACGAGTTTCAAGCTGGGCTGGAACGAAGCCCGAAATGCCTTCGTCCAGGAGAAAACCGGGGAAGACCTTTACACCGTCATGAGTCGCGTAGTTTCACAGCAACTCGGCGAAGAGGTGAAAGTTTGAAGCCCGCAACCGCAGTGTTCTTCGCAGGCACTCTGACCGCGTGCATCGCGGCAATGACTGTCTTATTCGCGCCCGCATTGAATTCGCAAGTGCCTTCCGGCAAGGATGTCGTGAAACCGGAGGTTTTTGCCTCGATGGAACCTGCGGGGCGCGGTGGCTCGTTTCAAATTGGGGTCGTGATGAACATCCGCCCCGGCTTCCATGTGAACGCCCGGGAAAAGTCCGAAGAATATCTCATCGCCACGGACCTCAAAGCCCAACTGCCGTCGGGATTCACAAGCGGCGACGTGCTTTATCCCAAGGGTAAACTCGAATCGTTCACGTTCTCCAAAAAGCCGCTGAATGTTTATCAAGGAAAGGTGATTCTTCGCCTGCCCGTAAACGTGCTCGCGACGGCTCCGCTTGGCGAGCAACACATCCCGCTGAAGCTGCGCTACCAGGCCTGCAGCACCGAACTCTGCCTGCCTCCAACGACGCTTCCTCTCGATGCCACTATTAATATTGCCGACGCTTCCGCCGCGAAGCCGGTGCATGCGGAAATCTTCGCAAAGCAATAGTCCAATCGCAGCGCAGTGCTTGCCGTATGTTATGAAAAGAGCCGTCTAGGCCTTGGCTGCACCGGCGACGGCATCGTGCAGGCGGCGAACGACGCGTTGCTGGCCGAGCACAACCATGGTGTCGAAGAGCGGCGGCGCGACGGCCTGCCCAACGATGGCAACGCGCGTGGCGTTAATCAGCAGCCCCGCTTTGACACCTCCCGCTTCGGCAACGGCTCGCGTAGCGTGGTCACACGCGTCGTGGTTCCATTCTTTAAGATTGCCTAACGCGTCCGCGAGTCTGGCAAGGAGCTCCGGCACTTTGGGATCTTTCCAGAATTTTTCCTTGGCGGCAGGGTCGCGAGTAAACTCATCGCTGAAAAACGCGCGCGACCACGTGGAAAAATCCGGCAGCAAGCGAATGCGCGGGCGCAGCAAATCCACAGTGCGCGTAAACCAGGCATGATCGCGTCCGTCCCGATTCGGCGCCGCGCCAACAGACCACTCCGGCTTCCACATGCCGCTGCGCTTTAATTCGTCTTCCACTTCCGGCAGCAAATCGTCGATCGGCAGCCGCTGGAGATACTGCGTATTGAACCATTCGAGTTTCGGCCGGTCGAAAACGGCATTGGTGCGGCTCACGCCTTCGAGCGAAAACTTTTCGATCAAATCCTTCGTTCGAATGAACTCTTCATCGCCGCCGGGAGACCAGCCGAGCAATGCCAGGAAGTTGCGAAACGCCTCAGGCAGGAATCCATCCGTACGGTACATGTTCACGTCAGTGGCACCGTGGCGTTTCGAAAGCCGCGACTTGTCTGCCCCCAGAATCAGCGGCACATGCGCGAAAACCGGAGGCGCAGCTCCGAGAGCTTTGTACAAAAGCACTTGCTTCGGCGTATTGGAAAGATGGTCGGCGCCGCGAATCACATGGGTGACGCGCATGTCGATGTCGTCTACCACGACGCCAAGCTGGTACATGGATTGTCCGAATTCCTCTTCGCCTTTGCCGGAGCGCAGCAAGACGAAATCCTCGATCTCATCATTGGAAAACTCGCGCGCGCCAAAAACCGCGTCTGCAAACTTAGTGGTTCCGCCAATTGGAACTTTGAAGCGGATCGCCGGCTTCGCTCCCGGCGTCGAAGGTTTCCCGTCCCGGCAGGAGCAGCGCGTCACGCGCCGCGGTCCCCCGCCCTTCGGTTCCTCGTCCTGACCCGGCTGGTCCGGCTCGGCGTAATCGCCGCCAGCATATTTGTCGGCCGGGCAGTAGCAGAGAAAAGCGCTGCCGTTCGCAACGTACTTTTTCGCAGCCGCGCGATAGAGTTCGGACCGTTGCGACTGGTAAAAAGGCCCTTCGTCCCAATTCACGCCCAGCCATTTCAAGCCATCAATGATTCCCTGGACCAGTTCCGGCTTGTTGCGCTCGGCGTCCGTATCCTCAATGCGCAGAATCATCACGCCGCCATGACGCCGCGCGAAAAGCCAGTTAAACAACGCGGTACGCGCTCCCCCGACATGCAAATAGCCCGTGGGGGAGGGAGCAAAGCGGACTCGCACGCTCCCGGTCTTTTGAGTGGTTTCAGTCATTTCCAGAGCATTTTCCGCTGCGTTCAGCAGGTCCGTCTCGCCAGGGACAGTGGTTCAGTGTAGCGAAAGCGCCGGATTCCGTCCAACGCTGCGGAAAATCATTCAAAAGGGTCTTGACAACCTGATCTCCAAGCCTACAATGTAGTCATTACGATGGCAGACACACTAGGCGCTTTCGAACAAGCTGTTCTGCTCTCCATCCTTCGACTCGGAGAAGACGCATACGGCCGTGCCATCCTAAAAGAGGTCGAGGCACGGCTCGAGCGCGATGTCGCGGCGGGCGCCGTTCACGCAACTCTTGAACGGCTGGCAAAGAAAGGCTTGGTGGCTTCACGCCTTGGAACGGGGACACCTGTGCGCGGTGGACGCGCGCGGCGTTTTTACAGGGTGCAGGCCAAGGGAGTGCGCGCGCTTAATGACGCGCGGGCGACGGCGGATGACCTATGGCACGGGCTTCGATGGCCCTTGAAAGGATACGCATGATCATGACGGCGAACCCTCCTCGTTGGGCCGAAGCCCTGCTTCGGGCATTTCTTAAGCCGGGTGATTTTGAAACCGTTTCCGGAGACCTCTTGGAACAGTACCATGACAGTATCCTCCCCGCTCGCGGACAGCTCCGCGCGGATTTTTGGTATGTAACGCAGGTGTTCACTTTCGTGTCGCCGGGCGTTCGACTTTTTGCCGTGCTGTTCAGCGCACAATTCCTTATTAGAACCGCTCTGGATTGGTTCCTGCCGCCATCAAATTTTGGTTTTCGAAGCACGGTATCAACCGCTGTGGCTGCCGGCACTCTAGTTGCCGCGGGCTTTTGGGCAGCTTGGCGATCAGACTCGCTTCTCACCGGCCCCCTTGCAGGGTCACTGACGGCCGGCATAGCCTCCTTCATGAGTATCGCCTCTGCGACCGTGATGCTTGCCATTTGGCACGACCCACAAACAATGGCGGCCATTCGCGGCAGTGGCGGGTTTGCGGAAGCGGTCACCTTGCCACTATTCTTGGTTTTGCCCGGCGCTCTGTTGGGAACGTGCGGCGGGATTGCAAGCGCCGCACTAAAGAGGCTGTTCCTCGTTTCAAATCGCAGCCAAGGTCCTGACGCGTAATCCGACAGTAGAGCGACTTGACGAATCGCTTCAGCGCTTGAAGTACAGGTAGGGCACCAAGTAGGTGAGGAGCACTCCCAGCGCGACTAAGAAAGCCAAGATTCCGAGCCAAATCAGCACGAACGTGCGTTCGTTCTGGCCCTCAGATGGCGCGGACACTCCGATAATGAGATGCACGCCGCGGAAGAACTTTGCCAGAAGCTTGATCATGCGTTTCCATCCCAGTTCTAGAACCGATACGTCTTCTCGCCACACGATCTATTTGTGGATGCGCGCGGCTAGAATTCTACCCTTTGTAACGCTTCGTGCTCCGAATTACGTCTTATTCCTTGACGGTGGACTCTCCCCGTTCCAGGTTTCCGTCGGACTATGGTGCAGCAAATTCTTTCTTTCAGCAAAACGGGTTTTGCCTAGGACAAATGCCTGTAGGTGGCGTCTAATATGAGAGCCAGCCGGTCGGGGAACTGCCTGATAGGGTATTTCATGGATACCCGAGTTTTGCTTGTGAGATAAACTGGATTCCGGAAGAATCGGCTCAATCTGACGTTCGCCGAAACAACCATTTCCCCGGCCCCGAGTTCCAACCGCCCTGGAGGGCGTATTTCCCCGGCTTCTAGGGGTGCACGAGGTTATGCGCGCCGCATCCATTCTCCGCAGCAAACCAAGGATTCTTCTCCTGGGCGCCCTCGCTCTGCTGATTCTTGTTCTCCTCCCTCGCCTCTTTGTCCATCTCCGCCGGGCACAGGCGTCCGCCAGCCGCGGCGAATCGATCTATCGCGTTGAGAAGAAGACGTTTTCGCAGACGCTCCGGTTGAACGGCACCACCATGGCAGCGCGCTCGTTTGCAGTACTGGCTCCGCGGCTCCAAGGGGCGCAAGTTGGTTCCATGGTCATTACCAAACTCGCTCCGTCGGGAGCGCCCATGAAGAAAGACGACCTACTCGTGGAATTCGACGCCCAGGCCCAGACCAAGGACTATCTGGACAAGAAAGCCACCTACGACAATCTGGTCGGCCAAGTTGCCCAAAAGCAGGCGGAAGAGGACATCAATCGCGCCAAAGACGACACCGGCCTGCAGCAGGCCGAAGACGAATTGAAACGCGCCCAACTCGAGATGAAGCGCAACGAAATCGTTTCGCGCATCGACGCGGAAAAAAATCAGGAGGCTGTCGACGAAGCGCAAGCGACGTTGAAGCAGCTCAAAGAAACCTACCAATTGAAGCGCACCGCGGCCACTGCCGGCATTCGCATTCTCGAGATTCAGCGCGACCGCGCCATGGAAGCCATGCGCTACGCCCAAAGCAACGCCTCGAAAATGATCGTGCACTCGCCCATGGCGGGTGTGGTGGTCTACAACACCATCTGGCTCGGCAACGGACGCATGGGCACAGTCCAGCAAGGAGACCAGGTCCGTCCGGGCTTGCCCTTCATGGCAGTCGTCGATCCTTCGCAGATGGAAGTTCGCGTGGAGTTGAATCAGGTGGACCTGCTGAAAGTTCGTCCGGGCTTGCACGCGAGAATGCACCTCGACGCTTATCCTGGCATTGAACTTGGCGCAACGTTGGAAGATATCTCCCCGCTGGGCCACAACGGTCAGTTCAGTGAAGCAGTGCGCGTATTCTCAGCTCGCTTCTCCGTCCAAGGCACGGACCCAAGACTCCTGCCGGATCTCTCCGCGGCGCTGGACCTTGATCTCGGTTCCCAGGAAAACGCGCTGGTGGTTCCGTGTCAGAGCGTGCAGTGGGATTCGGAGAGTCATCCTTTTGTTTGGGTAGAAAACTCAGGCTCCTTTGAGAAACGTACTGTGAAAACCGGCGCGCGCAACGATACCGAAGTTGTGATCCTGTCCGGCCTTCGAGAGGGCGACATTATCCGGCGGAGTGCGCCGGAAGAAACGCCCCCGGGAGTGCGGTCATGATCCGCGCAAGGATTCGCGGGATGCTGGCCTGGAAACTGTGGCAGAAGGCGGCAGCCGGGGCAGGCGTCATGTTGCTTGGCGGTTTCGGTTTCGGCGCTTTTCGCTTGGTCAGCTCGACGGCCACAATTCCTACTGCTGAGGTGCAGCGCAAGGATTTTGTGGACACCCTTGAAATCAAGGGCGAAATCAAGGCGCTCCGCTCGAAGATCATCTCGGGGCCGTACAGCGCAGGCGATTTGCAAATCGTGAGCATCGTGGCCAACTCGGCCAAGGTCAAAAAAGGGGATGTGTTGGTTCAGTTTGACACCACCACCATGCAGCAGAAGCTTGCGCAAGATAAATCCACCGTCAAATCGGCGGAAGCGGAAATCCAGCAATCCCAGGCGGCGGCTCGCTTGAAGGAAGAGCAGGATGTCACCGACGTCATGAACGCGAAGTATGACTCGGAGAAAGCGCGCATGGACGCCAGTAAGCAGGAAATTCTCTCCGCGATTGATGGCGAGCAAGCCAAACTAAAAGTTGTGGACGCGGAAGAGACGCTGAAGGCCGCCGGAGCTAAGCTGAAAGCGGATCGCTCTTCCGCCGCTGCGGATCTCGCGAGCAAGAAGGAAAAGTTGAAGCAGACTGAATTTCAAGTGCAACAGGACGAAAGAAGCCTGGAGTCCCTCACGTTGCGCGCTCCGCTGGACGGCGTAGTGGCGCTGCAAAACCACTGGCAACCTCAAGGCGGGCCGACGCCCTTCAAACCCGGAGATCGCGCCTGGCCCGGCATGGCCATCGCGGAGTTGCCGGACCCGAGTTCGCTGAAAATTTCCGCCCGCGTAGAGGAGGCGGAACGCGGGCAATTGAAAGTTGGACAGACCACGGAAGTCCATGTGGATGCGGTTCCCGACCGCAGCCTGTCAGGGCGAGTCGAAGCCATCAGTCCAACCGCAAGTTTGGATTTCAATGGAGGCTGGCCCATTCCTCGCAACTTCTCCGTAGATGTAGACCTTTCAGAGAGCGACCCGCGTCTCACACCCGGAATGGGCGCTACTGTACGCGTGGCGGTGGCCAAGATTCCGGGTGGAATCGTTATCCCTCCGGGCGCGGTGTTTCGCAAGGGTGGGCGAGCGGTTACTTACGTGCAGCGGGGATCAAAATTTGAAGAAACTCCGGTGGAGGTTTCGCGGCGGAATACGGAAGAAGTTTTGCTAGCGAGAGGACTCCAGCCGGGAGAACGAGTAGCTCTGAAAGATCCGACGCTACCGCGTTAGAAGTCACGATGAAACAAGGCATCAACCATACCGGGATTTTCCTCACGCTGCTGACTTTCGCGGGCAGCAGCGTCGCATGCCGCCAGGCCAGTGCGCTGGCAGGCGAAGTAGATGTCCCTACTGTCGTCGTAAAAGAAGCTGACGTTCAATTGAAGATCCTCACCACCGGCGCTTTGCGAACCAAAGAGTCGAGAGTGATTGCAGCTCCCCCGATTGCCGGCGGAACCTTGCAGATCATCAAATTGGCGCGCTTTGGCTCCCAGGTTCATAAAGGGGATATTGTGCTGGAGTTCGATCCTAGTGAGCAGGAGTACAACCTCGCGCAGAACCACAGCGACCTACTGCAAGCGGAACAGGAAATCGCCAAGGCCAAGGCCGACGCTGCCGTGCAAACAGCCGAAGACCAAACCGCGCTTCTGAAAGCCAAGTACGCCGTGCGCCGCGCCGAGTTGGAAGTCAGCAAAAATGAGTTGTTGAGCAAAATCGATGCGCAGAAGAATATTCTTGCTTTGGATGAGGCCAAGCGCGCCCTCACGCAACTTGAACAGGATGTTCGCACTCACAGCGCCTCCAACAAAGCGGCGCTGGCCATCAGCGAGGAAAAACGCAACAAGGCGCGCCTGGCGATGAATCAGGCCGAAGAGAATATTAAGCACATGACTATCACCTCTCCGATTGATGGCCTGATGGTTGTCCACCCCAACCTCGATTCCTCGGGCGGCTTCTTCTTCGGTCAGGCTCTTCCTGACTATCATGTCGGTGACCAGGTGAATCCGGGTAGCTCCATTGGGGAAGTGGTTGATGTGTCGCATCTGGAGGTCTATACCCAGGTGGGAGAAACCGATCACAGCAACCTCAAAGCAGGTCAGCCTGTGGACATTCAGGTTTACGCACTGCCCGACGATAAGTTCACTGGCAAAGTGGAAACCGTAGGGGGCGCCACCGCGCATGCGTTCTGGGACGACAACGCCAGACATAAATTCGACGTGACGGTTCTTCTCGACAAACCCGATCCGCGGCTCCGCCCTGGTTTTGCTGCGCGCGTGACCATTCGCGGCGACCAACTTTCGCATGCCGTATCGATCCCCAGCGAGGCCTTGTTCGATCGTGAAGGCAAGAAGGTCGTTTTTTGCAAACACAACCGCGGCTACCAGGAGCAGGAAGTCAAGCTCCGCGCGCTCAGCGAGGGACGCGCAGTCGTTGAAGGTATCCAACCGGGGACGGTGGTGGCGCTGGTCAATCCCGAGGCGCGTGGCTCCGAAAAGGCCAAGGAAAACAGCTCTGGTCCTCAGTTAGGCCCGAGCGCGAAGTGAGGCGGTTTCCACCACGATGAATACCCGCTCCCTGGCTGAACCAAGGTCTTTGGCACAGTGGCTCCCCGATCTCGCTTTCGGCCTCGAAAACCTTGCCAGCCACAAACTGCGCTCTCTGCTGACCATGCTCGGGATGATCTTTGGCGTTGCCGCGGTTGTGGCCATGCTCTCGATCGGGGCCGGAGCACAGCAAAAGGTGATGGCCTTCATCGAGCAAATGGGGGTGCGTAACCTCATTGTGGAGGCGAAGGAAGCCAACAACGAGCAGGAACTACAGAAAGTCCGCAAAGTTTCACCTGGGCTTACCCTGACCGATTACCAGGTCATTCGCCAGAACGTCAGCGATATTCAGAGCGGCACGCCGCGCAAACGTTTCACTCCGGCGAAGTTTCTGCCAAAACCCCAGCAAGACTCTCCCGTCGTTTATGGGGTCGAACCCAGCTATCTCGACATCGGACATCTGCGCGTGACCGAGGGACGCTTCTTCGATGAAGCCGACAATGCAGGTGCTGCGCCGGTCTGTGTCCTCGGAGCCGCCGCTAAAGATAGTTTGTTCGGCGCCGCCGAGGCCGTCGGCGAATACGTCAAGTTAAACGAGCAGTGGTGCCATGTCATTGGCATCGTGGCCCCGCAAATGGCCCCGCAAAGCGACGTTTCGGGCGTCCGCACCGAGGACATGAACAATCTAATTTACGCGCCCTTGAATACAGTCCGTTATCGTCTCGAGGATTCGCAAAGCTGGATGAAAGACGAAATCGACGGCATGTACTTGCATCTCGCTTCCACCGATACCAGCACCACGGATGCCGAAGTGATTCGCGGCATCCTGAATTCCTCGCATCACAACGCGGGCGATTTCAGCGTCATCGTTCCCGCCGAACTCCTGGCCCAGCAAAAACGCACCGAGCAGCTTTTCAACACCGTGATGGTCGCCATCGCTTCTATTTCCCTGCTTGTCGGCGGCATCGGCATCATGAATATCATGCTGGCTGCCATTCTCGAGCGCACCCGCGAAATCGGCGTGCGCCGGGCCATCGGCGCGCGGCGCTCGGACATCGTTCGCCAGTTCGTCATCGAAGCCGTGCTGATTTCCTTCGCCGGCGGCTTCCTGGGTCTCGTTATGGGCTTTGCGATGTCCAAATTGATCGCCCTGCTGGCGGGATGGTCCACGGTTGTGACCATCAGCTCTGTCCTTCTGGCTTTCTTGGTTTCTATTTCCGTGGGCTTGATCTTCGGCATTTACCCGGCCGTCAAAGCTGCGCGGCTCGATCCAGTGGAAGCCATTCGCTACGAATGAGGTTTTCAGTTCGAAACAATTCTCGGGGGGTGTTTCAATGCGTCGGTCTTGTTCTATTCTTGCTGCCGTATTTCTCGCTTTGCTGTGCGTCGCTTCCTCTCATGCACAATCCGGCGCGCCTCTGAAGACCTCGCTCGGCTTCAACAGCCGCCAGCAAGCTGCCGCGCCGCTGCCCGCGCCCCAGGGCCTGGTAGATCACGTCGCCAATGGCAAGCTCGTGCTCACCCTTGACGATAGCATTCGCCTTGCTCTTGCCAACAATACGGACATTCACATCAATCGCGCTCAGATTGATTTCGCGCTCGACAATCTTGGCCGCTCGCACTCGCCTTTCGATCCAGTGGCTACCTCGAGCTTCTCCGACACTCGGGCGAAATCGCTGCCGACCTCCACTCTCCAGGGAGCTCCTCTCATAAGCAATCTCACGCAGACTACCCAAATGGCCTACCAGCAACTCCTCCCCACCGGCACAAGCTTTCAGACTTCCTTCAATGCCAGCAAGTTTTCCTCAAACAGCTCCTTCAGCACCGTGAATCCTTCCCTTGCCACGACTCTCCAGTTCACGGTCACACAACCTCTCCTCCGCAACTTCGGGCTCTTTCCCAATCGCGCTCCCATTTTTATTGCGCAAAGCAACCTCAAACAGGCGCGCGCCAACTTCACCGCCGAAGTCGACAGCATCATTCTCCAGGTTGTACAAGACTATTGGAGTGTGGTTTTCGCCCGGGAAAATCTCGACGTGCAGCGAAAGTCGCTCGAAGAAGCGCAAAAGAGTTACGACCACGACAAAAAAGCCCTGAGCCTCGGCGCGTTGCCGCCGTTGGACATCTATCGCTCAGAGTCGCAGGTTGCTTCGCGTCGCGTCGTGGTGATTCAGGCCGAGTACACGCTCAAGCAAACCGCGGACAATTTTCGGCGCGACATTGCCGCCGACCTCGATCCGAACTCTCGCGTGTTGGATCTCGATCTTACGGACCAGCCTTCCCCCGTCGGCGATTTGCCAAGCACGGACATCGCCACCGCTCTCTCCCGCGCGCTTGCCAATCGCCCCGAGTTCGAAGCCGCGCGGGAACAGCTTGCCAGCGATGAGCTCAGCGTTCGACTGGCTCACAATAGTCTGAAGCCGGACCTGGAACTTTCCGGATTTTACTCAGGAAATGGCCTCAACAGCTCCCCGCCGCCGCTGATGGATATCGGGCTGACCGGCAGCCTCAGCCAGACCTTCCACTTTACCTACCCAACTTACGGCGCATCGCTCACGCTAAACCTCCCCGTCAGGAGACACTCTGCGCAAGCCAATCTCGCCGATGCGTTGATCAGCCGCGGCCGCGACCAATACCAGGAACGCCGCACCAACCAGAGCATCACCCTCGAAGTCACCAACGCCGTCCACTCTCTCGAACAGGCCAAGCTCTCGATGGAAGCCGCCAGAGTCGCCGAGGATCTGGCTCGAGAAACGCTTCACGCCGACGAGCGCAAGTACGAACTTGGCGCCGAGACGGTGTTCTTCGTTCTGGACGCCCAAACCCAATTGGCCCAGGCCGAGTTGAGTCTCATTCAATCGCAGGTCAATTTCCAGCTGGCCGTCGCGGCACTCGATCACGCGACCGGCGACCTCCTCGACCACCACCACGTCCAAATCGTTGAACCTCACAAATAGGCGGCGGCCAAGAAGCCGCAAAATGCGGATGGAACTGGCAACAAGCGAGTTGACTGTCCAAGAATATTCCTAGGACTTGAGTTTCCCCTAACCTACTTTGTATTGAACCTGTTACCCCGCCTATGTCTTTTTGGCAACCAGTACCGCTGTACGCTTGCTTCTGGAAAATTTCCTAATCCATAATCTCTGTACCTTGTTTTGTGTCTGGCGCGGCTTTCTGCGTTGCCGCACAGGTGCCTCTTTGTGTGACTGATTGGGGGCATGTCCGCAGATCACAACACTAAGGAATTCTGCGCCCTGGTATGAGCGCACGGCCGCCTCTTTTTTGCGGGCGGAGAATTGATTGTGGTCTTGATCCAGCAAGGCTTCATTTCCCTGGCGCTCTTGATCGCCACACTTCTTGTGGCGGGCTTCTTTGCGTACATCTACACCCTCAAGCGCCAGAGATATTTGCTCCTCTGGACCACAGCCTGGTTTGTTTTTGGGCTTCATTACATCTTCCCAGCCTTTACCCAAGCAGAACTATCCAGTTCTCTGGAAAACGCTTTGACCCATTGGCTGTTCGGGCTTTCTGCATTGCTCTTTTTCCTCGGCGCCCAGATTTATTCACAGCGAAAGGCTTGGAAATTTCAGGCGCTTCTGGTTTTGATTCTCCTTGGAATTTGGGCCGCCGCCAACGCTACTAATAAATTTTCACCCTCCGCCGTCATACCGGCTTCGCTTCTTTACATCGCCGTTGCCGCCATCTTCTGGCAGGAAAGCCGCCGCCAGGAGACGCTTGCCGACCGCCTCCTCGGCCTCTCCTTTGCTTCCTGGGGAATCCTCTGGCTGTCTCTTCATTTTCTGAGGGGCACGCCCGAACTTCAGGGTCCCGCGTTGAGCGTGCTGGCCACCGCTCCCTGCGCCTTTGTCGCCATGCTCATGGTTATGGCGCTCTACGAAGAAGAAAAGCGCCGCATCGAGCGCAACATGCTGGCGCTCTCCAACCTCAACCTTGCCACTTCGAGTTTTGTCGGCGGCGAAATTCAGCGCATGCTCTCGCAGGCCTTGGATCGTGTCCTCGGTGTCGTGCGTCTTCCCTCCGGAGCGCTTTTCCTCCACCACGGTGACCCGCAGGGGCCGACTTCCGTCGTCGCCGTTGGATTGTCCGACGAATTCTGCCGCGCCACACAGAATGAAAGTCTCGACGACTACCTCGTCAGCCTGGTCGCGCGCCTCGGTGGCTTGCTGGGATTCCGCGACCTTCGCGACGATTCTCTCTCCGCTCTCGACAAGGAAAAATCCATTCGCCGCTTCCGCGAATTGGCTCTGGCTCAAGGACTGCGCAGCGTGGTGGCCATCAGCCTTCAAGCCAAGGAGCAGGCTTTTGGCGTTCTCCTGCTCGGTACTCCGGATAATCGCCGCTTCACTTCCGCCGAACTCCGCCTTCTACTGGCTCTCGGCCATCAGATCGGCATGGCCGTCGAGAACAGCTACTTGATTCAGCAAACGTCGCGCCGCTCCGAAGAATTGCATGTTCTTAACGAAATCGGCCGCGTCCTCAGCTCCACGCTGCAAAAAGAAGAGCTCTCTAAGAAAGTTTGGGAGGAACTGCGCCGTCTCTTCGATGTCGAAAACTTCTACATCGCCGAGCTCGATCCGGTGCACGACGAACTTCACTTTGAGCTGGAAATCATCGGCGGCAATCGCGTGCCCCGGCGCACACGCCCCGCCGGAAACCATCTCACCGAGTACGTCATTCGAACGCGGCAGCCGGTTCTGATTCGCGAAAATTATGTAAATGAAGTCAAAAAACTCGGCGTCGAACCCATCCGCAAGGGAGGCTGTTTCTGCGGCGTTCCCCTCGTCGCTTACGACCACGCCATCGGCGCCATGGCCGTTTTTTCCGACAACGAGCGCGCTTTTGATGAAGGTCATCTCGAGTTGCTTCGCGTGCTGGCCAGCGAAGCCAGCATCGCCATCGAAAATGCGCGTCTCTTTCACGAAGAACGCACCAAAGCGCGCCACCTGTCTCTTCTCAATACCATTTCTCGCAACGCCATCGCCACACTGAATCCCGACGAGATGCTCGCAAAAATCACTGAACAGTTGGAGGCCGGACTTACCTACGACCACATCGGCATCGGCTCCCTGGACTACGCTACGCGCGAAATCGTGGTGCAGGCCGAAGCGGGCACGCGTCGCGGCACTCTCGGCCAGCGCATTCCTCTTGGCACCGGCCTCGTCGGACACGTCGCTCGCAACGGGCAAATGGCGCTTTTCCGCGCTGGCTCTTCCGCGGACAGCGCTTTGAAGCCGCTCTTGCCGGATTCCGTTGCAGCCGTCGCTCTGCCGGTTTTTTACGCCGAGCAGCTTCACGGCATCCTGTACATCGAGTCTTCCACGCCCGTGGACTTCTCCGAAGAAGAAATCTTGCTGCTTCGCACGCTTGCCGACCTCATCGCTGGCGCGCTGCACAATGCCTTGTCTTTCCAGAAGGCTCAGGAACAAGCCATCACCGACGGCCTCACTGGCGTCAAGACGCATCGCTTCTTCATGGAAGCTCTTTCTTCCGAATGGAAGCGCTCTACGCGCGCGGGTCGCTCTTTCGCGCTAGTCCTGATGGACCTGGACCGCTTCAAATTCGTCAACGACTTCTACGGCCACCTTGAAGGCGACCTGGTTCTCCAGCGCGTCGGGCAGATTCTTGAGACCAATTGCCGCCGCTCCGACGTCGTCGCGCGTTACGGCGGCGACGAATTCGTCATTCTCATGCCGGAAACCACCATGGAGCACGCCCGGCAGCTCGCCAGCAAGCTCCGCGGATGGGTTTCCGCCGATCCGCTGCTGCGCGAGAAAAATATCAGCGCGAGCTTCGGCATTGCCTGCTACCCCCTGCACGGCTCATCGCCGCAGGAGCTCATCCAGGTCGCCGACGCTTCGATGTACCTTTCGAAACATCAGGGCGGCAACGCGGTCTCCACGGCCGATCATTTCGATCCCAACGAAGCAAAAAAGTGGAAGCGCGACGTTCTCGAAGCTTATTTGGGCGTCACACTGAAGCGCCTCTTCTCGACAGGTCCCGAAGCGTTCGAAGAAATCTATCAGCGCTTGCGCCAATTCACGGAATCGCTCAGCGCCACGGAACCGGACAGCAACTCCCTTGCTTCGCAGGCGGAGGGCCCGCATGCGCTCCCGCAAGCGGTTCTGGACACCGTCACTTCCCTGGCTTATGCGATTGACGCTAAGGATCACTACACCCAAGGCCATTCGCAGAAAGTTGCCGCGTACGCTGCTCTCATCGCTGAAGCCATGGGAATGAACGACGCAGAAGTCGAAGAAGTTCGTCTCGGCGCCGTGCTCCACGACATCGGCAAAGTGGGCATCCCCGAAACAATTCTCAACAAAAATGGACCGCTCAATCCGGAAGAGTGGGAGACCATGAAGTCTCACGTCAGCTTTGGCGCAAAAATTCTCGATCCGCTCACGCCGCTCGCGCGCATTCGCGAAATGGTCCTGCATCATCACGAATTTTTCGACGGCTCGGGCTACCCGAACGCGCTCTCGGGTGAAACTATTCCACTGGGCGCGCGCATTATTGCCATTGCCGACGCGTACGACACCATCACCAGCGACCGCACGTACAAAAAGGCGCGCAGCGCTCCCGACGCGCTCTCCGAACTCGAACGCTGCGCCAACGCGCAGTTCGACGGCTCAATCGTCGAAGTGTTCGTGCGCACCATGCGCACTTTGCCCAATCCCATCATCGAAGTCGCTACTGCCACCGGCTCCCAGCGTACTTCCTGAAACCGTCGTCATCGGTTTTTTGGGGCTTCTGGGGCTTCTGGCTGTTATTTCCGCGGACTGTGCAACTGGAGGGGAAGAACTTTCGCGTATTTCTTGAAATCGGGGTCCGTCGTAAAAATGGCCCATTCCCGCGACACCGCAAGGGCGCAGATCAACATGTCGGAGACGGATACCGCGATTCCCCTGGCGCGGCACGCATTGCCCGCTTTGGCTGCGGCTTCGTAATCGACGAAGCTCGCTTCCTCATCCGGAAAGGCTCGCAGAGTGTTCCGCAGCTTTTCGTATTGTCCGGCATCTCGTATTCCCGATAAGAGTTCTTGCCGCACCAGCCCAATCAACCTGGCGCGGCCTTCCCGGATCAGCTGGGATAGTTCCGCAACGACGGCAGCCTCTGCAGCATTCAGGTTTTGTACTTTGCGTCGCAGCGCCAGCGACCACACCGAAGTGTTAACGAGGGCATTCACGCGCGCTTTTTGGTGCGTTCGCCCTTGTAGTCATAGTCTTCGTCGTAATCCATCGTGCCAAACAGCGGCAGAATCTCCTGCTGTTTCCGTCGTCGGATATATTCATCCAGCGCCGCCGTCACCGCGTCTTTCTTTGTGCGGTGCCGCCCGAGCTTGCGCGCTTCCTCAATGAGCCGGTCGTCAATCGCCAGATTGGTAGGCATGTTCCACCCGCAGCTCATTCTACACATTTCAATGTGTAGATTCTATGGGACTTCTTTGTGTGGGCTTGCGCCTTGCTATCGTTCTGCGGACGTCGGCGTCGAATAGGGCAACGAGGCGTGTTTCCGAATCGCTCTCGATTCGAAGGTTGAATGGATAGGGAGGCCCGTTATGACCCTGCCTAGAGCTTTGTCCTTTTGTGTCCTTCTGTTGTTCGCCGGTTTCCTAAATTCGTCTCTGTCTGCAGGAACGCCGTCGGAAGCGGCGTTTAAGAAGCTGCAATCGCTCGCCGGGCAGTGGGAGGGCAAGGATGCTCACGGCATGGCCGCGAAAACCAGTTTCGAAGTGCTGGCCTCCGGCACGGCGGTCTTGGAAAAACTCGACGCTTCCGGCATGGAAGAAATGATCACGCTTTACAGCGCGGATCGCGACGGCATCGCGCTGGTGCATTATTGCCCCACCAACAATCAGCCGCGCATGCGCGTGGTGCCGTCATCGGACGATGTCAAGGAACTCAGCTTCGATTACCAGGGCGCAGGAAACTTGCCATCGCTGTCCGCCGGCCACCAGCACCACCTCGTTCTTCGCTTCGAAGATGCCAATCACATTACGGAGACTTGGACCTGGCGCGAGGGCGACAAAGACACTCCCATGGTCTTCCACTTCGCCCGTAAGACCAACTAGCTTCGAACCAGTAGACAAGGGAATTGCGATATGCCGAAGCTTCTCTTCTTTCCCGCTGGCCAATCCAAGTTCGCTCAAGACCTTTCCATTTGGTCAGTGCCTTAGCTTCTCTTCGCCGCTCTCGGTACATTTAGCGCTCGTAACACTGGGAAACCAAAACGCTATGTGCCTCGGTGACAGCCCTTATGATTCGCTAAGAAATATCACCAGGGATTCTTTTCGGTGATCATAGGTGTGCTGAAGAAAATGGTGGTGAAGCAGGCGTATATTTCAGGCCAGCTGGAGGCGTTTCACCAACTCTGCGGCAATGGCGGAAATGCGCCGCAGCGTGGCCTCCGGAAGCGAAACCCTTGGCCGCGCCGCAGGATCGAACAAGACAATCCACAAGCCCGGGCGGTAGATTTCATCCTCCGTCGGACAGATAGCACCCGTGAGTTGCGTGATTTCGAGAGGGTGCGGGCGCGCCTCCAGGTCGATTTCGAGAACTCTCTCATCCTTATGATGTTCATTGGGTGGAGCGGCAATCAACTCGGTCAAGATGCCGCGAGCATCGTCCACCAGGTCGCGGAAGCCCTGCGCAACCAGGATGCCGTCTACATCGCGGGGCGTGGGCTGCTCCAGTTGCTCTAGGTCGTAATCGGGCAGCGGTTTTTCGAGAGGAATCTCGATAGCCACCGAGGGCTGGTTCTCGTCCGGAATGATGCGCATGGGCATGGCAGCTAAGGTTGTACACCAGTCCGACTATTTCGGGTAGGGGCTGCCGGAGAGAATCGCGAAGGCGCGGTAGAGCTGCTCCGCAAGCATTACCCTGGCCAGTTCGTGGGAAAGCGTCATGGCGCTGAGCGAAAGCTTTTGGGCCACGCGCTCGCGCAGCGATTCCGGGAAGCCTCCCGCATTCCCGCAAATGAAAATCACCTGGCGCGTGCCGCGGTCGCGCAGATCACCGAGCCACCTGGCCAGAGCATTCGAATCGATGGTCCTGCCGCCCGCGTCGAGCAAGATGGGCGTCGCGCCGCGGTCGGCCTCAAGTTTCTTGAGGGCCGCCTCCGCATCGCGAACCTCCAGGATTTCAATCGGACACGACCGGCGGATGCGGTTCAGGTAATCATCAATAATCGCGCACATTTCCGGGCGGCGCGTTTTGCCGATCAAGAGAAGTTGCAGGCGCATGGGGAGCCTTCAATCGTCAGCTATCAGGAAGGAGAAATGTCGCTCTCTATTTTCCAATTTCCACTCTGCAATTTCTATCTTCATTTCAATCCGTACTTCTTCCGTTTCTCCAAAAGCGTTTTGCGGCTGATCCCAAGGATCTCCGCGGACCGGCTGATCTGGTAATGCGTAGCTTCCAGCGTCGCAGCGATGACCTCGCGTTCGACGTCTTCCAGTGAACGCAACCCCGCTACCGGGCTGGCCGCACCCGGAGCCGCCGCTCGAACCGTCTCGGGGAAATTCTCCGGCTCCAAAATGTCGTTCTCTTTCCCCGTCGTACCGCGGCCAACGCCAGAGAAAACCACCGCGCGTTCGAGAGCATTCCTCAATTCGCGGACATTCCCCGGCCACGAATAGGCCGCAAGCATGCGTCGCGCAGACTCGCTCAATTGCGCGTTGGGACGTCCGTGAGCGGAGCGAAGCGCCGCCAGCAAATGGTCCGCAAGCACCAAAATATCTGCGCGCCGCTCGCGCAACGGCGGAACCGTTAGTGTCAGCACGTTCAAACGGAAAAACAAATCCTCCCGAAAGGTACCCGCTATAACGGCAGTTGGGAGGTCCACGTTGGTCAGCGCAATGATCCGCGCCTCGATCTTTAGCGTTTCCGTGCCGCCCAGCCGTTCGAACGCCCGCTCCTGCAACACGCGCAGCATCTTGCTCTGCGCATTCGGCGAAAGCGAAGCTACTTCATCCAAAACAATCGTTCCGTTCCCGCCCAATTCGAAGCGCCCCAGTTTGCGCTCCACCGCCCCGGTGAATGCGCCACGCTCGTGGCCAAACAGTTCGCTTTCCACCAACTGCGGCGGCAGACTTGCGCAATCGATTTTCAGGTAAGGAGCATCGCGCCGCGGCCCCAGTTCATGAACCAGCCGCGCTAAATGATCCTTGCCGGTGCCGCTCTCTCCGGTGATGAGAAGCGTGGTGGATGCGGCAGCCACTTTTTTGGCAAGTTCCAGCAGGCGCAGCGAAGCCGGGTCTTCCGCAATCCACGGCAATCGCTCGGCGGTCATGTCCCGGAACGGCGCCCGTGCCCGCGGCTGGATAGATGCTCGTCAGAGTAAGGATCGCGCGGAAAGGCGGATCCGCCGGCGTCCTCCGCGGCGGCGAACCCTTCCACCGCATCGGAAATTTCGAGTTTCGGCGACGCGCGCCACAGTCGCTCCAGATCGTAATAGCGCCGTGCTTCCTCGCTGAAGACGTGCACGATGAAGCCACCGAAATCCAGCAGCGCCCAATCCGCGGACCGGTAACCCTCGCGGTGCCGCACCGACCGGCCCATTTGTCTGTGGAGTTGCTCTTCGATTTCCGTGCAAATCGCCTGCACTTGCGGTGTGCTGAAGCCCGTGCAAATCACAAAGTAGTCGGTGAACGCGCTCGCGCTATTCAGATCCAGGACGATGATGCCTGCAGCTTTCTTTTCTTGCGCCGCCTGAACGGCCAGGCGCACGCCTTGCGGCAAGGATTCAAAGGTTAAGGTCAACGGTATAGGCCCTGTTTCAAAATGTATTCCTCGACGCGCATGGAAACAAGTCCGTGAATCGACTGGCCCTTTTGTGCGCGCCGCCGAATGTCGGTCGCCGAAACGTCGTTCGCAACGTTTTCCAGCAAGTAGACTGTCGTGCAATGAAGATGTGCCACCACTTGCGACGGATGCTCTTCGGTTTCCTTCTTGCTTCCCGGCCGCGCCATCAGCTCCGGGGGAATCACCAGCCGCAGCGCCTCCGGGCGAATTCCCGGGCGGTTGGCAATGATGAAATCGCAAAGGCCGAGTAGCGTTTCGTACTCTTTCCACATGGGAATGTCGAGAAACGCGTCCGCCCCGATGATGAAAAAAAGCCGGTCGCCCGGGTCATGGTAGGTGTGCCGGAAATAGCGCACCGTGTCCACCGAATAATGAAGTTGCGTTCCGCTGAAATCTTCGCCTGCTTCCGCCAGTGAAGGCACAAAGTGCGGATGTTCGGTGCACGCCAGCGCCACCATCGCGAAGCGATGCGGAAACGGCGCAAGGTGCTGCTTGAGCTTGTGCGGCGGCCGGCTCGCAGGAATGAAGTGGATTTCGTCAAAATTGAACCGCCGGTCGGCGGCGCGCGCCACGCTGAGATGTCCGCTGTGGATGGGGTCGAAGGAGCCGCCGAACAAGGCGATGCGGCGAGGATGATGTTTCGCGGCGGTGCGGTGCGCCTGCGCTGTCGTCAATGCGTCTCCCAACGAATCCCTGTTCTCGATTTTCTCATGAATTACGGTCTTCGGCAGCGTGTTGCGTGGCCCGTTGCGTAGCCCCTTGCGTAGAACGATCAACTTCAACCGCGGCCTGCACGGTCTCGTCGTCCGAAGTGTGTTCAAGGCTCGCCTTCGGTATCTTATCCAGCGCATCCGCAATGGAACGCACCAACTCTTTCACGCCTTCCCCGGCCGCTGCGGAAATCGAATGAAATTCCAGGCTCTGCTTTTTGCAATAATCGCGCAAAGCTTCCAGGCGCGTGCGGTCGGTCGTGGCATCCAGCTTTGTCGCCACCACAATCATCGGCTTTTGCGTCAGCGATTCGCTGAAAGCCGCTAGCTCGCCGTTGATCACTTCAAACGCGTGCACCGGATCATCCGCATTCGCGTCGCTAGTATCAATCAAGTGCACCAGCAGCCGAGTGCGCTCTACGTGCCGCAAGAAACGAATCCCCAGCCCCGCGCCTTGATGCGCGCCTTCAATCAAACCGGGCAAATCCGCGACCACAAACGTTCGTCCAATTTCCCGGCCTTCTTTTCCCGTTCCGCCGTCGGCGTTCACCACGCCGAGATTCGGCTCCAGCGTCGTGAAAGGATAATTGGCAATCTTCGGCCGCGCCGCAGAAATCACGGAAATCAATGTGGACTTGCCCGCGTTCGGAAATCCCACCAGCCCCACATCCGCCAAAAGCTTCAATTCCAGCCGAAGATGCCGCTCCTCGCCAGCGAAACCGTCCTCATGTTCGCGCGGCGCCTGGTGCCACGGCTTGGCGAAGTTTTGATTCCCGCGCCCCCCGCGTCCGCCCTGCGTCACGAGCACACGCTGTCCCGGCGTGGCCAAATCCGCAATCGTCTCTCCTGTCTGATCGTCGAAAGCCAGCGTCCCCACCGGTACTTGCAAAATCATATCTTCCCCGGAGTGCCCCGTGCAGTTCGAGCCTTCCCCATGCCGCCCGCGGTCAGCTTTGAACTCGCGATTGTAGCGGTAGCGCAGCAGCGTATTGTCGTTCGGATTCGCTTCGAGATATACGCTGCCGCCGTTCCCGCCGTCGCCGCCCGACGGTCCTCCGCGCGGAACGTATTTCTCGCGCCGAAACGCCACGCAGCCGTTCCCGCCGTTCCCCGCCTTCACGTAGATTTTCGCTTCATCAACAAACACAGATTCTCACTTCGCGCGCTAGGCGCTCCCTCTCAAAAACGATAACATAAGCCAACTCACGAAACTCGGTTTCCCCGAACGGAGGCAGTACCCTGATGCTTCGCGTCCTCAAGCGCATCCTCTTACTGCTTCTTGCTTTCGTTGCAATCGCGGCCGCCGCGTTCTACGTCCTGTATCTCCACCGCACGCCGCTCCCGCCCGCTCCACCGCACGCGCGCGTCGCTCCGGCAATTGCCAGTCTTCCCGGCCTCTCCGCCTGCTGGATCGAAACCGGAAAAACTTTTAGCCGTTTTCCCATCGGAATGACCGCCGGCAGCATCCTCGTTCGGCACCCGGCGGGTGACCTACTGATCGACGCCGGCAATTCCAGCCATTTCAAACAGGACGTCAGCATCTATCCGTTCTGGCTGCGCTTGAAACTCCAATCGCTCGCGGGGCAGTTGGATCCCGAGGCTCCGCTTTCCGAGATGCTCTTCCGCGCAGGCGAAGATCCCGCCAAACTACGCTGGGCCATTCTCTCGCACGTTCATTTGGATCACGCCGGAGGCCTCATGGACCTGCAGCACCTGCCCGTGCTGATGACGCGTGAAGAAATATTTTTCGCCAACGACTCAGCCACGCAAGCCAAAGGTTACGTCCTCGCCGCCTACACCAAAGCGCTGCCCAAGCCGAACGCGCCCACACTGCAATTCGAACCCAAGCCTTACGAAACCTTCGACGAAAGCTCCGACCTCTACCACGATGGCTCCGTCGTGGCCGTGCCTCTGCGCGGCCATACTCCAGGAAGCGTCGGTATTTTTGTAAATCTCTCGCCCTCAAAGCGCTTCTTCTACGTAGGCGACAGTGTGGACGACGAACGCGGCTTCGAGGAACGCGTGGCCAAAACGTTGCTCCTGCGCGATAGCGACAACGATCCCACGCTGGCAAATCAAATCGTCAGCAAACTTAGCCAGCTCCACGAAGTGGTTCCATCTCTGGCGATCATCCCCGCCCACGGCCGCAGCGCCTACAAAAAATTCTTCCCCGCCGGCCCGCTCACCTGCGTCTCCACCCAATCTCCATAGCCACTTCTTCAGGATCGCCAATCTCCAGATTGGCGTCTCGCTCAGACAAACTTCCTAGCCACCAACAGCCGCGTGCAAAACAAAAACGCGGTCCAGCTTGGCCGGACCGCGAAACGCAGCCCTGGGATCGAACTAACTCCCAGAGTACAAGCTCGCATTTCTCACCAAGCTGACCGCTGATACCCGGCACAACGCTGTGCGAGTGTCATCCTAAGCGAAGGATCTCAACCGATCGACGATTCACCTAAACCTAAGAACTGTCATCCCGGCGGAAGGATCTGTTTTTGGTCTGGGAATTTGGACTTAGTTCGCTGCAGCCTTGCTCTGCTCCGCCGGCTGTATGCTGATGAACCGCCCCTGGCGGCCCCGCTCCTGAAACTTCACGTAGCCGGTGACCATCGCGTACAGCGTGTCGTCGCTGCCGCGCCCAACGTTTTCGCCCGGCTGATGTTTGGTGCCGCGCTGCCGCACCAGGATCGTGCCCGCGTTGACCAGCTGCCCGCCGAAGCGCTTTACGCCCAGCCTTTGTCCATGGGAATCGCGGCCGTTCGTCGACGAGCCGCCGCCCTTCTTATGTGCCATAACTCAATCCTTTTCTCCGTATCTTGTAGGGGCGCGCTTTAGCGCGTCCCCCGATCATTCAATAAACCTTTTTTAACCCACACTAAATCTTGATGTCGCTCACTTCCACCGCCGTGTAATTCTGCCGGTGCCCGCGCTGAATCTTGTACTGGTTCCCCCTCTTGAACTTCAGCACTGTCAATTTCTTCGCGCGCCCCTGTTCGACGATCTTCCCGGTCACGGTCGCGTTCTCCGCCTCCGCGCCCGCAAACACTTTCTTGTCCCCATGGACCGCCAGGACGTTCCCAAAACTGACCTTTTCCCCCACTTTGCCTTCCACCCGCTCAATGCGGATGGTGTCGCCGGGCGCGACACGATACTGCTTCCCCCCGGTCTGTATGACGGCGTACATCTCTCCTCCAGGTTCCTTCCAGGCGCCCATGGGCGCACTCTTAGCGCTTCTTCGCGCCCAACGGAAACTCCCATTATACGTGCCGCCCCAAACAATCGTCAACGCACCTTTTAAGGCTGTTCGGCTTTCAAAATGGATTGATTCTTGGCGCATTGTCGGTAACCCAGAAGTAATGATGCGAATCGGATCTGCCGGGATTACTTCCGGTTTGCCCGTCATCCGACCACAATCCCGGATTGGACCCGGCCAAATCTTGGGTAAACACAGCGCGACTTAGGATCACTCCATGAACGGATTTCGTAATTCAGGGACATGGCCCAGAGGTTCGGAAGATACACGTTTGATTTGCTCCTCAATCGATTGCCGTAGTTCGGGATCGTTAGGCACGTGCCGCAACGCGTCCGAATAGGCCTGCACAGCGTTTTCGCGGGAGCCGCGTTTCAGGCAGAGGTTGCCTAACTCGATGTCAACAAAGAACCCTCTAGGATCCAGACGGACCGATTGTCGCAGCAATCGTTCTCCCTCTTCCAAATCCGGCTTCTCGGCGTAGATCTTCGAGAGGGCAGCAAAATAGAGGCTCGGGGCAAGGATGCCCCCGCAATTACACGCTCCTCGAAAGACCAGTAGATTTCCAAAGCGGGCCGTGGGAGCGATGTCGCGCAGATGCGGAGCGTCCCAAAAAGGCTTCTCGCCTACGAACCCTCCGTTTATCAGTATAGTTCCCGAAAAAACGAGCGAGCTAAGCCGGGCTTCGTCGCGTCTCTTGTCGTGGCCAAGCCAGTCCAGTTGCCGCGCCTTCTTCTCGGGTTCAAACATTCCGTAATCGAGGAGGGGAACTTCGCCGGCTGGCTCAAGGACCCGGTGATAGTATGCGG